>Ga0070670_100003443_pt1 | contig 13133 bp, 10 predicted proteins | sample KBSS63metaG_FD_64665 | JGI IMG/M metagenome (GOLD analysis project Ga0070670, IMG submission 64665) | Switchgrass rhizosphere microbial communities from Kellogg Biological Station, Michigan, USA - KBS S6-3 metaG | ecosystem: Host-associated > Plants > Roots > Rhizosphere > Soil ... | reverse complement strand
GCGGCGCACCGTCACCATCGACTCACCGACCGAATTGCAAATCCGCACAGGCTGCTTCGCCTTACGCGCCAACGCCACCACGAGCGGCTCGAATTTCGTGTATGACTTGCTGCCGTAGCCGCCGCCCAGATAGTTGATGATCATGCGCACTTTTGCCGGCGGCACTTTAAAAATTTTGGCGATGTCGCCACGGACCTGGAAAGGATGCTGCGCCGAAGACCAGACGGTAATTTCGTCGTCCATGCCGTAATGCGCGATGACCGAGTGCGGCTCCATGGCGTAGTGATAGACCATCGGAAATGTAAAAGTGTCCTCGACCACCTCGTCAGAGAGAGCGAACCCCTCTTCGACATCGCCCCGTAGCACCTTTTCGTGCGTGCCGATGTTGCTGCCCTTGTCTCGGTGAATCAGCGGCGCGTCCTTCTTCAGTGCGGCATCGATACCGACGACCGCAGGAAGCTCCTCGTATTCCACCTGAATCAGCGACAACGCTTCTTCCGCCGTTGCCAAGTCCACGGCGGCGACCGCCGCCACCGGCTCGCCAACGTAGCGCACCTTGTCGGTCGCGATGACCGGCCGCCCGCTGTAAATCAAGTTGAGATCGGCGATGTCGGAAGCGGTCAACACCGCAAGCACGCCGGGCAGGGCTTCAGCTTGGCTCGCGTCGATCGAGACCAGGCGTGCGTGCGGATAAGTGCTACGGAGAATTTTGCCCTGCAGCATTCCGGGGATGGTTAGATCGCCGACAAATTTCGCCTTGCCTGTTACTTTGTCGATGCCATCGACGCGAGGCACGCTATGGCCGACATACTTGAGTTGCCGCTTCGCCATTAAACTCCTGCGCGAAAATTTACGTCGAACCTAACAAAGCAATTTTGGTAGTTCAAGGAACTAGCCGGCATTCAGTACGGTCTGGAATCCCGTAGGCTTCGAAAAACGACCACAGAGGCGCCGTGGACGCCCAGACAAAAAATCTGCGAGCTTTGCTCTCTGTGGTAATCGATTGGGTTTCCGCTGCAGTACGAGTGCTGGGAATACTCGGGCGGTTTCGCTATAAACTGGATATGCATTTCACCTCGGAGCTCATTCCCGGCATACTCGTGCAACGTTACAAACGGTTTCTCGCTGATGTTCGCCTGAGCACCGGTGAGATCGTCACCGCCCATTGCACGAATACCGGCAGCATGCTGGGCTGCAACGAACCGGGCAACGCCGTTTATCTTTCGCGCAGCGAGAGCAAAGGCCGCAAGCTTGCCTATACTTGGGAGATGATTGAAATCCAGCGCAGCTGGGTCGGCATCAACACCTTTCATCCGAATCGTCTCGCCGCCGAAGCCATCGAAACCGGCGTCATCAAAGAACTTCGAGGCTATGAAACCATTCGCCGCGAAGTGAAAGTCGGTTCCCATACTCGGCTCGATCTCTGCTTGGAAGGACGCCATGGCCGCTGCTTTGTCGAGGTCAAAAACGTCACGCTTTGTCTCGGTGGCGTTGCCGCGTTCCCGGATGCGGTGAGCGAGCGCGCCACGAAACACCTGCGCGCGCTCATGCGCCTCAAGCGTTGCGGTGAGCGCGCTGCAGTGCTTTTTATCATTCAGCGCGGCGACTGCGGCTATTTTCGTCCTGCCGACGAAATCGATCCCGAATACGGCCGCTGGCTTCGCCGCGCGGTCAAAGTCGGAGTCGAACCACTGGCCTACGTCGCCCAGGTGACTCCAAAGGGGATTAGAGTCACCGCAAAACTCGAGACCAGGCTTTGAGCCGACGTCGCATTGCGGCGCGCGGACTCATCATGCTAGACAAACAAGGTCTGTTCAGTTCACAGCCGACTGTTGTCCAAGGAGGTGCTCATGATTTCTGCCCAAGATCTGAAAGGCGCGCTGGCAATTTTGCCCACGCCGGCAAAAGAAGGCGCCGATCGTCTCGATGCGGTGAACACCGTGGATCTCGATGAGACGGCGCGCCTGACCGAGAGTCTCGTCCGCGACGGCGCCACGGGGGTCATGGCGCTCGGCACTATGGGAGAATGCGCGACCACAGCGTCAAACGATTATGAAGCCTATGTCGATTGCTTATTACAAACCGTGCGCGGGCGGATTCCGACGTTCGTCGGCGCCACCGCGTTGGGCGGCCATGAAATTGCGCGGCGCATCAAATTCATAAAAGAACGGGGCGCCACCGGCACACTATTGGGCATTCCGATGTGGCAACCAGCCACTCTCGACATGGCGGTGAAGTTTTACGCCGATGTCGCGCAAACATTTCCGGACTTTCCGATCATGGTTTATGCCAACCCACGCGCGTTTCGCTTCGCCTTTGACGCGGATTTCTGGGGACCGATCGCCGCCAAGGCCCCGACCGTCATGTCAGCCAAATTTTCCAGCAAAGCAATTCTAAAGAAAGTTGTCGAGGTCACCCGCGGTCGCGTGAACTTCGTGCCGCCCGTCGGACTCGCCTATGAATTCGCGCAGATTTCGCCGGAAACCCAGACCACCTGTTGGATTCCGTCTGTCGGACCGCAGGTCGCCATCGCTCTGATGAAGGCACTGGCGGCACGCGACGCAGCACAAGCCAAAGCCGTCGCCGATGATATTGCCTGGGCCAATGAACCGCACCACGCGATCACCGGCTCGCAGGAAATTTTCGCGTCCTACAACATTCAGCTCGAAAAAGTATTGATGGCCGCTTCCGGTTACTGCAAAACCGGTCCGATCCGGCCGCCTTACGATGTGATGCCCGATGAATTCCGCAAAGCCGCCACCGAAGGCGGCCAGCGCTACGCCCAGTTGCGCGAGAAGTATTCAAAGCTGCTGGGTTAATTGGGTTAGAGGAACAGAAATGAAATTGGACGGTCGAGTCGCGATCATCGTTGGCGGCGCACGGGGTATCGGCGAGGCGATCGCCCGGCTCTTCGCGCAGGAAGGCGCAAGCCTCGTGCTGGTGGATCTGGAAAGAATGAAGCCGCAACTCGACGCGGTCGTGCAAGCGATTCACCAACAGGGCGGCAAGGCGATCGCTGTTACCGGCGATTGCAGCGATGACCGGCAGGTCAATGCCCTCGTGGATGAAACCGTTCGCCGCTCCGGCAAAATCGATATCCTGATCAACAGCGCCGGTTTTCGTGGTCCGCTGGTGCCGGTCACCGAGATCAGCGAAAAGGTATTCGACGACGTGATTCTCTACAATCTGAAGCTCGTCTTTTTATGCTGCCGCGCGGTTTTAAAGCAGATGGTTAAACAGAAAAGCGGCAGCATCGTCAGCATCTCCGGTACCGCCGGTCGCGAAGGGATGGCCATGCGTGGCTCGCTGTGCGCCGCCAAGTGGGGCGTTACCGGACTGACGCAGACGATCGCCAAGGAATTCGGCCCCTACGGCATTCGTGCGAACTTAATCTGCCCAGGCGGCATGGACGAGCCGGACTTGCGTGAGATGTACGCACAACGGGCAAAGAATTTAGGCATGACCGTAGAAGCGCATGAAGCGCAAATCCTCGCACTCACTCCTCTGCGCAAATATGCCCAGCACGACGAAGTCGCCAAAGCCGCGCTCTTCCTCGCCTCGAGCGATTCCTCACATACGACCGGAGAATCTCTCAATGTTTCCGGCGGACGATTGATGAGCTGAGCCAGACTAACCTCGTCGTTCGTATCGCGGCGATGTCGAAGATTTTTCGCCCTTACAAAGCCGGTTTCACGCGGCACAAGAACGATCGATGCGGCAGTGAGCCGCTGATGGGGTCGGCGAGGTCGGAGCCGATCAGAAGACTGGGGTTGGCTGAAGCGGCGCTGTACGAATCATAGCCCGGCAGCTCAAGATCTTTGCATTCTTGCCACCAGCCGTGCTGGCAGCACACGACGCCGGGTCCGATCGCATCCGTAACCCGCGCTTTGGCGCGCATCGCGCCGCGTGGACTCTCGATGATCATCCATTCTTTGTCGGCAATTGCGTAACGCGCGGCGGTGTCAGGATGTATGTCCGCGGTCGGATGAGGCGAGGCCTTCCGCAGACTCGGCAAACCGCGTAGCTGACTATGAATAAAGGTCGTGAATTTCGCGTTCGTCAACACCAGCGGATATTCGTTCGCGATTTCCGGACGGCTGATCGGACTGATCATCGGCTCGATATATTCCGGCAGCGGCGCAAATCCGTGTTTCGCGAACACGTGTGAATAAATCGCGACTTTTTTATCAGGCGTGTTGAAACCACGCGGTTTCCCGCTGGCATCGGCTTGGGAGAATTTTTGATAGCGCGGTGAGGCCGAAACTGTGATTCCACCCGGCGACGCTTTGAGTTGTTCGAGTGAAATGCCCGTCGGCGCGAGCTCGTATTCGTATGCCGCGTCGATATCGCCGCGCCAAAATTTCTCGCCCAGTCCGAGCCGCTTCGCCAGCTCGAAAATAATCCAAGTATCGGAGCGGCGCTCCGCCACTGGCTCGACAACCGCCGGCCGATACTGCACGTGCACTCTTCCCTGCTGGCGGTGTTTGAAATCGTTGGAGACGTTCGCCATTTCCAGAAAACTTGTGGCGGGAAGCACGTAATCACATAATTCCGCAGTCGGTGTCATGAACAACTCCGCGGCGACCGCAAACTCCAAACTGCGAAAGGCCTCGCGCGCCCTTTGCGAGTCGCCGGTGTTCATCACGGTGTTCGAGCCGAAATTCAACAGCGCTTTGACCGGATAGGGACGATTTTCCAGAATCGCGGTAAATACATCGTAAGCGGCGCAGTTGCCGGGCTTGGCGGGCGGTCCGAGCGGTTTGCGGTCGCGGCCGATGCGCTCGAGCGCTGTTTCCTTCGACAAAAATTCTTTCCCCGAGACTGCGTTGAGCGGTGCCTTTGGAAAAACGACGTTCCCGCCGGCCGCATCGAAATCACCGAGTAAAGCGTACAGCGTCGCAATCGCGCGGCTCGTCTGGGTGGCATTGGTGTGCTGGCCGACGCCATTGTGCATGAACATGCTGACCGGACGATGCGCGGCGAGCAGGCGCGCGGCGGCGCGAACCTTCTCGACCGGTACCCAGGTGATCGCTGCGGATTTTTCTGGAGCAAATTGCCCTGCCAATGCCGCAAGCCGCGCGAAGGCCGGCTCGCAAATGACAGTCTTGCCATCATGAGTTGCAATGCTCCGTGCACCGGACAACGCGAGCAGCGCCGACGGTTCGTCATAGAGACCGCTTGCCGCATCATAAACCACCGGCTGGTTCGCGTTCTCGTTCCAGGCGACAAACCGCGCAGCCGAGCCGCCCGACGCGAGATCCGCTTCGGTAAGAGGCGCGCCGTTGTCGCGCCGAATCAAAAATGTTCCGTTGGTCCAGCGGCGCACAAAGCGTTCGTCAAAGACCTTCTCTTTGATCATCACGTCGATCATCGCCAGTGCGAGCGCGCCGTCGGCGCCCGGACGGATCTGCAGCAGAACATCGGCTTGAGCGGCAATGCCGACCCGGCGCGGGTCGACGGCAATGATCTTCATGCCGCGCTTTCTGGCCGCGACGATGTCATGCGCCAGGATCAGAGATGTCGAGCTCGGGTTGTGACCCCAGAGCAAAAAGGCATTGCTGTGCGCGACATCGGGCGTTGGAATTTCAACGCCGAAGGTATAAGTGAAGCCCGTATCCTTATGCCAATTGCAAACGTGAGTTGTCGAAACCCAGTTCGGGCTCCCGAAGCTGTTTAGAAAACGTCCGAGCCAGCGTTCGGCGTCAGAGACCGAAGTTCCGCCGCCGGTTCCTTTAGCTAAAGCGACAGAGCGCGGCCCAAATTGCGCGCGAATGGAAAGCAATCGATGAGCAATTTCGTCAAGCGCTTGTTCCCAACTGATCCTTTGCCAGCCCGCCTCAGGATCACTCTTCGGCCTCGTCCTTTTAAGCGGATAATTCAGCCGGTCGGGATGGTATACGAGCTCGGGCGCCGCCTTGCCTTTGAGACAAAACACTCCACCATTCGGATGGTCATGGTCAGCTTCGAGGCGAACGACGTTACCATCGACAACCGTCGCTGTCGTCGCGCAATGCGCCGTGCACAAAGCGCAAAATCCACGCACCGTTTTCGTGCTCTGAGTGGGATCCAACATCGCCTATAAAGTAACTTAAGACTGAGGTGTTTGTCGATGCTCGCGAGAGACAGAGTTTTTCATGGTCGCCGAGCCCTGTGTCGATTCGACGCGAGCCGAGAAATCCCTCCGGAAAAAATTCTCACGGAGTCTTATCCGAAGGATTCGAAATGACAAAGGACGAGTCCCTAGGTCGATCGTGCCTTAGGTCAAATATCCTCGTTCCCGCCAAAACTTCTCCGCCGCACGATGCAACGGAATGACCAACGGCCCGTCGGGCGTGTCCCGGCACATTCGGTCTAACGGCAGCGGACCGGGTTCCTGCCAACCGATTCTTTCTTTTCGCGCTTCTAGTGCGGCACAGATCAAACCGATGATTTCATCCGGCACATCCGCATGGGTATAAACTGCGAAGCCGCTGAAATCGAGGGTCGGCACATCTTGTTGTAGATTCGGATAGCGCGTCTTTGGAATGACGGCGCGACGCAACCCGAGGATTTCCAATCGCGCCAGCATCGGCTCCTCTAACGGGAGCACGCGCATACCTGCACCGGCGGCGGCATTGACCCATCCGCGCACCGCTTCATCGATCACCATATCGACTTCGCCCCGCACGACTGCACCGAGACGGTTTTCGTTTTGCGGTAAGCCGTCATCGTAGCGCACCTGCCCGCCCCATGAACGGATATCCTCGAGGGAAAGACCCGCTGCCGCAAAGACTTCCTTGACGACGGGATGAAGGGCATGATCTGTCTGACCGCGCAGGGAAATCCGGAGCGGATAGCGTTCTTCGCGAATCTCGCGAAACGATTTCAAGCCGGTGCGCCGAGTCACGGCAAACGCAAGCTGATCCGGCGATGGAATCACGGTAATACCGCGTAGCGGGAGCGGCGCAGCAAACGGTCCGGTGCCGCGCGCGGCAAGAGCCAAAAACCCCGCCGGATTGATGATCGCCAACTGCACTTCACCGCGCGCAACCTGATCGATTGCCGCAGGCCCATCACTAGCGAATAGCGTGATCGGCCATTCATCGGCGCCTTGTTGCCGCAAACTGACGCGGACCTGGCGTTCTTTCCAGTCGGTTTGATCGACTAACTCCGACGCGACTTCGAGAACCAAGCGCGATCGTATAGTATCTCTGCCGAGCATGCGGTTGGGTGTTTCAATAATCGTGTCGTTAGCCGTCTTTGTCGCCATATTGCTAAGATCGCCGATCTGTCATCCTGCGCGACCGAAGGATCTTTGCTCGCAGCCCTCCACGAGTGCAAAGCCCTATGTGTACGTTAAAATTCCGCGGCCGAGAATTTGTCCGTGCTCTAAGTCAGCCACGGCTTCGTTGATCTGCTCAAGCTTGTAACGCCTTGTGACGAGTTCGTCGAGTTTCAACTTGCCCTCGCGATACCAGCGCATAAAGATCGGGAAATCGCGCTCGGGCTTGCAGTCTCCGCCGCTCGTGCGCGTAAATGACCGGCTGCCGATAAACAGAGTCGTGTCCAGGATCGCTTTCGCGTTCGGCGGCGTAATGCCAATGAGCAACGCCGTGCCGCCTCGGCTCCGGCCGGAGTAACCGGGCCCGACGGCGCGGAGAATTTGCTCTTGAGTCTCCGGCAATCCGACAGCATCGATGGCGAAGTCGGCGCCTCCGCCAGTGAGATCTTTGATCCGTTTAATGGGATCGGCTTTTTTCGAATTGATGACATCGGTTGCGCCAAACCGTCGAGCAAACTCGAGCTTTTGATCGCTGACATCGACAGCGATGATCGGGTAGGCATCGACAACCGCCGCTGCCGAAATCGCGCAGAGGCCGATCCCGCCTGAGCCGATGATCACCACTGATTGCCCGCTCCGCACCTGGAGCGTGTTGATGATCGCGCCCGCCCCGGTCATTACCGCGCAACCGATGATCGAAGTCACATCGGTCGCCACACCGGCGGCCAACGGCAAAACGACGCGCTCCTGCGCCAAGGCAATTTCCGCCCATGTCGCTGCCGAATGCATGACCTCTTTTCCACGCCAGTCCGCCGCGTATTGCGTCCGATCGTTTAGCGCGTGCGCGACCAGCGGCTGATTTGTCGTGGAGTTATCGCGATCAACCCAGGTCGTGATCACGTGATCGCCTTCTTTCACATGATGGACATCCCGCCCTTTGGCGATTACGACACCGGTCGACTCGTGTCCGAGAAGCTCGGGCAGACGATGTCCCGGCCGCGGCGGGCGCTGCATCGTGTGCAGCTGCGAATGACATACGCCGCTGGCAAATAATTTCACCAGAACCTGATCCGGCCCCGGATCCGGAAACTCAACTTCGTCGATAACCAACGGTTGCTTCGGCGCAAGAAATATTGCCGCCTTGCCTTTCATGGTCATGGTTCACCGTGTTGCATGTAGTTCACCGATCGCTCGACGTGCTCCGGCTCGCCGAGAGTGATTCTAGCCAGATGCGTGATTGCCGCGCGAGCGTAATTGCCTATTTAGCCTCCACTTGCGCTGCACGTTGAGAGAATAGCCCAATCGCTAGGGGCATCGGTCTATCCAGCGACAGAGACACCCAGGAGCCACCCGACGCTATAGGTGATCGCCGAAACCAACAGCCCGATGCCGAGCATACGCGCGCCGCTCCGTAGCGGACCGCGAGACGTGAAGATCGACAGCACGGCTCCGACACTGAACAATGCACAAAAACTCAGCGATGCGCTGGCAATCAACGCTTTGGTGCCGGCCGTCAAGAGATAAGGCGCAACGGGAACGAAGGCGCCCAGCACGAAAGCAACGAACGAGCTCATCGCTGCACTCCAGGGAGAGCCGAGCCCGGCAGGGTCCAAGCCGAGTTCTTCGCGCGCCAATGTATCGATCGCGGTCTTGGGATTCTGAATGATGCGTTTTGCCAGCCGCGAGGCTTCGTGCTCGGGAATTCCTTTAGCCTGATAGATCAAGGACAGCTCTTCCTCCTCCTCTCTCGGCGACATTTCGAGCTCTTCTTTTTCTATTGCGATTTGCTGTTCGAAGACTTCGCGTTGGGCGCGCATCGAAACGTATTCTCCCGCTGCCATGGAAAAAGAACCGGCGAGCAAACCGGCGATCCCCGCAAGAATGATATATTCCGGCTTGGCCTCCGCACCGGCGAAACCCATGACGAGACTGAAGTTCGAGAGCAGACCGTCGTTGATGCCGAAGACGGCTGCGCGCAAAGCGCCGCCGGTGGCCCTTGTATGCCAGCGCTCGGCGCCCGCGATGGACTCCTGGCCCGAGCTTTTTCCTTCCATCGCAAGTAGAGTTCGGCTGTGGGCGCGTTCCTCCGCGGGCAGGCCCGCCGCTTCGGGCTGGCGCATATAGCCGGCTTCGTCACGCGCCTCCATATTGCTGATGATCGGTACCACCCTACGCGTGCCGAATTGTCGCGCTAACAAGCCGAGCAAACGCACCCGTGCTGATGGTTTATGCGCCGGTACTGAGCCGCCGCCGGATTGAATCAGCTTGGCCCAGCGCTGCGCATGTCGTTCTTCGTTTTGTGCAAGCTTCTCGAAAATCGCCGCCCGTTGAGTGTCGCGCTCAGCCGCTGCCATGGAGCGGTATAACGCTATACCGTCCATCTCGACGATGTAGTTTTGACGGTACCGCTCTACGTCCGCCGGCGTTGGACTGTTTAGTTTCGCCATTCTGAGTTATTTTGTTGTACTTGCAACGAGTCGTCTCATCCTTGCCACAGCCAAAGCAAAAGAGTCAAATTGCCGCAACCGCAACGGAGGTGGCGCACGTAGAGCTATGCAAAGGAGTCCTGGCTTATTTGCTCAGCATTCGGCTCAGGCACTGATTAAACTAGCTATTCGAGCATAATTAGGACAATATAAGACCACCCCTAATACGAAACTCGAGGCGTCGCCTCCAATCAAAAATCTTTAAAGTTTGACTGGGCAATAAATATGAAAATCGTGCAAATTCCACTACTGCGAGATAACTACGCCTATCTTCTGATCTGCGAAAAAACCAAAGAAGCGGCTATCGTGGATCCATCGGAAGCCGAACCCGTGCTGCGCCGGGTCGAGGCCGAGCAGGTCGCGTTTCGGGCGATTCTCAACACCCATCATCATCGCGATCACACCGGTGGAAACGAAGGTATTCTGGCCAAGCACAAGGTCGAGGTGTACGGCCATAAAAGCGACCAGAGCCGAATCCCGGGATTGACTCACAGTCTGGACGAAGGCGACGAAGTAAAAATTGGCGATATGAAGGGAACGATTTTTTTCATTCCGGGGCACACGACCGGTCACATCGCTTTTTTGTTCGACAATAATCTGTTTTGTGGCGATACGCTGTTCACCGCGGGCTGCGGCCGGCTCTTTGAAGGCACACCGGAACAAATGCACGCTTCGCTCAAAAAATTGATGGCGCTCCCCGATAATACGAAAGTCTATTGCGGGCACGAATACACCGAGAGCAACTTGCGATTTGCGATCTCCGTCGAGCCGAAAAATCCCAAGCTGGTTTCGCGCTTTGAGCGCGTCCAGGGATTGCGCTCCCGCGGGACGCCGACGGTGCCCTCGACGATGGAGGAAGAGAAGCAAACGAATCCTTTTCTTCGCTGGGATAGCAAGGAGCTTCAAGCGACCGTCAAATCAGTCAACCCCAACACTGGGCTTGACCCCGTTTCGGTTTTCGCCGCGGTGAGAAAGATGAAGGATTCGTTTTAACCGGCTCGACCGGACGGCAGGAGCTGTCTTCCGCATTGAATCTATTTCTTGATCGTCGCGGCCATCAGGGATAGGGTGGACTCGTTTTCTCAGCCGCCATTTTTTTCAATCCGCCGCGAGCGCGGAGACACGCCGCTCACGCTTTCCTTCGCCGTGCGGAGAGCGTCATGAACCTCAAGGAACGGACTTATCTCTGGTATCTTTCCGTGCTCCGCATTTATGTCGGTTTCTACATGTTGTCGCAGGGATGGCGCAAGTTTCAGCGTGATTTCGCTAAGGGCGACTGGATCGGTCGCCAAATCGGAGATCTCGCCACGCTGAATCTTCTTCCCTGGTACAGAAAGTTTCTCGCGGGCTATGTTGTGCCGCACCACGAGTTATTCGGCTGGCTCATAGTCATAGGCGAGATCGCAGTGGGCGGCTGCCTGCTGGTCGGATTCTTAAGCCGCTGGAGCGCCTTAGTGGGGCTATTCATGCTCATCAATTACTATTTAGGGGTGGGAATGGCGCGAGGCGGCGCAACCTCGGCGCAGCAACAAACTTTTATCATCTTACTGGCGATCTTCGTGCTCGGCAGCCCTGGCCGCACCCTAGGGCTCGACGGACTGTTGTTCGGCTCAAGAAGAGGAAAAAGCGCATGACATCGCCAATCGCCGCGACACAGGAAGGAACCGACCATTATCGACAACGTTTCGCAGGGGTGATTCCGCTGGAACATTTCCGCGCCATGCACGGCATATGGGTCTCTTCCATCGGTCTCGGGACATACCTGGGCAATCACGACCCGTCCACTGACGCCCAATATCATGAAGCGGCCGTCCGCGCTGTCCAATCGGGTTGTAACGTCATTGACAGCGCGATCAATTATCGCTGTCAGAGAAGCGAGCGCTCCATTGGCACAGCGCTCAAAGAACTGGCGCGCCAAGGCTATGGCCGTGACGAGATAATTGTTGCGACCAAGGGTGGATTTCTACCCTTTGACGGTACGCCGCCGAACGATCCGAGAACTTACTTCGTAAGAAATTTTATCGAAAGCGGCATGGCAACGGCCGAGGAAATTGTCGGCGGATACCATTGCATGACGCCGAAGTACCTGCTCAGTCAACTGGACTCGAGTCTGGAGAACCTCGGTCTTCAATGCATCGATATCTACTACGTGCACAATCCCGAAAGTCAGCTGGGCAAGATTACTCGCACAGAATTCGATGAGCGCTTGGTGAAGGCGTTTGAAGCCCTGGAGCAAGCAGTGTCGACAGGCAAAGTCCGGATGTATGGCACGGCCACCTGGAACGCCTATCGCAATCCGCCCGAAGCGAAGGACTATCTCTCGTTAGCGCATGTCGTCAGCTTGGCAGAAAAGGCCGGCGGCAAAGATCACCACTTCCGCGTCGTGCAGTTGCCGCTAAACCTTGGCATGACTGAAGCTCTGTCGAATGCGAACCAACCTCAGGTGGATGGAAAATCGGTGACCCTGCTCGAAGCAGCGCAACATCTCGGCGTCACGGTCATGTGCAGCGCATCCGTACTGCAGGGCCAGCTGACGCGAAATCTCCCGGATCTAATTGGCGAGACTTTTGAAGGCCTCGAAACCGATGGCCAGCGCGCGCTGCAGTTTGTGCGCTCCACCCCTGGAGTGACCACGGCGCTGGTCGGAATGAAACAGTTGAACCACGTCGAAGAAAATCTTAAAACGGCGCGTATTTCGCCGGCGCCCTGGGAGCAGTACTCTAAACTATTTCAAACCGCGTAAGCTATCCATCGTTTACGCGCTTGTACTCGGGAACTCGGACTATTGAATCAAGCATTACGGGTCATTCGCGGTTGTTTTGGAGGTACTCCTTTAGCAAGTTCAAGCGCATCAAACCACCGGTTCGCCGAGTAGCGACCGATTTGTGTCGCGTATCGAGGCGCGATCTCCGATCTTCGATTTTTCCGGCGTTAATTTCCACTCAGGCTATCCAATCGACCGAATAACTGATCGAGCTTTCGGAGCACCGCCTTCGGCAAAGCCGGTTTTAAAATCGCCGCGATATTTTCGCGCAAGTGCTCGGGGTTGCCGGTGCCGCTCAATACGACATGAATGCCCGGCTGATGACGACAAAAACGATAGGCCGCCTCGGGCAAGCTCGCGGCATCGCTCATTTGAAAAACAAACCCGAGCGGATCCGACGGATTCAACCCGTCTGGATCGATCGCCTTCGAGGCGATCAGTTCGGCGCACAACGCCTGCAACCGCTGGGGCTGACTGAGCGCGCGACGAACCGCGAACATGTTTAGCACGCCGACGCCGGTTTCCATGGTCGTCGGCAAAATCGTTTTCCGGGCGGATGGATTGAGCATACTGAAGCCCAACATGACGACGTCCCATGTATTCTCTGCCAGGCTCGATTGCA
>Ga0070670_100003441_pt1 | contig 13134 bp, 5 predicted proteins | sample KBSS63metaG_FD_64665 | JGI IMG/M metagenome (GOLD analysis project Ga0070670, IMG submission 64665) | Switchgrass rhizosphere microbial communities from Kellogg Biological Station, Michigan, USA - KBS S6-3 metaG | ecosystem: Host-associated > Plants > Roots > Rhizosphere > Soil ... | reverse complement strand
CTTGTTCTCGAGCACCTTGGCGAGCGATGCGCTCTCGGTGTTCAGCACTTTGCCCCGCAACGGCAGGATGGCCTGCCGGGTGCGGTCGCGTCCCTGCTTCGCCGATCCCCCGGCGGAGTCGCCTTCGACGATGAAGATCTCGCTGTCGTCGAGGCCGGGAGAAGTGCAGTCGCTGAGTTTTCCGGGAAGGGTCAGGCGGCCGGACGTCGCCGTTTTCCGCGCCACCTCCTGCTGCGCGGCACGGCTGGCCTCGCGCGCCCGCGCCGACAGGATGACGCGGGCGACGATCGACTCCGCGACGCTGATGTTCGTATTCAGCCAGTGCTCGAGCGCCGGCCGGACCTGCGAGTCCACCGCGGACAGCACCTCGGGGTTGTTCAAGCGATCCTTCGTCTGCCCCTGAAACTGCGGCTCGGCGACGAAGACGCTGAGAACGGCGACGAGTCCCTCGCGAATGTCCTCCGCGGTCAGCGTGACCCCCTTCGGCGACAGATTGTGCGTCTCGATGAAATTGCGGACCGCCTTTCCGAGGCCGGCGCGGAAGCCGTTCTCGTGCGTGCCGCCCGATCCGGTCGGGATGCCGTTGACGTAGCTGCGCACGTGCTCGTCGGTTGACTGCGTCCATTGCAAGGCAATATCGAGGCGAAGACTGCTGTCGTCGCTGTCCTTGGCCAGCGTGAACGGCGCATCGTGCACGGGCGTGGCGTTTCGCTCCCGCAGGATCGTCTTCAGATAGTCGGCAAGCCCCTCGGTGTGCTGGAAGACGTGCTTCTCGTCTTTCGTCTCGTCCTCGAACACGAGCTTGACGCCTTTGTGCAGATAGCTCGCAACCTCGAGCCGCTGTTTGATCGTCTCCGCGTCGAACTCGACTTTCGGGAAGATCGTCGCGTCGGGGCGAAAGAACACCGTGGTCCCGCTGCCCCGCGCGGAGCCATTCTTCTTCACCGCGCCGACGGGCTGACCCTGCTTGAACCGCATCTCCCACTCGGCGCCGTCCCGCCGCACCGTGGCGATGAGCTCTTTCGACAGTGCGTTCACGACGCTGGCGCCGACACCGTGCAGTCCGCCCGCGGTCTTGTAGTTGTTGGCCTCGAACTTCCCGCCGGCGTGCAGCGTGGTGAAGATCACCTCGAGCGCGCTCTTCTTCGTCTTCGGATGCTTGTCGACAGGGATGCCGCGCCCGTCATCCACGATGGTGATCGAAGCGCCGTCCTCGTGCAGCGTCACCGTGATATTCGAGGCGTAGCCATTCATCGCCTCGTCTATCGAGTTGTCGAGGATCTCCCAGACAAGATGGTGCAGACCCGTCGATCCGACGCCGCCGATGTACATGCCGGGGCGTTTCCTGACGGGCTCGAGGCCTTCCAGGACGGTGATGTCTTTAGCGGTGTAGGTGGCCATTCGAGCGAACTAGGTTCTGCAAAGTTCTTCAGGGTTCTACAAGGTTCTACTGGGTTCTAGGTTCGAGGTGCTACTGGGTTCGACTGAATCGTAACGCAATTCTTGAAACGTTCATCGTTCAAGGGCATTGGTGCGACCGCAACAATTTGGCGCTGAATAGAGCGTGCTACAGCAATTCTCGTTTAAAACCGCACTGCGATCCGGATGGTACGCCCTAACTTCATTGAGGTCTGGCGCCTGACGTGCCGCGCAGTCAAGGCCGCCAACCGCCTGCACGCGTACTTACGCGAGGAAGCGCAGCGCCGACGGAACTCGAGTCAGCGTCGAGAATCAAAGAACCCAGAACCTAGAACCTAGAACCCAGTAGAACCCCGCAGAACCTTGCAGAACCCTGTAGAACCTATTCAAGGATCAAGGCCCCGGGATCCTCGACGAGTTGTTTTATGCGAACCAGAAACTGCACCGCTTCGGCGCCGTCGACGATGCGGTGATCGTAGGTCAGTGCGACGTACATCATCGGGCGGAGCACGATCTGTCCGTTGACGCCCACCGGGCGTTGCTGGATCGCGTGCAGACCGAGGATGCCGACCTGCGGGGGATTGAGGATCGGCGTGCTCAACAGCGATCCGAATACGCCGCCATTGGTGATCGTGAACGTTCCGCCTTTGAGGTCGGCGAGCGACAGTGTGCCATCCTCGGCGCGCTTCGCGTATTCGCGAATCTGCTGCTCGATCTGAGCGAACGACATGCGGTCCGCGTCGCGCAGGACCGGAACCACCAGCCCCTCGCTCGCGCCAACAGCGACGCCGATGTCGTAGTACTGCTTCAGGACCATCTCGTCTCCCTGGATCTCCGCATTGATCCGGGGGAACGCGCGCAAGGCCGCGATGGAGCCCTTGACGAAGAAGGACGCAATGCCCAGGCCGACGCCGTGCCGGTCCTTGAATGACTGCTTGTGACGCTCGCGCAGGGCCATCACGGCTGACATGTCGACGTCGTTGAACGTCGTCAGCATGGCCGCCGTGCGCTGCGCCTCGACGAGCCGCTTCGCGATGGTCGCGCGGCGCTTCGACATCCGGACACGCTCTTCCGTGCGATCGCCCGGCGCCGGACGTGGAACTTCTGCCACAGGGGTCAGCGGTCGGGCCTTTGCCGGCTCCGGGGCCGGGGCCGGGGCCGGGGCCTTGGCAGTTTCGGTCGCCTCGGCGCCGCGTCCGTTTCCGCTGCCGGTGGCGGCCTGCTCGACGTCGCGTTTCATGACGCGGCCGGCATCGCCGCTGCCGCGGACGCGGCTGAGGTCCACCTCGTGCTCTTCTGCCGCCTTCCGCGCGGTCGGCGTCGCCCGAGTCTTCTCCGCTGGCGCGGCTTTGGCCGATGCCGCCGCGGCGGCGGCTTTCGGTTGCGCCGGCGTATCAGCGGACGGCGTCGCGCCCGCACTCTCCTCGATGATCCCGAGCACTTCGCCGACCTTCACGTCCTCGCCGTCCTTGCGATCGATCCGCTTCAGCACGCCCCCCTGCGGTGCCGAAACCTCGACGTCGATTTTGTCGGTCTCGAGCTCGACGAGCGGATCGCCGACAGAGACGGCGTCCCCCTCCTTGCGCAGCCACTTGGCCACGCGCGCATCGACGATCGATTCGCCTACTTCAGGAACGACGATATTGGCGGGCATATCTGAATCCCTAATCCCTAACCCTAATCCACGAATCCCTGAATCGCCCGAATCGCGACCCGCGACCCGCGAAAGCTTAGTCTTTCACCGTCGTCAATTCGCTGTCGCGCTTGGCCTTCTGCGCCACGGCCTCTTCGCGCGCGACGGGACGTCCGGTGAACGCGAGGTTCACGAGCACCTGCTGGTTCAGCGTGTGGCGCGCGGCCGATCCTTCGGCGGGGCTCGCACTGCGCGGACGTGCCGCATGACGCACCGCCCGGCCGCTGGAGACTTCCTGCAGATGCGGCCGGATGAAATCCCACGCGCCCATGTTCTCCGGCTCTTCCTGCACCCACACGACCTCCACCGCCTTCGGGTAGTTGTCGAGCATCGCCCGCAGGTCGCGCATCGGCACCGGATAGAGCTGCTCGAGGCGGCACACGGCAACGTCGCGATGCGTCGCGCGGTGCTCGCTCGCAATCAAGTCGACATAGACCTTGCCCGAACAGACGAGGATGCGCCGAATCTCACTCGCGCGGCCCGCCGCGTCGGCATCAGGCAGCACCATCTGGAATCGTCCTTCCGCCAGCTCCCGCGGCGTCGAGGCCACGGCCGCGTGCCGCAGCAGACTCTTCGGGGTGAGCACGATCAGCGGCAGCGGGTCGACCTGCAGCAGCGCCGCCTGTCGGCGCAGCAGGTGGAAGTACTGGCCGGCGGTCGTGCAGTTCGCGATGCGAATGTTGATGTCGGCGGCGAGCTGCAGGAACCGCTCGGGCCTGGCGCTCGCGTGATCCGGCCCCTGCCCCTCGTGTGCGTGCGGCAGGAGGAACACCAACGACGGCCGTAGACCCCATTTGCCCCGTGCCGAAACGATGAATTCGTCGATCATCGTCTGCGCGCCGTTGATGAAGTCGCCGTACTGCGCTTCCCAGACGACGAGCCGCGATGGCTCTTGGATGTTGTAGCCGTATTCGAAGCCGACCACGGCATTCTCGGTCAGCGGGCTGTTGTGAATCTCGAACGCGGCGCGGGCCTGCGGGAACGACTGGAGCGCCACGTGCACCTTGCCGTCGCCGGCGTCGTGCAGCACCGCATGTCGATGGCTGAACGTGCCGCGCTCCACGTCCTCGCCGGTCAGCCTGATGCTGATCCCGTCCGCGAGAATGGACGCGAAGGCGAGCTCCTCGGCGGCCGACCAGTCAACCGTCCGCTCGTCGACGTTGTCGAGCATATGGGTCCGCTTTTCGCGGACGCGCTCGAGCTTGCGGTGGATCGTGAAATCCGACGGCATCTTCATGAGCGCGTCGTTCATCTCCCGCAGCCGCTCGATCGGGACGGCGGTCGCGACCTTCGACGCGACCCCGGGCGGCGGCTCGACCGGGTGCGGCTCGATGAAGTCCTGCTCCGGCTGCAGGGCATCCATGACGCCCTGCAGCTCGTCGCCATATTTCTTCGCCAGCTGGTCGGCCGACCCGGGCTGGATCTCGCCGCGCTCCTCGAGCGTGCGCGCCCAGATCTCGCGGACCGTCGGATGCGACGCGATCCGCTGATACATCAAGGGCTGCGTGAACGCGGGTTCGTCCCCCTCGTTGTGCCCGTAACGGCGGTACCCGATCAGATCGATCAGAAAGTCGCGCTGGAACTTCTCGCGGTACGCGAATGCGAGCCGCGCCGCTTCGACGCAGGCCTCCGGATCGTCCGCGTTGACGTGGACGATGGGAATCTTGAAGCCTCGCGCCAGCCCGCTCGCATACGACGTGCTGTATTCGTCTTCCGGGCCGGTCGTGAACCCGAGCTGGTTGTTGACGATGATGTGGATCGTGCCGCCGGTGTGGTAACCCGGCAGCCGGCTGAGATTGAGCGTCTCCGCCACAATCCCCTGGCCGGGGAAGGCGGCGTCGCCATGGATCAGGATCGGTAGACCGCGCGTCGGATCGAATACCGGCGCGCCCGGCGTGTCGGCAATCGTACCGGCCGCACGCGCCATGCCCTCGACGATGGGGTCGATCGCCTCGAGGTGGCTCGGGTTCGGCGGCATCGAGACGACGAGGTCCATTGCGCGCCCGCCCTTGATCGCGCGGTGCGCGCCCGCGTGGTACTTCACGTCGCCTGTCCACGCCATATCCTCGCGGAACACACGCGACGAGACCGGCTCCTTGAATTCCGCGAGAATCTGCGCGTACGGTTTGTTCAGGACGTGGGCCATCACGTTCAGGCGGCCGCGGTGCGCCATCCCGATGAGAATGTTGCGGATCCCGGACTCCGCTGCTTCGCCGATCACTTCGTCGAGAATCGGCACCAGTATGTCGAGTCCCTCGATCGAGAATCGCGTCTTGCCGGGGAACGCGCGGTGGAGGAATCGCTCGAACACTTCGACCTGCGTCAGGCGCTCGAGCAGCGCCGCCGGGCTGATTGGATCCGATGGCGCGCGGAAACGCCCGCACTCCGCCGCCTGGCGCAGCCAATGCCGCTCCTCGGGGACGAACACATGCGCGTAGTCGTAGCCCGTCGTCGAGCAGTAGATGCTTCGGAACGCGGCGATCGCCTCGAGCATGTTCGCCGTCCGCTCGCAGACCGGCGACGGTAACAGGTTCGCGGGAAGCGCGCGCAGGTCGTCCTCGGTGACGCCGTGCGTCTCGGGCAGCAGCGACGGATCGCCGATCGGCTGGCGCATCGCGAGCGGATCGAGATGGGCCGCGAGGTGTCCGTAGCGGCGGATCGCCTGCGCCAGGTTAGCGGCGCCCACGATCTTGTCGTAGGGGATGCCGGCGGCGACCGGAGCGGACTCCCCCGGCGGCGTCCACTGATCGAAGAGGGCCCGCGTCTCGGGATCGACGGAGTTGGGATCCTGGCGGTATTTGTCGTAGAGCTCGAGAACGTAGCCTCGATTGAGCCCGGTGAACTCCTGCCACCCTGCCATAGCCTATTAATCTTACTCGGACAGCGGCTGCGGCGCCTCCGGAACCGGCCAGACGATCTTCGTAAACTGGCCTCTCTGCAGGAGTTCCCGTCCCTTGCCGCCGCGGCCGGTCACCTCGTACTTCGCGGTGCTGATCGTCTGCTCGGCGCCGCGGGTCGTTTCAACCGTCAGCAGATCGCGATCGCCGGAGGACGCGACGAAGCCGAGGACGCGGTCCTGCTCGGTCGTCAGCTTGATCAGGATGACCCCGCGTCCCGGACCTGAAAGGAAGTTCACTTCCTCGACGTTCGTCAGCATCGCGCGCGCGTCGCGCGTCGCCGCGATCAGGATCTCCTCGCCCGTAACCCGCGCCACGCCGACCAGCTCCGCGCCGTCGGCGGCCCGGGCATAACGGCGCCCGGCGCGGGTACTCGGCTCGACGAAGGACTCCAGGCTGAAACGCATGCTGTACCCGTCGCTCGATACCGCGACGGCGTGCACGGGCGGCACGGCCCCTTCCTTCTTCGGCGTGATGTTCCCGATCACACGAGGATCGAGGCTCAAGGCGCCGACGATGCGCTCGCCGTCCTTCAGTTTGAAGAAGCGCTGGATCGGTTCCCCGTAGCCCGTCGACGCGGGAATGTCGGCGATACGCGACGTGTAGGCGACCCCGAAATTGCTGAAGAACACGACCGACGATCGCGTGCTGCCCGGGAGCACTCCCATGACGGTGTCCCCCTCCCGCACGCGCGTCGACGCGACGTCCTTCACCTCCTTCTGCCGCTTCACCCAGCCGTCACGCGACACGACGATGACGTTGTCCTCCTCGACGATGAAGTCTTCGGCGGTGTATTCGGCCTCCCCCTCGTCGGTGGCGATGCTGGTGCGCCGCGCATCGCCGTATTTCTTCTGCATCTCCTCGATCTCGACGCGGACAATATCCCAGCGGCTTTCTTTGTCCTTCAGCAGCGCGTTGATCTGCCGCATCCGGCGGCGCCGATCCTCGAGCTCTTTGCGGATCACCAGAACCTCGAGCCGCGCGAGGCGGTAGATCTTCAATTCGAGGATGGCGTCCGTCTGCTCGGCGTCGAGGCCAAACCGTTTGATGATCGCCTGCGCCGCGTCGGCCTTTCCCTCCGACTTCCGCACGATCTTCAGGATCTCGTCGAGCGCGTCGAAGACTTTCTCGAAGCCTTCGAGGATGTGGACGCGTTTCTTGATGGCCGCGAGCTCGTGCTCGAGACGCTTCGTGACCACATCGAGGCGGAAGTGCAGGAAGTGCCAGAGCATCGCGTGGAGATCGAGACGCTCGGGACGGCAGACTTCCGGATTCTCAGTGGGGATCAGGCACGTCAGGTTGACGATGAAGCTGGTCTGGAGCGGCGTGTGCTTGAAGAGAAACGCCATCACCATCTTTTCGTCGGCGTCCCGCTTCAACTCGAGCGCGATCCGCACGTCGTCGGTCGACAAATCCTTGACGTCGACGAGCGGCGGCAGCTTGCGGCTGAGCGCCACTTCGGCAATTCGCTCCACGAGCGTCGACTTGTTCACGGTGTAGGGCACGCTCGTGACGTAGATCGTCTTCCCGCTGCGAGTGACCGGCCCTTCTTCCCACGTCGCGCGCACGCGGATCGCGCCGGACCCGGTCTTGTAAATCTCCTTGAGTTCTTCGGGTGAATTGAGCATCTGGCCGCCGGTCGGAAAGTCAGGACCCTTGACGTAGCGGCATAATTGCACGCTGCTCAATTCGGAATTCCCGAGCAGCTTGATCAGCGCGGTACAGATCTCCCCGAGATTGTGCGGCGGAATATTCGTCGCCATGCCGACGGCGATACCGGTCGCGCCGTTGATCAGCAGGTTGGGAATCCGCGACGGCAGCACGACAGGTTCAGTCCGGGTTCCGTCGTAATTCGGCCGGAACGGCACGGTCGTTTGATCGATCTCCGTCAGCAACTCGTCGCTCAAGCGCGCGAGGCGGCATTCGGTGTAGCGCATCGCCGCCGCGCTGTCGCCGTCGAGCGAGCCGAAGTTGCCGGACCCGTCGACGAGCGGATAACGCAGCGAGAACGGCTGGGCCATCCGGACGAGCGTTTCGTACAACGCCGCGTCGCCGTGCGGATGGTAGTTGCCCATGACGTCGCCGACGACTTTCGCGCACTTCCGGTGCTTCGCGTCGGCGGTCAGATTCTGTTGCCACATCGTGTAGAGAATCCGCCGCTGAACCGGCTTCAAGCCGTCGCGCACGTCGGGCAGTGCCCGGGACGTGATAACTGAGAGCGCGTAATTGAGGTAGCGCACCTGCGCCGCCTCGTGCAGCGCGACACCTTCTGGCTCCGTCGGCCCGCCCGGACCGCGTGTCTCGACAATCGCTCCGCCGCCGTCGTCAAACAGCGATGGTTCTTTCTTCCTGCGTTTCGCCACGTTGTGGATCCTCCGGTTGGGTTCGGGTGATCTTAACCTCTGTCGTACCTCCTATGTCCTACGTCCTATGTCCTATGTCCTATGTCCTACGGCCTATGTGCTGTCTTCTGTCTTCTGTGTCCATTCCCCGAATGCCCCTTGCCCCGCCGGCTGAAGTCTGAAATGTTGGGTCATGCGCTACCTGCACATGGACGTGTTCACCGATCGTGCACTCGAGGGGAATCAGCTCGCGGTCTTTCCGGAACCGGGATCGCTGACGGCGGAGACGATGCAGGCGGTCGCGCGAGAGATGAACTTCTCGGAGTCGACGTTCATCCTCCCCGCGGAGTCGCGCGGCGACGTGCGCATGCGAATTTTTACGCCGGGCGAGGAGCTTCCGATGGCGGGTCACCCGACGATCGGAAGCACGTTCGCGCTCGCGATCGAGGGAGTCATCAAACCGAATCAGCGTGACTTCGTCTTCGAGCTTGGAGTGGGACCAATTCCCGTGTCGCTGGAGTGGGATGGCGCGAAGCTGTCGTTCGCGTGGATGACCCAGCTGCTGCCGTCATTCGGCGGCACGATCTCCAATCGCGCGTCATTTGCCGCGGCCACCGCGCTGGACCCGTCGGATTTCGTCGCCGGCGTGCCAATCCAGAGGATCTCGTGCGGCGTGCCGTTCCTGTTCGTGCCGCTGGCCACGCGCGATGCCGTGGATCGCGCCACGGTCGATCGACGCGCCGTGGCGCGCTGCTGCCACGACGCCGGACTCGACGAGCTCGGAATCTTCTTCTTCACGACCGACGGCGAAGCGTATCCGGGCGCAGCGCGAACCGTGTACAGCCGCATGCTGGCGCCAGGTTTCGGCATCACCGAAGACCCCGCCACAGGCGGCGCGAGCGGCCCGCTCGGCTGCTACCTCGTTCATCACGGCATCGTCTCTGCGGCCGACGCGCAGAACATCGTCAGCCTGCAGGGCGTCGCGATGCGCAGGCCGAGCCGTATCCACATTTCAATCGACACGAGTGAAGCGTCGATCACGCGCGTTCGGATCGGCGGCCACTCCGTGCTGGTCGGACGTGGGGAGCTCCAAATCTGAATCCCTAATCCCTAATCCGCGAATCTCTAATCCGCGAATCGCCGAATCGCGAACCGCGAACCGCGAACCGCGAACCGCGAACCGCGAACCGCGAACCGCGAAGGATTAGATTCGTCTTTAGAGCGTATAACAAAACCCCAATCGGCACCCGTCGGGTACGTGCCTTCGGGCCGATCACTAAACACTGGGGACTAATCGCGACCTACCGCCGCGGTAGATCGGCCGACATCGATTCGGGAGCGGGTAGCTCAGCGATGTGAGCCGGACCAGTTGAGGACGAGCATAAGCGGCGCCGGAGGCTGCACGACTTCGGCGGCACATGGAACCGCCTGAAGCGAACACGACATTCATCGCGCTTGCAAGGGCGCCAGGCGTTTCACTTCCTCCGACCAGCCGAGCACGACGTTGATCTGCGTCAGCGGCCCGTGCTGCGCGGCGGGCTTCAGCATCAGGAACGAGCCATCGGGAAACACGTCGTAGTTGGCGCGCGCGTATCCACCGGCGGCAGTCGCGTACGGACCGGAGAAGAGCGTCTGGACCTTGCCGACCGCGGAGCCTTGATCGTCGATGTGGGCGGCCATCATGTCCTGCCCGTTGCGATAGAACAGTTCGCGCTTCGTCGAATCGGGATTCCAGACGGGCTCCGTGCCGCCGTCGGTCGAGATCTTGTGCTTGTTCGTCAAATCGGGAAACGACCGCAGATACACCTCACGACGACCCGATTCGTCCAGCACGTACGCCAGCCAATGACAGTCCGGAGACAGTTGCGGCGCACCATCGGCTGACATCGGAAGATCCAGCCGCACCGGTTCTGAAGCGCGACCGTACGAGGAGGACATGTTCAGCAACCACAACTCCACCGTCGGCACGAGCCTCGTGAAGATCAGGCGGCCATCGCGACAAAACGAGCTGGCTATCGTATACGTGTCGACGTCCGATGACGGCGGGTTGAAATGCGTCAATCGTTCGAGTCGCCCTCCATCAGCGGGCCGCGAGAAAATCTGCCTCGTGCCCTCCTTCCCCGATTGGATCAGGATCTGCTTCGAATCCGGCGTCCACACCGGGTGTCGATTGTCGCGTTCCTCGCTGTAGGTGAACGGGCCGAGCTGACCGCGGACCAGATCGTAGACCCACACTTGAAAGAACGGCGCTTCGGTCACATCGAACGCGACGCGGTGACCATCGGGTGACACTCGAGGCTGATAGTAGAAGCGCGCTGGAGCATCGAACGTCTTCCGCTCCGTTCCGTCGCGTCCGACGTGAACGATATTGACCCACAGGTCGGGCTGAAACGCTCCCGGAACGTAGGCGACCGACCCCAACCCCGACACGCTGAAGAGCGGGCTGCCGGAGACTTGCTGCAGGCCGGAGAGCACCACCGTGGGGATGGCGCCTTGAGGAATCTTCAGTTGCTCGAGATCAAACGGTACCGCCATTAGATTGCCGCTCTGCGCATAGACCACATGTCCGGACGACGTGTAGTGCGGCATCAGTTTGTCGCTGCCTTCGATCAGACTCCGGTGGTGGTCGTCACCGATCCGCTGAACGGCGATGCCCGGGACCTTCGACGACATCACGTTGAACAGCAGCTCGCTGTTGCCGGGCAGAAAACTTGGCCAGTAGTGCAGCGTCTCGCCTGTGTCGAATCGCGTCAGCGTCTTCACACTCCGGCCTTCGTCTGAACGCTCCTGAATTACGGAGCCGAGAGACGCCGTGGCGATGCGCCGCTCGCCGATCCAGCTCGCGCCGAACGGGTTCACCACGTCTATCAACGACTCGGCGACTCCTCCTCTCACCGGCACTTTCATCAATCTGTTCTGGCCATTGTAGAACCCGAGCCACTGGCTGTCCGCGGAGAAGAAAGGCGTGTCAGCGCCGGCACTTCCTGGAACGAGCCGCGCGCTTCCCTGCTCGAACGACCAGAGATACATCTGCGGTTCAGGCTCGCCTTTCTTGATGGCGACATACGCAAGGTGTCTATCGTCCGGTGCCAGCGCCAGGATCGGGTTCCGCGAATCTGCAAGCTGTTGTTCGTCCGGCAACGTGATGGTTTGCCGGCTCACCTCTCGTCGTGATGTGGCCGCAGGCTTCAGGTTCCACGCCACGAGCCCGGCGATCAGCGCGATCGCGATGGCCGCAACGCTCGCGGCGAGCCACGCTTTCCATCGCGGGCCCCGTGCTGGCGTCGTTGCTGTCTGCGGCTCCGCAGCGCCCGCACGAATCTCGTCGATCTCGAGTCGCGCGTCCGAGACGTCAGCAAGCCGACGTTTCCGATCTTTCTCCAAGCTACGCTGCAGCAGTCTTCGAATCGACGCGGGTGTCGCCAATGGCAGCGCATCCCATGCAGGCGACTTCGTGAGGACGAAGGCGAGCGTATCTGACACGTCCTCGCCCTCGAAGGCGCGCTTGCCGGTCAGCATCTCAAACAGCACGCACCCGAACGCCCAGATGTCGCTCCGCTTGTCTGCCGGGCGGCCCTTCGCCTGCTCCGGCGACATGTACGCCGCGGTGCCGAGGATCATTCCGACATGGGTCATTTGTGCGGGCGTGGTAATCGTCGAGGAAGCCGTCTGCGCGGGACTAATAGCCGATGCTGGTTCCAGCGCCTTTGCGAGACCAAAGTCGAGCACCTTCACGGTCCCGTCGTCCCGGAGCTTGATGTTGGCGGGCTTCAGATCCCGATGGATGATCCCCTGCTCGTGTGCCGCCTCAAGCGCCTCCACGATCTGCTTCGCAATCGGAAGCGCCTCATCAAGCGGAATCGGCCCCTTCGCAATCCGATCCGCCAGCGTTGGCCCCTCGACAAGCTCCAAGACCAGCGCGTGAGTGCTCCCAGAATCCTCAAACCCGTAGATGTGCGCGATGTTGGAATGATTAAGCGCGGCAAGCACCTGCGCTTCGCGGCGGAAGCGCGCGATGCGGTCGCCATCGGCTGAGAACGCATCGGGCAGAATCTTGAGCGCGATGTCGCGATTGAGTTTGGTGTCGCGCGCGCGGTACACCTGACCCATGCCCCCCTCGCCGAGAAGGGACACCACCTCGTAAGGGCCGAGCCGGGACCGGGGAGCCAATGCCACAGGAAGTGGCTCGGATTATAGAAGATGCGGCGCTTTCAGAGGATTAGTAGCGATAAACGCCGTAGTGTAGACCGATGTCCAAGGCTTGCCCCCCGGGAGAACTCCCAAGCAGCCGCATGGACGCGATTTTCCAGAGAAGAACGGCGTATTTGGCGAACCAGCGCCAGGAAGGATGGCATCGCGTTCAGGCGGCGCTCCACGTTTTGCGCAGCGATTGCCAGCAAATCAGCGCGCACCCGAGTGAGAGGAACCCCTCGTGGATGTCCGGCCGCTTGTCATAGCGGACGCGGAGGCGACGGAATTGATTCAGCCAAGCACAGGTCCGCTCGACGACCCAGCGCCACCGGCCCAGCCCGCTCCCGTGCTTGGTGCGGCGCATAGCGACCAACGGCTCGATATGCCGCGCCCGCAGCCCACGCCGAATGGCGGCTGCGTCGTAGCCGCGATCCCCGAGCACACAGTCTGGCCGCCGTCGCGGTCGCCCCCGTTTGCCGTGCAGCGGGGGAATCGCATCGACCAGCGCCAGGGCTTCTTGCGAGTCGTTCCGATTCGCGCCGGTGAGACGCACGGCGAGCGGCACGCCTCGCCCGTCGCAAATCAGATGGCG
>Ga0070670_100003437_pt1 | contig 13136 bp, 10 predicted proteins | sample KBSS63metaG_FD_64665 | JGI IMG/M metagenome (GOLD analysis project Ga0070670, IMG submission 64665) | Switchgrass rhizosphere microbial communities from Kellogg Biological Station, Michigan, USA - KBS S6-3 metaG | ecosystem: Host-associated > Plants > Roots > Rhizosphere > Soil ... | reverse complement strand
GAAGCGGTCGTTGCCGACCTCCGTTCCTGCCCCGGGCGGTTCCCATTGGCGACGTGGCCGACAGGACGTTGAGAAATCTGGCAACCACACCGAAGGACCGCGGACGGGCTTCGCCTCGAATTCAACGTCCCTGCCATCACGAATCACACCTCCCGTTTGCGCTCGGATGAACACCGTATGTCAAGCAGCGGCGGGCCGAATCGGCAAGGCGAGGGTCTCTGACCGGCCAACACCGGTCGTACGGCGATGTCGTCGATAGCAGTCGTTCGTCGGCACAAATACGAATAACCATATGCCGTTTCTTTCTCATGCTCCCCTCCAATTGTCAGTATGCTTGCTACCTGTTGCATACAACGTCAGCCGTCATAACAAGGAAATCCTGTGGAGATCGAGATCTACTCCAACCCGTACGTGACGGGGACAATCTGCTTTGCGATCGGAGTAATCGCCGGTGCTTTCTTGCGTCGAAAGCCCAGAGCATCGGTCAATACGGGTTTAGGCGATCGCGATGAAGTGAACAACATCGGCGGTGCGTAGCTTCTTCGAGATCATGGAGCTTCGCTCGTGCCGTTTAGACCGCGGCTCGCCGATAAGTCCGGCAACGTCTGGAAATGCTCATACGGCTACCGCGTAGGATGGGCTGATGGCGAAGTTGAGTCTGGCCCGGAACGCCACAATGTCGGCACCGTATGAACACGACGAAGTAGGCTAGACACGGGCGCTAAAGCATTTGCACGCACGCGGGATCGCCAGCAACTGGCGTTCCACATCGATTCCTCCGCGGGGCCGCACGCTATCGTTTAGTGTGCGGCCCGATTTCTTCACGTCCGCGAATCGAGAAATCCAAAACGGCGTGGAGTCGCGAACGTCCGCTGCGCAAGAGCACGAAAGGCTGCAACGCGTCGCATAGCGTCGGTCAGCTAGGTCAGCACTGACCCTGGCCAGCGCACCATGAATCCTCGATCAACTTCCTGTCAGGAATTTAGAGGCCGCTGACTTCGCGCAGCACTTCGATCATGGGCCATTTTGGCGGGAGCGGGAATCGCAGCAGGCCATCAACTGTCGAAATGCTAGAACTATGCTCGATCGCTAAGGCGGTATTTCATAGTGACCATGCCCTTTGCGCTGTATATGGCCGCGTGGGTGGCGGCGTGCTTGGCGGCCGCCTATCTTATCGCGCGGCATCGGCAACGGCTCGAACTCTGTCACGCTCGATACTGGCGCTTCTTGCTGCAAGACTGGAAAGTGTTGTCGTTCAGCATTGCCGCCGCTTGCCTTACGGTGATCGCACCTTATTCGGATGACTACACGTGGGATTACGTAGACGCGCCGGTGATGTCCGTCCTGGCATTCGTTACGGGTCCCTGGGCGGTTGGCACGCTGTATCGTGCGCTGCGCCGCCGCGCCTCGTGGATCAACGCGTACATCGCGCTCTGCGTCTGGCTGTTTTCGGCGAGCTGGTTCTACGATCTGTATATCGTGCTGAGAGACGGCTCGTACTCGCCCTACTGGCTGCCGAACCTGTTTCTTTCCTCGATCCTGTATATCTGCGCCGGACTCTTCTGGAGCTTGGAGTGGCGACCGGAGCAGGGTGTGCTGTTTCAGTTCACCCAACCCCATTGGCCGGAGCGCGATGCCGACAGGAATCTCGGCAAGATCTTTTGGTTCGCTTTGCCCCTCATGATCATCGCCGCCACGGTGATTCTGCCGTTCCTGCTTTGAGGCGCCTGGCGTCATGTCGGCGGCGCAAACGCGTAGTCCAGTCACAGGTTGGTCACACTCAATCTGGGTTGGTCGCAACCAAGGCACGTTCGATTTCCAGGGAAGTCACCCGACACTCGACGTAAGTCGAACACGCATTTGTACACTGCGAATAGAAGATCGCAACCCCTGTGTCCATTTCGACTTCGCTCCCTAGACTCACGCTAAGCTGGAAAGCAAGCACAAGGTTTCTGCCACGTCTTACATCCGCAGCGCCTTAACAGCATCGCTGGCCAACCGCGCGGATCGGATTCAACTATCAAAATTCCGTACTACACACCCGCCGATTGCTTCTTCGCCGGCCTCGGGACCCAAAAAGCGGGGCGTCAGCGTGTGGCCGGCTTTCGCCCACCCAAAACAAACAGGCCACCGATCGGTAGCCTGTTGTCAAGCCCAACGGGCGCGAAGCGCCATGCCGCTGAGCGTCTAGATGCGGCCAGAGGCGTTGCCCGGAACGCGGCAGCATTGGCTTCTGGCTTGGTAGTTATGCGGAGTGGCGACCGTCTGGTTCCACTCGCAGTTAAAGCTACCGCTTACACCAATGCTTTGCAAATCGGCGCCGGTCGATTGTACCGAGCCACAAAATGTACCTGTGCGAGTGTAGCCGGCGGCGCATGCGGGCGCGCCAAGAGTTACAAGGCCTGTGATTGAGCTGTTAGTTGTTGCTGGGCCAGTCGTGGTGCACTCGAGCGCCGTTGGCTCATTGGGAACATAAAAGCCAAGCAGGTCGATCACCACATCCACGGTTCCCGGAATGCCGTTGACCGTTGGCAGGATTTCAAAGTCGAAAGCGGCTCCGCCACCCGTCATCTTGATCGTGGTGGCATTGGAAATGTCTTGACTGGGGTTGAAGTTCAGCGAAGAAACCGTGTTGGAAGCGCCAACCGGTCGAGCGTTCAAATTGCCGGTCCCGCTGACTGTCGTCGCCGCAATGTTCATCGCAATGGAGCCGTCGGAGCCGGAAAGAATGCCGGGAGTACCGACATTGCAGCCGGCATCCCCGCCCTGTCCGACGTCACTGAAGTTCTTGTAGCCCCGAGCTACGCCGTTCGACAATATGCCGGCAGTTGCGATGCGCGAATCCGCAATACGGCATGGTCCCATCGGAAAGAACACCAGGTCGAAGTTGCCGCCAAGGGCCTTTGCGTGATTCGGGTCAGCGAGGGCTCTTTTCGTCCGGTCGGCAAACTCGGCCACGTTCCTGGAGAAACGCGTAACCTGCAGCACCGAAGAAGGGGTGGAATGCACTTGCTGCGCAAACTGGTTGAGGCGTTTCGCGCCGTTCACGCTATCTCTTGCGAATTCCGCCCTGAACTGGTCGATCACGCTATTGACCAGCGCCATGCGAGCCGGCAGAGCTGCCTGGAAATCCTGTAGCTTCTTCGCGTTTTGCTCCGCGGCAACACCTTCCCTTTGCTGCATGAGACTCTCGGTGGTCGCAGCCGTAGCGACACCAGCAGCGAGGAAGGTTCCTATCGCGCCCAGCATCGAGACTAGTTTCACGCTCTTCATTTCCATCACTCCCAAGTAAGATGATTGGTAGTCAATCAATGTAGAAAGAAAAGATCCGCCTACGACGGTCTCGCAGACAATCCGTCAGCTACCGTCCTCACGCAAATCACATGCCAGCGGCGATGCCGGCCGGAATCGCCGAAACAGATTTTTTGCAGTACGCATGGCGAGATGGCGCAACAGGTACGGTACATTTTGTGAACTCGATGCGTCAGCGTATTGGGCTTGCGATCCGAATCGATCGCGAGTCTCTGATGCGTCTCGCCGCGATAGGCCGGATGCAGACGGAAGCCGGAGGCCTTGCGTGAGTGTCGTTGCGGGCATCACTGCATTGGGTCGCCTTCGCCCACCCAAAAAAACAGGCCACCGAAAGGTGGCCTGTTGGTCAGCCCAGTGGGCACGAAGAGTTATGGGAAGCGGCCAGTGGCCTCGATAGGTGATAGATGACGCGACCGATTGTATGAAGTCGCAGTCCGTGCCGGAGTAGCCAGAGTCCAGCAGAACGTAACCACTTGTGACGGAGTCCGCAGAACAAAATACCGCCGTTTGCGTGAAGCCGGCGCCGCATGCTGATGCAGTCACAAAATGATAGCCCGTCGCGCTGGTGGTCAACGTTGCACCAGTAGTCGTGTTGCACTCGAGCGGTGTTGGGGTCCCACGGCAAATGGCGAGCGGCAAGAACTATCCTCACAGCCCGACGAGGACGCGCGCACTGAAGCGAGTCGTCAACAAGCCGGCGATCCAATGCGTCCTAACCCGGCCAACGCTGAGGCTCCCCACGAAACGGCCCCCGCCGCAGTTCGAGCAAGCGAGTTTTGTCCCCGGGCTGCCATTGACCGTTGGCAGGAGTTGAAAGTCGGTACCGGTCCGACACCCGTCATCTTGATCACGGTCGCATTGGAAATGTCTTGACCGCGAACCGTACCGGCGCCAACACGAACGGCCGCTTTTCTGGCCTACGATTTCTGCCTTGGGTCGAACTCGGTCATTGAGCGATGCTGGACTTCGGTTGGCCCAGTGTTTTGCTGTCATGACTTCGCGATTCCGCGTTCGAACAGCCTTGAAAACCACTTCGTTGCTGCCCCTGTGCTACCCGGGCAGAAAAGAAAAACGGCTTGCATTTCTGCAAGCCGTTGAATTGTTTGGTTGCGGGGACCCGCAAACGAACCCATCTGCGCAAGGTCAAGATTGCGCAAGCGCCGCGCCGGGCGGGCCGCGCTCTAGAACCCGGCGCTCAACTTGGGTCGGTGCGTTTCTCTGGCGCCTTCTCAGTCCTTGCAATCCTGCTGCGGAGCTGCGGATCAAGAGCCCGCATTCGGCCAACTGGAGACACTCAGCAGCGACGCAAAAGCTTCTCGATAGCAGTCACCCGCCGATGGGCATACTATGGTTTCCCATGGGTCCGGATTCTGTCATGTGAAAGCTCAATGACTTGCGACGCTTCCCAGTCGCACGCTCAATCTGTCCCAGTCACAGTTTCGTCACACCCAAGGACAGTCGGTGACAGGTCGGACATAACCGTGCATATGGCTTAAATTTGGACGGCGTGGGCAACCTCGACCGCAACGGCACCGCTCATTCCAAATAGGTCTTGTTAAACATCACTACTTCATCTTGCCGCGCCCGGCCACCCGCCAAACGGCTTCGATGCGACCGCCTCGGATGCCCACTATTTCCTCGTGCAGGTGGACCGTGGTGTCGGAATAGCCGACGATCAGCTCGATTTTGTCGCCAATCCTGGGTGTGGCGCTTGGATGCTCCAGTTCGATCTTGGTATGCTCGGCCGAGAGCTTCATTGCGCTGATGGCCGGCATGCCGCGAGGCGCCGGCATCGCCGCATCGCCACTCATTTCCTTCTTACCGGCGTCGACGACGACACGCGTCGGCGTCGGTCGACTCGTGACCGTCGTCAGGACAGTGAGCGCCGGCGCAAAGTCGACATGGTAGTGCGTGCGGTAGTGCATATCGCTGAAAATGGCGCCACCGACCTGCACTTCGGTTACGCCGGGCTGCTGTGCGCAGTACGGAAAGGTGCCCGTGCCGCCGCAGCTCACCACCGCGACGCTGTGGCCGGCGGCCATGCAGGCCCGGGCGCTGGCGGTAAGTGCTGCGACGGCATCGCGGACCGTGCGCTCCTTCTCCGCACGGTCGGCGATCGTCGTAGCCTGGCTCTCCCAACCCACTACGCCAACGAAGCGGAGACCCCGGCGACCCCCGATCTCGCGCGCCAATGCCACCACCGGCGGGCCTGGTTCGACGCCCGCGCGATTCATGCCGATATTGACCTCGATCGCGACGCGCAACGGCTTGCTCGAATTCGCGAAGGCCGTGTCGAGCTCGATGAGGTTCTCGATGCTGTCGACGCAAACGATTGGATCGGCGCGATCGGCAAGCTGGACGAGCCGGCCGACCTTGATCGGTCCCACCACCTGGTTGGCGATCAGGATGTCGCGGATGCCCGCGGCAGCCATCACCTCGGCCTCACCCAACTTCGCGCACGTGACGCCGATCGCGCCGGCAGCGATCTGCATCCGGGCGATCTCCGGCGTCTTGTGCGCCTTGGTATGCGGCCGCCACGCGACGCCATGCGCACGACACGTGGCGATGATCCGAGCGATGTTCGTTTCCATCACGTCGAGATCCACGAGCAGCGCTGGCGTATCAAGCGCGGACGTGCCCTCGCCGATCATGCTCTGCGACGAATCCGTTCGAGTGTCCATCGCGAGACTCTCCTACGATTTGCCGCGCGAGCGCTGCAAGCCGGCGGCCCAATAGGCGTGCTCGACCAGGCGCAGCGTTTCGAGATTGTCGGCCGGATCGGTTTCGAACGGCGCGCCCGTTTCGACGCAGTCGACGAAATGCGCGATGACGGCGTCAAAGCTCGCCTGGTAGCCGCGATCGGAATCGTAGCGCTGGACCCGGGGGGTCGCGCCATGCAGGTGCAGTTCGGAGTCCGCGAACGTCGCGCTCGCCTTGCTTCCCACGATTTCCAGGCTATCCGGCGGCCGCGCCGGATAGCCCGCAGCCGCCATCGTGCCGGTGACCTCGACCGGCGCGCCGGACACCGTTTCCAGGAAGATCGCCGCCACCGTCTCGCCGACCACATCGGGAACCGTGCGCGCGCCGCGCGCTGCGATCACGCGCAACTCACCGCAAAGATAGCGCATGACGTCCAGATGGTGGATCAGCACCTCGGCGATCATCAATCGCTCCTCAAACTGCGTGTAGGGTTCGCGCACGAGCAACGGACGAAGCCCACTCGCGTCGGGCAGCAGCCCGGATGTCATCGTCGCCATGCGTGCGAGGACCAGTTCTCCAAGCTCGCCCGCGGCAATCCATCGCTTCAATTCGCGATACCACGGGCGGAAGCGCCAGTTCTCATGCGCCATGAGCCGTGACTTGCCCGCGACGCGGCGGACCAGCGCCTCCGACTCGGCGAGCGTCGGGGTCATGGGCTTCTGGCAGAGCACGTCGATGCCGCGCACCGCTGCGGCATCGACCCAACTCGCGTGCGTCTGACGCGGAGAAATGACGTCGAGCGCGTCAATCGATTCCGCGGCGAACATCGCATCGCCATCGCGATAGACGCTCGGTATCGAAAATTCCTGCGCACGCTTGACCGCCCTGTCCGAGTCCGGATCGCACACCGCAACCAGCCGCACGCGCTCACCGAGGTTTCGCCAGCCGATAAGGTGATACCAGCTGATCATCCCGGCACCGGCCAATGCGACGTTCAATGGTTTCGGCATGGTCTAGTCTCCAAAGCCGAAGAGTCGGCGGGGATTGTGGCTCAGCACGTACGCTCGGTCACCGGCATCCGGCAGCCATCGCGACAATGGCGCCAGCACGTCCGCATAGGTCGGGCGCCGGGGCACGTTGATGAACGGCCAATCCGATCCCCAGATGCAGCCCTGCACGCCGAATGCCTTGAGCAGCTCGTCGACGTAGGGATCCAGATCGTCGAACCCTCTGATCATGGGCGAGACGCGAAAAAGCGAAGACAGCTTGGCGACCGCAAGGCCTTCGCGGCCCATCGCAAGTACCGACTGGAATCCCGGGTGACGCGTTCCGACGCCGATATCGTGCACGCCGAAATGATCGACCAGGACCCGCACGCCGCTCACTCGCAGCGCAGCAGCAGCGGTAGGCCATTGCGCGTCGTCGGCATAGACCTGGGCGAACCACCCGAGCGCCTTTATCCGCTGCAGCAGGCGTGGCGCATCGGCGCATGAAAGGGCGTCGGGGTCGTAGCTGACCAAGTTGAATCGCACCCCGACGACCCCGGCGACCGCGAGATCCTCGAGCGTCTTGTCGGAGGCGTTGGGATCGACGCCGGCGATTGCCTTGAAACGGCCTGGATACGATTTGATCGCGTCGAGGTTGGCCGAGTTGTCGGCGCCGTATCCGCTCAACTGGATCAGTACCGCGTTGGCGATGCCGTGACGGTCGAGCACCGCGCAGAACTCCTCGCGCGTCCCCCCCTCGTCCGGGCGCGTTCGATAGCCTTTCGTTCCGGTGAACGGAAATCGTGCGGGATCGATGATGTGCGCGTGACAGTCGACGATGCGATCTTCGGTATCCACGATATTGCCGTTCCTTCTAGGACGCCTGGACAATGGCCTTGGTCGTGGCGGAATCGAACAGATGGATGGCGGCGGCATCCAGCGCGATATCGAATCGATCGCCGCTGCGCAAGGCCGTGTCGCGTCCGATGCGGGCGATCAGCTCCTCGTTCGACGGGTCCAGCGTCACCACCAGCAACGTCTCGGCGCCCAGCGGCTCGACGGCGACGACGCGCGCCGGCAATCGCACCACTTCCACGGAACCGCCCGCCGGCGCGGACTCGTACAGGTCCTCCGGTCTCACGCCGACGATTACGTCGCGGCCGATATACCGGCCGAGCGCAGCCGCACTTCGTTTCGGCAGAACAACGGCGCCAGCAGCCAGATGCGCTACCGCGCGGCCGTCCTGCGTCTCGAGGCGTCCCTTCAGCAGGTTCATCGGTGGGTTGCCGAGAAACTTCGCCACGAAGGTGTCCGCCGGGTTTCGGTAGACCTCGAGCGGACGTCCGATCTGCACGATCTTGCCCTCGTTCATGATGCAGATGGAATGGCCCATCGTCATCGCCTCGACCTGGTCGTGCGTCACGTAAATCGACGTCGTGCCGATGTCATGCTGCTGCTTGATCAGCTCGTTGCGGGTCGTCACGCGGAGTGCGGCGTCGAGATTGGACAGCGGCTCGTCGAACAGGAACACCCTTGGATCGCGGACGATCGCGCGGCCGAGCGCGACGCGCTGGCGTTGACCGCCGGACAGCGCGTGCGGCTTGCGCTTCAGAAACTGCGCCAGGCCGAGTTTCTTCGCCGCGGCCTCCACCCGCCGGTCGATCTCCGCGTGCTCGACATTGCGCCGTCGCAAGCCGAAGGCGAGATTATCGTACACCGTCATGTGCGGATACAGCGCGTAGGACTGGAACACCATTGCGATGTCGCGCAACTTGGCCGGCACCTGGTTCACGACCCGGCCGTCGATCGAGACGGTGCCGGAGGTGATCGGCTCCAGCCCCGCGATCATGCGCAGCACGGTCGACTTTCCGCAGCCCGATGGGCCCAGCAGCACCATGAACTCGCGATCGGCGACAGTGAAGGTCACGTCGTGAACGGCCGGGGCGGCGGCGCCGCGATACCGCTTGCATAATCCATCGACAGTTACGACCGCCACGTTTACATCACTCCATGGGCTCGGGCAGCCATGCTAGCGGACTGCCCCGGCGGTCATGCCTTTGATCATGGTCTCGGAAAAGAAAGCGTAGATCGCGATGATCGGAAGCATCGCGATCATGAGGCCGGTCGCGGCCATGCCGACGTCGAGCTGGTGACTGCCGGTGAAATGCATCAGACCCAGCGGCAACGTGCGCTTGTCGTCGTCGGTCAGCAGCACCACGGCGAACAGGAATTCGTTCCAAAGAACGATGAAATTGAGTGTCACCGTGGTGAAGATCGCCGGCGCGCCGATGGGCATCGTTACGCGCCAGAAAATCTCGAAGTCGGAATAACCGTCCATCCGCGCCGCATCGAACAGATCCTGGGGAATCTGCGCGAAAAATCCTTCCAGGATGTAGACCGTCATCGCGATGTGCGTCGCCACATAGACGAGGATGAGCCCGGCCAGCGTGTTGTAGAGGTTGATGTCGAGCAGGATCTGGAACAACGCGAGGATCACGAGCTGCGGCGGCAACACCAGGCCGGTGAGGATCAGGAAGCGCACGAGCCGATTGCCGCGAAAGCTGTAGCGGGCGAGGCAATGGGCCGCCATCGCGCCGATCGCGGTCACGAGCACGACCGCGATCACGACGACGATCGTGCTGTTCCAGAAGTAGGTACCGTAGTTCGATTTGGTCCAGGCGTCGGCGAACTTCTCCCAATGTGCCGGCGACGGCAAGCCATAAGGATCCTTGAAGATTTCCGCGGTCGTGCGCAGCGACATGGTCGCGACCCACAGCAACGGCCCACCGGTCACCACCGTATACAGGATGACGAACAATACGAGCGGCAGCCGGCGCACCCGCGCAAATCCGAGCTGCATCGGCGCCATCATGGCTAGAATTCGAGCCTGTCGCGCTGGCGTAGCAGTCGCGTCATGATCGCGATGAAGGCAAGGATGATGATGAACCACAACACAGCGATGGCGGAGGGATAGCCCAGGTCGAACGTGTTCCATTCGAACGCGCGCTTGTAGACGTAGGTGGACACGGTCTCGGTCGACCACAGCGGACCGCCGCCAGTCATGACCCAGATCAGGTCGAAGACCATCATCTTGCCGATGAACGACAGCACCAGCAGATTGACGATCGTCGTGCGCAGCATCGGAGCAATGATGTACACGAGCTTGGCGAACCAGCCGCAGTTATCAAGCTCGGCCGCGCCGAGCACCTCGGACGGCAGCGCATGGAGCGCGGCCAGGAAGACGATCATGTTGAAGCCGAGCCATTTCCACTCGTGGGCCACGAGCACTGACCACAATGCGGTCGACGGGTGCCCGAGCCACGATTGCTCAAACGCGCCAAGGCCCACCCAACGCAGCACCGCGTTTGCGAGGCCCCAGTCGTAGTCGTAGATCCACACCCAGATGATCCCGACGACGACGTAAGACATCAGCACGGGCGTGAACCACACGACGCGCAACAGGGGCGCGAGCGGCGCCCGCGCGAACAGGCAGAGCGCCAGCAGCAATCCGCCGACCACGTCCACGATGGTGGCGACGATCGTGAACATGGCGGTGTTCGCAACCGCCTTCCAGAACACCGGGTCGGTGAGCAACAGGGCGGTAAAGTTGCTGAAGCCCACGAACTCGACCACGCCGTGCGGCTTGATCGTGTGGAATGCGTTGTAGAACGTGCGCACGACCGGATAGAGCGTAAAGCCGGCGTAGACCAGCAACGCGGGTGCCAGAAAGATAACGAGGATCCCGAGGCCAGCGCGTCGCGCGTCGATCTCGGGCCCAGCCAGGTTTCTTCTGGCGAAGCGGGACAGCCAGCCGGAACTGCTCATCGACTAGATCGGGGACCAGCATTCTGCGCAGACCGCGCCGCTCGTTCCGCGGTGCGGTCCGCTACGCAATGGAATCTGGTGCCGCGAGGGCTGCTCGATTACGCGCGGCATCAGCTCCATAGGTCTGCGCGCCTAGCCCTTGTAGCAGGCCTTGTTCATCGCCTCGACGGTCTGGTCGACCGAGAGGAGGCCGCCGGGAAAGCCGGAGTTCAGCACCTGCGCAAACGCATCCTTGCACCCGCCGGTGACCATGTCGCGCGGCTGGCCGATGAAATACTTCTGGCCCTTCTGACGTTCCATCAGTTCGGTGAAATAGGCGGCGTGCGGGCCGGTAAAGTTCTTCACGTCCGCCTTGATGCCGGTCTGCAGATAGACCGTCTCGATCCACATCTTGCCCATCTCGGGTGTCGACATTGCGTCCAGGAATTCCGCGGCCAGCTTCTTCTGCTTGCTCGCGGCGTTGATGGCGAAGCTCGCGCCGATAGTCGAAGTCTTGCATTCGTTGCACGCGCCGCGGTCCATCGCCGGGAATTGCATGATACCCAGCGGGAAGGTCGAGGGCTGTCCGCCCTTGTCCTCGGGTACAAATGCGCGGCCGGTATAGAAGCTGCCCATCGGCAGCATCAGCGCCCCGGGCTTGCTGTAGAAGTAATAGTGCGATTCGCCGAGCTTGAGCGTCATGAAATTCTTCGGATAGGCGCCGGCGTCGACGAGTTCCTTGACCCATCTGAGAACCTCGACGACGCGCGGATCGGCGAAGGACAGCTTGCCGGTGAAGAGTTTTTGATAATCGTCCGGTCCGAGTTTGCGCAACAGCGCCTCGACCGTGATGTAGGCGCCGGGATAGGGGCGGTCGCCGACACCTTGCGCGATCGGCGTCATGCCCGCAGCGCGCGCTTTCTTGACGAGATCGAGGAACTGCGCCTGGGTCAACTGCGCATTCGCGGGCAGCGTGATGCCGAGCGTCTTCAGCATATCCTTGTTGTAATAAAGCTCGACGGTGTAGGCCTCCTGTGGAATGCCGTACGTCTTGCCGTTATGGGTCCAGACCTTGCGCGCCCAGGGTTCGATCTGGTTCCAGTTCACCGAGTCGTCGAGCGGAACGATGTAGCTTGCCGTGATGTATTCGGTCTGGTCCGGCTCAAGATAAAAGACGTCAGGGCCCCTGCCCGCCGGCAGCGCGGTCTTGAGCGCCGCGAACAGCGGATTTTTCTCATACCACGTTATCTTGACCTTGGCGCCGGGATGACTCTTCTCGAAATTCCTGGCCGCCAGCTCGCGGAAGGCCACCTTTGCCGGCTCATCGGCTTCGTGGCTCCAGACTTCCAGCGTCACGTCCTGCGCACTCGCCTTCGGCGCTGCTCCGACCAGGACCGCAAGCGTGACGAGCCCTACGGCCGCCACGAACCGCATCGCGAAATATTCACGCATTGTCGATTCCCCCTTGCTTCGCGACCACCGGGATAGCGCCGCCGCGATAGGTTGACACGAGTTGCACTGACCGCTCTGGCCGGAAGCCACGGGAGGCTTTTCCCGGTTGCCGCAGATAGTAGTACAAAGTGCGCGTCTCCACCATTTCGCCCCAAGTGTCGAGCTGATGTCATTCTGACTTTGGACCCGCGTGATCGTGATTTCATCAGCGAGCTTCTCCACTCGAAGATCGCGACCGGCGGCGGTGGCGAGTCGTCGAAGATCGAGACGACGTCGCTGCCCACAGTCGAGGAGACTCTGGATGCGCCTGGCCGTGCGCAGACTGTCGCCAACCGGCCGCCCGGAAATAGCCGAGCGGCATGCCGTCTGCCGGCGACCGCTTCGTACTTGGCGAAGTCGGAGTGCTCTGCGCTTCGGGTTCCCCGATTCGCGCGCACGATCGCAGCCTGCCGGTTTGCCGAGCGCCTGGAGCAATTGCTCAAGGCTGTCGAGTGCAGTCGCTACCTATCCGTCTGCACCTATCGCTAGACTCGAAGCGCGCTCGACAAACGATAGGAAGGAACCGGAGCGCGGCGTCAGCCTCGCACGATTGGCCGGCAGGTAAGCGACGAGGGAAGGTCTTCGACTCGGCTATCGCCAAGAAACGTCGTAGTAGTCGTAGACCTTGCGGCCGTAGTCGTCGGTGTACTCGGGCACGCTAGTCTGTCTCGCGATGTCCTGGCGCGTTCTACGCAGTCAGTTAACGGCCTTGGCGGATTCGTTCATTCATCCCGTCTAAACACGCGCAAGCCCACGATAGGACCCTCGCCTCACCATCCCGCAATCGCAGCTGTTGCGGGCGGACGAGGTGTGGCGCGATTGAACGTTCCTGGTTGTTCGCGG
>Ga0070670_100003433_pt1 | contig 13147 bp, 16 predicted proteins | sample KBSS63metaG_FD_64665 | JGI IMG/M metagenome (GOLD analysis project Ga0070670, IMG submission 64665) | Switchgrass rhizosphere microbial communities from Kellogg Biological Station, Michigan, USA - KBS S6-3 metaG | ecosystem: Host-associated > Plants > Roots > Rhizosphere > Soil ... | reverse complement strand
GGGCCGTCGAGCAGGATCTCGGGCTCCTCGTTCGCGTCGAGCGCGATCCGGTACTGGAGCTGCATGTCCCGCCCATTCCAGCGCACGCGGATGTCCCAGGTCCGCTCCTCCTCGGCCTCGAGCTCCTCGTACTCCTCGACGATGCGCGACAGCGTCGAGCGCTCGTAGTTGAGTCCCAGGTACTCGCCGATGCGGCGATTCATCTGCTCGAGATTGATCGGATCGAGGCGAAACGTGACTTCGGCCATGATGGAACCTCGGAAAGGGAGCGCGCGGGGCACGGTCCGCACGAAGCGCGCGCCCCGCGCTGATTGTCCTCGACCGGGGCCTGCGCGTCCACGATCAAGCGTGTCCGGTGCGTGTCAGGCCAGTGTGGCGACGCGTTCGAGATAGCGCACGAACGTCAGCATTCCCCCGCGCGCCTGGCCCCAGGCGAACGACTCGTTCGGGCCGTGGTAGCCGTCGGCCGGCAGCGACAGCCCGAGCAGCGTGATCGGCACGTTCCATGCCTCGGCCATCGAGAGCACCGCGCCGATCGAGCCGCCCTCGCGCACGAACGCCGGGCGCGCCCCGAAGCCAAACTCGAGCGCATCCGACGCCGCCTCGGCGTACGGCCCCGTGCGGGCGCCGGCGTAGGCGCGCAGGCCCTTCTCGTGCGTCACCTCGACGTCGGGGTTGAGCTTCCGCACGTGCTCGCGCAGCAGCCGGATGCATTCGTCCGGATCCTGCGGCGGGACGAGCCGCATCGACACCTTCCCCTCCCCGTAGGGCGGGACGACGGTCTTGATGCCCTCGTCCTGGTAGCCGCCCGCGATGCCGTGCACCTCGAACGTGGGCCGGCCCCAGATGCGCTGCGTCACCTCCTCGGGCGTGTCGGCGCGCAGCGAGTCGAGCTGGTGCGCGCTCTTGAAGCTCTCGACGCTGAAGCCCGAGTCGACGAAGTCCTTCGCCTCCTCGGGCGCGACCGGCTGCCACGTCCTGTCGAAACCCTCGATCAGGATGCGGCCCGTGCGCGCGTCGACGCATTTGCTGACGACGTCGGCGAGCTCGGCGATCGGGTTGCGCGCCGCGCCGCCGGTCAGCCCCGAATGCGCGTCCTTCTGCGCGGTGCGCAGCTTGAGCAGCGCGCCGGCGAGCCCGCGCAGGCCGTAGGGCACCGCGGGCTTGCCCTCGGCGAGCCAGATCGTGTCGCTGACGAGCACGCTGGCGGGCTTGAAGCGCGCGCCGTGCACCTCGAGGAAGCCCTCGAACGACGGCGAGCCGATCTCCTCTTCGAGTTCCCAGACTAGCCGCACGTTGATCGCCACTTGCTCGGCGCGCGCGAGCTGCGCGGCATGCAGGGCGGTGATCGCCGGGCCCTTGTCGTCGGTCGAGCCGCGGCCGTACCAGCGGCCGTCCTCCTCGGTGCAGACGAACGGCGGGCGCGTCCAGCCGTCCCTGCCTTCTTCGGCCGGCTGCACGTCGATGTGGTTGTAGATCGCGACCCAGGGCGCGCGCGGGTCGTTCTCGAACGAGCCGACGACGATCGGGTTGCCCCGGGTCTCGACGATCTCGGCCTTGCCGCCGGCCTGCGTGATCAGCTGCGCGGCGACCTCGGCGCAGCGGCGCATGTCGGGCTTGTGCTTGGCCTGGGCGGAGACGGAAGGGACTTCGACGATCTGCTTCAAGTCGTTGGCGAACTGCGCGCGCCGGGCGTCGACCTGCTGCGCGAGGCGATCCTTGTCCAGTGCGGTCAGCGGCATGGTTGTGCTCCGAAGATTGTGGATGGGCCGGATGGATCACCGCCCGGGACGCCGGCTCGCGCCGGGGCCAGTCGTTCCCCTGTGTCGAAAACCGCCAAACCGTTTGCACCGCGCGAGTTGGAGCCCCAAATCCACAATCTTCGGAACACAAGGGAGGGTATCACAGGTGCAGGGATCGCTCGAAGGCCACGACCCCGCAGGCGACCAATGCCGAAATCGCCAGCAGCCCCGCCGCCCCCCACATCCCGCGCTTGAAGGCCGGCTCCGGCGGTCCCTGCGTGAGCTTGGGCGAGAACGGCAGCGCCAGACCCAGCACCAATCCCGCCAGCGCCCCGCCCGCGTGCGCCGCGTTGTCGGTGCCCGGCCGCGCAAAGCCCGCCGCGAAGCTGGAGAGGAGCAGCGGCAGCGTCGCCCCGATCAGCGCGCGCACGCGCCACGCGGGCAAGAGCCCGTGCATTCGGACCGCCGCCACCACGACCGCCGCGCCGACGCCGAAGACCGCGCCCGAGGCGCCGATCGAGCCCGCGTTGAGCCCATGGCCCGCGCTCGCCAGGCTCGCCTGGTGGGCGAGGCTCGAGAGCGCGCCAAACGCGCCGGAGACGGTGAACAGGACGAGGTAGCGCGCATGGCCGTACGCGCGCTCGGCCACGCCGCCGAGCACGGCCAGCGCCAGCAGGTTTGAGCCGACGTGCAGCGCGTTCGCGTGCAGCAGAAGGCACGACAGCAGGCGCCACCACTCGCCCGTCGCGAACGGTCCCCACGCGGCCGCGCCGGCGTTGACGAACGGCGAGGGAACGGTCTGCCCCGTCCACAGGTCGCCGCCGCGCACGGTCGCGGTCAGGAGCTCGGCGGCGAAGGAGACGAGGATCAGCAGCACGAGCCCGTAGGTGAATCCCGGGTGCACGTCCCCCACCCGCTCCCACAGGCCGGGCTGCGGCCGCTCGGCCTGGCCGAATGCCGTCATGTCGTCGTCGAGGCCGTCGTCGAAGAGGTCGGCGTCATGCTCCTCGGGGAGCTCGACCTCGTCGTCGTCCTCGAACGGACCGGGCGGCGGCTTCTCGGAAGAGCCGCGGCGGTAATCGTCGATGGGAATGATCTTGCGGGGTTCGTCGGTCATATGGAGTGGTGCGCCCAGGAGGAGTCGAACCCCCAACCTTCTGATCCGTAGTCAGATGCTCTATCCAATTGAGCTATGGGCGCACGGCACGTCTGCAATGCGGGCGGGCGAGCTGGAGGCTCCAGAAAAAGGGCCTCTCCGGAGCCGTCCGGGGAGGCCAACCCTCGGTCTTTATAGGACCTGAGGGACTTCAAGTCAAGGCGCCCGCCGGGGCCGCCAGGGACCCCGAAAAAGTGGCGGAGAGGAGAGGATTCGAACCTCCGCAAAGGTGTTAAGCCCTTGAACGGTTTAGCAAACCGCCGCCTTCAGCCACTCGGCCACCTCTCCGCGACTGCGGCAGAATAGCTTAAGTCCGGCACGGTTCGCTACTGGCTACGTATTGGCTACGGTCTGACGTCGATAAACGCGCTCTGCCTCGGCTCTGACCATGGCATCGCCAAGCCGGGCATATCGCTGGGTGGTGACCACGCTGGCGTGCCCGAGCACCTGCTGAAGAGCCGCCAGACTGCCTCCACCCTCAATCCAGCGACAAGCGAAAGTGTGCCGAAGCTGGTGAATGTGAAATCGATTGACACCGCTCTGGCCCTGCACCACTGCGGCAAAACCGCCGGAGGCGGTCGTCGAGTACGGGAACAGTCGTCCGACTCGCCCTCGCAGCTCCCGCTGAAGCTGACTAGGGAGCGGCACCCGACGGACCCGGCCGGACTTGGTCTGATGGACGATGAGGCATCCATCCGTGACATCGCTGCTCTGAGTCCGGCACAGCTCGGCCCAGCGCAGACCCGTGCTAAGCGCCAGACGAACGTAGAAGGCCCACGGTTCCGCGATGCCCAGTACGGCTGCAACCTCGTCCTCCGTCAACCGGTCCGGCGGCCGCTCCTGGATCCGCGGCAGCAGCTTCCTCGGGATCGGCGCCGACGCCACGTAGCCGGAGTCTTTGGCCCAGTTGAAGAAGCACCTCGCGTCGCTCAGCACGTGCGCCACGGTTTGCGTGCCGAGACGATGCTCAAGGTGGAGCCGGTATCGCCGAAGATCCTCCGGCGTGACTGAGGTGATCTCGTACGAGCCAAAAAACGGTCCGAAGTAGAGCTCGACCCTCCGGCGCGCGAGCAGCTGCCCCTTCACATTTCGCGCGGTGGCGACGTAGACCTCAAGCCACTTCTCAGCCAGCGGACCGGCCACAACCTTCGCATCCCGCTCAGGCCCGAAACGCGCCGCCTTGAATTTCGAAACCGCGACATCGAACTCCTTGCCCAACGAGATCCATCGTTCCTTTCCCATCCGGTACACGCGGCAGTAGTACCCCCTGCCTTCGCGCCAGAACATTCCTTTTGGTGGGCGCATTACCTGCCTCCTCTCTCGGCCCACCGAGCAAGGATCGCAGGCGAGAAGCGTACTTGGCTGCCGACGCGCACGCAAGGGAGCCGCCCCCGGGCTACCAGTCGCCTCACCGTGCGCTCGCTCACAGCCAGGAACCGCGCCACTTCAGCCATGGTCATGAGCGATTCCAAGTGCCTATTCGCTGCCTGGCCTTGCTCGGCCGCACGCGAAGTAGGAGCGGCCAAATCTCGGGCGCGATCACTTCTCATCGGTGCTCAAGCCACGTTCAGAACCTCCAAAAAGGGCCGGGAGGCGCCAACCCGCTATCGCCCGCTTTGGCCACGGACGGCGATTTGAGACCTCTCCTGCTCGGTGCATCCCGCAGGGCTTCGGCGGTGCGGTGGTCAGCTTGCACGCTGCAGCCTTCGCCACAGCCGCCGCTGCGCCGGCGAGCGCAGTCCGTGGTAGAGCACCCCCGCCCCAAATGCGCCGAGCAGTCGGACCAAGATCACATGCCCTGGGGGCCAGACCCCGGCCTCGGCCAGCTGCGCCGACACAGGATTCGGAAGACTCAGCGCCACGACGAGCCCAACAAGCGTCAGGACAGAACTGGGTCGAAGTGCTACGAGCGCACGAAGCAGATGCCACAGCAACCGGCCGGCGCCAAGGACGGGCAGCAGTCCGAGCCAAAGGAGCGTTCCCCAAAAACGTAGTCGCATAGATTTGTCGGTTAATGGTGAGCCAACGCTCCCGGCCATACTGATCATTCAAATTCACCACCATCCCAGCACATCCCCCTCGAGCCGTCCGAGAACCGGAGCCTGTCCCAGACGTTCCGCAATTTCCTTGGTCGCCGCATCCACCGAGCGAGCAACAACCGCAAGCCAGGAACGAAGCTCCGCCTCACCTCCAATGTCTTCAGGCATAGACCAGCTCCACCACCTGCCGCCGCGGGCGAGCGATGCCCCCCACCTCTTCCACCACCGCGGTTCGATGGCCGAGATATGCACGAGTTCAAGGTGCGCGCCCAGTGCGCGACTGCGGATGTAGTGGCGGATGTCGGGAAAGGCGCGATGTTCGATGACGAGCCATGGCTGTGGCCTCGCAAACCAAGTCCCGAGGGACACGGGACGAACGCCCCAGCGAGTATCCCTTTGACCGGCACGCTCCAACCTGGTGTCGATGTTTTCGAGTAGTTCGGCGTCATGGTCGGCACCACTTTCAACGACCAGGGAGCGCGTGGCGACGATGTGCTCTTTCCTCAGGTAGTGGCTCACACCTCACCCCCGAGAACGGAGTAGGTACGGCGGTCGGTGTTGTCGAGCGGCACCCAGGACTCGCGCAATATGTCTTTCGACTCGAGGATGTCCATCGGTGCGAGCCAGACGAACCGCGCTCCGGCGCTCGCGTGCGTGGTGTTGCCCCAGCGGTTCCGGAGATTGGCGAGTCTGGCGGGAGAGCTGGTGACGATGAGGGCTCGAAATCCGCGAAAGGGTTCGTCGACTCCAAACCTGGCACCCAGATGCTGGTACGAGTCGGCTGCGAATGCGTGGAGGTAAGACACGATGATCCGACCTAGGCCGCGCTTCGGGTTGCCGAGCACTTCGGTTCCTCGATCAAACTCGAAGAAGAAGAGTGCCGAGCGACCCGCACGCCTCAAGGCAAAGGCCCCGTCTGGTACATGGCTGTCCGAACGGCCCAGACTGCCGGCGAGAATCCGCCGAGGCTGGACTCCTATCTGAGGTGCCGCAGCATCAACGTCGGCCACAAACCCAAGCAACTCCAGGTCCGGCCGACGAGCACAGGCGTGGGCCAACACGATCCGGAAGGCATTTACACCGAGCTGGTGCTGTAGAAACAGCGGGCTGCGGAATTGCCCGCCCTTCCTCGCTTCCCTTCCGCAAACAGCGAGACCCTGCGTTGTCGGCGTCACCAGCCGGTGAGCTGATGCGGCGGAGCGGGATAGGCAAAGGAGCCCCACCTTCTGAAGCCTTCGCAGTCGCCGCAGCGCGACCTGCTCCGACGGAAACAGCAACTGCTGCACCTGACGGGTGGTTAGAACTCGCAGCGACGCCAGAGTCTCCAAGAGCACTTGGTCCCGTTCTGTCAGCTGCACGCCGCGGGCGGTCAAAACACCACTCCAGGATCGAGATCGTCCGTGCCCGTGCGGAGGGGAGCTGCGCGCCCTGCGAGCGGGCGAAATGCAAACTGGCCGCGTGAAAGCTCAAGCAGTCTCAGGCGGGTGTGCGCACTACCGCCGGCCGGAGGCGGGAGAGTCTTCATCCGAAAGACATTGCGTCCCACGCGGCAGACTGCCTCGCCGACCCGGAGGCCGAGAAGTTCCCGAGCCTCGAGGCCAAGTGGCTCGCCGTCGAATTCTCCAACGAGTTCACGCGAGAGGCGGCGGGCATCGGTCGCTCCCACCTGAAACGCTACGACGGTGCCGACGTTGCCCAAGATGCCGCGCATAAGCTGTTCGGGAATTTGGCTCATAGTTTGATGGGCCAGAAAATTACCAACGGAGTATTTCCTGGATCTGCTGAGCATGGATTCGTACGAGATCGACGCAGAGGCAAAACGCTGGAACTCGTCGGCGATGAGGCTGAAGTAGCGCCGCTCGCGCTGCGGCACATCGGCACGGCTCATTGCCGCAAGCTGGATCTTCGCGACGATGAGCTGCCCCAAGAGGTCTGCGTTTCCCTCCCCCAAGAGACCATCCGACAGACAAGCGAGAACGATCTTGCCCTGGTCCATTGCGGCGCGCATGTCGAAGCTTTCGGGTGTACACAGGACTGTCCGCACTGCGCGTGGCCGGAGGAATCGTTCCAACCGATTGATGAGCGAGAGGTGCGCGTCCTTCGGGTAGCTCGGGTAAGTGCTCTGCCAGAAGACGCGCGTCTCCTCATCTGCCGTGTGGTCGACGACCCAGCGGCGGTAGGTGTCGTCCTGCCGATTGAGCAATCGCCCAATGTCGAGCAACGTTGTCTCAGGCAGGGGCAGCAGGCTGTACAGGCACTGCCGCAGGATCGCCTCCATCCGCGGCGCAGCGCCGGTGCCCTCCTCGCAGAGCCGTTGGAAAATACTCATCAACTCCGCCGCCTTGAGGTCGAGGTCCTCGCCGTCGGCAAGATAGAGCGGGTTGAATCCGACGGGGTGCTGAAGATCGGCAGGGTCGACCACGACCACATCAGACCAACGATGCTCGGGGATATAAGGCAGGAGCTCATCGTGGACGAGCTCGGCCTCGGGAGCCAAGACAGCCATCCCCTCGCCAGCCGCCATGGCTTGGAGGGCAAAGTTTCGCAGGAGCGTCGTCTTCCCGCTGCCTGTGCGGCCGACGCAGTAAACGTGCCGCGCCCGCAAGTTCAGGGGAAGTCGGACGGGGATCTCGCCGTCCCGACTCACTTGGTAACCGATGAGCGGGCCAGGGACGGCATCAGCCCGCCGCCCAAGGACACGCTTGAGGTCGCTAGGCGAGATGCCCTGGGCGAGCCAGCTGGCGATTTCCGCCCGAGAAGCAACGGGCCCGGTGAGGAAGCCTCGCGTGTTCAGAAAGTGGCGAAGGATCGCGTCGCAGGCACGGCGGTGGCTTCGAGCAGCGCGCGCACCGTCGTCTGCACCTGCCTGGTGCCAGGCCATCCATAAAGCGCGAGCGGCTGCCGCTGCTCCTCCTACGAGAAGCGCACCGAGGATCGGATCAATCATGGAGAGGACTGACGGGTGGGCTACCCTGTACAGCGACCCTGTACAGCAAGGTGGCCCCCAGAGTGTATGGGGTATGATGGGCCAAGTCCGTCGCCGGCCGGCGGTTCGTATACGACGGACATGCCCGACTACCGGCCCTCACGGTTTCTCTGTCGGCGTACGCGCGGACCCACCCATTGTGCCGGTGTGGGGAGTTCTGGACCTCGACGGGCGCGCTTGTGGCGCAGCCACCAACTCCGTAATCGCCACAGAGGCTTGCCCAGCTCATAGAGGACGAACCCCAAAAGGACAACGGCGATCCAAGAGGAGCCGTCCACCGCTCGACCGAGCGCCGACTCCCGAAAGAAGGAAAGGGCAAGGGCAGCAGCTGCGAGGACGAGCAGCCAATGCCGGACAAATCGCAGGAATCGCTCAGGCAATCTTGTTCACTCCTACACAAGGGTGAGGGCCTCCACCGGGACCCAGAGCCGTGTCCCATCTGGCAGAACCACGCGTGCCCCGGTTTCGTCGACAACCTCCTCGACCAGAACACGGGCGCCTTCAGGCAATTCGAAGTAGTCGGGTTCGCTTTCGAACCACAGCGCTCGGGTTGTTACCCCGACACGCCATGGAGCGCTCGGATCGTGAAGGTCGAGGCCGAACGCCCACCCGGATAGCCCCGAGTTGGTTACCAAGTGGCACCAGCCGCTTTCATGGCCGCGCACACCCACAGCTTCTCCGGCTCCCGCCCTACCCGCTGCCTCGTACTCACTTCCCGGTCCAGTTCGCAGGTTGGCTCCTTCCCCGCCAATCCAAGCCGAGGGCACGCGAACCTCCCGATCTCGGTAGACGAGTTGCGGTCGCTCGATGACCTGGACCTGCGGAGCAGGACGGACACGCGTGGCGCCACCGGCTGCCGCGCCGAGTGCGAAGATCGCCGCGATTGCGCCAATCCGAACCCACGCCTGTCTCGGCACGCGAGTTAGCCGCTCAAATGCCCAGCCAACGGCCCTGAACACAGCAAGCACCAAGACCTCGGTAATGCTGGCCTGACGTCCAGAAGGCAGCGGTCGCGCCGGCCGAGGGAATGCTTGGAATCGACTGGCGTCGGCGGGCATGGCGAGCGGCTCGTCCGCGAGGGCACGAGCGACATGAGGACGGAGATTCCCCTCGTCGTCGGCCAGCCAGTTGAGGTCGGGCCCGAACGTCAAACGCGTTGCTCCCGATCGGATACAAACCCGCACACGGGACACGCGTCGTCTCGCGTGACAGTCACAGCAATGCTCTCGAGCGGGGCACGGAAAAGCTCTCGCTGGGCTCCGCGGGGTGCGCTTGGCCCGTGATAGAGCGTGAAGGTGCTACGTCTACGAAGAACGGCGCGGGAGCCGGCGCGATCAAGGAGGTCCAGCACGTGCGCGGCCGTAATCGCCGCGAGATAGGAAATATCGATGGCCAGACCAGGTTCAGCGGAGAGCCGGTTTTCGTCGGCGCCTTGGTACGCCTGTCGACGCTCATGCAAAGAGAGCGCCGACATCGCCGTGGCCCGGAACCCGGTTGCGCAGTAGAGGCAGGGCCCGGCTCCGCCCGACACCACGAGCACTTCGCCCCCAGAGGCGAGTTCATAGGCGCCGGCAAACGCGGCATGCTTGCGGCCGCGTACGACCGCCTCGTTTACCATGAACTGCGCGGCGAGGCTGTCAGTCGTCGCGACGACAACGTCACTCGGCTTCAGCAGGAGGTCGAGCTGGCGGTCATCCAGGCTCGTCACGTCAACCGTGACGCCAAGAGCATCGCAGCCACGAAGGGAAAGTTGCTCAGCAAGGGCTAGGGACTTTTCGCGCCCCAGATCGACAAGACCGCAGACGTGACGAGCGAGGTTGGGCGTGTCTAACCAGTCGCGGTCGTAGATGCGGAATCGCCCCACACCCGCCTGCGCCAGGAGCAACCCCACCGCCGAACCCAGCGAGCCACCACCGATGAGATGAACTTCCTTATTGCCCAGCCCTTCGTTGGGGAGCAGACCGCGCCTACGATCGTCGAGACTGACCCAGGGAGCCAACAGTCGGACTTCGCTCGGCTCGGGCAGGCCGCGATCAAGCACGATCACGCCCGTTCGTCCTTCCATGGGCAAGGCAATCGAAGTGCCCTTCTCCCTTGATCCCGGGTTCACGACACCAATCCGCCGCAGCGGCGGCGAAGGATCAGGCGTGCGACTCAGGATCTGGATGAGTCCTTCCTTCGGCCGGAACACGCCATAGACGTTTTGCGGCGCGCCGGAGGCACTCGCCTGCTCGATGACTTCTCGGTTTGCTACCAGAACTGCCGATTGCGGCATTTTGTCCTCCTTTCTCCAGCACGCTCGTGCGGGTCAGTAGTTCAGCCAGGCGCGGGTCGGTGTCGTCCGCTGTTTCTATGGGAATTTCTTTGAATCGTGGACTGCTGCGATCCGCTAGATAGGCGCGGAGACGAACGCGTCCACGGTCAATCACCGCGATCGGGAAGACCGCCAGCGAACACTTCCAAGTCGTCACAATGTGACGCGCGGTCTGCAAATCATGGCGGCTTGGCTGGTCAAACTGACCGGGGTGCCGATGCCAGTCCCCCAGGTAGTCGAGGTCGAAGCGGCGATGCAGGAAGTCCAGAAGCACCTGCTGCCATTCGGAGTCCGGTCCGAAGTGCACCGGCGTTTGCGTCGACCGTGGGCCAGCAGGAAGCGAAAACGGCACTCTGAACTGCCCGCCAACCAAGCGCCCTTGGAGTACGCCGCCGATCTCTGTCGCGGCATGGCTTAGGCAGTCTTGATCGACTTCCTGACGAGCACGGGCTGAGAGCAGCAGGGAATAGTCCACTAGAAGCCCTCGCCGGTTCGCAGCCAGTGCTCGTAGGCCACCAGCCATGCCGCCGCAAGTGGGACGACGCTGGCGATGGTTCCGCGAGTCGGGTCCCATGTTTGACGGTGAATGCAAAGGGAGCCATTTGCGTATCGGTGCGGCGAACCTGGCTGAAGGGCCGGCTGTTCTACGCGCAGAATCGGCGCCGAGTACGGATAATTGGCTGGCAGCTCCACTGCCACGACGTAGCCATTTCCAGTTCTCGTCGGCCGAAGGATGCCGCGCCAGACGAGAGCATCGTTCGTGGTCCGGATTGGCGCGAAGAGCGGGAAGCGTTCGCGCATGAGCGCGGTCTCTACGAGAAGGCGATTACGCCACTTCGGCTGCAGATACCACATGGCCCAGTCTTCCGCTCGTCGAGGGGGAGAAGTGAAGACGGTACGCAAAGGCACCGACGACGACGAGAACCAGCTCCTGCCTAGTTTCTCTTCCGAACTCCACGAAGGCCGCGAGCAGCCTCCTGCGCATTGCCTTGCTGACGCGGGGAGGCAGGTAGGTGGTCAGGACGACCGTGTGCTCGGTGCTTCGCGCGTTTACCTGCGAGGCGTAACAACCCAAGCCTTCGACCGGCGGCGCATACCCACCACACAGTTCTGTGAAATGGGATTGCAGTCGCTGAAGCCGCGGGAGGAGTGGGAACCTCTGGCCGTCGCAATCGCGATCAGTAAGAAAGATGCTGAGCCCTACGTTCGGAACAAGCGCACTCTCGAGCCGCCTACAGTCTTCAAGATTGGCTACTTGCCAGAGTGCTCCCACGCTCTCCACGGTCACCTCCTCTCGCTAGGCGCCAAACGTCCGCGGCGCCAGTTTGGTTGGTTTGCTGGGCTCGTCGGCCGCAGCCTCGGTCTCACCGTGCCCGAGTTCCCGCACGACACCGTCGGGGCCGACTTCGACTTCCCGCCCCTGGCCCGTCACGGCATCGCGCAGCCGCTTCAGTTCTTCATTCACGTAGTTTCACCTCCTTCTCGTTGCTGTTCGTTGAAACGCGACCGCCACCGCAACTTCCTGGTGGCGATCCAAGGTAGACAGGTGGTGACACTTGCTCGAAGACTCGAGACTTCGGCCATAAAACAAAAGACGACAGCACGTGAGTGCCGCCGCCTGCATTGCCGACCTTCGCCTCCGGTGCTACGACGTGCGGGGTTTTTTCCCCTTTCCGGTTGTTCCAACCTTCGTGGGCAGCGCCCGATCTAGTCGCGGTTTGCCCTGGTGAGCCCTGAGAAATACTCCATCAAGCATCAGCAACTGCTCAAGGCTCAGGGACGATGACTTCACAGGTTTCTGCCGGGCAGTGCCACTGCTTCTTGACTTACTGACTGACGGCTTCATGGGACCATTTCCTTTCTGGTTCATGCTCTGACTTTTTCATTTTCCTTTTGCTTCTGACCATGAGTGCGCGCCGGGTGACATCGTTCTCTGTTGGCTTCGATCACCCCCCTTGACAGCTGCGAGCCTGTGTGCTAATGTAGTTCGGCTCATTCGGTTGGCCAGTCGGTGTCCTCTTGGATCTGGGGACGCTGTCCTGGCCACAAGCCAGCTTCGTCTCCCAGTCCGTCTTGGGAGGCCCGGCTGGCCTCAGTTTCGACCACGACCCCCAATCGTGGTCGTTTTCATCTCGGAACAAGGGGATGTCACCTCCCCGGTACACATAGATAGTTGTACCCCCCAAGGGCAGACCCTCCATCCGACAAGACGGGGAGGTAAGCCCATGCATAACAAAGAGATCTGGGATCAGCTGCTGCTGGCCCTGAAGCGCAACGACGAGGAGGCAATTGCGAGAGGGATTGCAGCGGCCTATAGGGCTGAGTGGGCAGATCTGGTGCGGTTCGCGCATTCCTGTGCCGCAAGTCATAACGCGCAGCTCGTGTCCGGCACGGTACTGGACCCGGAAGACGTGGTTCAGGAGGCCTTCGCGGTCTTCCTGAGAAGCGCCAAGTCGATCCGGGACAACCCCCGCGCCTGGCTGTATGAAACCATCAGGAGGATGTTCCTCTACAGGGTGGTGCGGGCCCGGCGGGAGGATGAGACCAAGCAAGAGGCAAAGCGCGAACTGAAACGGCAGGCTCGCGGCAGCAAGTCCCGGTTCGGCTTCACCAGGGAACAGCGAGTCGCAGCTCGGGAGGCGGTCAACAAGCTTCCTAGTGGGATGCGTCAGGTCGTGATCGGCCTCTACTACCGGGGTGACAGCGTCAAGGAACTCGCCACGAAGCTCGGGGTGCGCGAGAACTCGATCACGAAAATGAAGGGCCGAGCGCTGAAGAAGCTGCAGGACCTGATCTAGCTCACATGAGTCGCAGGGTCATCCGCCAGGTGCCAGTAATGTGGTGCCCGTGGGGGGTTGAAACTGACACCGGAGAGGCAGATTCAGCGACAGACACGAGCCTTGGGTTCAG
>Ga0070670_100003432_pt1 | contig 13153 bp, 13 predicted proteins | sample KBSS63metaG_FD_64665 | JGI IMG/M metagenome (GOLD analysis project Ga0070670, IMG submission 64665) | Switchgrass rhizosphere microbial communities from Kellogg Biological Station, Michigan, USA - KBS S6-3 metaG | ecosystem: Host-associated > Plants > Roots > Rhizosphere > Soil ... | reverse complement strand
GAGGCTGATGCGCATCAGGTTCATGTTGACGCGTGTCACCTCGTGGACCACCGGCACGACCAGCGCGCCGCCCGAGATCGCGACCTTTTCGCCGCCGAGGCCGGTGCGCACGAACGCCAGGTCGGGCGTCGATCGCTGGTACAGCCTCGCCAGCAGCCACCAGAGGATGGCGATCGCCACGACGACGATGACGATCGTGAGCAGCACGAGGCCGAAGTTGATCTGCATGGCGGGCGATGCTCCGGGGCGTTCGGTTCAGCGGGGTGATGAGGCTAGTCGACGGCGCGGTCGCGCGCGGCCGGCGCCGGCTCGACCAGCAGGCGCAGGCATTTCACAAACAGCGCACGGTATTCCTCGGGCAGCCGTTCGAGGAGACGGCGCTCGACGAGCGCGTCGCGCGGCATCACCCGGTTGAGCAGGGCGGCACCCGCGGGCGCGAGGAAGAGCTCGTAGGCGCGCTGATCCTCCTTCGCGGCCAAGCGCAGCATGAGCGAGGTGGCGACAAGGCGCTTCACCATTTCGGCGACCGTGTTTCGGTCCATGAAGAGCCTGTCGGCGAGCGCGTTCTGGTTCAGGCCCGGCTGGCGGTACACCATGATCAGCGCCGCTTTCTGGCGCGGCGTGAGCGACTCGTCGGCGAACTCCTGGGCAAACAGGTCCTCGGCGAAGAAGTGGGCGCGACGAAGCAGGTGCGAGCCAACGTCCTCGAGCCGGAAGTCGTCGAGCATGCGCCGTACGGCCGGTGTCACCAGCTGGCGCGCATCGCTCGGCGGCGCCTTGCGGCGCAGTGATTCTGAAAGCACGTATACGTATGGAAGCGGCGCTTAGGCGTCTGAAAGTTTATAGACCCAGGCTGCGCGGCAGTCAAGCCGTGCGCGCTCGTTTACCTCGAAAGCGCGCACGCCAGGGTGATTGACAAGGCCTTGACTTCACAACCACGCCTTTCTAGACTGGGCCGAATCTTGCACGTACACGGCCTAATACTTTCATGACCGACGACGCTGCCCTCCGCGCCGTGGCATCGACCGTGCTGCCGACGCCGCGCTTTCGCTACACGCCCGTGCTGGCTGCCGGGCCGTTCGTCTTCGTGTCGGGCATGGTCGGGCTCGATGCTGCAAGCGGTCGGCTGGCCGAGGGCGGGACGCGCGCCGAGGCGGCGCAGATCCTGGCCAATCTGCGCGCCCTCCTCGACGAGCAGGGCTGGTCGTTCGAGCAGCTCGCCGTGGCGCGCATCTACTGCACGGACTTCACCGCCTTCGGTGAGGTCAACGCGGCCTGGGAAGCTTGCTTTCCCGCCGGGGTCCGGCCGCCGGCGCGCACCTCGGTTGGCGTCACGGCGCTGCCGCTTGGCGCGAAGGTCGAGATGGAGTTCCAGTTGGTCGTCGGTGCACTGGTCTGAGGCCGTGTCAGCCCAGCGCAAACGCCGGAGAACGAACCATGGCCAACGGTGAAATCCTCGCGGGCTTCCTCGCCCCCCATCCGCCGCATCTCGTCTACGGCGAGAACCCGCCGCAGAATGAACCGCGCTCGCAGGGCGGATGGGAGCCGCTGCGCTGGGCCTACGAGCGCGCTCGCGCACGGCTCGACGAGCTCAAGCCCGACGTGCTGCTGGTGCACTCTCCGCACTGGATCACCTCGGTGGGACACCATTTCCTCGGCGTGCGCCACCTGTCGGGCAAATCGGTCGACCCGATCTTCCCGAACCTGTTCCGCTACGACTTCTCGCTGGAAGTCGACGTCGAGCTCGCCGAGGCCTGCGCCGACGAAGGCCGCAAGGCCGGGCTCGTCACCAAGATGATGCGCAATCCCAACTTCAGGGTCGACTACGGAACGATCACCTGTCTGCACATGATCCGGCCCCAGTGGGACTTGCCCGTGGTCGGGCTCTCGGCCAACAACACACCCTACTACCTCAACACCAAGGAGGGCCTGGCCGAGATGGACGTGCTTGGCAAGGCCACGCGCGAGGCGATCCGCAGGACCGGCCGGCGGGCGGTGCTGCTTGCCTCCAACACGCTCTCGCACTGGCACTTCCACGAGGAGCCAGCGATCCCCGAGGACATGTCGAAGGAGCATCCGCAGACGATGGCCGGCTACCAGTGGGACATGCGCGTCATCGAGCTCATGCGCAAGGGTCGCATGCGCGAGGTGCACCGCCTGCTGCCGCAGTTCATCGAAGAGGCGTTCGCGGAGGTGAAGTCCGGCGCCTTCACCTGGATGCACGCCGCCATGGGTTACCCCGAGATCCCGGCCGAGCTGTTCGGCTACGGCACGGTGATCGGCACCGGCAACGCTGTGATGGAGTGGGACCTGCAGAAGGCCGGCCTCTCGCATCTCGGCGTCGCGGGCGCGAGCCCGGGCGCGCCCGCCGACTGGGGCGGCACGAGCCTCGTCGACTGAAACGCGCCCCGCCGGAACAGCATGTCGGTCGTCTCCGCCTTCCTGGTGCCGGGCAGCCCGCTGCCGCTGCTCAAGCGCGACGCGCTCGGCTGGGGCCGGCTGGCTTCGGCCATGCAGCGCGCGGGCCGCGCCCTCGAGGCCTCGCGGCCCGATGCGGTCCTTCTCTACTCGACCCAGTGGCTGGCGGTGCTCGACCAGCAGTGGCTAACGCGCAAGCGCAGCCAGGGAATCCACGTCGACGACAACTGGTATGAGTTCGGCGAACTACCCTACGACATCCATGCCGACACCGAGCTGGCGCACGCCTGCGTCGCCGCCTCGCCGCGCCACGGCGTACACGCCCGCGGCGTGAATTACGAAGGCTTCCCGATCGACACCGGCACCATCGTCGCCTGCACGCTGCTCGGCATCGGTGGCGTCGATCGCCCGCTTGTGGTTGCCTCCAACAACCTCTACCACTCGGGAGAGGTCACCGAGCGACTGAGCGCACTTGCGGCGGCTGCCGCCGAAGAGCAGGGCAAGCGGCTCGCGGTGGTCGGCGTGGGCGGCCTTTCGGGCACGCAGTTCCGCACCGAGATCGACCCGCGCGCCGACCGCATCGCCTCGGCCGACGACGACCGCTGGAACCAGCGCATCCTGCAGCTCGTCGAGTCGGGCGACGTCGGTCAGCTCCGGTCGGCGATCCCGCAGTTCGCGAGCGAAGCCCGCGCCGACATGGGCTTCAAGCACTTCCACTGGATCCTGGGCGCGCTCAAGGGCCGTTTCCTCGGCGCCCGCGTCCATGGCTACGGCCCCGTCTACGGCAGCGGTGCCGCGGTGGTCGAGTTCACGATCTGAGTCCACCGCCACCCGTCCACAACCGCTGAAGGAGCACGCATGAGAGTCTCGATGAAACTGGGGCCGATCGCCGGAGCCGCGCTGCTGTCGATCTGTGCCGCGCCCGCGTTCGCGCAGGATCAATGCACGATCAAGATCGGCCGCGTCGTACCGGTGACCGGGCCGCTGGCCGACGTCGGCAAGGACACGCCGTGGGTCGACCAGAACAAGATTGATCCCATCAACAAGGCCGGCGGCCTCGTGGTCGGCAGCAAGAAGTGCAAGATCGATTTCCAGATCTACGACAGCAAGAGCACGGTCGCCGGCTCGGCCGATGCCGCGACGCGCGCGATCCTGTCCGACAAGGTCGACTTTCTGATGGCGCAGGGAACGCCCGACACCACCAACGCGCCGTCCGACCTCTGCGAGCGCCACCAGATCCCATGCATCATGGTCAACACACCTGTCGAGGCGTGGCTCTACGGACCCGACGGCAAGCCGAAGACCTATAAGTACGCGTACGAGTTCTTCTTCTCGGTGCCCGACCTCGTCACCAACCACATCGGCATGATCAAGGCGCTGCCGGGCGGCTTCAACGGGCAGATCGGCTATCTTTACCCCAACGACCCAGACGGCACGGTGTTCGCTTCGCTGTTCGACCCGGCGTTCAAGAAGGAGGGTTGGAAGCCCACCGATCCGGGCCGCTTCGCGCAGGGCTTGCCAGACTTCTCTTCGATCATCAACCAGTTCAAGCGCAACAAGGTCGAGGTCGTGACCGGCGTGCTGGCGCCGCCCGACATGCAGAACTTCCTGCAGCAGGCCGCGCAGGCCGGCTACAAGCCGAAGATGTACGTGATCGACAAGGCGACCGGTTACCCGGAACCGATGAACGCGGTCGGCAAGGCCGGCTACGACATCCTCTCGGTCAACTTCTGGTCGCCCGCCTACCCCGGCAAGTCGAAATTCGGCGGCTACAGCGGGCAAGGTCTGGTCGACCTCTACGAGGGCGCGAACAAGGGCAAGCAGTACATCCCGCCGCTCGGCTACGACGATGCCGCTTACGACGTGCTTTTCGACGCGATCCAGCGGGCCGGCTCGACCGACCGCACCAAGGTGCTGGCCGCACTGGATGCGACCAACCTTGAGACGGTCGTCGGCACGGTCAAGTTCAACGCCCAGCACTACTCGGTGCAGCCGCTCGGCGGCGCTCAATGGCGCTACGACGAAACGAAGAAGAAGCTGGTCAAGGAGAACGTCTACAACGCCGTCTACCCGTCGGTAAAGAAGACCGCCGAGATGAAGGTCTACCAGCAGTAGGCCGGCGGCGATGCTCTATCGCGGCTTCGCGACGCAGGCGGAGATCGACGCGCAGTACGACGTCGAGCAGTCGGTTCCCGATTTCGGCATCTACGCGCGTCACTACACCGAAGAGAGCCGCCTCGCGCGGCATCGCTTGCGCTGCGAGCTCGACCTGCGCTACGGGCCGACACGCGCGGAGACCCTCGACGTCTTCCCGGCCGAAGGTCGCAACGCGCCGGTCTTCATGTTCATCCACGGCGGCTACTGGCGCATGCTGTCCTCGAAGGAGTTCAGCTGCGTTGCGCTCGGGCTCGTCGCCCTCGGCATCACCACGGTGGTCGTCAACTACGAGCTCGCCCCCAAGGTCTCGGTCGACGAGATCACGCGCCAGATGCGGGCCGCCGTGGCGTGGGTCCTGCGCCGTATCGAGCGGCATGGCGGCGACCCGTCGAAGATCGCGGTCGGCGGCCACTCGGCCGGCGCGCACTTGACGGCGATGTGCCTGCAGACCCCATGGCGCGAGGACTACGGCCTCGCCAACGACGACCCGATCGCGGCCGCCGTCCTGGTGAGCGGACTCTACGACCTGGAGCCGCTTCGCTTCAGCAAGATGCAGCCGATGATCCAGCTGGATGACGGTGTCATCCGGCGCCAGTCGCCGATGTACTCGGTGCGACCCTGCAAGACGCCGGCGCTCATCACCTGGGGCGGCGACGAGCCCGACGAGTTCCGGCGCCAGTCCGACGAATTCAACACGGCGTGGACCGCAGCCAGCAACCGCTCCAAGCGCGCCCCGATCGCCGGCGCCAACCACTTCACTGCGATCTACGGCTTCGAGGATCCGAAGAGCATGCTGTGCCAGTGGATCGCGCAAGCTTTGGGCGTGCGGCGCTGACCCCGACCCGACCCCGCCCCGCCGCGATGGCCGACATCCTCTCCGTGCGCGGGCTCACCAAGTCGTTCGGCGCCGTCAGCGTCGCCAGCGACGTCAACTTCGACGTCGCCGAGGGCGAGATCCTCGGAGTGATTGGCCCGAACGGCGCCGGCAAGACGACGCTCTTCGGCATGCTCTCGGGTCACGTCGAGCCGTCGTCGGGCACGGTCTACTTTCGCGGCGAGGACATCACCACGCTTCCCACGCACGACCGCGCGCGACGCGGCATCGCCCGAACGTACCAGGTGCCGCGCCCGTTCGGCCAGATGACCGTGTTCGACAACCTCCGCGTCGCGGCGACGTTCGCGGGCGGCCTGTCCGGCGCCGAAGCGACCGAATGGATCGAGCGGACCCTCGCCGCCACCGGCCTCACGCGCTTCGCCGACACGCTGGCCGGCCGCCTGCCGCTGCTGGTGCGCAAGCGCCACGAACTGGCGCGCGCGCTGGCCATGCGGCCGCGCCTGCTGCTGATCGATGAGGTCGCTGCGGGCCTCACCGAGAGCGAGGTGAGCGAGTTCATCGAACTCGTGCGCCGCATCCGCAACCTCGGCACGACGGTGGTCTGGATCGAGCATGTCATCCGGACCATGCTCACCGCCACCGACCGGCTGATGGCGCTGGCCGGCGGGCAGGTGCTGGCACTCGGGATTCCGAACGAAGTGATCAATCGACCTGAGGTGAGGCGTGTCTACCTCGGCACCTGACCTCGTCATGGGGGCCGACCCGGCATCTTCGCTGCGCGCCCGACCGGACGGCGAGGGGCGGCTGCGCGTCACGAGCCTGGCGGCCTACTACGGAGAACTGCGCGCGATCTACGACGTCTCCCTCGAGCTGGCGCCGGGCGAGGTGCTCGCCGTGATCGGCGCCAACGGGGCCGGCAAGTCGACCCTCCTGAAGTCGATCGCCGGCCTCATGAACCACGGCGCACGCTCGCACATCCGCGGCGCCGTCGAGTGGCGCGGCAAGCGGATCGAGAAGCTGCCGCCCGAGGCCATCGTCGATGCCGGCATCGCCCTTGTGCCGGAAGGTCGGCGCCTGTTCGCCCGCATGAGCGTCGAGGACAACCTGCTCGCCGGTGCCTACCTGCCACGCTGCCGCAAGGCGATCCCGACGCGTCTCGAGGAGATCTACGGCCTCTTCCCGCGCTTGCGCGAGCGGAAGGGCCAGGTCGTGTCGCAGATGTCGGGCGGCGAGCAGCAGATGGTGGCGATCGGACGCGCCCTAATGTCGAGCCCGCGGCTGATCGCCTTCGACGAGCTGTCGCTCGGACTCTCGCCGGCGATGGTCGACGAGATCTACGCGAAGCTGCGCGAAATCGTCGCCGGCGGCACCGCGGCAATCCTGGTCGAGCAGGACCTGAGCCGGGCGCTCGCCGCCTGCACGCACTTCTGCGTGATGCTGGAGGGCAGCATCGTTCTCGAGGGGCGGCCGGGCGAGGTCGCCGTCGAGGCGATCACGGCTGCGTACTTCGGATCGAGCCGGGTCGGATCCAGTGTTCGACCGACAAGCGGCGCCGGACCGAACCATGGCTAGCGACGACCTCTACTGGGTCCTCGTCGACCTCGCCAACGGCGTGCTCTCGGGCGCGATGCTGGGCGGCTACTACGCGCTGATCAGCGTCGGCCTGGCGCTCAACTTCGGCGTCATGCGCCTGGTCAATCTTTCGCACGGCGACTGGCTCATCGTCGCTGCCTACATCGCCGTCACCTTCCTATCGGCCACGGGGCTCGCACCGTTCTGGTCGCTCGCGATCGTCGTGCCGCTGATGTATACCGTCGGCTACTTCGTGCAGCGCGGCCTGCTGAACTACGTCTCCGTGCAGGCGGCCGAGCACCGAGGCATGTCGCCGGTGTTCGGTCTGATGCTGCCGCTGCTTGTCACCTTCGGTCTCTCGATCGTGCTGTCGCAGGGCATGCAGCTGATCTTCAGCTCCGATGCCGCGACGATCCGCAACGACCTCTCGTACTCGGCGATCAAGCTCTCCGACGACCTCAGCATCTCGACCCTGCGCTTCGGCTTTTTCGTCGCCGCGGCCGTGCTGCTTGCGGCGCTTGCCGCGTGGCTGAAGGGCACGCACATCGGCCGCGCGATCCGGGCGGCCAGCGACGATCCCGAGGTCGCGACGCTGATGGGCATGCGCACGGCGCACGTCTACGGCGTGGCGAGCGGCGTGGCCTTGGCGTCGGCCTCGATCGCGGGCGTCATGGTCGGCATGTCCCGCTCGTTCCAGCCGTTCGACGGCCCGCCCTTCCTGCTGATGGCTTTCGGCGTGGTCATCCTCGGCGGCCTCGGCTCGATCGCCGGCGCTTTCGTCGGCGGCATCGTTCTGGGCATCGTGCAGGTGCTGGCCGGCACCTGGTTCGGCCCGGCGGCGCAGCAGGTGGCGGGCTACCTGCTCATCCTTCTCATGCTCGCGGTGCGGCCCCAAGGGTTGCTGGCGCGCGGCTGAGCCGGCACGACCCAAGCTCGATGAAAGCCTTTCTCGACAGTTTTTACGGCCGCGCCGGTGCCTGGTGGGCACTCGGCTTGGCGGTGCTTCTTATCGCACTGCCCTTCGGCCTGGAGGCCAACGCCTACACCTTGCACGTGCTCTTCTCGGTGTTCGTGTTCGCCACGCTCGGCCACGCCTGGAACCTGATGGCGGGCTACGCGGGACTGCTGACCTTCGGCCAGCAGGTCTTCATCGGCCTCGGCGGCTTCGCCCAGGCGATGATCTTCTACTACACGCCGGTCTCGATCTGGCTCGCCTGGCCGGCATCGGGCATCGTCTCGCTGCTCTTCGCTTGGCTGCTCTGCCTGCCCCTGCGTGAGAGCGGCTCTAAGCGGCGCACGCGGATCGGCGTGGCCGTGGCGGTGCTGCTCTGGGTGCTCTACGAGATTCTGATCAACGCCCAGCCGCAAGCCGATGTCTTCGGCAGCCACTACGTGCGCCGGGTCGCGATCCTGTTGCTCATCTTCCTCGGCGCGCTGCCGTTGCTGCGCCTGCAGGGCGCGTACTTCGCCATCGCCACCTGGCTCATCGCCGAATCGGTGGCCACGGTATTCAACGAGTGGCGCGTCGTCGGCGCTGGCGGCGGCATGCAGCTCAAGTCCGATGTCACCCAGACACAGCTCTATTACGTGGCGCTCGCTCTGCTCGCGGTGAGCACCGCGACCATCTGGCGCTGGATGAGGTCGTCGTACGGCCTGGCGCTCACCGCCGTGCGCGACGACGAAGAGGCGGCACGCTCGAGCGGCGTCGACGTGGCGCGGGTCAAGGCCGCAGTATTCCTGGTGAGCGGCGCCATCACCGGGCTGGCCTCCGGGCTCTACTTCATGGACGTGGTCATCATCACGCCACCCTCGGCCTTTGCGATCTCGTGGGCGTCCACCATCGTGTTCGTTGTCGTTGCCGGCGGCATGGGCACCGTCGCCGGGCCGGTGATCGGTGCGATCGTCTACATCGTCGTCGACCGCATCGTCGGCGCCGCTGCGGGCCAGGGCCTGCTCACGCTCGGCGTGCTCTCGATCCTGCTCATGCTGCTGCTTCCGCGCGGGCTCATGGGCGTGGTCCAGGATCTCCGCCATCCGCAGCGCCGGCGCCGCAGCCCCTCGGCACTGCAGCAATGGCGGCGCTGGCTGCTCGGCGACAGCGCTGCAAGCGACCGTGCCGCCCTCATCGACCAGCCCGGCGTCGTCGGCGCCTGGCTCGTGCCGGCGAGCCCGCTGCTGCTGCTCAAAGCCGACGAGGCGCGCTACGCGGAGCTCCTCGCCGGCATGCGGCGCATGGCCCGGGAGATCGAGGCCCTCGAGCCCGACACCTTGGTCATCTACTCGACTCGCTGGTTCGCGGTGCTCGACCAGCTCTGGCAAGGTCGCCCGCGCATGGCCGGCTTGCATGTCGACGAAAACTGGCACGAGCTCGGCGAGATCCGCTTCGACATGACAACCGACGTGTCGTTGGCGCGCGCCTGCATGCGCGCCGCGCAGCGCGCCGGCATCGCCTCCAAGCTCGTCGACTACCAGGGCTTTCCGGTCGATTCGGGCACCCTCACCGCGGCCCGGCTCGCCGATCCCGAAGGGCTGCTACCGACACTGGTGGTCTCGAACAATCTCTATCACGACTTCGCGCGCACGCGCACCCTGGGCGAGATCACCGCAGCCCAGGCCACCGCGCAGGGCAAGCGCGTTGTCGTGCTCGGTGTCGGCGGCCTCTCCGGCAGCGAGTTCCGCGACCAGCGGCCATTCGCCGAAGACGAGATCGCGAGCGCCACGGAAGACGACTGGAACCGCCGCGTGCTCAAGCTGCTCGCGGCACGCGACGTCGACGAAGTGCTGCGCCAGCTGCCCGACTACATCGCCGGTGCCAAGGTCGACATGGGCTTCAAGCACTTCGCCTTCGTGCTCGGTGCCCTCGGCGGGCGCCTCGGCAAGGTCGACGTGCATGCCTACGGCCCGCAGTACGGCAGCGGCGCCGCGGTGGTGAGGCTGATGTGAGCGATGAAGAACCTATGGATGGAGCGATGAAGCAGTACCGCAACTACGTGGATGGCGAATGGCTCGAAAGCCGACACACGTTCGATGACATCAACCCAGTGGATGGCAGCCTCGTCGCCAAGGTTCACGAGGCCGACCGCGCCACGGTCGATACGGCAGTGGAGGCGGGACGGCGCGCCCTCCAGGGCCCCTGGAGCAAGCTCACCGTGGCCGAACGCGCCGAGATGCTCGGCAGGGTCGCGGCGGAGATCGAACACCGGTTCGACGACTTCCTCGCCGCCGAGATCGCCGACACCGGCAAGCCGCACTCGATGGCCTCCACCGTCGACATCCCGCGCGGGGCCGCCAACTTCAGGATGTTCGCCGACATCCTGAAGACGATGCCGATGGAATCGTTCCAGACCGACCTGCCGGGCGGCGCCAAGGCGCTCAACTACACGGTGCGAAAGCCGCTCGGCGTGGTCGGCATCATCTCGCCCTGGAATCTGCCGCTGCTGCTGCTCACCTGGAAGGTAGCGCCGGCGCTCGCCTGCGGCAACGCGGTGGTGGTGAAACCTTCTGAAGAGACTCCCGGCACTGCGACCCTGCTCGCCGAAGTCATGCACAGCGTCGGCCTCCCGCCAGGCGTCTTCAATCTCGTCCATGGCTTCGGACCGAGCTCCGCCGGCGAGTTCATCACGACGAACCGCCACATCGCCGCCATCACGTTCACGGGCGAATCAAAGACCGGCTCGGCGATCATGAAGGCGGCCGCCGAACACGTGAAGCCGGTGTCCTTCGAGCTCGGTGGCAAGAACGCCGCGATCGTCTTCGCCGACTGCGATTTCGAGAAGACGATGGACGGCATGATGCGCGCCATCTTCCTTAACACCGGCCAGGTGTGCCTGTGTTCGGAGCGCGTCTATGTCGAGCGACCGCTCTACGAAAAATTCAAGACCGAGCTCGTGCGCCGCGTGCAGCAGTTGAAACTGGGTCATCCGCTCGAGGCGAACACTTCGATGGGGCCGCTCATCTCGACCGAGCATCGCGACAAGGTGCTGTCGTACTACGCGCTCGCCAAGGAAGAAGGCGCGCGCGTCCTCGCCGGTGGCGGTGTGCCGAAGTTCGGCGACAGCCGCGACAACGGCTTCTGGATCGAGCCCACCATCATGGAGGGCCTGAGCGACGCCGCCCGCTGCGTGCGCGAGGAGGTGTTCGGCCCGGTGTGCCACATCACGCCCTTCGACACCGAAGCCGAAGTCATCGCCCGCGCCAACGACACCGAATACGGCTTGGCGGCGACGATCTGGACGACGAGCCTCAACCGCGCCCACCGCGTCGCCCCGGCCATGCGCGTCGGTCTAGCCTGGGTCAACTCATGGTTCCTGCGCGATCTGCGAACGCCGTTCGGCGGTGCGGGCTTCAGCGGCATCGGCCGGGAAGGCGGCCATCATTCAATGAATTTCTACTCGGAGCTCACCAACGTGTGCATCCGCATCGACAGCGAAGAGGAGACATGACGATGATCGAGAACGGAAGTGCGAGCTCGACAAGCGCGGCGCTGGATGACGATATTCAGCGTGCCGCTGCGATGGTGATGAACGCCTATGCCAGCGGCGACCTGCTCGAGCCGCTGCGCACGCAGTTTCCCGCGTTCGATGCCCGTGCCGCCTACCGCGTGCAGGACCGCAACACCGCGGCCTGGATCGCGCAGGGCCGCAAGCCCTGCGGCCGAAAGATCGGTCTGACGTCCAAAGCGGTGCAGCGCCAGCTCGGCGTCGACGAGCCGGACTTCGGCATGCTCTTCGCCGACATGGCGGTCGCAGACGGCGAGGACATCGAGTGGACGCGGCTGCACCAGCCGCGCTGCGAGGCCGAGATCGCGCTCGTGCTCGAACACGACCTGGGCGGCGAGCAGATCACCATGCCCGACCTGTTGCGAGCCACCGCCTATGCGCTGCCCGCGATCGAAGTCGTCGGCAGCCGCATCGCCAAGTGGGACATCCGCTTCGTCGACACCATCGCCGACAACGCCTCCTCGGGCCTCTATGTCCTTGGCAACACGCCGGTCAAGCTCGCGGGCCTCGACCTGCGCCTTGCCGGCATGGTGATGGAACGCCGTGGCGAGCAGATCTCGGTCGGCGCCGGCGCCGCCTGCCTGGGCCATCCGTGCAACGCCGCCCTCTGGCTGGCGCGCACGATGGTGCGGGTCGGCCGGCCGCTGCAGGCGGGGGACACCATCCTCACGGGCGCCCTCGGGCCGATGGTCGGCGCGTTGCCTGGCGACGTGTTTGAAGCGCGCATTAGCGGACTGGGCAGCGTGCGCGCCGCCTTTGCCGCGAACCCAGAGGCCGCAGGCCGGAAAGGCAAGGTGGCGTGATGGCCAGGACTTCCAACTCACCCGCTGACGGCGGCGGCAAGATCACACGCATCGCCGCTCGCCTCGATGAAGCCGCGCGCACCGGCAACGCCGTGCCGCAGAGCAGCGGCGACGACCTGATGACGAATGAAGAGGCGTACGAGGTGCAGTGGGCGCTGATCCAGCACCGCCTGGGGCGGGGTGCCCGCCGCATCGGCCTGAAGATGGGTTTCACTAGCCGGGCGAAGATGGTGCAGATGGGCCTCTCCGACCTGATCTGGGGGCGCCTCACCAGTGACATGATGGTCGAGGACGGCACCGTCAACCTGCTGCAGCACGTCCACCCCCGGGTCGAACCGGAGATCTGCTTCCTGCTGAAGCGGCCGCTCTCCGGTATGGTGACCGGCCCGGAGGCGCTGGCCGCTGTGGAGGCCATCGCCCCGGCAATGGAGATCATCGATTCGCGCTACCACGACTTCAAGTTCTCGCTCGCCGACGTCGTCGCCGACAACGCCTCCTCGTCTGCGCTCGTGATCGGACCTTGGCACCGACCGGACATCGACTTCTCCAATCTCGGCCTCGTCATGAGTTTCGATGGCCGCGCCGTCGAGATCGGGACCACGGCGGCGATCCTCGGCCACCCGCTGCGCTCGCTGGTGGCAGCGGCACGGCTCGCCGCGAGTGCGGGCGAGAGCCTCGAGGCCGGCAGTCTGGTCATGGCCGGCGGGGCCACCGCGGCTGCCGCCCTCACGCCTGGCGTGCAGGTGCAGTGCGAGATGCAGCACCTCGGCCGAGTCAGCTTCTCGATGCCGTCATGAGCGCGTCTGCATTGCGCCGTCAGAAGACGCGCGGGATGACCGAAGACGCAGCTGCGCGCCCTGACCCAGCGG
>Ga0070670_100003431_pt1 | contig 13156 bp, 12 predicted proteins | sample KBSS63metaG_FD_64665 | JGI IMG/M metagenome (GOLD analysis project Ga0070670, IMG submission 64665) | Switchgrass rhizosphere microbial communities from Kellogg Biological Station, Michigan, USA - KBS S6-3 metaG | ecosystem: Host-associated > Plants > Roots > Rhizosphere > Soil ... | reverse complement strand
ACCATCGGCAGCTCGAGGTCGAAGAACTGCCCCTCGTCGATGCCGACGACTTCGGTGTCGGGCGCCACCTTGTCCAGCAGCATCCGCGACGTCGCCACCGGTTCCGACTGAATCCGCATCTCGCTGTGCGACACGATGTCCTGGTCCGAGAATCGGGTATCGATCGTCGGCTTGAACACTTGGACACGCTGTTTGGCAATTTGGGCACGGCGCAGCCGGCGGATGAGCTCCTCGCTCTTTCCGCTGAACATGCAGCCGACGATGACTTCGATCCAGCCCTGGGTGGGCTGCCTGACGACATCCATGGGGCGCAGTTTACCTGACGCCTGGACCGACCCCCTAGATCACGCGCGCGACAGGTATTCGCCGGTTTCCGTGCTGACGCGCACGAGATCGCCGGTGTTGACGAAGGGCGGCACGTTCACCACGAGGCCGGTTTCGAGCGTGGCCGGCTTCACCTGGGCGCTGGCCGTGGCGCCCTTGATGCCGGGTGCCGTGTCGGTCACCGCGAGGTCCACCGTCGCCGGCAGCTCGACACCCAACGCTTCCTCGCCGTAGAACTCCACCTCCACCGTCATTTCCGGCTTGAGGTAATTGACCGAGTCGCCGAGGGCTTCGCTGGTGATGTGAATCTGCTCGTAGGACGAGGTATCCATGAAGCAGAAACCATCGCCGTCCTTGTAGAGAAACTGCATGTCACGCTGCTCGAGCGTGGCCCGGTCGAGGGTATCTTCCGACCGCAGCTTCTGGTCCGACAGCGAGCCGCTGCGGATGTTGCGGAACTTCACTCGCACGAAGCCGCGCAGGTTGCCCGGGGTGACGTGCTGGAGCTCGAGGACCCGGAAGAGGTCCTGCTCGATCTTCACCAGCATGCCCTTTTTGAGACGCGTCGCTTGTATGGCAGCCATTTCGTCAGGTGGATATCCCAGGGATCGTAGCATAGGGGGCGTGCTACGATGCCGACGTGGCGTTCGCACGGTGGGATCCACTCCGCGATCTCCTCGCGATCCAGCAGCGTTTGGACCGGTTCGCCCCGGGCCCTGCCGGCTGGCAGCCTCCGGTCGACCTCTATGAAACGGCCGAGGCGTACGTCCTGACCGCCGAGATTCCCGGCGTGGACCGCGACGACATCGACATCCAGACCGGCGAAGGGCGGCTCACCCTGTCGGGCATGCGGCGCGAGCGCCCGGCCGGGTGCGAGCAGTTCCACCGCATCGAGCGCGGACACGGGTCGTTCCAGCGCTCTTTCCAGCTGCCGCTTCCGATCGACCATACGGCCGTGACCGCGGATCTCAAGGACGGCGTGCTCACCGTTCGCTGCCCCAAACTACCGGGGCCCACGACCCGTCGAATCACCATCACCCCCTGAGGCATTTCGTGAGGCGATTCACGATCATCGCGCTGCTGTTGGCGGGCCTCGGCTTTGTGGCCGGGCGGGTCATCACCGGGCTGGCCGACGACGGCGCCGGCGCCGGGCAGCAAACCTCGACGCCGTCGCGCGCCGTGACGGCTCCCGCCGCGGCGAGCGCTGGCGGCACGCTACCCGACTTCACGCGCATTGCCGAGCGCACGGTGCCGACGGTGGCCAGCATCTCGGCGCGACAGACCGTGCGGCGTCAGCCCACTCCGTTCGACTCCTTCTTCGGGACCGACGACGATTTCTTCGGCGGCGGCAGCCGCGTCCAGAGCAGTCTCGGGTCGGGCGTGGTCGTGGGCGCCGACGGCTACATTCTCACCAACAACCATGTCGTCACCGGCGAGCAGCAGCGGGTGGCGCTCCGCGATCTCAACATCACCGTGTCGCTCGGCGACCGGCACGACGTGGCCGCGGCGCTCATCGGGGTCGATCCGGCCACCGACCTGGCGCTGCTCAAGATCGACGCGAAGAGCCTGCCGACGATCCCGTGGGGCGATTCGTCGAAGCTGCGGATCGCCGAATGGGTGCTCGCCATTGGTAACCCCTACGAGCTGAATTCCACCGTCACGCTCGGCATCGTATCGGCCGTGAGCCGGAACAACCTCGGGATCTCGCAGTACGAGGACTTCGTGCAGACCGACGCGGCCATCAATCCGGGCAACTCGGGCGGCGCGCTCGTCAACGCGCGCGGCGAGCTCGTGGGCATCAACACCGTCATCTTCAGCCAGAGCGGCGGCTACCAGGGCATCGGCTTCGCGGTGTCGAGCAACCTGGCCAAGCGCGTGTTCAACGACCTGCGGCAGTTCGGCGAAGTGCGGCGCGGGACGATCGGCTACATCCAGGTGCTGCCGCTCACGCCGCAGCTCGCGAGCGAGCTGTCGGCGCCCGACACGCAGGGTCTGGCCATCGCCGGCATCGGACGCTCGGCCATCGCCGCCTACAAGGCCGGCCTGCGCGTGGGCGACGTGGTCAAAACCTTCAACGGCACCAACGTCACCGATGCCGGACAGCTCTATCGATTGATTTCAGATGCCCCGATCGGCAGCACGGCCACCCTGGGCGTGCTGCACGAAGGCAAGAGCCAGTCGATCAAGGTTCCGATCGAGAAGCCGCCGAGCCGCTAGGAGACGTAGGTGGGGGCCGCCTTCAGGCCCGCCTTCGCCACCGCTTCCCGGATGTCGTCGTCCGAGATCGTCTTGCGATCGTCGGCGATCGCCATCAGCGCGCGGTAGACCTCGATCAGCGCGTCCCCTTCCAGCGCGAAGCCGAGATCGGCGCAGCGCTTCTGCACGGCGTGCCGGCCCGAGTGCTTGCCGAGCACCAGCGGATTCCATGGCGCGCCCACGTCCTCGGCCCGCATGATCTCGTAGGTCCGCCGATCCTTCAGCACGCCGTCCTGGTGGATGCCCGCTTCGTGCGCGAAGGCGTTGCGTCCGACGACGGCCTTGTTGACTTGGACGGCCTGGCCGGAGAGCTTCGTGAGCATCTCGCTAGACGGGTAGATCTCTTTGATGTTGATGTTGGTGCTGAACGGCAGGCGGTCCTGGCGCGTGCGGATCGCCATCACTACCTCTTCGAGCGCCGCGTTGCCGGCGCGCTCGCCGATGCCGTTGATCGTGCACTCGACCTGACGCGCGCCGCCGAGCACCGACGCAATCGAGTTCGCAGCCGCCAGCCCCAGGTCGTCGTGACAGTGCGTACTGAAGACGACCTCGCTGGCATTGGGAATTCGCCCGCGAATCCTGATGAAGAAGTCGCGGATCTCGTCGGGCGTCGTGTAGCCGACCGTGTCGGGGAGATTGATCGTGGTGGCGCCCACCTTGATGACCTCTTCGATCACGCGGCACAGGAAGTCGAAGTCGCTGCGGGTCGCGTCCTCGGCCGAGAACTCGACGTCGGACGTGTGCTGGCGCGCGAAGCGCACCGATTCGACGGCCGTCTCGAGGCACTGTTCGCGCGTCATCCGCAGCTTCGCCTGCAGGTGGAGGTCCGAGGTTGCGATGAACGTGTGAATGCGCCCCTGCTCGGCCGGCTCGAGGGCCCAGGCGGCGCGTTCCAGGTCGGCCTTGTGGCACCGCGCCAGGCACGCGATCACCGGCCGGCGAATCTCGGTGGCAATCGTCCGCACGGCTTCCGCGTCGGCCGGGGAGGCGATCGGAAAGCCCGCCTCGATGATGTCCACGCCGAGCGCATCGAGCTGACGCGCCAGCTCCAGCTTCTCAGATGGGCGGAGCGAGAACCCGGGGGCCTGCTCGCCGTCCCTCAGCGTGGTATCGAAGATGCGAACGTGATCCTGTCCCATGCGTGGCCTCCTGGCCCCCAGCGGTCGAGGGCCTGGCACATGGCCAGTAGACGGCACCCACCTTGATAATGTCAAAATGATAATTGTTCTGTTTGGATTACGCCCTCTTATCCAGGCAGCATCCCAGACCGGCACGGGAAGGTACGATGGAACTCGGTGAATTGAAGGTGTTTCTACGGGTTTCGGCCGAGCGGAGCTTCTCGCGAGCCGCGACCAAGCTCCACCGTACGCAACCCGCGGTGAGCCAGGCGGTCAAGCGGCTCGAGGAGAGCGTCGGCGAACGGCTGTTCGACCGCGCCACCAAGGATGCCACGCTGACGGAAGCCGGCCGCCTGCTGCGCGACTACGCCGAGCGCCTTCTGCGCCTGTCCGAGGAAGCCGAGACCGCCGTCCGCGACCTGCGCGACCTGCGGCGCGGCCGCGTGCTGATCGGCGCCAACGAGGCGTCGGTGCACGCCGTGCTGCCCTACATCCAGCGCTTCCGCCAGGCGCATCCGCTGGTGCACGTCGACGTGCGCCGGGTGCCCGCACGCCAGATCGGCGCCGAGGTGGCGCACGGCGGGCTCGACTTCGGGGTCCTCACCTTTCAACCTGCCGAGCCGCGCCTGTCGTCGATGGTGCTCGGCCACGACGAGCTCGTGATGCTGGTCGACCCGTCGCACCAGCTGGCGTCGAGCCGCGAGGTGACGCTGGCCGAGTGCGCGCGCCAGACCGTGATCGCGCACAACGATCCCTCGCACATGCGCGACCGCGTGCTGCGCCTCTTCGAGCAGCATCACATTCCAGCCAACATCCTGATCTCGCTGCCGAGCCTCGAGGGGATCAAGCGCGCGGTCAGCATGCAGATGGGCGTGGCGCTGCTGCCCCGGCGCTGCGCCGAGCTCGAGATTGCGCGCGGCGAGCTGGTCGCGCTGGCGATGCCGGAGATCCGGCTGCGGCGTCAGGTGCGGATGGTTTTCCGCAAGGGGGGTGAACGGTCGCACGCCGCGCTCGCGTTCCTCGGCATCATCGAGGACGACAAGCGGAAGCCGGGTCGCGCGGCCGCGGTGGCAGTCGAGGCCTGAGGCAGGGCGGCGGGTCTAAAGACCCGCAACCACGTACGGAAGGCGCTTCGCGGCGGCGCGCACCTCGTCGAAGCGGTCCAGCAGCATCCCGGTGGTGTCCCAGGCACCGGACGTGAACGCCTCGAGCATCTTCGGCGGCAGCGCAATCTTCACCGTCAGCGCCCCCGCGCGGCAGGTACCGGCCACGAGATCGACGGCGAACTCCGTGGCGGGTTCGCGTTCGGCGAGATCCATCAACGCCGCCACGTCCCCGGCGGTGGCGGTGACGCACGGCATCCCGATCATCCCCGAGTTGCCGAAGAAGATCTCGGCGAACGACTCGCCGATCACCACCTGCATCCCCCACCGCTGCAGCGCCTGCGGGGCGTGTTCACGCGAGGATCCGCAACCAAAGTTGCTGTTGACCAGCAGCACCGCCGCGCCTTGGAAATGCGACACGTCGAACGGGTGACGGTTATAGGGCCCGCCGGCGCTCTTGCGGTCGTCCTCGAACACGTGCTGTTCGAGGCCGTCGAAGGTGACGGCGGTGAGATAGCGCGCCGGGATGATGCGGTCGGTGTCGATGTCGTTACCGCGCATCGGGAGCGCGCGGCCGGTGATCTTCGAAATCTGCCGCATCAGAGGAGCTCCCGCACGTCGGTCACTTCACCCGCCACCGCCGCGGCAGCCACCATGGCCGGGCTCATGAGGAGCGTGCGCCCGGTGGGGCTTCCCTGCCGCCCTTTGAAGTTGCGGTTCGACGACGACGCGCACACCTGATTGCCCACCAGCTTGTCGGGGTTCATGCCCAGGCACATCGAACAGCCGGCGCCGCGCCACTCGAACCCGGCATCGCGGAACACGTCGGCGAGCCCTTCCTCCTCGGCGGCCTTGGCCACCGTGGCCGATCCGGGCACCACCAGCCCCTGGACGTGCTTGGCGACGTGGCGCCCCTTCACGATGCGCGCGGCTTCGCGAAGGTCCGAAAGCCGGGAGTTGGTGCACGACCCGATGAAGGCCACGTCGATCTTCATGCCCTCGATGGGCTGCCCCGGCGTCAGCCCCATGTAGTTCAGCGCGTCGGTAATCGCTTGCGGATCGCTGGCGCTCGCGGGCGCAGGGATCCTGGCGTCCACGCCGATCGACTGTCCCGGATTGACGCCCCAGGTGACAACCGGCGTCAGTTCCGCGGCTTTGATCTCCACGTCGTCGTCGTACCGCGCGTTGGCGTCCGACGCCATCGACTTCCACCACGTGGCCATGCGATCGAAATCGCCCGCCGCGGGCGCGAACGGGCGGCCCCGCACGTACTCCACCGTGGTGTCGTCCGGGTTCACGTAGCCGACGCGCGCGCCGCCCTCGATGGACATGTTGCAGATGGTCATCCGCTCGTCCATCGACATCCGGTCCACGGCGTCGCCGGCGTATTCGTAGGCGAAGCCGTTGCCGCCCTGCACGCCGAGACGCTGAATGATGGCCAGGATGACGTCCTTGGCGTAGACGCCCTTGGGCAGGGTCCCGGTCACGCGGATGCGCCGCACTTTGAGCGGCTCCAGCGCCAGGCACTGCGAGGCCAGGACGTCACGAACCTGAGAGGTGCCGATACCGAAGGCCACCGATCCGAAGGCGCCGTGCGTGGAGGTGTGGCTGTCGCCGCACGCGATGGTCATGCCTGGCTGCGTGAGCCCGAGCTCCGGGCCGATCACGTGCACGATGCCCTGACGGATGTCGCCGAGGCCGACGAACCGGATGCCGAACTCGCGCACGTTGCGCTCGAGCGAGGCCATCATGTCCTCGGCCATCACGTCGAGGAAGGGGCGGGTGCGCGCGCGCGTCGGCACGATGTGATCGACTGTCGCGAAGGTGCGGTCGACGAAGGGCACCTTCCAGCCGTTGGCGCGGAGGGTATCGAACGCCTGCGGGCTCGTCACCTCGTGGACGAGGTGCAGGCCGATGAAGAGCTGCGTCTGGCCGGTCGGAAGCTGCCGCACGGTGTGCAGGTCCCAGACTTTCTTGAGGAGGGTTTCACCCATGTTTTCGCGCTGATTCCTTCGACTTCGATGCTATCACCCGCCCAGGGAACGACCGGATACCCAAACGTCACTGGCTGAGCCAGTATACCGGCCCGAATGGGGCAGTTTGTTCGGCGCGTCCTGACGCGCGCGTTCGACAGCGGGCTCGTCAGCCTCGACGAGAAGGGGGCGCTGCGCCTCCGTCGCCGCTCATAGACGTTCGCCGGCCCGACACGCAGGCATGTCCGGCCACCCAGCAGCGCCAGGCGCGATCCGTGCCCACCCTGAGGCCAATGCGGGGGCCCCACGTCACCCGGCCAGGCGACACGCCCCAGTCCTCGATCGAGAGCGGCGGCGCGGTGAGCGCCAGCCGGTTCTGCGCCAGCGAGATGCCCAGCGCCTTGGTCAGATTGCCCGGGCCGCGGCAGAGCCCGGCCACAGGCACGGCGGCACCACCCTCGGCGCGGCGCATCTGCATCAGGTCGATGCCGTCGAGCGGCTCGAGCGCGCGAATCAGGACGGCGGCCGGAGAGCCTTCGCTTTCGGTGACGGCGTTCACCAGGTAGTGCATGCCGTAGTTCAGATATACGTAGGCGACGCCCGGCGGCCCGTACAGCGGCTCATTGCGTTTGGTGGGGCCGGGCGCCGCATGGCAGGCGGGATCGGACTCGCCGATGTAGGCCTCGGTCTCGACGATGGCGCCCGCCGCCACTCCAGCCTTCGTACGGTGCACGAGCACCTTGCCGATCAGATCCGCCGCGACGGTCAGCGTCTCGCGGTCGTAGAAGCGGCGCGGGAGCGGCCTACTCCGCCCCATTCCGGCTGGCCGCCAGCACCGGCCGCAGCGCCTGCCCCGTGTGCGACTCTTCGACCTTCGCCACCTGCTCAGGCGTGCCGCAGGTGACGACTTCACCGCCGGCGTCTCCGCCGTCGGGGCCGAGATCGATGATGTGGTCCGCCGTCTTGATGACGTCGAGGTTGTGCTCGATCACGAGCAGCGTGTGCCCCGCTTCCACCAGTTTGCGAAAGGCGGCCAGCAGTTTGGCGATGTCGTCGAAGTGGAGCCCCGTCGTCGGCTCGTCGAGGATGTAGAGGATGCGCTCGCCGCTCATCGACGCCAGGTGCGCGGCAATCTTGATCCGCTGCGCTTCACCGCCGGACAGCGTCGTGGCCGGCTGCCCCAGGCGCAGGTAGCCGAGCCCGATTTCGTCGAGGACGTGGAGACGCCGCAAGACCTTCGGCGAGCCGCTGAAGAACGTCAGCGCCTCGCGTACGGTCATGTCGAGCACCTGGTGAACGTTCTTCCCTTTGTACTTGACCTCCAGCACCTGCGGTTTGAACCGCATGCCGTCGCACTGCTCGCACGGCACGAAGACGTCGGCGAGGAACTGCATCTCCACCCGCACTTCGCCTTCGCCCTGGCACGCCTCGCAGCGTCCGCCCGGGACGTTGAAGGAGAAGTGGCTCGCCGTGAGCCCGCGCGAACGGGCGTCCTTGGTGAGCGAGAACAGCTCGCGGATCGGATCGAACGCCTTGAGATAGGTGACCGGGTTCGATCGCGGCGTGCGTCCGATCGGCGCCTGGTCCACCAGGACGACGTCGCTGATGTATTCCAGCCCCTCGAGTGAGCTGAAGCGGCCGACGCGGCGATCCCAGTCGCCTTTCGCACGCTTGATCGCGGCGTAGAGCACGTCGTGGACGAGCGTGGACTTCCCCGAGCCGCTCACGCCGGTGACGCACGTGAGCGTGTTCAGCGGGATCTCGATGTCCACGTCCTTGAGGTTGTGCTCGGCGGCACCGCGCAGACGGATGCGTTGCATCAGGCCCGGGCGCCGCGCCGGCACCGGAATGCTCAGCTCGTGCCGGAGGTACTTCGCCGTGAGCGACCGCGGCTCCAGCATGAGGCCCGGCAGATCGCCCGAGTAGACCACGCGGCCGCCCTGCTCGCCCGCGCCCAGACCGATGTCCACCACATGGTCGGCCACGCGAATCATGTCCTCGTCGTGCTCGACGACCAGCACCGTGTTGCCCTGATCGCGCAACTGCCGCAGGATGTCGATCAATCGCTGGTTGTCGCGGGCGTGCAGGCCGATCGACGGCTCGTCCAGCACGTACAGCGTCCCGACGAGTGCCGACCCCAGCGACGTCGCCAGGTTGATGCGCTGCGACTCGCCTCCCGAGAGCGTGGACGACAGCCGGTCCAGCGTCAGATAGTCGAGGCCGACGTCGCTCAAGAACGCCAGCCGCCGGCGAATCTCCCGCAGCACCTTGTCGGCGACCACCGTTTCCTTCTCGGTCAGCTGGAGCTGCGCGAAGAAGTCCTGCGCCTGCCGGACGGTCTGCGCCGACACGGCGTCGATCGTCAGGCCGCCCACCTTGACGTCGCGCGCTTCACGCCGCAACCGCGCACCGCCGCAATCGGGGCAGGCCTGGTAGCCGCGATAACGGCTGAGGAACACGCGCACGTGCACCTTGTATTTCTTCCGTTCGAGCCAGCGGAAGAAGCCGCGCACGCCGTCGTAGTCGCCGTAGCCCTCGACAACCAGCTGGCGCTCGTCGTCGGTGAGCTCGGACCAGGGGACGTCGAGGCGGATGCCCGCCTTCTTCGCCGTGCGCTTCAACTCGGCCAGGTGGGTGCGGTAGTGCGGCTTGGTCCACGGCTCGATCGCGCCCTGGTTGATCGACTTCGACGCATCCGGTACGACGAGCGCCATGTCGAGTTCGATGATGTTGCCGAAGCCGTTGCAGGTGGCGCAGGCGCCGAACGGGTTGTTGAACGAAAACAGGCGCGGCTGCGGCGTCTCGTAGGCGATGCCGCACGTCCGGCACTCGAACTTCTCGGAGAAGACGATGCGCGAGTCGGGCTCGCCGCCGTTGCCAAGCACGACGGCAAACGCGGCGCCGCCCCCCTCGCGGTACGAGGTCTCCACCGAGTCGGTGAGGCGGCTCAGCATCTCGCCGTCGTTCTTCACGCGGTCCACGACCACTTCGATCGCCGTGCGCCCCTTGAGTGCGTCGTTGGGAACGTCTTCAATCGCCACCGCCGCGCCGTCGATCAGGACGCGGCCGAAGCCGCGACGCCGCAGGGTTTCGAGCGTCTGCCGGCTGGCCTCGAGTGTCGAAGGGCGGGACGCCGCCGGCAGGAGATCGGCGTCGTCGCCGTTGTCCCCGTCGTCGGCCAGGTCGGCGTCACCCGAGGGCCCGTTCGACGACATGGCCACGAGCGGCAGCTCGAACCCGATGAGGAGCCGGGTGCCCGCCGGCAGCTCCTGCAGCCGCTTCGCCACGAGCTCGGCGGTCTCGCGCGTGACGTCCTTGCCGCATTGCCGGCAAAAGGTGTGCCCCACGCGCGCGAACAGCAGGCGCATGTAGTCGTGGATCTCGGTAGTCGTCCCGACGGTGGAACGCGGGTTGCGAACGCTGTTCTTCTGGCGGATGGCGATGGCGGGACAGATGCCCTCGATCCGATCGACGTCGGGCTTCTCCATCCGCTCGAGGAACTGGCGCGCGTAGGCCGACAGCGACTCGACGTAGCGGCGCTGCCCTTCGGCGTAAATCGTGTCGAAGGCGAGCGACGACTTCCCCGAGCCGCTGACGCCGGTGACGATCACCAGCTTGCCTGCCGGCACGGTTACGTCGATGTTCTTGAGGTTGTGCGTCCGCGCCCCGCGCACCACGATTGGGCTGCGCGACGGCTGGGTTTCCGGGGTCTCGGGCATCCTGAATCAGCGTGGCGTCCCCAAGCCTTGAAGATACACAATGTGCCGAATTTGGACGCCTCTCGAATAGACCAGTCTACCTCACTCTGCCCTCTCCGCCCACTCGGCCTACCCCGTCACGTTCTTGAGCGCTTCCCGCACGCTGAGCGCGCTGAGACGCGCGCGATTCGCATTCACGTAGCGCTTCACCTCGCGATGGTCGGTCCACGCGTATTGGCGCAGCGCCCATCCAATCGCCTTCCGAATGAAGAACTCCCGGTCGGCCAGGTTCGGTTCGATGCAGTCATAGAGCAGCGCCACGTCGGTGGCACCCTTCCGCCGCAGCTGGCACAGGATGGCCGCCCGTCGCTTCCACATGTCGCGGTCCCTGGCCCAGCGCCGCATCACTCGCGAGACGCGCGGCGGGTTCGCCACGAGCACGTCACCGAGCGGATGTGACGCCAGCGCATCGACGTAGTCCCACCAGGCCCCCCGCACGATCATCTCCTCGAGCATCGGCACGATGGCGGGTGTCCGGTAGCTGAGGTAGCGATGATCCGACACCAGTCCAACGGCCGCATATCGCTCCTCGCGATACGACGCGCGTCTCCACAACACCAGCGCGACCTGTTGCCACTGGGCGCTCGTTTTCAGCGGATGGGCGGCAAACGTCTCGCGCCACAGGTGCCTCTGCGGCGGCGCCGCCACGCCGTAGAACGGCATCTCGGACTTCATATACGCCTGCGCGCCCTTGGCGCGGACCGGGTCGGCCTGCGCCGCCAGCCCGGCGCGAATCGCGGTCACGAGGGGGTGCACGGGGCGGGCCATACGCGCGGCGCGGCGTGAAACGCCGCCAGCCGGCCGGCAGTATACTCACTCGTATTCTTCACATAGGGCTGCGTGGCCCAGGAGGTTGGTGCATGAAGGCAGTGTTGACCCTCGGGCTGGCGACAGCCCTGGCGGTGAGTGTGATGGCCCAGGCGCCGGCTCCGGCGGCTCCGACTGGCCCGGAGCTCAAGGTCGGCGACATGGCGCCCGACTTCACGCTTCCGGCCACCGACGGCAAGACCTACAAGCTGTCGTCCTTCAGGGGCAAGCAGGCCGTGGTACTGGCCTGGTTCCCGAAAGCGTTCACGCGCGGCTGCACGATCGAGTGCAAGTCGCTGGCAGAAGGCAGCGCGAAGCTGAAGATGTACGACGCGGCCTACTTCATGGCGAGCGTCGATCCCATTGACGGCGACCAGGGCAACAAGGCGTTCGCCGAGTCGCTGCACGCGGACTTTCCGCTCCTGAGCGACACGAGCAAGGAGACCGCGAAGAAGTACGGCGTGTTGATGCCTCAGGGCTTCGCCACCCGCTGGACGTTTTACATCGACAAGAGCGGCAAGATCTCCTACATCGACAAGGACGTCGCCAAGCACCTCGAGACGTCGGCCGACGACATGGCGTCCAAGCTCGCCGAGATGAAAGTTCCCATGAACCATCACTGAGCCCGGCTCAGCGTGGATGTAGAGGGCGGTCTTCAGACCGCCCTCTGCATGTACGCAGTTGCGGTCTTTAGACCCGCCTCAGCGTCGCTTGTAGATCACGAACCACTTGTCCGTGAACAGCTGGATGTCTTCGGCCGGGACGAACCCGGCTTCAGCCATCCACACCGCGGCCTGCTCCTTCGACACGACGAGCGAGGGGTCGGCCTTGTGGGGGCTGTCCTTGGGATTGAACTCCACCACCGCGACGCGCCCGGTCGGCTTCAAGTAGCCGGCCACCGATTTCAGGTACGCCTGCCTCTGCTCCACGTGATGCAGCACGTCGTGCATCAGCGCGAGATCGACGCTGCGCGTGGGCAGCTTCGGATCGGTGGGTGTGCCGAGCACGGTTTCGATGGTGGCGATGTGGAGCTCGTCCACCTTGCGGTCGATCTCGTCAAGGAACCCCTTATCGATCTCCACCGCGTACACGCGGCCACGCCCGACCGCGTACGCGAGCTGCGCTTCGAAGAGGCCGGTGCCTGCCCCCAGGTCCGCCACCACGTCGCCGGCCTTCAGCTTCAACGCCGCGATGACCTGCTCGATCTTCAGCCCCTCGACCCGGGCTGGCGCTTCGAGCGTGGCCTTCCATTCGGCCGCCGGGCGCGACGCCAGCTGCGCGTACGCGGATCCGGCCGTCGCCACCGCGAACACCGCTGCGGTCACCATCCTGGTCGCCTTGTGCACGAGAAATCCTCCGCCGGGAATCTACCGTACGTGGCCGTGGGGCTTCAGGCCCGCCGTCGTGGCTGCAGGCCTGCAGGCCTGCCATGCTAGGATCTCAAGGTTGTCCACGCCGGGCCGGCGTAGCTCAGTTGGTAGAGCAGCTGATTCGTAATCAGCAGGTCCTCGGTTCGAGTCCGAGTGCCGGCTCCATTCTTCCAGAATCGAAATCCACCTAGTCGAGGACCCGCATAGCTGGCGGCCTTTCGCCTCAGCCTGCTCCCCTGCGCCCATTGCTGACGACAGCGGCCATCGTGGATTCCGCGGCTGCCAGCGACCGCAGACAGGCGATTTCGGGAATGTCGTACAACGCTTTGGTCGTGGCGGACGGGACGCGCACCTCGCGCCGGAAGGCCGCGACGATCGCCGCGTCGCCGCGTGCGAGGGCCGAGTTGTCCGCGAGCGGCGCACAGACGCCTGCGCCGTACTCGGTTT
>Ga0070670_100003429_pt1 | contig 13161 bp, 15 predicted proteins | sample KBSS63metaG_FD_64665 | JGI IMG/M metagenome (GOLD analysis project Ga0070670, IMG submission 64665) | Switchgrass rhizosphere microbial communities from Kellogg Biological Station, Michigan, USA - KBS S6-3 metaG | ecosystem: Host-associated > Plants > Roots > Rhizosphere > Soil ... | reverse complement strand
CACCGCCGGAGAGCTTGGACGGGCGATGCTCGAGCCGCTGCGAGAGGCCGAGCGCGCCAAGCAATTGTTGCGCCCGCGCCCGCGCCGCCTGCGGCTCCGCGCCGCGCACGAGTTGCGGCAAGACGACATTCTCGACCGCGTTGAACTCGGGCAGCAGGTGGTGGAACTGATACACGAAGCCGAGCAGCTCGCGCCGAAGGCGGGTGCGGCCCTCATCGTCCAGATCAGCCGCCTCTTCGCCCGCGAGCCGGATAGAACCCTTGAAGCCGCCTTCAAGCAGGCCGACGGCCTGAAGCAAGGTCGATTTGCCCGACCCCGACGGGCCGACGAGCGCGACGATCTCCCCAGGCTGCACGGCAAGGTCGACGCCGCGAAGCACGTCGATCGTAACATCGCCTTGCGTGAAGCTGCGCGCGAGGCCTTGGGTCAGGAGGACCGGATCACTCATAGCGCAGCACCTGCACGGGATCGGTGCTCGCGGCTTTGTAGGCCGGGTAAAGCGTCGCAAGGAACGAGAGAATGAGCGCGGTCAGAACGATTGCAGTGACTTCGACTGGATCCGTCTTCGACGGCAGATCGGTCAGGAAGCGAACCGACGGGTCCCATAGATTTTGCCCGGTGATGGCCTGAATCGCGTTGACCATACCTTGACGGAAAAAGAGGAATATCGCGCCCAAGATCACTCCGAGGATGATTCCGAGGGAGCCGATCGTGACGCCGACCGTGACGAATACCTTCATCATCCCGCGGCGGCTCGCTCCCATGGTTCGGAGAATCGCGATATCGCGTGTCTTCGCACGCACCAGCATGATCAGCGACGAGAGAATGTTGAACACGGCGACGAGCACGATCAGCGACAGGACCACGAACATCGCCACCCGCTCGACCTCGAGCGCCTGGAACAGCGCCGAGTTCATCTGCCTCCAGTCGACGATGAGCGCGCGTCCCCGAAGGAGCTTCTGAAGAGGCGCCACGATTTGCTGGACCTTGTCGGGATTGGTCGTCTGGATTTCGACCATGCCGACCTGGTCGCCCATCAGCAGCAGCTCTTGCGCATCCTGCATTGGCAGGAGGACGAAAGCCTTGTCGTAATCATAGACGCCAATCTCGAACACCGCCCCGACGGTATAGGTGACCTCACGCGGCACGGTCCCGACGACAGTCGAGCGGCCTTCAGGATTCCACAAGGTGATCCGGCTGCCGGGATAAGCGCCGAGCGTATCGGCGAGCCTCGACCCGATCGCGACCTTGCCGCTGCCGGGCGTTACGGAACGCATGTCGCCGGCCGTGACGTTGCTCATGATCGTCCGGTTGGCACGGATGTCTTCGATGCGCATGCCGCGGACGAGCACGCCCTCGAAGCGGCCGTTGGCGGTGGCCATGAGCGGCGTTTCGATGAGCGGAACCGCCGAGGTGACGCCCGGCGTCTTCTTCGCCTGGTCCGCAATCTGCTGCCAGCCTCCAAGACGCCCATCATAGCCTTGGACAACTGCATGACCGTTGAGGCCGACGATCTTGTCGAACAACTCAGCTCTAAAGCCGTTCATCACGCTCATGACGATGATGAGCGCTGCAACGCCGAGCGCCACCGCAACAAGGCTGATGCTTGCGACGAGGAAGATGAATCCTTCGCCCTTGCCGGGAAGAAGATATCGTCGGGCGAGCATCCGCTCGGCGCGATTTAGAATCACAGGCCGGCATCCATCGGTTTTGCGGCGCCGCCGGCCATCGGGATCATGCTCGCAATGACCTCGACTGCACGGTCGACCGGAATGAGCTCTCGCTGGCCGCTGCGCCGATTCTTCGTTTCGATCATGCCTTCGGCGACCGATTTCGGACCGACGATGAATTGCCATGGCAATCCGATGACATCCATCGAGCCGAGCTTGACCCCGCCTCGTTCCTCGCGGTCGTCATAGAGAGCGATGTCGCCGAACTGCTGAAGCTTGGCATAAAGATCGTCCGCTACGGCGACGCACGCAGGATCGTCGTGTCGCATGTTCACCAAGCCGATGATCCATGGTGCGATCGATTCGGGCCAGATGATTCCAGCGTCGTCGTGGCTCGCCTCGATCACCGCGCCGACGAGGCGGGACACTCCCACGCCATAGCTGCCCATCATCGGCGTCACCGGCGTCCCGTCGCGCCCCGAGACCTTGAGGCCCATGGCGGCGGAATATTTGTCGCCGAAATAGAAGATGTGACCGACTTCGATGCCACGTCCGGTCCGTTGCTTGTCGGCCGACAGCTGGGCCCAACGCGCCTCGTCATGAGTCTCGTCGGTCGCTGCGTAGGTCGAGTTCACGCGGTCGAACAGGCCTTGAAGTCCCGCCTCATCGCCGTAGCGGAGATCCGATTGCTGCCAGTCGAACTCATCATAGGCGGCATCGTAGAAGACTTCGCTCTCGCCAGTCGGCGCGAGTACGATGAACTCGTGGCTGAGGTCGCCCCCGATCGGCCCTGAGGCCGCCTTCATCGGCACCGCCTGGATGCCGAGCCGCTGGAAGGTGCGGAGGTAGGCGAGCATCTGCGTATAGTAGCTCTGCCGCGCTCCGGCTTCGTCGATATCGAAGCTATAGGCGTCCTTCATGAGGAACTCGCGTCCGCGCATGACTCCGAAGCGCGGCCGGACTTCGTCCCGAAACTTCCACTGGATATGATAGAGAGTGCGCGGAAGGTCCCGGTAGCTCTTCACCTCATCGCGGAACAGCACGGTGATCATTTCCTCATTGGTCGGCCCGTAGAGGATCTCGCGATCGTGCCTGTCGCGGATGCGCAACATCTCGGGCCCATAGGCGTCGTATCGGCCACTCTCTCGCCATAGGTCCGCCGACTGCAGCGTCGGCATCAGAAGTTCCTGCGCGCCGGCGCGATCCTGCTCCTCGCGAACGATCTGCTCGATCTTCCTGAGCACCCGGTATCCGAGCGGAAGCCAGGCATAGATGCCGGCCGCTGTCTGCCGTACGAGTCCTGCGCGCAGCATCAGCTTGTGGCTGACGATCTGCGCATCAGCAGGGCTTTCCTTGAGGACCGGGAGAAAGGCACGGGACCAACGCATGAAGCGGCGCTCTAGCGGCCATTCATCAGCGCTGGCAACCAGCCCACGGGCTGTGGCGCGCTCGACACAGCGTCAACACAAACGCCACGCCCATTCAAATACGGCAGTGACAATATGCGTAAAGGGAGCCTAGTCAGCCCTCGTCCGAACGTACTGGCCCTTGGGTCGGGTTCGGGGCCGCGATGAGCGACTGGGGACGCTGATCGCGACACATCCAAGGGGGCTGACGAGCAATCGTCACGCAGGGCGCCCGGATCGCTAGTCGATCCGGGCGTTTGCGTTTGGGCAAACCCGCAGAAAATCTGAGAATCGCGCTGAACGCATGATTTGATTCAGGTCGGTTTCGGCCTATTAGAGGCCTCGAAATAAGACGCTCTCTAAGGGGTACGGGCAATGGCCAGGAATATCGGACCGGAAGACCGGGTAGTTCGGATCGTTGTCGGGCTAGGACTTTGCCTGCTCGCCTACCTCCAAGTCCTGCCTGGAATTGCGACGATCGTGATGGCTGTCCTCGGCGTTTATCTGGTGCTCAGCGGATTGCTGGCGAGGTGCCTGTTCTACAAGCTGGCCGACATCGACACGAGCATCCAGGAACAACCTTACTCGTCCACTGACGATCGGGCGGGTCTCTGACGACTAGGCCTTGAGACCGCCTTGTCTTCGGTAAGGCCTGCCCCAGGCGGGGTCCCTTCCGGAGCAAATCCATGACCCGGGAAAAACAGGGCGACTCCACCAGACTCGTCGAAGGCGGGCGCCGGAAGGAGTGGCGCGGGCGGTTGGTGAACGTTCCGGTCGAACGCGCCTCGACCATCCTCTTCGACAGCGTTGACGATCTTCACGGAAGCCGCCCCGGCCTTGGTGCCTATCGCTATGGGCTCCAGGGAACGGCCACACATTGGGCGCTGGCGGAAGCGCTGACGGAGCTTGAGCCAGCCGCGGCGGGAACCGCGCTATATCCTTCCGGACTGGCCGCAATAACGACACCGCTCCTGGCTCTGCTGAAGCCGCATGACGAATTGTTGGCGCCTGACAATGTTTACGGTCCAACGCGGCGGTTCTGCGACACGATCCTCAAGCGACTGTCCATCAAGACGCGCTATTACGACCCGTTGGTCGGTTCGAGCATCGCGGATCTAATTGGCGCGCAGACCCGCGGCATCCTGCTCGAAAGCCCGGGGTCGCTGACGATGGAAGTGCAGGATGTGCCCGGCATCTGCGCCATTGCGCGCGAACGCGGCCTCTTCACCTTGCTCGACAATACATGGGCAACCCCCCTCTTCTTTCAGGCGATCGATGCCGGGGTCGACGTCACCGTGATCGCCGCGACGAAATATGTCGGCGGCCATGCAGACGTGATGATCGGCGCCGCTACGGCGACTGCTGAGTTCTTCAATCGCATCCAGACCGCCACGTGGGACCTCGGCCACGCAGTTTCTCCTGACGATGCATGGCTGGGATCGCGCGGGCTGAGGACGATGGGATTGCGCCTTCGGCAACATGAGAGTGCCGCCCTGAAGATTGCGGACTGGTTGAAAGGACGCGCCGAGGTTGGGCTGGTTCTGCACCCCGCCCTGCCGGATTGCCCCGGCCACGAATATTGGAAGCGCGATTTTAGAGGTTCGTCCGGCCTGTTCAGTTTCGAGCTCAAGGGAGAGAGCAAGGCGAAGCGTACGCTATTCGTCGAAAGCCTGAAGTTGTTTGGGATCGGTTACAGCTGGGGCGGCTACGAAAGCCTCGTCTTTCCCGCAGATCCCCATCGCACGATCGGCAAACCGCCGGCCGGCAATCTCGTTCGTTTGCATGTCGGCCTCGAGGATCCGGACGATCTGATCGCGGACCTTGGAGAGGCGTTCGATCAGGCTGGGCGCTGACCGTAAACGTTACCCGCACTGCTGTACCTGCAGACGAGGAACTCCTCATCCCGACCGACCGCCGTGGCGCAGCCGACCTGCCGGCTCTCGCGCCAGATCATCTGCGTGTAGTGGCCGACGTTCTCGACGTCGCCCGAGCGGCTATTGTTCGGAAATATGCCCGGGCGATAATCGCGTTTCTCCGCGGTCCACAGGCCGACCATCGCTTCTGGCGAGAAGGCACGCGGCGTGCCTGCCCACAGATTCTCGCCCTGCGGATCCTGGCCCGGTTCGTCGGGCGAATGCTCAAAGCGGCCCGTCGCAGCGAGCTCCTTCGCCCAAATCCGCGCGTCGGCAGCCAGATCCTTGTTCCAGCTGAGTGCCGGCACGCCGACCCTGGCTCGTACCTCGTTATGCGCGGCGAGGACCCGCTGGTCGAAGTCTGCGCGCTTGGCCGTGCCGCCGACGAGCAGCGGACTGCCGAGAAGCAGTGCAATTGCTGCGATGTAGTGATGTCCTGACTGCACGCTGAGCCTCTTTCGAGGCCATCCGTACGGCCGTTGAGCTTCTCCGCGGGTTACGGCACAGGGTTAATGCGGCGGTTACGATGCGTGCTGCGCTCGCGCCTCCATGGGTGCGGGAAGGATCACCACCTCATCTCCGACTTTCGCCTGGTCGAACAATCGCTTCGCGAATTCGAGCGGCACGCCGATGCATCCGTGAGTGGCCGCACCGGAGCGGACGGTGCTTCCGTGAATGGCCACGCCGTCGCCCGTGAGCTGGAGCGTGTAAGGCATCGCCGCGTCGTAGATGGATGAGCGGTGGTCGCGGACCTTGGCGAGGATGTGAAACTTGCCGCTCGGCGTCTCCTTATTGTCCCCGCCGTAGACGATGACGGCCGTGCCGATCTCGTGCCCGGCACGGAACACCGAGATGATCTGCGAGCCGACATCGATCCGTACCCAGGTGGGGCCGGCGGGTATGGCGCGGTCGTTCCATTCATACTCACCGAAATGGAGCGGAGCCCGGACGTCGAGCAGCGATTGGACCGGCCTGTCCAAAGTGCCTTTAGCGATGGCTTCCGTCTGTTGCGCCTTGCTCAGGCTTTGCCGGCCTTTCGATGCTTGCGCCGGGATCGACTGTTCGTCGGCGCGCGCTGGCTTCTTCTCGGGCGTCGGGACGTGGCTGCTCGGCTGCGGAATGAAGACCATGGCGCCCGCCGCGACGGCGGCGGCGAGCAGCAAGCCGACGATGAGGATGCCCCCCGTCTTCATCCGCTAGCTCATCGAGAAAAGGATGGAGACTGTCGCCGAACGGCGCAGCCGATCAGCACGAACCCCAGCAACATCATGGCCCAGGTCGCGGGCTCAGGCACGCCGGGGATGCCGGGCGTGCCCGGAATCAATGGGACGACCACAGGTACATCCGGCGGCGGCGACGGCGGCCCGATTGCCGGTGGGGGGACGATGACTCCTCCCCCGGGCAACGGCGTAATGGCGGGAAAGACACCGCCGGGCGCTCCTCCTGACGGAGTCAGCGCGACCGGAAGTGCCGGAACGGCGGACTTCGGCGGCGGCGCGACGATGTTGTACAGCGGTGGCACCGACGCAGCTGGAGGAACAGGCGGCGCCGCGACCACGCCCGCGAGTGGCGAGACGGGTCGGCGCACCTTCGGCAAGGCCCGCTGGTGCAGCGGCGGCAGCTTGACCTTCAGGCGGGCAAGCGCTCCGCTCGCGCGCTCACCCGGCGATCGGAGGTTGAAGAGACCGGCGACGCTGCTCGCGCCCTGCCCCAGCTTCTGAGCCATCCGGTTCGCAGCATCTCCCGCTCGCTGCGGAAGCCATCCGGACCGATAGGTTGCGATTCCGAGAGCGGCGGCAACACCAAGGATCAATGCGACCGCCACGACGGGACGCCAGCGCGCCGCTATCCATGCACCCGCGCCGCTGGATGCGAATCCGGGGCGCGCCGGCAAGCCGGCCGTCGCGGCCATTAGCGGCACCGGTCCGCGGCCGCGGACAGCATCGTCGATGCCGCCAAGGCGACCTGCAAGTACGTTACTGCAATCAAGCGTCAGCCCAGTCTCTGACGGAGTTATCCCAGCGTTAACCTTCTACTGTTGAAGAAGTTTCCGACAACAGGGAAATTGGCGTGTTTTGGCGGCCCTTGCTTAGTCAGAATGCGAGAATCGGCGAGGCTTTAGCTTTCGAGCCGGCCAGCCTCCGTCCGATCCCGCTCATAGCTCCTGTCGATCGGAAATTCGGGCAGCCACGACTCACGCCCGACCGTCCAGAGCTCATAGGTCGGCACCAGTTGGTTCGGCGCATCGAGCGCGCCCAGGTTAACTTCGACCTCATCGCCGCTTCGGCCAAAGACCGAGGAACCGCAGCGAGGGCAGAAGTATCGCCCCGCATAGTCACGGGTCTCGCCGTCGACCGTCACCGCGCTCTCCGGGAATATCGCCGACGCGTGGAAGAGCGCCCCATGATGCTTGCGGCAATCGAGGCAGTGACAAATACCCACCCGGTAAGGGGTTCCCGAGGCGGCGATCCGCACGTCGCCGCAGAGACAACCACCCGTGAATCGGTCGATGCTGGTCATGGCCGGCAGCCATGTGGTCAAGCGGCCGGATCCGCAATGAATATCGAAATGGTAGCGGAGGAGGGACTTGAACCCCCGACACGCGGATTATGATTCCGCTGCTCTAACCAGCTGAGCTACTCCGCCCCAAAGCTTGGATGCCCTCCAGTTGAGGGCGCTGGAGGCGCGGCATATAGGTGCGGCTTCCAAGGTGGTCAACGCGAGGAACCGCTTACGGCTGCTCTCGTTAAGCGAGGAGCAAGATGAGGTTTTGATGGACCCTTTAACTCCGCTCGACACGCTGTGCCGAATCATCCTGAGGGCGCGGGAATATGAGGCGCAGACCGCCAGCGATTACGATCGCGGCGAGGACCCCGACAATGTCGATGACGAGCAGGAGGGCGCACTGTCTGTCCTCGAGGACGACATCAATGACAGCGTCGAAGAGGAATTGAAGGCGGCATTCGAGGATCTCGGAGAAGATCAGCTCGCAGAGGTCATCGCCCTGTGCTGGGTCGGCCAGGGGACGTACGAAGCCTCAGACTGGGATGAAGCGATGCAGGAGGCCCAGGACCTGGTGAACGAAAGCGCCCGCGAAGCGAGCAGTGAGCTGATGGAGCAGCCCATGCTTGCGTCGGTGCTCGAGGCCGGCATGGCCGCTTTCGATCTCAGCTGCGACGGGGTCGGCGACCTCTCCTAACGGCCGCGAAAAGCGTAAACGGCAAGCGTCTCCCATGGCCCGCCGAGATAGCGGTGCAGGCCAAGACCGCTTATGCTGAGCGGCCGCGGAAGAAATTCGGCTCGCAGCTTGTCGAGAAGCAGCTTCGCCTCTTTAACCGGCACCTTGTTCTGGACCGTCACGTGCGGCTGCCATCCACGGGAATCCTGCACCCCGAGCAGCCCGTGAAAATCATCGGCGAGATGGCGTCGGATCCGGTCGAGGTCGGGTGATACGACACGAAAGGCAACCCCACCGCCGAGATCCATCAGCCCCTCAATCGACGCTCGAGGCGGGCGTTCGGACCCGAATCGGGAGAGGCTCGACCGCGCCTCCCCTTCAGCCGAAGGCGGAAGGGCATGAAACATGGTGAGGTGGGCTCGAAGATGATTGCGCTCAGCCGGGTAATGGGCCTGCCGGAGTCGATCGAGCCATGCGAGATCGCTCGGCGCGACCTCAGCGGCGACGATCAGCGCGCCGGCCATTGATCGCGCGGCAGCGTTTCGAGCCGGTCGAATTGCTCGGCATTCAAGGCCGTCACGACACGCTCCTCATCGACCGAAGCATCGTTCCATGACAGCCGACGAAGGGTCTCGCCGACGCCAGCCATCCCGCCTTGCGAAACCACGACGTAGTTGATCCCTCCGCTCGAACAGCCCGCCATCGCATCGATGCAGCGCCCGAGCTCGCGATTTCCTGACATCACTGGCGCGCTGGAAAGCACCGACACCGGGAAAAGCGCTTCTCCCGGCGTCTGCTCGCTTGCTTTCGAGGCTGAGCGAGCCCCCTCCTCCACCTTGGTCTGCCTTCCGAGCCAACGCCAGATCCCGAATGTGTTGAGGAAGGTCAGGACTACATTCGTCCAGGTCAGCGCCGACTGACCCATCAGCAGTCCCGCCGCTAGCCATGAGAGGGATCCCACAAGGAACAGGCAGAAGCCGTAGCCGGTGATCCGGGAGCCAAGATTCGCCGCGGTCATCGAGGCGGCAATGATGGTCGCGACGGTTGCGACCCAGGAAATGCTTTCGGCCATGGCGCCGCAATGCGTGGGCGCCCCAGAGGTTCAGATTTCGACCTGGCTGCCAAGTTCGACGACGCGGTTGGTCGGCAGCTTGAAGAATTCCATGGCACTTTCCGCGTTCCGCAGCATCCAGGCGAATAGTTTCTCGCGCCAGATCGCCATTCCTGGCCGCGACGACGCCAGAAGGGTCTGCCGTGCGAGGAAGAAGCTTGTGTCCATCATTCGGCACTGGTTGCCGATGTCCTTCAGCTGAGCCAGAGCAGCGGGGACGTCGATCTCCTCCATGAACCCGTATCGGAGGACCACGCGATAGAATCCGGAGCCATAGTCCTTCGTTTCGAGCCGCTTTCCGGCCATGACGTATGGGACATCCTCGATCCTTACGGTGAGCAGGATCACGCGCTCGTGGAGCACCTTGTTGTGCTTGAGATTGTGCAGCAACGCATGCGGGACGCCGCTTGCCGAGCTCGTCATAAACACAGCCGTCCCGGGGACTCGCGCGGCGCTGGGGGCCGCCGACTTGATGAAAATCTCCATCGGCAGGCTAGCCTCGTTCATCCGGCTGATCATCAGCTGCCGGCCCTTCGCCCAGGTCGTTAGCAGCGTGAATGCGATTGCGCCCACCAGCAGGGGGAACCAGCCGCCGGCGGGGATCTTGAGGAGGTTGGCAGCAAGGTAGGTGAAATCGACGGTAAAGAAGAGCGCGAGCAGCCCGGCGACGACGTAACGGTTCCAGTTCCACATCTGCCGGAGGACGACCGTGATGAGTACGGTGTCGATCAGCATCGCGCCCGTCACCGCAATGCCATAGGCAGCGGCAAGGTTGGACGAGCTGCGGAACGTCAGCACAAGCAAGATAACCATGGTCATCAGCGCCCAATTGACGATCGGAATGTAGATCTGGCCGGCAGCCGCCTCGCTGGTGTGAGTGATCCGCAAGCGCGGGACGAAGCCAAGCTGGATTGCCTGCTGGGTTACCGAGAAGGCCCCTGAAATCACGGCCTGGCTGGCGATGATGGTTGCCGCCGTCGCAAGTGCGACCAGCGGAGCCCTGAACTGGTCCGGTGCGAGATAGAAGAAGGGATCGCGAACCTTGACAAGCGCCGTTGCAGGGTCCGCCGACAACAGCATCGCGCCCTGCCCGAGGTAATTGAGAAGCAAGGCCGGCAGGACGAAATAGATCCAGGAGATCTTGATCGGCCTGCGACCGAAATGGCCCATGTCGGCGTAGAGAGCCTCCGCGCCGGTAACCGCCAGGATGACCGAGCCCATGGCGATGAAGGCCCGGACGAAGTCCGCCGTGAAGAAATGAACGGCGTTGAGCGGGTTCAGCATCGCGAGGATGATCGAAGGATAATCGACGATGTGCATGACGCCGAGCACGGCGAGCGTCATGAAGTAGAACAGCATCACGGGGCCGAACAGGAGGCCCACACGTGCCGTTCCGCGCGATTGGATTGCAAACAGGCCCACCAGGATGGCGACGGCAATCGGAACGACGAAAGGCTCGAGCGAAGCGTTGACGGTGGTGATGCCCTCGACGGCGGAAAGCACCGAAATCGCCGGCGTAATCATCGAATCGCCGTAGAAAAGCGCGGTCGCGAACACGCCGAGCATGATGACGCCGCTGGTCCATTTCTTCTTGCCGCTCAGGGTGCGGTTGATGAGCGCCAGGAGAGCAAGGCTTCCCCCCTCCCCCTTGTTGTCGGCGCGCATGATGATGGAGACGTACTTCAGGGTCACGATGATCATCATCGACCAGAAGATCAGGCTCAGCACCCCGAAGATGTGCAGCTGGTCGACCTTCAGCTCGTGATGGCCGGCAAAGGTTTCGCGGAAGGCATAGATCGGCGATGTGCCGATATCCCCATAGACGATGCCGATAGCGCCGATGACGAGTTTGTAGAGGGGGCCCTGAGCGTGCCCGTGCGCAGTGTCCTGCGGGGCTTCGGTGACGGCGCCGCCTGTCGCGGTGATGTTCATGCGTTGAGGTTCAAACCCGACAGACTGCGAACTCGCGTTCCCTGTGCCGTGCGCGAGATCCTCCGTCACGGACGGCGCTTCGTAGCACTGCCGTACCGACCCCGCAATGAGACGGGACAGCAGCAAAAAGCGCGTCTATAGGCGCGCGCAACCAACATAAGCGGAGCAAACGATTAAATGCGCATTGGGGTGCCAAAAGAGATCAAGGTCCACGAATATCGCGTTGGACTGACGCCCGCATCGGTGGCCGAGCTGGTCGCGCACGGACATGAGCTGTTCGTCGAGACCAAGGCCGGCAACGGAATCGATTGTCCGGACTCCGCTTATGAGAAGGCAGGCGCGAAGATCCTGCCGGACGCGAAATCCGTCTTTGACGCCGCGGACATGATCGTGAAGGTGAAGGAACCGCAGCCCCAGGAAATTGAGCTGCTGCGGAAGGATCAGATCCTTTTCACATACCTTCACCTCGCCGCCGACAAGGATCAGGCCCTCGGCCTCATGAAATCGGGCGCAACGTGCATCGCCTATGAAACTGTTACGGCGCGCAATGGCTCACTTCCGCTGTTGAAGCCGATGAGCGAGGTTGCAGGACGCATGTCCGTCCAGGTCGGCGCCCATTATCTCGAGAAGGAACAGGGCGGCCGCGGCGTTTTGCTCGGCGGCGTTCCCGGCGTCGCACCGGCAAAGGTCGCGATCCTCGGCGGCGGCGTTTCGGGCGTCAACGCGGCGCAGATGGCCACCGGCATGCGCGCCGACGTCACCATCTACGACATCAACAACGACCGCCTGGCCGAGCTCGACATGTTCTTCTCGAGCCAGATCAAGACCGCTTATGCGTCACGCGCCGCCATCGCGAACGCCGTCAAGGAAGCGGAACTCGTAATCGGTGCCGTGCTCGTTCCTGGAGCCGCGGCACCGAAGCTCGTCACTCGCGACATGCTGAAGACGATGAAGCGCGGCTCCGTCCTGGTCGACATCGCGATCGACCAGGGTGGTTGCTTCGAGACCTCCCATGCGACGACGCACGCAGATCCCGTCTACGAGGTCGACGGGATCATCCATTATTGCGTCGCGAACATGCCCGGCGCGGTCGCTCGAACCAGTGCCTTCGCACTCAATAATGCGACCCTGCCCTTCGCCCTCAAGATCGCCAACATGGGCGCTGAGGAAGCCATGCGCCAGGACGAGCATCTGGCGAACGGTCTCAATGTGTCCGGAGGCAAGATCCGTCACCAGGCCGTGGCCGAGGCGCTCGATCTCGAGTTCGCGCCTGCCTAGCGCTTCGCGGCGCTCGGCTGCCGGCTGAGCGCCGCAACGCCCTGCTCGATCAGCGGGCGCCACCCAGCGTCCTTCGGCGCATTCATCAGAATCCGCCGCCAGATCGCGACCGCCGATTGGCGGTCGCCTGATCGTGCAAGCGCAAGTCCGTAAAAGAAAGGCGCGGCCGGGTGGCCCGGAGCGAGTTCCGCGGCGCGCTGATAGGCGAGCTCGGCCGGCGGCGTCAGGCCGCGCGAATGATCGACCAGAGCGTTGCCGAGCCCGATCCAAAGCTGCGGATCCCCGGGATATCTCTTTGCCGCATTCTGGAGGATTCCGACCGCATCCTCGCTCTTGCCGTCGCGAGCGAGCGCTTCCGAGATCCGGAGCCAGCTTTCCGCCGGTGTGAAATGGCCGAAGAAGGCATGGCGCGCGTCGGTGAGCGGAAAGACATCACGAGTATCGTCGCTGATGGCCGGTGCACCGGACAGGCTCGGCCTCCCCTGCAGCGCGTAGCCCGAAGCGCCGAACATCAGGGCCGCTGCACTCGCCGTGAGGAAACCGCCACGTACGCCGAGCCACCAAAGCAGCGCGATGCTGAGCGCCACGAGCGCGAGAAGGGTGACCCATCCCATCAGCGCGGCGCCTTCAACTTGATGCGGCTACGGATCATCCAGATACCGACGAGGATCAG
>Ga0070670_100003428_pt1 | contig 13161 bp, 10 predicted proteins | sample KBSS63metaG_FD_64665 | JGI IMG/M metagenome (GOLD analysis project Ga0070670, IMG submission 64665) | Switchgrass rhizosphere microbial communities from Kellogg Biological Station, Michigan, USA - KBS S6-3 metaG | ecosystem: Host-associated > Plants > Roots > Rhizosphere > Soil ... | reverse complement strand
CGGATGCGGATCTTGTCGCTGAATGCGGTCGCCATCGTTTCTACCTTTTACCTTTTACCTTGTCTGCTTCACTCACTGCTCGCGGGGCCCCACCCCCGCGCGCTCGGGCCGCAGGCGCTTTCCCTTGTCCCTTTTACTTGCCCTGCACGCGCGCGACGACTTCTTCACTCACATTGCTCGGCGCCGGCTCGTATCGATCGAAGTGCATCGAGTAGGTCGCGCGCCCCTGCGTGCTCGAGCGCAGATCCGTCGCATAGCCGAACATCTCCGAGAGCGGAACGCGCGCGTTGATGATCTGTGAACCGCCGCGATCTTCCTGCGACTGAATCTGCCCGCGACGGCTCGAGAGATCACCCATGACGCCGCCGAGATGCTCCTTCGGCACGACGACTTCAACCCGCATCATCGGCTCGAGCAGCACCGGCTTTGCTTTCTTGGCGGCATCCTGGAAGGCCATCGATCCTGCGATCTTGAACGCCATTTCCGACGAGTCGACGTCGTGATACGAGCCGTCGTACAACTCCACCCGCACATCGTCGACCGGATAGCCGGCGAGGACGCCGCGCGTGAGCGCTTCCTTGATCCCCTCGTCGACCGGCTTGATGTATTCCTTCGGAATCGAGCCGCCGGTGATCTTGTTTTCGAACACGTAACCGGAACCCGGCTCGCCGGGATACAGATGAATTTTCGCGTGGCCGTACTGGCCGCGGCCGCCCGTCTGCTTCGCGTACTTCATCTCGCCGTCGGCGGCGCGCGTGATGGTTTCCTTGTAGGCCACCTGCGGACGGCCGACGGTCGCCTCGACGCTGAACTCGCGCTTCAGGCGGTCGACGATGATCTCGAGGTGCAGTTCCCCCATGCCGGCGATCACGACTTCGCCGGTCGCCTGATCCGTCTTGACGCGGAAGGTCGGGTCCTCGGCCATGAGCTTCCCCAGCCCGGTGCCCAGCTTCTCCTGATCCGCCTTGGTCTTCGGCTCGATGGCGAGCGAAATGACCGGCTCGGGGAAGTCCATCGACTCGAGCACGACCGGTTTCTTCTCGTCGCAGATCGTGTCGCCCGTCGACACGGTCTTGAGGCCGACGGCGGCCGCGATATCCCCCGCGTAGACTTCCTTGATCTCTTCCCGCTTGTTCGCGTGCATCTTCAGCAGGCGGCCGAGCCGCTCGGTCTTCTGCTTGGTCGAGTTGAACGCGGACGAGCCCGCGGTCATGACCCCGGAATAGACGCGAATGAACGTCAACTGACCGACGAACGGGTCGGTCATGATCTTGAACGCCAGCGCCGCGAACGGCGCGTCGTCCGAGGCGGGACGCTCGACAATCGCCTCCGCTCCCTTGTTCGGATCGAAGCCCTTGATCGGCGGCACGTCCACGGGAGACGGCAGGTAGTCGACGACCGCGTCGAGCAGCGGCTGCACGCCCTTGTTCTTGAAGGCCGAGCCGCAGATGACCGGCACGAACGCCGGCTCCGCCTTCTCACCGGTGGTATGGACGGAGCTGTTCACACGCTTGCGCAACGCGGCTTTGATCTCGTCTTCAGAGATCTCTTCGCCGTGCAGGTACTTCTCGAGGATCTTGTCGTCGGCTTCGCTGACCTTTTCAATCAGCTGCTCGCGGAAATGCTTCGCGTCCTCGAGCAGGTTCGCGGGGATGTCGCCGATCACGTAGTCGGCCCCCATCGTTTCGTCCTTATAGGTGATCGACTTCATCCGGACGAGATCGACGACGCCGAGGAATTTGTCCTCGCTGCCGATGGGCAGCTGGATCGCGACCGGGTTGCCCCCCAGCTTGGTCGTGATCTGTTCGAAGGTGCGCTTGAAGTCCGCACCGATGCGGTCCATCTTGTTGACGAAGCAGATGCGCGGCACGCGATACTTGTCCGCCTGGCGCCACACCGTTTCCGACTGCGGCTCGACGCCGGCGACGGCGTCGAACACCGCGACCGCGCCGTCGAGCACGCGCAGCGAACGCTCGACCTCGGCGGTGAAGTCCACGTGGCCGGGCGTATCGATGATGTTGATCCGGTGGTCGCGCCAGAAGCAGGTCGTCGCCGCGGACGTGATCGTGATCCCACGCTCCTGCTCCTGCTCCATCCAGTCCATGACCGCGGTGCCTTCGTGCACCTCGCCGATCTTGTACGTGATGCCCGTGTAGAACAGGATCCGTTCAGTCGTAGTGGTCTTGCCGGCATCGATGTGCGCCATGATGCCGATGTTCCGCGTCCGGTTGAGTGGTGTTTCTCTTGGCATTGAATTCAGCTTCCAGCTACCAGCTGTCAGCTACCAGCGATAATGCGCGAACGCCTTGTTGGCCTCCGCCATCCGGTGCGTGTCTTCGCGCTTCTTCACCGCGCCGCCGCGCAGGTTGGCCGCGTCGAGCAGCTCGTTCGCGAGCTTTTCTTCCATCGTCTTGCCGTCGCCGCGCGACCGCGCGAAGCCGACCAGCCAGCGGATGCTGAGCGACAGGCGGCGGTTCGGGTTCACTTCGACCGGCACCTGGTAGTTCGAACCGCCGACGCGGCGCGACTTCACTTCGAGCGCGGGCTTGACGTTCTCGATCGCCTTCTTGAACACCTTGAGCGGATCGTCGCCGGTCTTTTCCTGGATGCTCGACAGGCTGCCGTACATGATTTGCTCGGCGGTGCTGCGCTTGCCGTCGCTCATCAGCGTGCTGATGAACTTCGTCACGAGCGCACTGCTGTAAATCGGATCGAGGGGAACCTCGCGCTTCGCAATCTCTCTTCGTCGGGGCATATGTCAGTTTCCAGCTTCCAGCTTCCAGCTTCCAGCTGCCTCGTTCGAACGCTCCCGCTCGGAGCTGGCAGCTGGTAGCTGGGAGCTACTGTTTCGGTCTCTTTGCTCCGTACTTCGAACGTCCCTGCTTACGGCCCTGCACACCGACGGCGTCCAGCGTGCCGCGGACGACGTGGTAGCGCACACCCGGAAGATCCTTCACGCGGCCTCCGCGAATGAGCACGAGCGAGTGCTCCTGCAGGTTGTGGCCGACACCCGGAATGTAGGTGGTGACTTCGATCCCGTTCGTCAAACGCACGCGTGCGACCTTGCGGAGCGCGGAATTCGGCTTCTTCGGCGTCTGGGTGAACACGCGGACGCAGACGCCGCGCTTCTGCGGGCTGTCCTGCAGCGCGGGACTCTTGGTCTTCGTGAGGACCTTGTCGCGGCCTTTGCGAACAAGCTGGCTGATCGTCGGCACGGTGTTGAACAACTCCAGTCGCGTACGCGTTCCCGCGCATGCGAAAACATGCCTCTCCTTTTATATAGGCGGCGTCTTCAGACCCCGCCCCTACCAGGAGTGGCGCAATCGGTTCGGTGTTCCAGGCCTAGGGAGCCGCAAACGCGGACCGGCACCTGGAACTGACTTACCCTATAAGGTTGTTGTTGCGGCGTCCGCCGAGGACGGCCTTCGATGCGCCCGTTTAATGTGCACGGGACGCCTTCTTGGTGTCTGGCCCTAGATAGGGTGTCCCAGGGCCGACCAGAACCTTGCAAATATAACAAACGGGGTGTGGGAGTGCAAGTTCCCTGTCGGCTCAGGGCTCAGGGATAAGACTCAGGGCTCAGGGCTTAAGGCTCAGGAAAGTTCCTTGAGCCCTCTAAGCCTTGAGCCTTGAGCCCTCTCCCCCCAGCCTCGCCGCCAACTGATGCACGAAGAGGCCCGTATCCGTCACCAGACCAAGCGTTTGGGCGGACCCTCTATCGACGAGCTTGGTCACCACGGATGGGTTGATGTCGACGCACACCACCTTTACCCAGGAGGGCAGCATGTTGCCCACTCCGATCCCGTGCAGCATCGTCGACAGCACGACCGCGATCTTGACGTCCGTCAACGCCTCCGCATAGCGGTCCTGCGCCACCACCAGGTCCATGATCGTGTCCGGGAGGGGCCCGTCGTCGCGGATGCTGCCGGCGAGGACGTATGGGACACCTTTCTTCACGCACTCATACATCACGCCGGACGTCAGCAGACCAGACTGCACCGCAGGCTTGATTCCGCCGGCACGACGAATCGCATTGATCGCGCGCATGTGGTGGCGATGGCCGCCCTCGACAGGTACGCCCGTCTGCAGGCTGACGCCCAAGGACGTGCCGTACAGAGCACCCTCGATGTCGTGGACGGCGAGAGCGTTCCCGGCGAGCAGCACGTCCACGAAGCCGCCGCGGATCAGCTCGCAGAAGTAGGACGCGGCGCCGGTATGAACCACAACGGGACCGACAACGAATGCTACGCGGCCACCCGAGTTCTTCACCTCGCGGATCATCTCCGCGATGCGCTCGACGCTCGTTTCGACGTGACGTTCCGACGAGATTCCTCCCGTCATGAACGCGAATCCGTGTCGATCGCGTTCGCGGAATTCGGGGACGACGCGGATGCCATCGAGGAAGCAGACGACGCGATCCCCTTTGCGGAGGTCGCGCAGCTTGCGGCAGAGGGCGCGCCCCTGCTCGACGACGATCGCGGCATCCATCCGCTGGCGCTCGACTTCGAGCCAGCGCCCGTCATGGCGTACCGAGGTGTGATGATTACTGGTGGAGTAGAAATCGTCGGGCGCGCAGCCGTCACTGGGCGCGGGTTGGAGCGCGGCGTCCTGCTCGCCGCTGGTCCGGCAGCCGAAGGTGAGGAGCTCTTCGAGAAGCTCCTGCATCACCACGGGCTCGGCGGCCGTGATGCGCATCTGCAGGCGGGAATACTCGTCGTTCGTGCGGCCGATCGCGAACTCGATGACCTCGAACCTGGCGCCGTGCTTCACGACGGCGTCGAAGATCCCGGTCATCAGCCGCGAATCGATCAGGTGCCCTTCTGTTTCGACAATCTCCTCGACCAACGGCGGCGCCTCGCGCACTGAAAAAAGGCGGGGCATACAGCCCCGCCCTACGTAGGCCGGCCCTTTACGGGCCGGCAGGGTGGTGCTGTAGAACCCCGCCGGTGATTCTAGCGCTTCAGGCTGTCGCCGAGATCTTCGAGCGCTTCGCCAACCTTACGGCGCCCGCGGCCGAAGCCTTCCTCGACCTTGCCGGCGGCCTCGTCAGCAACGCCTTCGTCATGCAGCTTGTCGTTGTCGGTCAGGTCACCCGCCGCCTGCTTTATTTTGCCTTTCAGCTGGTCATTCTTGCCCTCAAACTCGTCGCGGTTCATGACGTAGCCTCCTAATCAGCTTTGCCTTCAAAAACTGTGACGTGAGCCGTATCGATTAAAATTCCATCATGAACTTCCGAGCATTTGCGCTTGCTGGCGCCGTAACCGCCGCCGCGATCGCACCGAACCTCGCGGCACCCAACCCAGCAGCACCCCGGAGAACCCAGCAGAGCCCCGCAGAACCCCGCGCGTCGATCGACTCGCGGATCCGGGACGAAGGACTCAACCATTCCCAGGTCATGCGTACGCTGCACTTCCTCACCGATGTGTACGGGCCGCGGGTGACCGGGACGCCGAACCTGAAAGCCGCTGGTGAATGGTCCGTAAAGACGATGGAATCGTGGGGAATGAAGAACGCGCACCTGGAGCCGTGGGACTGGGGACATCCGGGGTGGACGAATGATTTCGCGTGGGGGGCTATCACCTCCCCGGTGCAGGACATGCTCGTGCTCGAGGTACTCGCGTGGACTCCTAGTACTCAGGGGGCCGTCAAAGGGCGAGCGGCGAACATCAGGCTGCCCGAACGCCCGACCTCCGAAGAACTCGAGGCGTATCTCGACTCCGTGAAGGCGCAACTGAGCGGCACGATCGTCCTCGTCGGCGCGCCGCGTGTCGTGCCGGTGAACCTCAATCCGCCCTCCAAGCGTCGCAGCGACGAGGATCTGAAGATCCAGTACGACCCAGCCAATCCGAACGCAGGGCGAGGCGGCCGCGGACAGCGGGGTGGTGGCCGCGGCCAGCTGCCGCCGAAGCCGGGAGCGCTCACGACTTCAGAGGTCAATCAGCGCGTCGATCAGTTCCTCAAGGATCACGGGGCATTGGTGCGCGTGAACGACGCCGGGCGCGAGCTCGGGCAGATCGCAGCGTTCGACAACACGACCTACGACGTGTCGAAGGCGGTACCCACGGTCGTCGTGCGGAACGAAGACTACGGACGGATCTCGCGGATCCTCGCGGACGGCACGCCCGTCGAGCTCGAGTTCAACATTGTCAACCGCACCTATACGGAAGGACGCACTGCCTACAACACGATTGGGGAGATTCCGGGCTCTGACAAGAAGGATGAAGTCGTGATGCTCGGCGGGCACCTCGACTCATGGCACTCCGCCACCGGCGCGACCGACAATGCGATTGGCTGCTCGATCATGATGGAGGCGGCGCGCATTCTGATGAAGCTTGGCTTGCAGCCGCGGCGGACGATTCGGGTCGCGCTCTGGAGCGGTGAAGAAGAGGGCCTGCTCGGATCGCAGGCGTATGTGAAAGCGCACTTCGGCTCGTTCGAACTGCAGAAGCCGGAGTTCAACAAGCTCGTGGCCTATCTGAACATCGACACGGGCACCGGCCAGCTGCGCGGCGCGAGCGTCTTCGGTCCGCCCGCCGCCGCTGCCGTCCTGCGCGAGATCGTGGCGCCGTTCCAGGATCTCGGGATTTACGGCGCGCTTCCCAGCACGAGCCGGGTCGTCGGCGGGACGGACAGCACCTCGTTCAGCAACGCCGGGCTGCCGGGGATTGGGTTCTCACAGGATCCGATTGAGTACAACAGCCACACGCACCACACGAACCTCGATACCTACGAGCGGGTCATTGAAGAGGACGTGAAGAAGGCGGCGGTCATCGTCGCGTCCACCATTTATCAGCTCGCCACGCGCGACGAAATGCTGCCGCGTTTTGCGGCGTCGGAGATGCCGCCCCCGCCTCCGCCTCGCGCCGGCCGGTAGGTCTCCGGTCGCGCTCGTGTTCAGGCCAGCCTCTCGGTGCTCTCGGCTCCGTGTGTGGCGAGCGGCTGCAGCGTCGCCACATCTGGAGCCTGCGGCCGATAGACAGCGACGCAGGCCTCGCCGACCCGCCACGTGGGATCGTTGGCCTCGTCAACGCTCTCTTGCGGGGCTGCGTGCTCGTCGAAGTAGCGGAACGTCACGCGCCAGCGCTTTTCGTCGCCGTATTGAATCTCGTGGACAGCCGTCACCACCGCCGGCGCTCTGATGTAACGGGCGAGCGGTCGGAACTTGACCCGTCCGGACAACAGCGCCGCGGCAATCAACAGCAGGCATCCGGTGGCAGTCGTGACAACCGCAACGCGCCACTGCGGGTTCTCGTCGAGCCGCGAAGTGGATTTCTCTCCCAGCGACCGGCGGACGTTGACCAGGGCGCCCGTGCGCAGCCGCAACCACAGATCGTGACTCACGAAGTCCCGACCGAAACAGGTACCGCCGCCCGCGCCGCAGCCGTAGCGATAGTCGACGACATATGCGCTCGGGGACCCGGATGAAAGCCAGCGCACGAAGGTCGAGTACGGATCGAATCCCGATGTCCTCACGACGAGCCTTCCGCGGATACCGCGGCCACCGACGATGCGGGTGCCCTCCTCCCCGGTCGAGCTGAGCCGCTCGATGACCACGCCCGGCATCACGCGGCCGTAGTTGCTGCGGTCTTCCTCGAGCACGCCCAGCGAAAAGCCGTCGGCCACCGCGAACAACCCCACGCCGGTCAGAAGCAAGGCGAGGCCGCCGAGCGTCGGCGGTCCTGGGCGAAACAGCATCGCGGCGTACGAAGCAAGCCGCTCGCCCGGGCGAATCGCCCGAAAACGGCGTTCAGGCCCGGTCGGCGATCACGTTCTCGTTATTTCTCAATCGAAACGCGCCCGTGGTCGACCACCACGCGAGCGCCCGGTGACAGCGGGCCGTAGGGTGCGCCGTTGACGGTCAGCTGCCCGGCGCGAATCAGCACGTCCGCGTCGCGGCATGGAGTAAAGCGGGCGCCGTCGGCGTCCGGCTGCGGCTGGGGAACGCTGGTGCGATAGCAGTCGGTGACGACAACCGTATGACCAGCGACGGTCGCCTCCACCCGGCCGAGCAGCAGGTTGTTCGACTTACTGCAGGCGCCGACCAGCATCGAGACCGACAACCCGGCGATGAACCCTCGCAACGGCACGACCTTCCTCGGATTCTTTGCCATTGCTGGTTACTTTGCGATATAAAGTTTGCAAAGTCAAGTGCGATGCGTCGCTCATTCCTCGTATTCATCGGATCCCTGCACCCAGATGAACGACTGCAGGTCAATCATGTCGCGCGGGCGCAGATCGCGCAGGTCGCGGCGAACCGTCGTCGCGAAATCAAGCAGGCTCTGATATGTATCCCAACTCGGCCGCGACGCGTACTCGAACGGGAAGTCGTACTGGCGCGCGGCGGCGCGGGTGACGTTCGGCTTCAGGAACATGTGCGTTTTCGGGTCGCCGATGAAGCCGAAGACGGTGAGCAGCGGCCACGTGAGTACGCGCGTCTGACGCCGCGGCAGCCGGGCGACGGCCTCCACCCATCTCGCGAAGCGCGACTCGAGATCGCCGGGTCCGTAGACGTAATCGAAGAGGCCCTCGGCAAACAGGCGCGCACCGCGCGGCGATTTCACCGCGTCGCGCAGCGCCATCTTCTCGAACGAGAACAGCAGGTTCGTGCGCGATTCGAGGCGGACGGCGTCCGCGGCGATGGCGGCAAAATCGCCGTCCTTCAGACGTTGCCGATAGGCACCCTCGTTGAGGGAAACGTTCCAGGCTGTGTGGGCCGTCCATTTATAGCCGCGCTCCCAGTCGATATAGGTGTCGTCGAAGAACCCCTCCTTGAAGAACCTCAGGAATTTGCGGCGGCACCGCACCGCGGATGGGCTGACAGAGCTGGCGACGGCGGTCATGCCTCTCTGTTAGCAAAAGCGGTGCTCACACCTTTCATCCCTTGACCCCCCTCGACGCCTACACGGATAATTCGCGCTGGAGAACCGACTCATGAAGAAACCCGTCAGCCTCGCCGCCCTGTGCCTTGCGGCCACGACGCTCGCCGGCGCGCAGCAGCCTGCGCCCGCACCGCAGCCCGCTGCCACGTCGCCCGCTGCCACGTCGCCCGCGGCCACGGTGCCGCTCACCGCCGTCCTTCCGTTCGACGCGCAAATCACCACCGGGCAGTTCGCGAACGGCTTGCGTTATTACATCCGCAAGAACAAGAAACCAGAGGGACGCGCCGAGTTGCGGCTGGTCGTCAACGCCGGATCGATTCTCGAGGATCGGGACCAGGCGGGGCTCGCTCACTTCGTCGAGCACATGGCGTTCAACGGCACGAAGCACTTTCCGAAACAGGAAACGGTGAAGTTCCTCGAGTCGATCGGCATGCGGTTCGGCCCGAGCGTCAACGCGTTCACCAGCTTCGACGAAACGGTCTACATGCTGCAGGTGCCGACGGACAAGCCGGACGTGCTCGAAAAGTCGTTCCTGATCCTCGAGGATTGGGCGCACAACGTCTCGTTCGACGCCGCGGAGATCGACAAGGAGCGGGGTGTCATCACGGAGGAATGGCGGCTGCGACGCGGCGCGGGTGCGCGCATGCAGGACAAGCAGTTCCCGATTCTGTTCAAAGGATCGCGCTACGCCGAGCGTCTCCCGATCGGCGACATGGAGGTCGTCCAGAGCTTCAAGCACGAGCGGCTGAAGAAGTTCTATGAGGACTGGTACCGTCCCGAGCTGATGGCGGTCGTCGCCGTCGGCGATTTCGACAAGGCGGCGATCGAGCAGCTGATCAAGCAGCATTTCGAAACGATTCCGAAGTCGCCGGCGACCAAGCTGCGGCCGGGCTACAACGTCCCCGAACAGCCGGGCACGTTGTACGCCATCGCGACGGACAAGGAAGCGTCCGGCACGAGCGTTGCCGTGTACAGCAAGGGGCCGGCGCGCGACCAGACCAAGGTTGCCGCCTACCGCGAACAGATCGTCGAACGGTTGTTTGCCGGAATGCTCTCGACGCGTTTCAACGAGATGGCCCAGAAGCCTGACGCGCCGTTCCTCGGCGCCGGCGCCGGCCGTGGGCAGTTCGTGCGGCCGCTCGAGGTGTCCACGCTCAGCGCCGGAGTGAAAGAGGACGGGATCGAGCGCGGGCTCGACGCGCTCTTTACCGAGGCGTTGCGCGTCGAGAAGTTCGGCTTCACCGACACCGAGCTCCAGCGCACCAAAACGAACATCATGCGCGGCCTCGAACGCGCGGTGACCGAGAAGGACAACACCCCTTCGTCGTCGCTGGCGGACGAATACGTGCGGAACTTCACCGACCGGGAGCCGAGCCCGGGAATCGAGTACGAGGCCGCCTTGCACGCGCGTTTCCTGCCCGAGATCACGCTCAGCGAGGTGAATGCGCTCGCGAAGCAGTGGGTGCCCGACAAGAACCGCGTGGTGCTCGTCAACGCGCCTGAGAAGGCGGGACTGGCGATTCCGGACGAGACGAAGCTGGCGGCGGTCATCACGGCGGCGACGCGCAAGGAACTGACGGCGTACGTCGATGCGGTCGCCAATGCCAGCCTGCTCGAAACGCCGCCGACACCCGGCACGGTCACGAAGACCGCCACCAAGGACGCGTTCGGCATTACCGAGTGGGAGCTGTCGAACGGCGTCAAAGTCGTGCTGAAGCCGACCAATTTCAAGGAAGACGAAATCCTGTTCCAGGCGTTCAGCCCGGGGGGGATATCGCTGGCCGGCGATGCGGATTTCATTCCCGCACAGACCGCTGCCGCGGTGGTCGCGCGCGGCGGCGTCGGCAAGTTCAGCGCGGTCGATTTGCCGAAGATCCTCACCGGCAAGGTCGCATCCGCCAGTCCCTATATCGGCGACCTCAACGAAGGCCTGCGCGGCAGCGCCTCGAAGAAGGACCTCGACACGCTCTTCCAGTTGATCTATCTGCGGTTCACTGCACCGCGGCCGGATCCGGCGGTCTTCGGCGTGCTCACCAGCGCGATGAAGTCGCAGCTGGCGAACCAGAAGAACTCCCCCGAGTTCGCCTTCGCCGAGACGCTGAATTCGATCATGACTCAGAACCATCCGCGCGCGAAAATGATGACCCCCGAAATGGTCGATCAGATGAACCTGGACAAATCGCTCGCGTTCTACAAGGACCGCTTCAGCGATGCCAGCGATTTCACGTTCGTCTTCGTCGGCAGCTTCGACGTCGCGGCCATGAAGCCGCTCGTCGAGCGCTACCTGGCGACCCTGCCGGCCACGCACCGCAAAGAAACGTGGAAGGACTCCGGCATCAAGCCGCCGACCGGCGTGATCGAGAAGCGGGTGGACAAAGGACTCGAGCCAAAGAGCCGCTCGGCGGTCCTCTTCACCGGTCCGTTCGACTACACGCAGGAGAACCGCGTCGCGATCCGCGCGATGGCGGACGTGCTCGAAGTGCGGCTGCGCGAACTGATTCGCGAGGATCTCGGCGGCACCTACAGCGTCTCCGCGGACGCCAACTATTCGAAGTATCCGCGCGCCGAGTACGTGGTGCAGATTGGATTCGGCTCGAATCCCGACCGGACCGAGGATCTGCTCAAGGCCGTGCTGAAGGAGATCGAGGCGTTCAAGGCGAACGGACCGACCCCGAAGCAGGTGGCGGACGTCACGGAGACGTTCCTGCGCGACCAGGAAACCAACATGAAGCAGAATGGCTACCTGCTCGGTCAGGTCGCCCTGCGCTACGAATACAACGAAGACCTGACGAGCCTCTTCAACATGGCGGACTATTACCGCAAGATCGACGCGGCGAGTATCAAGAGCGCCGCCCAGAAATACCTGAATACCGCCAACATGGTGAAGGTGACGCTCTTCCCCGAAAAGACCGTCGCGCCGGACCTTCCGGTCGCTGCTGCAGCCGCCCGCTAAATTGCCAAAATCGCCGGAATTGCCAAAACCGCCGGAATTGATTTTTAATTCCGGCGATTCTGGCAATTGTGGCAATTGGCGATTCATGAGCGGAGCTTACGATGACGCGCCTTGTCAGGTTTCTGTTCGCCGCGGTCGCGACGATCGCCGCGGCCGCTCCATTCCAGTCCTCCGTCGATCCGATCGTCACGAACGGTCTCGCCTGGCGCAGCATCGGCCCGCTGCGCGGCGGACGCTCGCTGGCGATTTCCGGCGTCAAGGGGCGACCGCGCGAGGGCTACTTCGGCGCGACCGGCGGCGGCCTGTGGAAGACCGTGGACGGCGGCGATAACTGGTTCCCGGTCACCGACGGACAGATCCACAGTTCCTCGGTCGGCGCAGTCGCGGTCTCGGAATCGAACCCCGACATCGTCTTCATCGGCATGGGCGAGTCGTGCATCCGCGGCAATATTCAGCCGGGCGACGGCGTCTACAAGTCGAGCGACGCCGGAAAAACATGGCGCCACGTCGGCTTCTCCGACTCGCAGGCCATCTCGAAGATCCGCATCCATCCCGCCAACCCGCAGATCGTGTTCGTGGCGTCCTTCGGGCACTACGGCGCGCCGACTGAGGAACGCGGTATTTACAAGAGCAGCGACGGCGGCGCGACGTGGCAGCGCAAACTGTTCCGCGACGCGAAGACCGGCGGCGTCGACATCGCCATCGATCCTCGCAATCCGAACGTCGTCTTTGCCGCGCTGTGGGAGGCCTATCGTGTCGAATACCAGATGTCGAGCGGCGGTCCTGGCAGCGGGCTGTTCAAGTCGACGGATGGCGGCGAACACTGGACCGAGATCACGCGCAATCCTGGACTGCCGAAAGGAGTCGTCGGAAAGATCGGCGTATCGGTTTCCGGAGCGGATTCGAATCGCGTCTACGCGATCGTCGAGAACGAAAACGGAGGTCTGTTCAGCTCCGACGACGGCGGTGCGACGTGGAAGCTGGTGAACGAGGGGCGCAACATTCGCCAGCGTGCGTTCTACTACACGCACGTGACGGCGGATCTGAAGGAAAAGGACACGGTGTACGTGTTGAACGTCGGCGCCTTCAAGTCCACCGATGGCGGAAAAACGATGGTCAGCTTTGCCGGCGGCGATTCACACGATCTCTGGATCGACCCGGACGACGCGCAGCATATTCTGCACGCCAGCGACAGCGGCGGCGCCGTCACCTACAACGCGGCATCGGCGCAGCGAACCTGGACGGAGCGCGACTATGCCACCGGCCAGTTCTACCACGCGGTCACGACGGCGCACGTGCCGTATCACGTCTGCGGCGCACAGCAGGACA
>Ga0070670_100003425_pt1 | contig 13164 bp, 8 predicted proteins | sample KBSS63metaG_FD_64665 | JGI IMG/M metagenome (GOLD analysis project Ga0070670, IMG submission 64665) | Switchgrass rhizosphere microbial communities from Kellogg Biological Station, Michigan, USA - KBS S6-3 metaG | ecosystem: Host-associated > Plants > Roots > Rhizosphere > Soil ... | reverse complement strand
GGCACGGGCCGGAAGAGCGCGAACGTCGGCGTCTCGGAAGGCCTCGAAGCGACGTCGCTCGCCCATGCAATGCGAGCGCTGGCGTCGGTGATGGACGACTGCGGCGATCTCGTCGAGACGACGATGCAGTGGCTGTCGCAGAGCCCGACCGCCCGCGAGATCGATCGCGAGCTCGGCAAGGTCGAGGCCGCGGTCGGTGCCGAGCCCAGACTCTCGTATCTGCGCTACAACGTGATCTTCGAGCCCGACTGGTTCCGCGAGAACCTCGGCCTCGACTGGTCGGACAAGGACGTCGTCGCGCTCGCCGCAATGGACGAGCCCGCGAACATGCCGAAGCTCGACGAAGTCGGGAAGCTCGCCGGCACGAGGATGATCCAGGACAAGCACTTTCCGGCGGCGTTCGACCTCACGTAGGGCGGCGGAGCCCCTCGACGATGCCGGCCAAACGCACCGTCGCGATCGTCGGCGGCGGAGTCGGCGGACTGAGCGCCGCGCACGAGCTCGCCGAGCGCGGCTTCGCGGTCACTGTCTACGAGCGACGGAACGCCTTCGGCGGCAAGGCGCGGAGCCTGTCGGTTGCCGGCACCGGCGTCGGCGGACGCGCCGACCTGCCCGGCGAGCACGGGTTCCGCTTCTTTCCGGGCTTCTACAAGCACGTCACCGATACGATGCGGCGGATACCGTTCGGCGCGGCCGGCGCGAGCTGCCACGACAATCTCGTCCAGGCGACGCGCATCCTGCTCGCGCGGAACGGCAAGCTCGATCCGCTGTGGGTCGCGCGCTTCCCGGAAACGCTCGACGACTTCCGCACGGCATTCTTCGCGCTGTTCGACAAGCTCGACCTCCCCGAGCACGAGATCGCGTTCTTCGTCACGCGCCTGCTCGCGCTGGCGACGAGCTGCGAGGCGCGCTTTCGCGACGAGTACGAAAACATCACGTTCTGGAATTTCATCGACGCCGCGGCCCGCTCCGAGAACTATCGGCGATACCTCGGCCAGGGAATGACCCGCTCGCTCGTCGCGATGCGTGCGGAAGACAGCAGCACCCGCACCGTCGGCCGGATCCTGCTGCAGCTTTTCTACGGAATCCTGATCCCGGGACGCGTGTTCGATCGCCTGCTCGCCGGACCGACCAGCGACGTGTGGATCGATCCGTGGCGCACGCATCTGGGCGAGCTCGGCGTGACGATGGTTCCGAATGCCGCGGCGCGAAGCTTCAACGTGCAAGGCGACCGCATCGCGAGCGTCTCGATCGAGCACGACGGGCGCGTGGAGGCCGTCACCGCGGACTACTACGTATCGGCCGTTCCGGTGGAAGCGATGCAGCAGCTCGTGTCGCCCGAGCTCGCGCGCGCCGCGCCGTCGCTCGCGCGTCTCAAGGAGCTGCGCACGGAGTGGATGAACGGCATCCAGTTCTATCTTCGCACCGATGCGCCGCTCGCCGACGGGCACGCGGTCTACCTCGATTCGAACTGGGCGCTGACGTCGATTTCGCAGCGGCAGTTCTGGCATGGCTACGACTTCTCGACGTTCGGCAACGGAGAGGTCGGCGGCATCCTGTCCGTCGACATCTCCAACTGGGGCACGCCGGGCAACTTCAACGGCACTCCCGCGATCGCCGCGACGTCACGCGAGGAGATCAAGGACGAGGTGTGGGCGCAATTGAAGGCCGCGCTCAACGGCGCTGACGAGACACGGCTCGACGATGCAAACCTCGTCGACTGGTTCCTCGACCCGGACATCGGCCTGCCGAACCCCGGGACCGTGACCAACGCCGAGCCGCTCCTCATCAATCACGTGGGCTCGCTCGCCGCTCGTCCCGAAGCATTCACCGAGATTCCCAACCTGTTCCTCGCCTCCGACTACGTCCGCACCCATACGGATCTCGCGACGATGGAAGGCGCGAACGAGGCCGCGCGCCGGGCCGCCAACGCGATCCTGGCGGTATCGGGAACGACGGCCGACCCGTGCGGCTTGTGGGAGTTCGACATTCCGCTCGCGATGCGGCACGCGCAGGTGATCGACGAGCTGCACTTCCGGATGGGTTTGCCCAACCTGTTTCTGACGCTCGGCTAACGGCGCGGCGAGCGTCGAGCGCGGCGATGCCTCAGCGGCGTGCCGCGCTCATGAGCCGCTCCCACAGCATGCGCAAGGCTTCCGCGTCGAGCTTGCGCACCGCGACCCAGGGCTCGGCATCGCTTTCGCGCAGACCGAGACAGCCGGCCGCGAGCGTGCGGTCCGTTGTGTCGTCGGTGACGAACACGCAGTTCTCGAGTCGTCCGGCCGCCGCGAGCTGCTGGAGCTCGAAGACGCAACCCGCATTCGCTTTCGTAAAGCCGCGGAGATCCATCAGCACGACACTGCTGCGCGTGATCAGCGACTCGAGTGTCGCGCGCCAGGTATTCTCGTAGCAGAAGAATTCGGCGATCCGGAAACGGCCGTCCGGATCGGGCAAGTGCTCGAGATCGCGCAAACGCTCTGCGAGCTTCCGACCATCGCCGACATAGCTCGACTCGATGTCGCCGCGCACGAAGGCGAGCGCGTCGCCGGCATCGATCGAACGCAGCGCGACGTCTGCGCCGGCGATCATGGCAACGTTGCCCTCGAACCTCCAGCGCGCCGCAACCGCATCGAACAAGCGCTCGGTCCGCTGCTGGAAGCCGAACACGCGCAGCAGGAGCAGCGACGGTCCGGAGGCGCGCTCGGACAGGCGAAAGGCTCGGACCGCCAGACGCGCGCCGAAAAAGTAGACGAGATAGGCCGCGACGCACGCCGTCACCGCGACTGCCGCGCCATATCTCCAGAGCGTCACCAGGTGAAGCGCGACCACGACAGCCCACCACGCGTCGACGATCAACTGCATGTCGCTGAATCGTCTTGCCTCGTAGCCCGCGGCGACGCGGCCGATGCCCCACCAGCCCAGCAGGCCCACCGGAAGGCTCGACACCAGGAACAAGAGCGCCGGCCCGAGCGTGGCCCCGAAGTTGCCGACCGCCCAGCCCAGCAACGCATTCACGTGCTGCACGTCGCCGACACTCCCCCTGAGCCAGTCGTCGAAGAAGGCGAGCGCCAGGCTCAGCAGCACCACGACCGCGAGCACGAGCGGCATCACGTTGCGGATCCGCGGGCGTCCGGTCAGGAACACGAGCACGAGCGGCGGCAATGCATTGAGCGCGAGCGCGATCGTGAAGTAGTAGGCGTTCATGGCGAGCCCTACGTCGGGCAACCGGCCTGCGATCATCCTGGCGATGACGGGGATGCCGACGGTCAGCAGGCAGCCGGCGATCCAGACGATGACGAACGCGATGAAAATCCGGCGTGCCGGCGCCGCGACGAGGAACCCGATCAGGACGATTGCCGGCGACGCATTCGTGAGCCCGATCACGAAAGTCTGCAGCGCAACCTGCATCCCTCCCGACGCGTCGCGCGTGAATTCACGCAGCTCCGGAACCGCCAGCGCGAGCGCCGAGAGCGCAAGCGCGAGGCCGTACGCCACCGCAAGCCTGCCACGTACCTCCGTCGATGAACGCGCGCCCGCGGAAGGCGCCGCGGGAGGGCGCGCAACCGGCGCGGGAACCGCGTGCACGGCGTTTCCGCCATCCGCGACGGTCGTGCGCATCGTCTTCTCGACCGCGCGCCGGTACAACCGAAGAAGCACCCACACGACGACAAGCGATGCGAGCACGCCGTTGAAGATGGCGTACGCGACCTCGCCCGAGTGGATTCGCGCCATCGTTCGTCGCCCGTCCGCTGCAGGTTATGATGCGCCGATGATGGAAGGCAAGACGGCGACGGGAAGACGCGTACCGGGCTGGTTGCGGTTCGTGCTGGCGCTGTGGGCGATTGCTGGCTTGCTGCTGGCGCTGCAGTCGCTGGAGCTCAAGCTGTTCGGGGCCTTAAGCGGCTAGCGCTCACAAGAAGGAGCCGAGAACCTCGAGCAGATCCTCGGCCGCACGCTTCTCGGCTGCTGCGGCTTTGACCCTCCGGCAGGACAGCACGAAGCTCGCCTGATCGTAGACCGATTGCCACATCGACCTCGCCTTGACGCGGCCGTTGAGATCCCGGTAACGCATCTCGAGCTGCTTCAGCTTTCCGGAGAGGCCCTCGGCCGACGCCAGCGCCTCGTACATCGCGAGCTCGATTTCGCCGGCGGCGGCCCAGAATTCGGGGTCGTCCCGCATCGCCGTTTCCAGCACTTGACGGACCTCGCGCACGCGAGCGGGCGACGCGGGGCTCTTCTTACCTCGATGCAGCAGAAGGTCGGCGGCGACGAGGTTCAGCATCGGATAAAAAGCGTTCGAGAGCTTCGCCGCTTTGGCAAGCCTTTCGCTCTCCGCATAGCACGACCGCATGTTGGCGAGATCACGTTCGGCACGCCTGCCTGCAGCGCCCTGCACCATCACACGACGCTTGTAGGCGGACGCGAGCATGCTGCAGCGCTCGGCGGAAGGCTGGATCGCCATCAGCTTGTTCAGGAGATCGATCGCAGCGTCGATGGCGGAGAGCGCCGATTGGGTGGCGCTCGCAGACGCACCCGGCTTGTCCCCGGCGCGCGAGCGTTGGACGTCGTCCCACGCGTCGCGCACGCGCAGGTTTGCGAGCTGCTCGATCGCCGACGTGGGAGCCGTCCCGTCCTCGGCGGCAACCGCGCGCTCATACCAACGGATCGCCGCCCGCCGGTCGCCGAGGGCGTCCCAAGCCATCGCGTAGGCGGTAGCCACGCTGCCGATGCCGCCCCACTGCAGCGAGAAGCGGTCTTCGAGAAAACGGATCCGCATGCGCTGCGCTTCACCCGTCCGGCCCTGGTACTTGCTTTGTACCTGCAGCGTCTCGAGCGCGTTCTCGAGACCGATCGAAGAAGCGATGCCGGCGAACTCGTTCAGCGGCGAGGCCACCCCCTGCGCGTCGGCAGCGTCGCGCCGGAAGATCCAGTCGGGGTCGCCGTAGCATTGGTACGCTGCCCACGTATTGCCGCCGGCGAGCTGCGCGGCCTCGCGAGCGTCGGCGACCGCATCCAGGAACCGACGCCCGCCCAGGATTCCATCGTAGAAGGTCGTCGCGAACGTGCTGGCGCCTGCGTCGTCTACCGCCCATCCCGCGGCGATGACGCAGCGCACGCCGATGCCGATGAGCTTCTCCGCGACCGTTGCGGCAAACCGCGCCCGATCGTACTTGGCTACGAGTTGTCCCGGATTGCGCGCGGCGAGATGGCAGCAGTTGACGAACACGAGCTCCGGCACGACGCGCATGCTCTCGATTTCGCGCGGCCCAAGAAAGCTGCACTCGGACAGCACGACGCCGCGCGGATCGCCATCGTCCGGTTCCCCTCCGCCGGTCGCCGTCGCGTCACTCGCAATGCGCGCCGGCGGCTCGCCATGCCCGGAGATGTGGACGATTCTCCAATCCCGAGCCATCAGCGCATTGACGATGGTGCGCGCGTCGGGGCCGGCCTGCGCTTCGTCGTCAGGACTGATGAGGGCGACCACTTTGTCTGGGCTGAGCGCTCCGAGAGCCGTGAGGCGCCTGACGATCGCATTCGCCTCGGCGCGCGCCCCCGGCAGCCTCGGATATCGATCCGGGTCGCACAGCGGCTCGCCGATGACGAGGATCTTTTCCTCCGTACCGCTATCTCGCGTTTCGCGGCGAAACTCGGAGACTCGCAGCTTGCGGATGAGCTTCGAACGGATCGCCCACGGGCGACGGTCGCCGCTGCCGGGCACATTCGCATCGAGCAGCTCCCACGGAATGCCTGCAGTCCCCGGATCGAGCTCGATCATCATGTCGAGCGAGCCTCCGAGGAACGGCTCCAGCTCGACCGGCACCAGGAGGCGGAACAGCGTGCGCCCGATCGCGTCGTCGACGCTGGTATCGTTCGAGGCGGATTGGACGAGCCGTCGCAGGAGCGGCGCTTGCGTCGCCTGCGCGCGTATCTCCGTTCTCGCCCGCTTGGTGTCGAGCGTGTACGCGATATACGGATTACCCTGGGCGTCCTGATCGGAGATCGCCGAGATCAGGTCGTAATCGGCCCCGCGGTAGCCCGATTCGAGCGGCCGTTTCATCGCACCCCTGCTCGACTGGATCGAGCCCGTCACGACGTACTGCGCGGGCGTCGAGCTCGCCTGCACCTGCAGGCTGCGCCACGCCTCCGTCGCGCGCTCGAGATAGAGCTCGATCAGGCGCAGATGACCAACGACGGGCCAGCGGATCTTCGCGAGCCGCTCGTTGGCCTCGCGCACGCCCTGCGCGATCAGCTGCGCGGATTGTCCGGCTGAAATGCCGCTGCCGCCGCTGCCGATGAGCGTGGACGCGAGCTCGAACGTCGAAGCGCCGCCCGGGCGCTTTTCCGACTCGCGCTGCGACCACTCGATCACGGCCTGCCTCACCGTGTGCACGAGATCGACCGCGCGCAGCTCGCCCTCGGGCCCGAGCCCGGCGACGATGACCGCTTCCGGCCGCGGGACTCGCCCGGGATAATCCTCATCGCAGGACCGATTCGCGAAGACCTGATTGCTCCCCGGAACATCCGGGTACGAGCCCGCCTTCACTTTCTCGCTCATCGAGCGGCCGATGAGCCGGTCCATCACCGCTTCGGTGCCGGTGAGGCGCATCGAGCGATAGTGCCCGAGCATGAGCGGATCGCGAACGAACTTGAGATCGCCGTTGACGACCGTGACACGCAGCGCCGCGCCCCGCTCCACCGAAGGCGCCTGCGCACTCTCGCTGGACGGCGCGTAGAGATCGCGATCGGCCGCGGGCGGCCGGCCGGACGAGCCGGCGCGCGCAGGACGACTCCACACGTGCGCGGTGCCGGTGTCGGCGGGCGCACCGGTGGCGCGAGTCGCGCGAGCGTCATCCAACGCGGCGAGCGCGCTCGTGGTTCCACTCTGCAGCAGCTCGAGATAGGCGGGGTACGCGCTTTCCTCTTCCGGCAGCTTGCCGTGCTCGCAATCGAGCTTCCACGTCCTGACGCCGGGCAACCGTGCGCTCGACCAGGTGACGCGCCCGTCGCCGCTCGACTGCGCATCGAGATAGACGAGCCCGTTCTCCGCGCTGACCTCGTAGCCGTCCGGCGTGAGCTTCGTCTGGCCCACCACGAGCACGATGCGGTCCGCAAAGCCCGCGAGCGTGGTTGCGAGCTGGCCATCGAGCCTCTTCCGCAGGCCGACCGCGCGGTCGAGCGCGTCCTGCGTCGGGATGCCCCACTCGTACGCGTCGAGCTGCAGCGGAACGTCGTGCCAGACGCTGCGCGCACGCGCCGCCTCCAGATCGTCGGCCGCAAGCTTCTGCCAAGTGGCCGCGCTCGAAAGGTCCGGCGCTGCGTCGACCAACCCGGCCTGCATCTGGATGAATCCGGGAAACGCCGCCATCAGCATCCGCGCCTCGTGGCTTGCGAACGGCGCGCCGATCGCCACGAGCAGATTGCCGAAGTTGTCGTCACCGGACAGCACTTGCATGGGCGCCCACGACCCGCCGTTGGGCGTGCCGAGCATGAGGACGCGCGCGCCGTCGCGCGTCATCATCTGCTGCCACGTCTGCGGCCGCTCGAGCAGCATCGTCCGCGCGAGCAGTCCGCCCATCGAGTGCGCGACGATCCGTACCGGCAGGCCGTTGCGCCCGCGGGCGGCCAGCGCGTCGTCGACCGCATGCGCAAGGCGCTGCGCCTCGTCTTCGAGCGGCCGTCGCCAGTCGTACCCGAATTCGATGACCTCGTGCGTCTGCGCAAGGAACTTCGAGAGCCCGTCGTACAGCGCAAGGGGCGCGTCCGCGCTCACGTTGTCCTTGCCGGGCGAATACGCGAGCTTCTTCAATCCGAAGACGATCCGCGGCGAGAGCCAGATGCGGTCGGTGCCCACCTTGAGATTGCTCCCGAGAATCCCCGGCAGCACGAAGACCGCGGGCTTGTCGCTCGCCCGCGGGAGATCGCGTGGTCTGGCTGCGCGCGCCCCGCTCGACGCTTCGCCGGCCCACGACAGCGGCCCGACCGGCCGAAAGCGGCGCGGGTCGTCATCGACGAGCGCGCTCGTGATCGCCGCCGCCGACGTCTCGTTCGTGAAGTACGTGAAGTGCGACACCTTGCCGCCCTGGTCCAGCACGAACGTTGCCGTCTCCTTGCGCGGTACGCCGCCGTACATCGAGCGCGTCTGCACAACGAGATCGTTGTCGGTCCAGTAGAACGAGTCGGCGACGAGCGTTTTGAGCCACGAGACGACCGAATCGCCCTCGATGTCGCCGGCGACGACGCGCAGGTCGCCCGGAACGGTATCGGTCGCGGAGTAAAGCCACTCGACCAGCGGGTTGTCCGGAATCTGCGCGCTCAAGCCGGGGATTCGCGCCGGATCCTCGCGACGCGCGGCGACGTGCGCTATCAAATCGACGATTGCCGGCACGACGGGAATCCCGGCAAGCTCGAGGCTCCACTTGAACACGGAGAGATACGCATCGAGCCGCTTCGAGGCGAGCAGCGTTCCGCGCGCCGGGCAGGCGACGCGGACGATCCTGCCGATCCGCAGGTTCTTTCCCGCGACGGCGCCATGCAGCGCCTTCATGTCGCTGCGGTGCTGCTCGTAGCCTTTGGCGCCGAAGAACTTGAGATCGGCCGCAAGGTCCTGGCTCGCGCAAGCGCGCACTAGAACTTCGGCGACGAGGCCGCCGCGCGAGTGCGTCAGGAGATCCACGCGTGCATCCTGCGGCAGCGCGCTGGCGAGCGTCAGCGCGTTGGCGATGGGACTGACGGACAGTGTGCGGTGATCGAGCGCGTAGACCCGGTTCCCGTAATGGTCGAAGATCGCGGCGACGTGCTCAGGGTGGTCCTTCCAGAGCTTGTCGAACGTGACCGCCGTGTTGGCGAACGTGCCGTGCACGAGCACGAGCGCCGGCGCGCCGTCCGCGGACGCTTCCACGCCGGCGGGACGTGCGCCACTGCCCTTGAGCTTCGGCAGCGCGTCGCGCTGCAATCGGTAGACGCCTTCGTCGACCTGCTCGTCGACCTTGCGAACGACGGCGTCCGCTGCGAGGCCCGCCGCGCTGTCCGAGATGACTTCGATGCTGTCGAGCAGCACCTCGCCCATTCGCGGGTCGGCACCGCCACGCGCAGCGGGAGCCCGTTCCAGGCCTTGCCATTGCAGCCGCGCCGGAACTCGAATTGCGCCGTCACGCGTACCGGTTTTCGCCGGTGCGCCGCCGCGCGCGCCGGGCGGTAGTGTCTGCGCACGGATGAGATCGAGCGCGTTCTCCGGGCGCAGATACAGCGCGGGGCCGCCCGAGATCCGAAGGACGATGATGTCCTTGCCAGGCTCCGCCGTGATTCGAACGTCGGCGCCGCCGCCGCGCTCGGCGCCGACACGGACGGATTGCGTGACGCGACCCCGCAGCGCGTCGGGCCGGGACTGCGGCGGTCCACCGCCGCGCGCCACACCGGCCGCAGATTGCTCGTGCCCGGTAACGACAAGGACGACTGGCTTCGCCATCGACGGTCGTGTTTTCCGGCAGCAGCCGTCGTACTAGACCGTGAACGGCCGCTGCGCGAGAAACGTGCCCGCTACGCCGAGCGTGAACAGGTTCGGCGACTGGCTCGCCGGCAGGCCCGCCTTGATGCGCGCATGAAACGTGCCGTAGTTGCCTTGGAACGTGCCCTGGCTCCAGACTTTGAGGAGCGACTCGGTGAACGCGCCGTTGTGATCGCCGTCCATCGACGTCTGATTGTCCTGGCAGCCCGATATCAGTACGACGGCCGGATTGAACTTCTTGACGATCGCCTGCAGGCGTCCGCTCGCCGCCACCTGCGCGAGCGCGGCATCGGGGTCGACGGCCGCCTTCCCAGCCGCCTTCACGAGATCGAGCTGCAGCTTGTCGTAGAACGCCTGGTGCTCGCGATACGTGCGCATGGCGACAGCCGGCGGCATGAGCTTCGGGCGCTGGTGCGTGGTCGCGAACGGCGGCGGTCCCGCGCGGGTGACGGTTCCGCTGTGGCAACTGTCGGACAGCACGAGAATCCGTACGCCCGCTGCGAATCGGCTCAATTCGAAGTAGAGCTCGTCGTCGATGAGCTGGCCGTCGTACAGGCACCACGTCTCGTCCTGCTTGTCCGGCTCGTCGCCGCTCACGTCAGGGACCTGTCCGCCGTGCCCCGAGTAGGTCAGCAGGAAGAAATCGCCCGCCTTGAGCTCCTTCGCGGCGTCGCGCATGCCGGAAAGGACATTCGCGCGCGTGGCCTTTTTCGTGAGCAATATCGTCGACTTCATCCCTTGCGACTTGGCGATGGCCGCCATGTCGTTCGCGTCGAACTCGCAGGCGGCAAGCGGCCCGTCCCATCCGCCGTACGCGGCGGCACTCACCCCGTTGAGCCCCGCATGCAGGGACAACGCTTTTGCATTGGACTTCGCTTCAACCTTCTTTCTCTTCGCCATGATTCGCTCTCCTGTTCGTCAGATGGGCGCGTGCAAACGCGCGATCGCGATCGATCTCGACATTCGGGTCTCGGTGCGACTTACGCCACCAGCGTGGCGATACGGGTGATCACGCCGAGCACGCCGGCCACCGCGTTGATCACGTCGACGGCGTCTTCCAGCTCCTGCAATTCGTCCGCGAGGTCCTTGGTCGCGTCTTCGATATCCGGCAGCTCCGCCGCAAAGTCCGCGGACAGCTGCTCGAGCAGCACGTTGCGGAGCGCATTGATCGCCCGCGCGAGCTCGAAGATCTCGTTGCTCCAGGCGGCATGCGCGACGTCGTCCAGCCGCTTCGGGTCGATCAGCAGCAGCGCGTCCTGCGTGGACTGCAGATGCAGCTTGAGAGAGCGCAGGCGTTCCGCCTGCCCGCTCGCTGCGCTTGTGGCTGCGGGTGATGGCGCACCGCCACGCGCTGCCGTCGCCGACCTCGACACGCTGCGTCTGGCCACCGTCGGCGCGGGCGGCCCGCGAGGCGGCGTCGCCGACCTCGGCGTGCCACGGGCGGCCGCCGATCGCGCAGTCCTGCGACCCGTCGTCTTGGTGGTTCTCTTGCGCGTCGCCATCGATCCTCCGCAATCGGTTGCGTCGTCCGGCGCGGACTACCTCGCCCTGGTAGCGTCCTTCAGAGCGCCGACGGCTTCCAGCAGGTCGTCGGTGTCCTTCAACATCGCGGTGAGCTCGCGTGCCGAGTACTCGCCGCTCAGGATGCGCTCCCACACATTCTGCATTTGCTTCGCGGCGGCCTGCGCGGAGGTCACCGCTGCCTCCGTCTGACCCAGCGCCCGCACCCTGAGATACGTGCGGCGGTGATCCGCCCACGTTCCGTCGATGTCTCCGTTGACGTACGGCGTCTTCACCTTGGTGAGGTAGAACTGGTTGTTCGACTTTGCGAGGTTATTGCGAATGTCGTCGCCCGCGAGCTCCAGCACTCGCTCCTGCAAGGCGAGAGCGCGCCCGATCGTCGGCGCATCGCGCTCGAGCGCCTTCGCCACCTTGGCGCCATGCACCTGCGCGGCGACGATTTTGGCGAGTCCGCCGAGGGCGTTGACCTGGGCCCGGGTCAGGAGCGGCTTGCCGGCGCCTTTTTCCAATGCGTCGCTCAGGCTGTCGACGCGCTCCGCAACCGACTTCACCGCTTCACCCGTCGCATCGGCCTGCGAGCCGTTCGCAAGCTCCTGCAGCGCCCTGAAGTACGCCTCGACGGCATTCACCGAGCGCTTGAGCGTTGCGTAGAGCGAGATCGTCTTGACGAGTTGCACGTCGAGCTGCTCGAGCCTCGCCGCACGCTGCTCCTGCTGCTCTTGCGACACCGGCGGCCGCGGCTTCGTCACGACCTGCGTATCGCTGTCGGCGTCGACCGCGGCATCGCTCGCGACGTCGACGACTTTCGCCGTCGCCTGCGCGTACTGGATGCCCGCGGACGAGAGATCCTTCGCACGCTCGACCGCAACCGACGCGCAGCCTCCCAGCACGGTCGCCGCCAGGGCGACAACGAGACCGTGTCGAATCACATTCACCGCGGCAGCCCGTGGCCCCGCATTCGCTTCTTGGGAGCCGGCCACTCGATCCCCAGCTTTCTCGCGGTGAGCGGCCCGCAGATGCCGTCGGCCACGAGCCTGTTCATCGCCTGAAATGCCTCGACCGCGGCGACGGTGTGCGGGCCGTATTCGCCGTCGATCTTCCCGGGGTCGACGCCCTTGTCGCGCAGTGCGCGCTGGACGGTGCGGACGAGCGCGCTCCTGATGCATGGCGTCTCGAGCGTGAGCAGGTAAGGCAGCGGCTTGACCGGCGCCACGTAACCGGTCGACGCATAGGCAAGCCCCGGAACCTTGACCACGTAGTGCCAGAGCCGCCCTTCGATCCTGTCGCGGCGCACGCCCAGGTTGACGCCCGCAGCCTCGACCGTTCCGCCCCGGCCGTCGGTGATCGCGATGTGCCCCATCTTGCCGGGCGCCGGCGGGGTACGGATCAGCACCGCGCCCGCGATCGAGTTGGATTCGAGCTGCGTGGTGCGGTCGAGCAGTCCGTCGAGCGTGTCGCGCACCCATGCGCCGGAATAGGCGTCGGCGAGCGCGGGATTGGCGGTGTTGCTGATGCAGCCATACAGCCTGCCGGTCGCCTGAAAGGCAAGCCACGACGCAAACTCCGCGCAGTCCCATGGACCGTGCCAGTGCGCGTTGTCCTTCGGCACCTGGACATTCACGTACTTCTCGCCGATGCGCGTCTGCGCGAGCGCAAGGAGCTCGGCGCCAGTGTCCATGCGAACCTTTCGAAAGCGGAACGTTATCGGTGATGCGTCGCGAGGCGAGAGCCTACGACTTTGAGTCGCGGGCATCAAGGTCTCGCGCGCTTTGTCCCATACTAAAGCAACCGTCGACGTCGAGCGCCGCTGCATGGACATCGAAACCATCGACCAGGCCCCATCCGAAGTCCGGCTCCATCGCGTGCTTTGGCTCGTCAAGTTCCTGCGCGCGCTCGTGCTGCACGTTCTCGTCGCCGTGGTCGCGGCCGGTGTCTATTTCATGACCGGCTTCGACAAGGTTTCACCCCTTGCCATCGACATGATCCGCTCGATGCGGGCGCAGGCGATCCAGAACAACCTCGACGGGAACCCACTCGGTCAGGTGGGGTTCGCCATCACGGCGGCGGTCCTGTTTGTCGTGTTCCTGATGTTCGTGACGTGGATCTATCGCTCGATCACGAACGTGCGGCGACGCGCC
>Ga0070670_100003424_pt1 | contig 13165 bp, 8 predicted proteins | sample KBSS63metaG_FD_64665 | JGI IMG/M metagenome (GOLD analysis project Ga0070670, IMG submission 64665) | Switchgrass rhizosphere microbial communities from Kellogg Biological Station, Michigan, USA - KBS S6-3 metaG | ecosystem: Host-associated > Plants > Roots > Rhizosphere > Soil ... | reverse complement strand
CTGCGAACGAAGTGGGCTGCTGACGTTACTCCGACGAAGGTCCTGCCCGAATATCCGCGCCCGCAGATGGTGCGCGCGAACTGGACGAGCCTGAATGGTCAGTGGGAGTACGCGGTCACCGACAAGGGGGCTGCCCGTCCGGAGAGTTTCTCCGGGCAGATCCTTGTCCCGTTCGCCATTCAGTCCCAGCTGAGCGGAGTCGCCACTGCCGTGACGGACCAGCAGCGCCTGTGGTATCGGCGCACGTTCCGAGCGCCGGCGCTCGCGCGCGGATCGCGGCTGCTGCTGCATTTCGGAGGGGTCGACTGGGAAGCACACGTGTTCGTCAACGGCACGGACGTGGGCAGCCATACCGGCGGATACGATCCGTTCTTGTTCGACATCACCGACGCGTTGAAGCCCTCCGGCGATCAGGATCTCGTCGTCAGCGTTTGGGATCCGACCGACAAAGGAACGCAGCCGCGAGGCAAGCAGGTGCTGCAGCCGAGAAGCATCTGGTACACGGCGGTGACGGGCATCTGGCAGACGGTGTGGACTGAGACAGTACCCGCGCAGCACATCAAGGATCTGCTTATCGGGACCGATGCGGCAGCTGGCACGATCTCGGTCACCATTACGCCGTCGTCTTCGCCTTCGGGCACGGCGCGCGTCGTCGCGCGCGATGGAACGAGCGTCGTGGCCCAAGGCTCCGGCGCTGCCGGTCAGTCGATCGTGCTGCGTGTGCCGCAAGCGAAGCTGTGGTCGCCGGACTCGCCATTCTTATACGACCTTCGCGTGACTCTCGGCAGCGACGAGGTGCAGAGCTATGCCGGCATCCGTACGATCGCGGTCCAGCGCGACACCGCCGGAGCCAATCGGATCTTCCTCAATGGAAAGCCGCTGTTCGAATACGGTCTGCTGGACCAGGGTTGGTGGCCCGACGGCCTCTACACCGCACCTACCGACGAAGCGCTGCGCAGCGACATCGAGATGACCAAGCGTCTCGGTTTCAACATGATTCGAAAACATGTGAAGGTCGAGCCCGCGCGCTGGTACTACCACGCCGACAAGCTCGGCGTGCTCGTGTGGCAGGACATGCCGAGCGGCATGCTCAGTACCAGTGAGCAGGCGCCGCCGTCGGACTCGCGGATCTTCGCCGCCGAGCTCGAGCACATGATCGACGCGCGGCGTAACCATCCCTCGATCATCATGTGGGTCCCCTTCAATGAAGGGTGGGGTCAGCACGACACCGAGAAGTACGTGGCGTGGATCAAACAGAAGGATCCGAGCCGCCTCGTGAACAACACGAGCGGCTGGACTGACAAAGGGGTCGGCGACGTGTCCGACGTGCACTCATACCCCAATCCCATTCGTCCACCGCTCGAGGAGAAGCGCGCCGCCGTGCTCGGCGAGTTCGGCGGCCTCGGGCTGCCGCTCGAGGGACATACGTGGATCGAGAAGGGAAATTGGGGCTATCGCAGCTACAAGACCACCGAAGATCTCGGCCAGGCGTACCGCGACCTCATGTACCAGCTTCGCATCCTCGTGGGCGAGGGACTGTCGGCCGCGATCTACACGCAGACCACCGACGTCGAGATCGAGGTGAACGGGATGCTCACCTACGATCGTGCCGTGGTCAAGCTGCCCCCCGACGCGAAGGAGCTGCACGCGAAACTGTCATCGCCGCCATCCGTGCGCGACGTGGTCGTCTCGTCGGAAAAGTCGCCGCAGCAGTGGCGCTACACCACCGAAGCGCCTGCCGAGGGATGGTTCCGCGCCGAGTTCAACGATCAGGGCTGGGCGACCGGCAACGGTGGCTTCGGTCGGCCAGGCACCGCGCACGCAAACGTCGGCACGCCGTGGCAGACGTCCGATATCTGGCTGCGACGGAAGTTCGATCTGCCGGCCGCGTCGCTCACGAGTCCTCACTTGCGCGTCTGGCATGACGATGACGCGGAGCTGTATTTGAATGGCGAAAAGGTCGCGACGCTGCCTGGCGCGGTGAGCGGATACTCGTATGTGCGGCTCGATGACGCGGCGAAGGCGCTGCTGAAGAGCGGCACGAACACGATCGCGATGCACGTCAAACAAGTACGCGGCGGACAGTTCGCGGATGTCGGCCTCGTCGAGGTGATTGAAAAGTAGGAGATCCGAATGCGTGTTCTCGCCCTTGCGGTGGTCGTGATCGGCTGTGGAGCGGTTGCGCTGAGTGGACAGTCGAAGCGCGGAGTGATGCAGGCGTCATTCGGAAAACTTGCGGATGGGACGCCAATCGAGATCTTTACGCTGACGAACGCGAACGGCGTCGAGATGAAGGCGACGAACTACGGCTGCATCATCACGAGTTTGAAGATCCCTGATCGAACCGGCAAGTTCGCTGACGTTGTGCTCGGCTACGACGCCCTCGAAGGCTATCTCAAGGACTCTCCGTACTTCGGCGCAGTCGTTGGACGCTACGGGAACAGGATTGCCAAGGGCCAGTTCACGTTGAATGGCAAGACGTACAAGCTGGCGACGAACAACGGACCGAATCACCTGCACGGCGGCAATAAGGGATTCGACAAGCTGGTGTGGAACGCGGCACCGAAGACTACTGCCGACGGTGTCGGCGTCACGTTCACCCGGAGAAGTCCCGACGGCGAGGAAGGCTACCCCGGCAGTCTGCAGGCGACGGTCACCTACACCTTAACGGACAAGAACGAGCTCGTCGTCGACTATCGCGCGACATCCGACAAGGCGACTCCGGTCAATCTCACGCAGCACAGTTACTTCAACCTTGCTGCTGATGATGGTGACATCCTCGGACATCAGCTGACGATTGAGGCGGATCGTTTTACACCCGTGGACGAAACACTGATCCCAACCGGCGAGCTCGCGTCGGTCGCCGGAACGCCATTCGATTTCAGGAAGCCGACGGCGATCGGCGCGCGTATCAACGCCGACAACCCACAGTTGAAAAACGGCAAGGGCTACGACCACAACTGGGTGTTGAACCGGACTGGTAGCGGTTTGCAGCATGCCGTGCGTGTCGTCGAACCGAAGAGTGGCCGGACGCTGGACATTGCCACCACCGAGCCCGGTGTGCAGTTCTATACCGGCAACTTCCTCGATGGCTCCTTAAGGGGGAAAGGCGGCAGAGTCTACAAGCTCCGCAGCGGATTCTGCCTCGAGACGCAGCATTATCCTGACTCGCCGAATCACTCGAACTTCCCCTCGACGATTCTCCAGCCCGGGCAGACGTATGCATCCAAGACGGTGTTTACATTTGGCACGACTAAGTAATTGGGTGGCGGCGGTGGCGCTCGTGGCGCTGACGGGCGTCGGAACTCCTGCGCAGTCACCATCCATTTCCATCCACGTCGATGCCTCGAAACGCCTTGGTGCGATGACGACGATGTGGGCGTTTTTCGGACACGACGAGCCGAATTACACCTATATGAAGGATGGCCGGAAGCTCCTGTCCGAGCTGGCCGCGCTGAGCCCCGCGCCCGTCTTCGTTCGCGCGCACAACCTGCTGACGACGGGCGACGGCACGCCTGCGTTGAAGTGGGGATCGACGAACGCGTACACAGAAGACGCCAACGGCCGGCCCAAGTTCGACTGGACGATTGTCGACCGCATCTTTGACACCTACATGGAGCGCCGGATGAAACCGTTCGTCGAGATCGGATTCATGCCGCAGGCGCTCTCCAGCAAGCCCGTTCCGTATAAGCACGAGTGGGCGCCTGGCGTCGACTACAACCGCATCTACACCGGGTGGGCGTATCCGCCGACGGACTATGCCAAGTGGGGCGAGCTGGTGCACGAGTGGGTCAAACACGCGGTCGTGAAGTACGGAAAACAGGAAGTCGAAAGCTGGTACTGGGAAGTCTGGAACGAGGCGGACATCGGTTACTGGCGCGGCACGCCGGAAGAATTCCAGAAGCTGTACGACTACGCGGCTGACGGCGTAAAGCGCGCGCTGCCGACCGCCCGCGTCGGCGGACCGGAGGTCACCGGCCCGAACGGCGCGCGCACGCAGCAGATCTTCCGCGACTTCCTCGAGCACTGTGTCCGCGGCACGAACTACGCCACCGGCCAGCGGGGCGCGCCGCTCGACTTCATCACCTTCCACGCCAAAGGATCGCCTCGTATCGTGGACGGCCACGTCCGCATGGGGATCAGCAATCAGCTGAAGGCGATCTCGAACGGTTTCCAGATCGTGTCGTCGTTTCCGGAATTCCGCAATCTGCCGATCGTGATCGGCGAGTCCGACCCCGAAGGCTGCGCTGCGTGTTCGATGCGCACGAATCCCGAGAACGCCTATCGGAACGGGACGATGTATTCGAGCTACACGGCGGCGCAGATCGCCCGCACCTACGAGCTTGCCGACCTGCACAAGGCGAATCTGCTCGGGTCCGTAACCTGGGCGTTCGAATTCGAGGATCAGCCATACTTTGCGGGCTTCCGCGACCTCGCGACGAACGGCATCGACAAGCCGGTGCTGAACGTATTCCGCATGCTGGGCCTGATGCGGGGCGACCGGCTTTCGGTTCAGAGCACGAGCGCCGTCGATGTGCAGGCCATTCGGGACAACGGCGTTCGCGCAGCGCCTGATGTCTATGCGATCGCGTCACGTTCGGGCCGCGACATGTGGGTCCTGGTGTGGAACTATCATGACGACGATTTGCCGGCCGAGGCCGCGCAGGTATCGCTGACGATCGAAGGTGCGGTCGACGGGCGGCCATCGGTTACCGAGTACCGCGTCGACCACCAGCACAGCAACGCCTACGAAGCCTGGAAGGCGATGGGATCGCCGCAGCCTCCCGATCCGAAGCAATACGCGCAGCTGGAGAAAGCCGGGCAGCTGGCGGCGCTCGGCGCCCCGGTGCGCCGCCGCGTCGATCGTGGCCGCCTGGAAATCCCGCTGACGCTTCCGCGCCAGGGCGTATCGCTCGTGACGATCAAGTACTGACGCGGGTCAGTCACCAATCACCAATCACCAATCAATCAAGCCGGATTGGTGATTGCTGATTACTGCTCGCGCAACGCAATCAGCGGATCGATCCGCGACGCGCGCCACGCCGGCCATACGCACGCCTGGATGCCGGCGGCCAGCACGAGCAGCGTGACCACCGCGAAGGCGAGCGGATCGAACGCCGAAATGTTCCAGACCTTGTGCGCGAGCAGCCGGGCCATCGCGATACTGCCGGCAAGACCGATGATCAGGCCGATCCCGAGCAGCCGTGAGCCGCGCGCGAGAATCATCCGGGCGATGGCCGCGCTGCTCGCGCCGAGCGCCATTCGCACACCAATCTCCTGCCGCTGCTGCGCGACCGCATTCGACATCACGCCGTAGACTCCGACGACCGCGAGCACGAGACCGATGCCGCCGAACACCGACAGGAGCGCGAGGTTGAAGCGCGGCCTCGCGTATTCCTCTTCCTTCAGCAGCGTCTCGAGCGTCATCACGTTCGCCACCGGCTGGTTCTTGTCGATCGCATAGACCTGGTTCGACACGGCGCGCGTCAGCGTTCCGGGTTCGACATTCGCGCGGATCACGACCCAGTTCGCGACGCCGGCGGCCGTGAACGGTACGTAAATCTCGGGCATGATCGGTTCGGCGAGACCGTTGTTCTGCGTGTCGGCCACGATGCCGACGATGTCGAACTGGGGGTTCTTGAGGTTCAGCGGCGGTTGCGCGAGGCGCGGCAGTCGTACCGATTGCCCCAGCGGCGGCAGGCCTCCCAGCCGGGCAGTCACGAACCGCTCGTTCACCACCGCGAGCGGCCGCACGCTTCGAACGTCGTCCGCGTTCAACAGGCGTCCGCTGACGAGCCGCAGGCCCATTGTCGGCGCGTAGCCCGCGTCGACGTGATGAACGACCACGGGATCGGCGGTCGGCTGTGCGCCGGGGATCTCAGCCGCCGACCACATGTTGCCAAGCGGATGCAATCCGCTGTTGACGCCGGCGGCCGCGACGCCGGGCACTGCCCGGATGCGGTCGAGGAGGTCGTCATAGAACGCGGTACGCCGCGCGGCGTCCGCGTATCGCTCCGCGGAAAGCGGCACTCGCAGCAGGAGGAACCGATCCGGCGGGTACCCGAGATCGACGTCACGCAACGAAAGGAACGTTCGAATCAGCAGGCTGGATCCGGCGAGCAACATCAGCGCGAGCGCGACTTCGGCGGCGACCAGTCCCTTGCGCAGCAGCGCCTGTCGCGAGCCGCCCGCCAGGCTGCGTCCGGATTCGCGGAGCGCGGCCGCAAGATCGCGGCGCGAGCTGTGCAGCGCCGGCGCGATACCGCAGACGATGGACGTGAGGGCCGATACACCGAGCGTGAAGAGCAGCACGGCGCCGTTGACCGCGATCTCGGATTCATCGGGAATCGTGTCGGGCGGCACCAGCGCCAGGATCAGCGGCAAGCCCGCATACGCGAGCGCGGTTCCCGCCACGCCGGCGAGCAGCGCGAACAGCAGGCTTTCCGTCAGCAGCTGCCGGATCACCCGCGATCGGTTTGCGCCGAGCGCCGCGCGCACGGACATCTCGCGCTGGCGCGACGCGGCGCGCGCCAGCAGCAGGTTGGACACGTTCGCGCATGCGATCACGAGCAGCAGCGAGACCGCACCGAACAGGACCCAGATGTCGCCGGTGATGCCGCTCGGGAACGTGTTTTTGAACGACAGCAGGCCGACGCGCCAGGAGTCGGGGAAGGCGGTTGGCTCCCGCTGCTTCAGGTCCTGGATGATCGGCCGCAGGTCGGCTTCCGCCTGCGCGTCCGTGACGCCGGGCTTCAAGCGGCCGAGGAGGTGCACGTTGCGCACGTCCTCGATCACGCGACCGCGCTGAAACGCAATCGGAAGGTAGACGTCGGCGCCCCGCCACATGAAGCGCTTCGGCATCACGCCGATGACGGTGCGGACGTTGTCGTTGAGGCGCATCTGGCGTCCGATGACGTTCGGGTCGCCGCCGAACCGGCGCTGCCAGAAACGGTAGCCGAGCACGACGACCGGCGCCGCGCCGGGGCGTGCGTCGTTCGCATCGGGTGTACGGCCGATGAGCGGCGGCACGCCCATGACCTCGAAGGTGTTGAACGGGCCATGATTCCCGCGTAACCGCTGCGGGTCGCCTTCGCCGGACCAGAGCACGTCGCTGATGGTCGACGCGATCGTGCCTTCGAAGATCGTATTGCGCTCGGCGATCTCGAGGAACTGGTCGACCGAGTAGCCGGTCCGCCCTCCGCGCGCGGCGGTATTAGCGACCCGCACGCTCATCAATCGATCGACGTCCTTATACGGGAAGGGATCGAGGACGACCGCGTGCAGCACGCTGTACATCGCCGTCGCCGCCATGATGCCGACGGCCAGCGACATGACGACGAGGGCGGAGAACCCGGGTGTCCGGACGAGATTCCGTGCCGCAAACTGCAGGTCGCGCCAGCTTTGCTCGAGGATTCTGAACATGGAGGCCTCGTTCACGCAGCGTCCGCCGTCGGGCAGACCGTACGTGCAGTAAGATACGCCCGCATGATTGAGCGCGTCCACCGGCCGGGACGGGGAGCCGTCGCGTGAGGCTGACGTCCCTCGACTGGCTCATTGTCGCGCTCTCAATCGCCGTCTCGTTCGTCCCGGCACTGCTCCTCGCGCGCCGCGCCGGGAGCAGCACCGCGGAATTCTTTACCTCGGGGCGCGCCGCCCCGTGGTGGCTGATTGGCGTGTCGATGGTGGCGACGACGTTCAGCACCGATACGCCGAACCTGGTCACCAACCTGGTTCGGGAGGGAGGCATCGCGGCGAACTGGGTGTGGTGGGCCTTCCTGCTGACCGGCGTGACGACGGTGTTCTTTTATGCGCGCCTGTGGCGCCGCATCGGAGTGCTGACCGACCTCGAGTTCTACGAGCTGCGGTATTCGGGCGCGCCGGCGAGATGGGTGCGCGGCTTCAGGGCGATCTACCTGGGCCTCTTCTTCAACATGGTGATCATGGCGTCGGTCAACCTCGCCGCCGCGAAGATCGCGAACGTACTCCTGGGGTGGCCGATTGAACGCACGCTCATCGTCTGCAGCGTGTTGAACGTGCTGTTCGCCGCGACGTCGGGCCTCTGGGGCGTGCTCGTCACCGATTTCATCCAGTTCGGTATCGCGATGGCCGGATCGTTCGCCGCCGCATACTATGCGCTGCAGCGGCCGGAGGTCGGGGGCCTCAGCGGGATGCTGGCGAAGATCGATCCTTCGGTGATGCGCATGGTGCCCGACTTCAACAACACGGAGCTGGCGCTGGCGATCTTCGTCGTGCCGTTGACCGTGCAATGGTGGGCCACGTGGTACCCCGGTTCCGAACCGGGCGGCGGCAGTTACATCGCGCAGCGCATGCTCGCGGCGCGGACCGAGCGCGATGCGCTGACCGGGACGCTCTTCTTCAACGTCGCGCACTACGCGCTCCGGCCGTGGCCGTGGGTGATCGTCGCGCTGTGCTCGATGATCGTGTTCCCGACGGTGGCGGATATTGCGCGGGCGCTGCCGCAGGTTGATGTAAGACTTCTCGGCAACGACATGGCGTATTCCGCGATGTTGACGTTTCTGCCGCACGGGGTGCTTGGCGTGATGGTCGCGGGGCTGCTGGCGGCGTACGTGTCGACGCTCTCGACCCACCTGAACTGGGGAACGTCGTACCTCGTGCACGACTTTTACCGGCGTTTCATGCGGGGTAACGAGACCGAGCGTCACTACGTGATGGTGGGCCGCGTCGTCACCGGTGTGCTGATGCTGCTGGCCGCGCTCTTCACGCTCGTGCTGCAGACGGCGCGCGGCAACTTCGATCTGATGTTGTCGGTTGGTGCAGGCACTGGACTCATCTACCTGCTTCGCTGGTTCTGGTGGCGCATCAACGCGTGGAGCGAGATTGCGGCGATGGCCAGCTCGTTCGTGCTGGCGGCTGCGCTGTTCGTGGCGCGCCGCCGCGGCGTGGTCATCGCGACTCACCTGAGCCTGCTCGCGACGATCGCGATCACGACGGCCATCTGGCTCGTCACCGCGTACGTGACGGCGCCGACCGATCGCGCAACGCTTCGTGATTTCTACATGCGGGCGCGCCCCGCTGGTCCCGGATGGGCCGCGATTCGCGCCGAGTGCCCTCAGGTCACGCCTGCGGACAACCTGTGGGCCGCGTTCATCTGCTGCGTCGCCGGCCTCGCCCTGGTGTACGGCGCGCTGTTTGGCACCGGCCATCTGCTCTTCGGGCATCCCACGCCCGGACTGGTTGGCCTCGTGTTCGCGATCACAGGCGGCGTGGTGCTGATCTGGACGCTGCCGCGCCTCTGGCGCGCATGAGCACGACCCGGGCGGTCGTGCTCGCGCGCGGGCTCGGCACGCGCATGCGCGCCGACGATCCTGAGGCGCCGCTGACCACCGAACAACGACGGGTCGCAGGTGCGGGCCTGAAAGCGATGATTCCGCTGAACGGCCGTCCCTTCCTCGATTACCTGCTGAGCGCGCTCGCGGATGCCGGCATTCGTGACGTGGCACTGATCATCGCGCCCGAGCATGAGGAAGTGCGGCGCTACTACACGGCGATCGCACCGCCGTCCAGAGTCGCGCTCACTTACCTGCACCAGCACGAGCCGCTTGGGACCGCGCACGCCGTGCTCTCGGCAGAGCGCTGGACCGCCGGCGCGCCGTTTCTCGCGTTGAACGGCGACAACCTCTATCCCGTCGACGCGCTCAGAACGCTAGCCTCGCTGGGCGAACCGGGACTGCCGGCCTTCGATCGCGACGATCTCGTACGCACGAGCAATATTCCGCAGGAACGAATTCTTGCGTTTGCGCTGATCGACATCGACGCGGACGGATATTTGCGCGGGATCGTTGAAAAGCCGGACTCGGCTCTTCCGGCTGAAACCCATCTTTGGGTCAGCATGAACTGCTGGCACTTCGATGCCCGCATCTTCGCTGCGTGCCGCGACGTGCCGCGTTCCGCGCGCGGCGAGTTCGAAGTCCCCGAGGCGGTTGGGCTCGCGGTTAGACGGGGCCTCAGGTTCAAGACGTTCCCGGCGAGCGGCCCCGTCCTCGACTTGTCGCGCCGCGCCGACACTGTTGCGGTCGCCAGCAGGCTGGCAGGCGTCACGCCGCGGCCATGACCTCCGCCGAATCGCTCGCATCCACGCTCGTCGAGCGTGGGCTCGACTCGCGGGAGCACACCACCAAACGTGTCATGTTCGATCGTGTGCTCGGCCGCTTCGCGCGCTATGCAGGCGGCGAGCCGGAGTATGCCTGGTGGGTGCCGGGACGTCTCGAAGTGTTCGGCAAACACACGGACTACGCGGGTGGCCGGACGCTCGTGTGTGCCGTTCCGCGCGGCTTCACGATCGTCGCGCGCCGGCGCGCGGACGGCGAACTGCACGTCGTCGATGCGAAGCGCGACGAAGTATTCGCACTGCGCCCCTCCGATACGCAGGTACACGGCGGGTGGCGTCATTACGCGGAAGTGGTCGCGCGCAGGCTCGCCCGCAACTTCGCCGGCGCGTCGCTGGGCGCCGATGTCGTGCTGGAAAGCGACCTGCCGCGCGCGTCGGGGATGAGCAGTTCGAGCGCGCTGGTGGTGAGCATCGCGATCGCTCTCGTGCGCGTCGCGGATCTCGAACATCACGCGGCGTGGGACGCGAATCTGCGGGACCCGCTCGATGTCGCGAGCTACTTCGGGTGCCTGGAGAACGGCATGGGTTTCCGCGCCCTGGCCGGCGACTCGGGCGTCGGCACGCATGGCGGCAGCGAGGATCACGCCGCGATCGTCACCGCTCGAGTGGGCGCCGTGACGGCGTTTCGTTTCGTTCCAATGCGGCGCCTCCACGACGTCCCCGTCCCTGCCGGTTGGCGCTTCGTGCTGAGCCCGTGCGGCGTGGCGGCGAGGAAGACGGGTACCGAGATGCACAAATACAACCGGTTGTCGGAAGCGGCGCGCGTGCTCCTCGAGTTCTGGAATGCGTCTCAGACTCCCGCAATGTCGCTGGGCGCGGCGATCGCCGCGGAGGGGAGCGCCATGCGGTTGCGTCAGATGATCGGAGCCGCGCGAATTCCCGGCTGGACATCAGAGGCGCTCGAGCGACGGCTCGATCATTTCATCCGCGAGGACGCGCGGATTGACGCTGCCGTGGACGCGTTTCGTGCCGCGGATCAAGGGCGGCTCGCGCATCTCTCCGCCGAATCCCAGACGGATGCCGAGACGTTGCTGGGAAACCAGATTCCGGCCACCGTCGCGCTGGCGCGGTCCGCCGGGGAGCTCGGCGCCTTCGCCGCGTGCAGCTTCGGCGCGGGATTCGGCGGCAGCGTGTGGGCACTGGTCGAGCGCGCCAAGGCCGATCTGTTCACGCGGCGCTGGCGTTCCGATGCGTTCGTGGCCTGGCCTGGGCCGCCGTTGGTTGAGCTGTGAGCTGAGAGCTGATAGCCCAGAGCTGGTAGCTTCCAGCTTTCAGCTTCCAGCTTCCAGCTTCCAGCGCCCAGCCGCTGGCCGCCAGCTGCGACCCGCGACCCGCGACGCGGCCGCGAGGCGCCCCCTTGACAAACGCGCCCGACTGTCCTACTGTCATATGACAGTCGCATGTTGTTCCAACTCAATTACAAATCCGGCAAGGCCGTTTACCTGCAGCTCGTCGACCAGGTCAGGGCCGCCGCGGCAGCCGGGTCGCTGCAAGCCGGCGAAGCGCTGCCCGGCATCAGGCCGCTCGCCGAGGAGCTCCGCGTCAATCGCAACACGATTGCGAAGGCGTATGCGGAGCTGGAGAGCCAGGGGGTCATCGAGACCATCGCCGGCAAGGGCTGTTTCGTTCGCGCCAACCATTCGCCGTTCAAGAAGGAGGTCCGCCGGAGACTGCTCGCCGAAACGCTCGACGGCGCGGTCATCCAGGCGCATCACCTCCAGATCGACAGGGGGGACTTCCTGCGGGTCGCCGAGGAGCGCTTTGACGCGCTCGAGCACAAGCGGCACGCGGCGAACTCCTGAGCAACGCTTATGAGCCAACATGATTCGGTTATCGAGATCCGCAACCTGGTGCGGCGCTACGGGCACACCGACGCCGTCAATGGACTGAGCCTCTCGGTCCCGCGCGGCCGCTGCTACGGCTTCTTCGGCAGGAATGGCGCCGGCAAGACGACGACCATCAAGTGTCTGCTGAACCTGCTTCGTCCCACTGCCGGCGAGGTCAGGGTGTTCGGCATGGATCCGGCGCGCGAGGAGGTCGCGGTGAAATCGCGCATCTCCTACGTGCCGGACCACGTCGCGTTCTATCCCTGGATGACGGTCCGCGACGCGCTGGCATATTTCGCGTCGTTTCGGCCGAAGTGGAATCGCGACACCGAGCGCGCGCTCCTGGAGCAGTTCCGCCTCGACGTGCGGCAGAAAACCAGCCATCTCTCGAAGGGACAACGCACGCAGGTCGCGCTGATCATCGCGATCTGTCCAGAGCCGGAGCTGCTCGTGCTCGATGAACCAACCTCTGGACTCGACCCGATCGTCCGGCGCGAGTTCATCCGGACGGTGATCGGCGCCTACCAGGACGGCGATCCCGGCCGGCGGACCGTTTTCGTCTCCACCCATCTGATTTCCGAGTTCGAAGGGCTGATTGACGAGTTCACGATCATCGACCGCGGACGTGAGGTGCTCACCCTCGACGCGGATGCGGCCCGCGCGCGTCACGAAAAAAGTCTCGAGGAGATCTTCGTGACCACCCTGCAGCCGCACGGGGTCACCGCATGAGCGCGGCATTCATCGTGCTGGTCAGGAAGGAGCTTCGCGCGCAGCTGCCGCTGTGGGCAGCGACGGCCGCGACGATGGCGGCGGACCCATTGGTCCGCGGCACAGGCATGCACTCGCTGTTCCCGCTAGGAATGTTTGCCTACATCCTGGGCCCCCTGGCGCTCGGCGCGCACAGCATCGGCCACGAATACACGAACCGGACGCTTGGGACGCTGCTCGTGCAACCGTGCCGCCGCTCGACGATCCTGATGGCCAAGACTGCGGTGCTCACGATCACCTTCCTCAGCGTGTGGCTATTGGCCTGGCCGCTGTTCCTCTCGGCGAACCTGCGGATGCCCGCCGGCCTGCCGCGGTATCCGACACTGCTGCTTCCCCTCGCCGGCGGGCTGTTCGTGACGCCATACCTGACGATGCGGTCGCGGAGCCAGATGGCCGCAGTTGTGTTCACGGCGGCCATTCC
>Ga0070670_100003422_pt1 | contig 13168 bp, 13 predicted proteins | sample KBSS63metaG_FD_64665 | JGI IMG/M metagenome (GOLD analysis project Ga0070670, IMG submission 64665) | Switchgrass rhizosphere microbial communities from Kellogg Biological Station, Michigan, USA - KBS S6-3 metaG | ecosystem: Host-associated > Plants > Roots > Rhizosphere > Soil ... | reverse complement strand
GAGGAGGTTGCGAGCCAGCGGGTGCGGGCGCACTTCATCCCGACCGGGCAGGCGGCGCTCGAGTTGCTGGAGCCGACGGCCGACGATTCGGTCATCGCGCAGTACGTCGAGAAGCGCGGCCCGGGACTACATCACCTCACACTGCGAGTTGACGACATCCACGCCGCCCTCGATCAACTGAAGGCGCGTAAGGTACGCCTGGTTGACGAACAGCCGCGCCGCGGCGCGGAAGGCGCGCTGGTTGCGTTCATCCATCCGTCGTCGGCGCATGGCGTGCTTGTCGAGTTGAAGCAGGCGGCAGCGCCGGCGGTGCGCCTCGAGGTTCAGACGATCGCGTTCGGCGACCTGCAGCTCACGGCACTTCACGACGGCCCTTTCCGGCTCGACGGCGGCGCGATGTTCGGCGTAGTTCCGCGCCCGCTGTGGGGAAAGAAGGCTCCTCCGGACGATCGACATCGCATTCAGCTCGCGATGCGGCCGCTGCTCGTTGAAGCCGCCTGGGGGCGGATGCTCATCGACTGCGGCGTCGGCGAGAAGATGAGCACCAAGGACCGCGACATCTATGCGCTCGATCGGTCCCGTACGCTTGATGACGCACTCGCGGCGCTGAGGCTGTCGAGCGAGTCAATCGAGATAGCGCTCGCGACTCATCTGCACTGGGACCATTTTGGTGGCGCGACTGAGCGCGTCGGCGGCGCGCTGCAACCACGCTTTCCGAACGCGCGATACGTGATCCGCGCGGCGGAATGGGAGGACGCGACGCACCCCCATGAACGCAACCGCGCGAGCTATCTGCAGGACGACTTCGTCCCGCTCAAGGAGGCCGGTGTCACCGTGTTCTTCGACGGCGATCAGCAGATCCGCCCCGGCGTCCGCGTCGTGCGCACTGGCGGCCACACCGGGCAGCATCAAGTCATCTTCCTGGAGTCGGGCGGACGCACAGCCGTCTTCGTCGCCGACATGATCCCGACGGTGGCGCATCTCGAGAATGCCTGGGTCATGGGCTACGACCTGTTCCCGATGGACACGCTGGCGTTTAAGCGCCGGTTCATCAGCGAGGCGATCGAGCGCGAATACCTGATCTTCTTCGAACACGATCCGCTGATCACCGCTGGCTATATCCGCGAGAAAGACGGGCGCCGGTATGTGGAGCAGGTCCTCTAACAGTTGGTAGCCGGTAGTTCGTAGTTGGTAGTATTAGGTTCCGGTCGTAAAACACTCATGGAACAAGTCCAGATAGGCATCATCGGTGGCAGCGGTCTGTACGACATGGCCGAGGTCACCGACCGCAGCGAAATCACGGTCCCGACGCCCTTTGGCGATCCGTCCGGGCCGTACGTCATCGGCACGCTCCGCGGAAAGCGCGTCGCCTTTCTCTCGCGCCACGGCGCCGGGCATCGGCTGTCGCCGTCGGAGCTGAACTTTCGCGCGAACATCTTTGGCATGAAGACGCTCGGCGTCGAGTTCATCCTCTCCGCCAGCGCCGTCGGCAGCCTCAAGCAGGAATATAAGCCGCTCGACATCGTCATCCCGGACCAGTTCATCGACCGGACCCGCGGCCGCATCAGCACGTTCTTCGGCCGCGGACTGGTGGCACACATCGCCTTCGCGCATCCGTTCTGCACCGTCCTCAGCGACGTGGCACTGACGAGCGGGAAGACCGCCGGAGCAACGATTCACAAGGGCGGCACGTACGTCTGCATGGAAGGGCCGCAGTTCTCGACGCTGGCTGAATCGAAGTTGTATCGCTCATGGGGCGCGGACATCATCGGCATGACCAACCTCCAGGAAGCGAAGCTCGCACGCGAGGCCGAGATCTGCTACACGACGATCGCGCTGGTGACCGATTACGACTGCTGGCACCCCGATCACGATTCGGTGACAGTGGAGATGATCGTCGCCAACCTGATGCAGAACGCGAAAACGGCGCAGCAGATCATCGCCGGCGCGGTGGACCGGCTGCCATTCGAGCGCACCTGTGAGTGTGCGTCTGCACTGAAGTTCGCCTTGATCACCCGTCCCGAGGCGATTCCTGAAACGACGGCGCGTGAGCTCGCACCGCTGGTCGGCAAATATCTACAGCGCGCGTAAGAACCGTGGTTGAGTCGTGGATAACGATTGGTGAATCGTTGTTGAGTGTTGATTGCTGAGTGGGGATTGGATGACAAGCGCGAAGAAGTTCGATGTCACTGCAATTGGGAACGCCATTGTCGATGTGATTGCGCAAGCGGACGACGCGGTGCTGGCGGCGCATAACCTGCCGAAGGGCGCGATGAACCTGATCGATGCCGACATGGCGGAGAAGCTGTACGGCGTCATGGGCCCCGGCAAGGAAGCGTCCGGTGGTTCGGCGGGAAACACGATCGCCGGGATCGCCATGCTGGGCGGCAGGACGGCGTACATCGGCAAGGTGGCCGACGACCAGCTCGGCAAGATCTTCACGCACGATATCCGCGCCGCCGGTGTGACCTATGACACGCCGACGTTGAAGGGTGGTCTGCCCACAGCGCGGAGCCTGATCTTCGTGACGCCCGACGCGCAGCGCACCATGCAGACGTTCCTTGGCGCGTGCACGCAGCTCGGTCCTGAAGACATCAACATGGGCCACATCACCTCGTCCCAGGTTGTGTACATGGAAGGCTATCTCTGGGATCTGCCGCGAGCGAAGCGGGCGATGCTCGATGCGGCGATCAAGGCGAAGGAATCAGGCGTCAAGGTGTCGTTGACGCTTTCGGATGCGTTCTGTGTCGCCCGTTTCCGCGACGAGTTCATCGATCTTGCGGAAAAATACGTCGACATATTGTTCGCGAACGAAAGCGAGATTCTGTCGCTCTATCAGACCGAAGACTTCGACGACGCGCTCCAGCAGGTGCGACAGCATTGCGAAATCGCGGCGCTGACGCGCAGCGAGAAGGGGTCGGTTGTCGTCAACGGCGGCGAGGTGCACGTCATCGACGCGGTCAAAGGCGTGAAGGTCGTCGATACGACAGGGGCCGGGGACGCATATGCGGCCGGGTTCCTCTATTCGTACACCCAGGGGCTGGACCTGAAGACCTGCGGCCGTCTCGGCGGAGCCATGGCGGCGCAGGTGATCAGCCAGTACGGGCCGCGCGCGGAGGCGTCGGACATCAGGGCGTTGGCCGCAAAGGTTCTGTGAGGTGAAGACGATGGCGTCAGCGTCGCGCATTTCCATCGTCGCGCTGGCGTGCGTCGTGCTGCGCAGTGTCCCCGCCGGCGCCGACGTTGTCGATCGTTCGCCCTCCGGCTTCACGGTCAAGACCAGTGTGGCAGTCGCCGCCTCACCGCAACGCATTTACCAGGATTTGTTGAATCCGGGAGCCTGGTGGGACAAAGACCACACCTACAGCGGTGATGCGAAGAACATGACGCTGGTGGCGCAGCCCGGCGGGTGCTTCTGCGAAAAGTGGGCAGGTGGAGCGGTTGAGCACGGCCGCATTGTCAGCGTGTCGCTGAACAAAATGATTCGCATCGCTGCCGCGCTCGGCCCGCTGCAGCAGCTTGGCGTCGCCGGCACGTTGACCTGGTCGATTGACCCGGCGACACCAGGCAATGGTTCGACGCTGACGATGACCTACGCCGCAGGTGGTTATGCGCCCGGCGGTCTCGACAAACTGGCCGACATCGTCGACTCGGTGCTGAGGGGCCAGACTCAGCGGCTGAAGGCCTACGCAGAGAAGAGCCGGTAGGTTGGCGGCACCCCTGAAGGGGTGTCCCTGCGGGCGCTACGGGTCCTACCTGTCGAACGACTCGCGGCGGCTCGATTCTGTCAGGCGGATCACGTAGCGCTCAGGATGGTCACGAAACTTCTTCTGCAGTTCTGCGAGGCTTCCCGCGCCCCCATAGCTGATCGCGGAACACAGGTGCTTCAGCATGTCGCGGAGCACCGGCCGCACCGAGCCTCGCGCCGGCACGCTGATCTCCATCCCTTCGGCGCCGAGCGCTTCCACGTCTGCCACCGACGAGTCTTCGACGTCGAGACGATCGACAATCGCCTGCAATGACGCCATCCCGCGGAAGACCTTGAACGGCACCTTGACCGTCTTGTGCGACTCCGGGATCACCACCGGTTTCTGTACGGTGTCGCCAGGCGTTTCGATCGTTCCCGCCAGCGCGCTTCCGAGCATGACCGTGTCGCCGCCGAACAGCAGCGCCTGAATCAACGAGCCATCGCGTTTGACACCGCCATCGGCGATGAGCGGCACGCGTCCAGCCGCCGCCATTCGGCAGTCGACGAGCGCGGCAACCTGCGGAACGCCGAAGTTCGTATTGAGCCGTGTCGTGCACCCGCCGCCCGGGCCGATACCGACTTTGATGCCGTCGACACCTCGATCGACGAGGAACGTCACGCCTTCGGCGGTTGCGACGTTTCCCGCGATCAGCTCGGCGTCGCCGAACTGCCTGCGGAATGCCTCGACGGCGCGCGCCATGACGACCGAATGTCCGTGCGCGATGTCGATGACGATGACGTCCGCACCGGCGCGTCGCAGTTCGGCGGCGCGTTCGAGATAGTCCCCCTTCGCGCCGATTGCGGCGCCGACACGCAGCCGGCCGTGAGCATCGCGCGTCGCCGCAGGCGCCTGCTTCTGCTTGATCAGGTCCTTGGCCGTGACGAGAGCGAGCAGGCGTCCACCGGCGTCGATGAGCGGCAGCTTCTTGATCTTGCTGGCGCGCATGACCGCTTCGGCCTCGCCGCTGTCGATCACGCCCTCGCGCACGATCAGGTCTTCGCGCGGCGTCATGCGGTCACGGACACGGCCGTCGTTGCTGCTGAACCGGAGGTCGCGGGTGGTCAGCAGGCCGACGACGCGTCGGGCCTCATCGACGACCACCAGCGTGCCGACGCCGGTTCGGTTCATCATCTCCGACGCCTCGGTGAGCGACGCATCCGGCCGGACGGTGTACGGGTCGCCGATGATGCCGTGCTGCCGTCGCTTGACCCGCTCCACTTCGCGGACCTGTGGCTCGATGTCGCCCGTACGGAAGCCGCGATCGATGATGCCGATGCCGCCTTCCTCTGCCACGGCAATGGCCATTTCAGCGCGCGTGATCGTGTCCATGTTCGCCGACACGATCGGGCGCTTGAGCGTCAGATTCCGCGAGAGCGGCGAGGAGAGGTCGATGCCCGATGGATCGCGTCGTTCGATCACGCTGTACTGCGGCGTGAAGAGAAAATCGTCGAATGTGCAGCCACGAACAAGGTCGAGCAGGCTCATTTGGGAAATACCGCCGCAGCCGTGGCATACACGGCGGCGGCTGCCAGAAACGTGGTTGAGAAGCCCCAGTTCATCGCAATGAAGACGGCCAGTGTCGCTCCGACGACGGAGAACGCGCCGTTGATGCCCCAGCCCCATGCGGCGATGTCCGGACTGCGTACAGCCAGCAGGCGCATGCCGCCGGGCAGCGCCATACCAAGCAGAATGCCGATGGGCACGAGGATGATGACGGCGACGGCGATTCGTATCGGAAGCGACCACGGGATCGCCACATCCACCAGCCACGGGATGGCGAATCGCGTGACGAAGGCGACCAGCACGATGGCGATCAGCGCCGACATGGTGACACGCCGGATGCGCCCGTCATCGACAACGCGACTGAGGAAGCTGCCCAGCCCCGTGCCCAGCAGCAGCGAGAACAGTGTCACCGTCAACGAGTACACCGGATGGCCGAGCAGCAGGACGAATCGCTGCAGCATGGCGACCTCGAGCAGCATGAAGCCTGCTCCCAGCGCGCCGAAGTAGGCGAGCCATCGCGCCCAGCCCGGGCCGGGCCGGCCGCCGCCGACCAGAAGTGGGCCGATGACGAACAGCGCGACCAGGCCCGCCGAGATGCCGAAGAGCGTCAGCAGCGCGCTCAGGCCGTTGCCGAAGAGCATCGATCGCCCGAACGCGACATCGAACTGGTCAGCCAGTCGGGTGGTGTGAAAGAAGAAGGGGCGGTCATCGGTGGTCGCGCGGATGTCGAGCGGGTACGCGTCGACGAACTGCTGACGATTCGCGGCCTGTATGAGACGAGCGTAGTCGCCCGCGCTCGTTCGCGACTGCACCATCTCCGGCGGGTCGGTGCCGGCGCTGCCGGCGTCGATGCCGGGCGCATAGAGCACGACGAATCCCATCGCGTCGGCGTGTGCTTTGAGCCGTGCCACCTCGTCCGGGGTGAACGGCTGTTTCTTCAGGAGGAACGTGGCCACCCGGTCGTATCGCACGATGGCCATGTGTTGCGCCGGATCCAGGCCGCGTGCCGCGCAGGCTTCCTGAGCCAGCGCTACCAGCCGCAGGCCGTCGAAGACCCACCGCGTCATCGTCAGAACCCCGGTGTCCGTCAGGTGGTCCAGATACTCGCCGAACGCCTCGGTCGTGTAGAGGGAGTTCTCCGTGAGCGTGTACGCGCCGGCCGCGGTGGCTGCCCACGTGTCGACGAGCGACGCCTGGATCACGTCGTAGCGACTGGTGCTTCGTCGGACGAAGCTGCGACCGTCGTCCACGTGGATGTTCACCCGCGGATCCGCATACAGGCTTCCGGAGTAGTCGCGGAAGCGGCCAAGCATGACATCGCGAACGATGATCGGATTGATCTCGACGCCATCGACATGCGTTGCACCGAAGATCATGGCGGACAGAAGATCACGGCCACCACCTGGACCGATGACGAGCGCCGAGAAGCCCGCAGGCCGCTCAACCAGCTGATACGCAATGGCCGTGAGTTCATAACGCAGGTAGTCCGCGTCCGCCAGTCGGCCGGTCCCCTTGAGGATCGGTGTCGATGCCGCGGAGTCGATGTCCATGAAGCGCGATTCGCCGCGGCTGCCCGTGAACTTCGGGCTCAACGACCAGTCGCCGTGGGCGCGGTCATACACCGCGATCCGTGAGAACGAGTTCCACTTGCTGAAGAGAACCCGATCGCCCTCGTGTCCCTTGGTGTCACGCACGTCGAAGGGGCGCGCGCCGGCGAGCTGGGCGGCGAGCGGAATGGCCAGGACGGCGACGCTCATCGCCGCCACCCGCGCCCTCGATCCCGCGCCTGTGAAGGACATCGCCGCCGCCAGCGACAACGCCGCAGCGACCAGAACGACACCCGGGGCGCCGAACGTGTTCAGCAGCGGAATCAACGCGAGGCAGCCGGCCGCCGCACCGATCAAATCGGCGGCATAGAGCAGGTTGATCCGCGTTGTCAGCCGCGCGAAGGCGGTGGAGATGACTGCGCCTCCCGACAGAAATGGCAGCGCCGCCAGCAGGTAGATGCTGAGCATCAGGACTAGATTGCGCAGCGAGTAGTTGAGGCCGACACGGATGCGTACCAGGCACGCCAGCGCCAGGAGCGTGGACGCGGCGTGAAGCAACGCTCCGAGTGTCAGCAGTCGCGCAGTGGACACAGCGGCCAGGCGGCGGCGCAGAACATAGACGAGCACGCCGCTCGCGCTCAGGCCAAAGAGGGCAATGGAGATGGCGAGAAAGGCGAAGTGGTAATACATCGTGACGGAAAAAATGCGCGTCAGCGCCAATTCCGTCATCAGCAGCGCCGCGGATACGGCACCGATCCCGATCAGAATCGATCGATCCACCCCCATTACGGCCACGCGCGAGTCGGTCATCGTCTGCCGAGTCTACAGGAACACCTTTGTCCTCGACGGCTATGCCAACCGCGTCGATCTTGTCGCGCTGAACGGACTACTATCACCGAGTGCCGCGCTGGGTCGCTCCGAGTGTCGCCGTGCTGGCGTGCTCCTGGCTGGTCCTCATCGTTGCCGCTCCGTTTTTGTGGGTACCCGCCGCCGGCGTGATGTACGCGGCCGGTTCCTTCATCTGCCATCAGATCCCGCAGCGCTCGTTCCACCTCGATGGAATTCAGCTTCCCGTGTGCGCCCGATGCCTCGGTCTCTACGGGGGCGGCGCATTCGGAAGCGTCATTGCCGCGTTTCGCCGTTGGTCCATGAGCGACGGACACGTCCTGACACGCGTGGCTCGCTGGAAATGGACGGCGATTGCCGCGGTCCCGACCATCGCAACCTTTGTCCTTGAATGGGGATTCGGCTGGCCCATCTCGAATACGGTGCGCGCGGTCGCCGCCCTGCCATTCGGCGCGGCAGTGGCTTTCGTGGTGGTGATCTCGGCGGCTACGGTACACTACGAATAATGCGAGCCGCCGCGGCCGATCAGGTCGAGCCTGCGATCAACAAATACCTGGTTGCCGTCCTCGCGTGGGCAGTTCCCGGCGGTGGGCATCTGCTGCTTCGACGGCGCCAGAAGGGCGTGACGTTTCTGATCGTCCTCACGCTCATGTTTGCGACCGGACTCTGGCTCGAAGGACGCATTTTTCCTCTTGCCTTCGATCTCTCGCAGCCGCTTGTCGGGCTTGCAGCGGTCGCCGATCTCGGGATCGGCATCCCGTATTTCATTGCCAAGTTCATGGGCCAGGGCGCCGGCCGCGTCGTGGCGATCACCTACGAATATGGCAATGCGTTCGCGATCGTGGCCGGCCTGCTGAACATGCTCGTCGTTCTCGACGCGTGGGACATCGCCGAGGGCCGGAAGTGACCTCGCATCTCGGACTGATGGCCCTGTTTGCGGTGTTTGTCTCGACCGTGTTCGCCACATTGATGCGCGACGAACCGCGCGATCAGCTGTGGTTCGGAAGCAAGTTGGTCGCTGGATTCATCGGCGCCGGCATTCTGATCGGCTGGCTGCTGTACCCGCTTCCACTTTGACAGCGCCGGTACGTCGGGCTCTCTTATGGGGCCCCGTGGTTGCGTACATGGCTATGATTTTTTACCTGTCCGCTCAGTCCAGTCCGCCGGTGCCCGGCGGAATCCCTGACTGGATTCTTCACGGCGTCGAATACTTCGGCTTTGCTGTCTTCGTGTTCCGTGCGGTCTCCGGCGGCCTGCCTGCGCGGGTGAGCCGTCCGCGGGTGCTGGCCACGATGTCCATCGCGACGGTCTACGCGATCAGCGACGAAGTGCATCAGCTGTTCGTGCCGTTTCGCACCGCCGACATTCGTGACGTGCGGTCCGACGTGATCGGGGCGTCGCTGGCGCTGCTGGCCTGCTGGGCGTGGCATATAATCGCCACTCCTGCGACTCACATCGCCGACACCACATCCCGACGTTGACAACGCCGCGCCACCTGCCGCCGATGGACATACGAGGCTCAGTCGTCGCGACGGGCTGCCGCTTCGCGATCGTCGTCTCGCGCTTCAACGAGGACATCACCGCCGGGCTGTTGAGCGGTGCCCGCTCGACACTGGTCGATGCCGGCGTCCGCGACGAGGATGTGACCGTCATTCATGTGCCCGGTGCCTTCGAGATACCGGTGGCTGCTCTTCACGCGGCACAAGAAGGTCACGTTGACGCCGTGATCTGCCTCGGCTGTCTCATCAAGGGCGACACGATGCACTTTGAGTACATCGCCGAGGCTGCCGCACACGGCATCATGAACGTGAGCGTCTCCACGGGGGTGCCTGTTGCGTTTGGCGTGCTGACGGCAATGACGGACGAGCAGGCGGTCGTTCGTTCGGCGCCTGGTGAGGGAAACAAGGGACGCGAAGCAGCGCTGGCCGCGATCGAAATGGCCACGTTGTTCAAGCGCCTTGGTGGCCATCGTGCCCACACCGGGGGCGCCGCATGACGGCGCCTGCGGAAAAGCGGTCGGCGCCGCGCGCGCCCAAGGAGCAGCGGCATCGGGCTCGCGAAGCAGCGGTCCAGATGCTGTACCAGTGGGAGGTGGGTCGGCTCTCGATGGTCGAGATACGACAGACCTTCTGGGCGCATGACGATGAGAGCGGCGAGCCACTGGGGTCCGACCTGCGCGCCTTCGCAATGTCGCTGGCCGACGGTGTCGTCTCCACCGTGGACGCACTCGATCCAATGATCGCGAGCGCCGCGGAACACTGGCGGATCGAGCGGATGAATGTGCTGGACCGGCTGATTCTTCGACTCGCGGTCTACGAGTTCCTGCACCAGGCCGATACGCACGCCAAGGTCATCATCAACGAGGCGCTGGAGCTGGCGCGGAGCTTCAGCGGCGACGAGTCGGTCCGGTTCATCAACGGCATTCTCGACAGCATCCGACGCACACTCGAACGCGAATGAGCACAGGCGAAGAATCCGATCAGGTTGCGCAACGGCGCGCGAATCTCGAGGAACTGCGGAAGCTCGGCGTCGAGCCGTACCCGCATCGTTTCGAGACTCAGGCGACGGTCGCCGCCATCGTCGCCGAGCACGGCGCCAGGAGCGGAGAAGAGCTTGAAACGGCGCGCTTCGAAGTGCGGACCGCCGGCCGCATCCTGGCGATTCGCAGCTTTGGAAAAGCGAACTTCCTGGTGTTGTCGGACGGGACGGCGCGCATTCAGGTGTACCTCCGTCAGGATTCGCTTCCGGAACGCGACTTTCAGATCTTCAAGCTGCTCGATTTCGGTGATTGGGTCGGGGTGTCGGGCCGCCTGTTCCGGACCCGGACACAGGAGTTCACGCTTCACGCCTCGTCGCTCGCGTTCCTGGCGAAGTGCCTGCTGCCGCTGCCCGAGAAATGGCACGGACTTCAGGATGTGGAAATTCGCTACCGGCAGCGATACCTCGACCTCATCGTCAACCCCGAGTCGCGGCGCGTGTTTGAGGTACGCAGCCGCGTGGTCACCGCCATTCGCGAATTCCTGATCAGCCGCGGGTTCCTCGAAGTGGAAACGCCGATGATGCAGCCGATCGCTGGCGGAGCGCTGGCGCGGCCGTTCGTGACGCACCACAACGCGCTCGATATGCGGCTGTACATGCGCATTGCGCCGGAGCTCTATCTGAAGCGGTTGACCGTGGGCGGCATCGAGAAGGTGTTCGAAATCAACCGGAACTTCCGCAACGAAGGGATTTCGACGCAGCACAACCCCGAGTTCACGATGCTCGAGTTCTACTGGGCCTACGCCGACTACAACGATCTGATGCTGTTGACCGAGCGCATGTTCCAGGAGGTCGCGCGGAAGGCCACCGGCAGCGATCAGGTGGTCTACGGCGAGCATACGATCTCGTTCGCGTCTCCCTTCAAGCGGCTGTCGCTGCGCGAGGCGGCCCGCGCCGCCGCTGAGAAGCGTCTGGGGACTGATGTGCCGTCATCCGCGCTGCGCTCGAAGGAATCCGCCGCGGCGCTGGCGGGCCGTCTCGGCCTCGAGGTCGATCCCGCCGCAGGCCCCGGCAAAATTACGGCTGAGATCTTCGAGAAGCTCTGTGAGGACGAGCTGGTCGAGCCGACCTTCGTCTACGACTTCCCGACCGAGGTCTCACCGCTGGCCAAACAGAACCCGGACGACCCCGAGACCGTCGAACGATTTGAGCTGTACATCGGTGGCTTCGAGGTCGCGAATGCGTTCAGCGAGCTGAATGACCCTGGAGAGCAGCGTCGGCGGTTCGAAGATCAGCTCCGTAGCCGAGCCGGCGGCGATGAGGAAGCGCATGAAATGGACGAAGACTACGTTCGCGCTCTGGAGTACGGCATGCCTCCAGCGGCAGGCGAAGGTGTGGGAATCGACCGCCTGGTGATGCTGCTCACGAACAGCCCATCGATCCGCGACGTCATCCTCTTTCCGCTGATGCGGCCACGGTAGACGCGTGCGCTTTGAGCTGTTCATCGCACTCCGCTATCTGCTGGCCCGCCGCAAACAAGCATTCATCTCCGTCATCTCGCTCATTTCCACCGTTGGTGTCGGTGTCGGTGTCATCGCGCTGATCGTCGCGCTGGCGTTGATGACCGGCCTCCAGGGTGAGCTTCGCGATCGGATCCTGGGATCAACCGCGCATGTGTACGTCTGGAAGACTGGCGGGATCACGGACTACCAGGCTGAAGTGCAGCAGCTTCGGAAAGCTGCGCACGTCGTTGGGGCCGCCCCGGCGATCATGGGGAAGGCGCTCGTCAGCAGCCCGCAGGGCAAGAACTTCATCACGCTGAAAGGAATCGACCCGACCCTCGAGCCGAACGTGACCGATCTCGGCAAGACGATGCAGCAGGGGAGCGTCGATGCCGTCCTGAGCGGCGAGGACGAGCTGCCGGGGATTCTGATTGGCAAACAACTCGCGCAGACGCTCGGGGTAAAGGTTGGCGACGTCGTGAACCTGCTCACCGACCAGGGAACGCTCTCGCCAGGAGGGATGCTCCCACGCAATCGGAAGGCGCGTGTCGGCGGCATTTTTTCGATGGGTCTGCTCGAATTCGACTCTGAATGGGGATTCGTCTCACTCGACTTCGCCGAGCGCCTCGTTGGCGTCGATCAGGTCGAGCTCATCCAGCTCCGGGTTGACGACGTCGATGCCGCGCCGGCGATTGCCCAGAACATCGAGGCGTCGAATTCCTCTTACCGCGCGCAGGACTGGACCGATCTCAACGCTTCGTTCTTTTCCGCGCTCAGCCTCGAGAAGCTGGGGATGTCGATCGCGATCGGCCTGATCATGATGGTCGCCGCCCTGCAGATCGTCGCGTCGCTCATCCTGCTGGTCATGGAGAAGAGCCGGGACATCGGGATCCTGAAGACGATGGGCACGTCGCCGCGGCGTATTTCGGTGATCTTCATGATGCAGGGGACGATCATCGGCGTTGTCGGCACGGTCATCGGGGCCATCGCGGCAGTGGCGCTGTGCTGGGTGCTGACCGAGTACAAGCTCGTGCACATCCCGGAAGACGTGTATCAGGTCTCGTATGTCCCGTTCATCGTCACGCCGGCGGACTTCCTGCTGGTGGTTGTGTCGGCCATTGTGATCTGTTTTCTCGCGACGATCTATCCGTCGCGCCAGGCCGCTCACCTCGATCCGGTCCAGGCCTTGCGGTTCGAGTGACGCGATGAGCTACGTCGTCGTCAGCGGCCTCAACAAGTTTTACGATTCCGGCGCGGCACGGCTGCACGTGTTGAGAGATGTCGAGCTCGAGGTCCAGCGCGGCGAGATGCTGGCGATCGTCGGCACGTCCGGCGTCGGCAAGAGCACGCTGCTGCACCTGCTCGGCGGACTCGATCGCGCGGATGCAGGGTCGATACGCGTCGGCGACACGGAGTTGCTGACGCTGGCCGACACTGAACTCGTCGCCTTTCGCAATCGGCACGTCGGGTTCGTTTTTCAGTTCCACCATTTGTTGCCTGAGTTCGATGCCGCCGAGAACGTCGAGATGCCGATGCGGATTGC
>Ga0070670_100003418_pt1 | contig 13174 bp, 9 predicted proteins | sample KBSS63metaG_FD_64665 | JGI IMG/M metagenome (GOLD analysis project Ga0070670, IMG submission 64665) | Switchgrass rhizosphere microbial communities from Kellogg Biological Station, Michigan, USA - KBS S6-3 metaG | ecosystem: Host-associated > Plants > Roots > Rhizosphere > Soil ... | reverse complement strand
CACGATCGAGCTGCTGCAGCAGCTCGAGACGCAAGGCTGCACCATGGTTGACACCACGTGCGGCTCGGTGCTCAACGTCTGGAAAAACGTACGGCGCTATACGGCTGAAGGCCTCACGTCGATCATCCACGGCAAGTTCTGGCACGAAGAAACACGCGCAACAGCCTCGCAAGCTGCCTCCGGCGGCGGACACTACCTCGTGGTCCTCGATCGCGCTGAAGCCGCGGCCGCGTGCGAGTACATCCGCCAGGGGGGCAACGCTCGCGATTTCCTCGCACAGTTCGAGCGCGCGGTTTCCCCGGGGTTCGACCCCGATCTCCATCTTCAGCGTCTTGGCTGCGCGAACCAGACGACGATGCTCAGCTCTGAGTCGCTTGCGATTGCGGAGATGTTCCGCGATGCGGTGCGCGCCCGCTTCGGCGAGGCGGACCTCGACCTTCGATTCCGTTCCTTTGACACCATCTGCAGCGCCACGCAGGACCGGCAGGATGCGGTGGCCGCGCTGCTCGACGAGCGGCCGCTCGACCTTATGATTGTCATCGGCGGGTATAACAGCAGCAACACGTGCAATCTGGCCCGGATTTGCGAGTCGAGAGTGCCGACGTTTCACATCGCGGAGCCGGTCGGTCTCATGTCATCATCCGAGATCCGGCACAAGCCGGTTGGCGGGACGGGCGAACGCATTTCCACGGGATGGCTGCCTGACTCCGGTCCGGTATCGGTTGGGTTGACCTCTGGCGCATCGACACCCGATAACTTGGTTGACATCGTCATCCGAAGGCTGGACGCCTTCGCCAACCTCGGTGAATCCGGGTAAATACAAACCGCGCGCCAGTCGTATTGACCGGCGAAGCTAACTATGACTCTTTCAACACTTTCCCGGCGATTCGCCTTCGGCGCCGCCGTCCTCGTCGGCGCCGCCATCCTGTCGGCTCCCACGGTTTCGGCGCAGGGATTCAAGTGGTGGCAGTCGGAGACGTTCAAACGCGAACTGGGGCTCACTGCCGACCAGAGCGCGAAGATAGAAGCCATCTTCCAGAAGACGCTCCCCGTCCTACGCCAGGAGAAGGATGCGCTCGACAGGGCCCAGGCCGACTTCAATCAGATGATCGAGGCCAGCGACGATGCGCAGGTGATGGCGCAGGTCGGTGTCGTCGAAGCCGCCCGCTCTGAATTGAACAAGTCCAGAACCATGATGCTGCTGCGCATGCGCCGCGTGCTGACGCCGGATCAGCGCGTCAAGTTCGTGATGGTCCAGCAGCAGACGCGCAATCACGGCCGCTCGGGCGGCAAACGCTAGGCGTTTCCTTCTTTATTGAAACAAGACCCATGAAGACTGTTGCCTGCTTCGTTCGTATTTTTTCATGTGTACTGGCCTTGGTCGCGTACGGCCGGCCGGCAGGAGCACAAACCGACGCCGACCGTGTCCGCCTGGATGACATCGCGCGGGAAGCGGCGCGTGAATTCGCCGCCACCAACTCGCCGACGCTGGATCAAACGCGTCCAACGGCACCCGCGCCGCCGGCGGGGACGCAAGTTGATCTGTCCCTCGACGAGGCAACGGCGCGAGCGCTCGAACGGAATCTCGAGATCGCCGTCGAGCGGCTCAACCCGCAGACATTCGATCTGAATATCGCCCGTATTCGTGCGGCCTACCGCCCGACCGCGGTCTCCACCATCGGACAGTTCTCGCGTGTGCAGCCGCCGACCAGCACCCTCAACGGCGGCCTGCGCGTCGAGAACACCACGACGACGTACAACTCCGGGTTGCAGCAGCTCGTGCCCTGGGGCGGCGGCGCCGTTGCGTTTCAGTTCAACAACAACAAACAGGTCAGCTCGAACAACCTTCTCAATTACAACCCGGCCTTCAACAATAATTTTGGACTCACGCTGACGCAGCCGCTGCTGCGCGGTTTTCTCATCGACAACAACAGGCAGCAGCTGATCGTCACGGCGCTGAACCGTGACGCGTCGGAGATCCAGCTGCGCGGGACGATTGCGACGACCCTCGCCAACGTGCGGAACGCCTATTGGGAGCTGCTCTTCTCCATTCAGGCGCTTGACGTGGCGCGTGGGTCGCTCGATCTGGCGACCAAGCTCGTCACCGATAACCGCTCCCGCGTCGAGGTGGGCGCACTGGCGCCGCTCGACGTCGTGCAGGCACAGGCCGAAGAGGCGACCCGGCGGCAGGCGCTCGCGCAGGCCGACGCGCAGGCCCGCACCGCGGAACTCGCGCTCAAGCGTCTCATCGTCAGCGGCACGGACGATCCGCTCTGGAGCGCCGAGATCAATCCCGTCGATCGCCCGACGTTCCTTCCCGATCCGCTCGACGTCCAGAGCGCCGTCCGGAAAGCGCTCGACAACCGGACCGACCTGCAGATTGCGCGCAAGACGATCGACAGCAACGATGTGACGATGCGCTTCATGCGCAACCAAACGCTCCCCGAGCTCGATCTGACCGCGATGTACGGGGCGACCGGTCTCGGCGGCACGCAGTTTCAGCGCAATGGGAGCGGCGTGACGAGCCAGGTCATCGGCGTTGTACCCGGCGGTTACGCGGATGCTTGGCACACTCTCACCGGCCGCAATTACCCGACGTGGAACCTCGCGCTGAACCTCTCGTATCCAATTGGTGCGAGCGCTCAGGATGCCCAGCTGGCGCGGGCAAAGGTTCAGCTCAATCAGTCGGCGGCACAGTTGCGGGCGCTGGAGCTGCAGGTGGCGACCGACGTCACCAACGCTGCGCTTCAGGTGCAGAGTGGTTTGACGCGCTATCAGGCGGCGAGCGTCGCCCGCGATCTCGCACAACAGCGGCTGGATGCCGAGCAGAGTCGCTTCGAAGTCGGCTTGTCGACCAATTTCCTGGTCGTTCAGGCACAGCGCGATCTTGCCACTGCGCAGAATACAGAGCTGCGGGCGCTGCTCGATTATCGAAGAGCGCTGGTCGACTACGAGCGCGTGCAGGAAACACCGGCGGCGCGCGGCGGCGGCATCACGACGATCAACGCGGCGGGCGGCGGTGGTGCCGGCCCAGCGGTACAGGGCAATAACTAATCATATGGGTCGTTACTAACGGACTATTGATGCGAAGAATTGTCATCATCGCGGTCATTCTCGCGACCGCACTCGTGGGCTTTGCGTTCTACTCCGGCATGTTCAGCCGGAACAACGCCGCCCAGGCTGCGGGCACGCAGGATCCGGCCGCACAGGGCCGCGGCGGCGCCGCAGGCCGCCAGGGAGGCGCACCCGGTGCACGCGGCGGACGCGGCCAGTTGACGGTTGAGCTCGCTCCTGTCGTCCACGCGGACGTCAATCGCGAACTGTCGGTGGTCGGAAACCTGATTGGCGACCAAACCGTGTCGGTCGTGCCGAGGACCGCAGGGCGTCTGATGGAGATCGCTGTGAAGCTCGGCGACCGCGTCAGTCGCGGCCAGCGGATCGCGAAGATCGAGGATGAAGAGATCCTCGAGCAGGTCAGACAGGCGGAAGCCGCGTTTGAAGTCGCGAAAGCGACGATCCGGCAGCGGGAAGCGGACCTCTCTCTCGCCAAGACCAACGTGGAGCGTTCCCGGAGCTTGTTCCAGCGCCAGCTGCTGCCGCAGCAGACGCTCGACGACGCGGAAGCGAAGTATCAATCCGCGCAGGCGGCGCTCGATCTGGCGCGTGCACAGAACACGCAATCGCAGGCGCGGCTCGACGAGCTTCGCATCAACCAGCAGAACACCATCATCACGTCGCCGGTCAATGGCTTCGTGTCCCGTCGTACGGTTGATCCTGGCGCCTTCGTGTCACAAAACTCGCCGGTCGTCGAGGTCGTGGACATTACGCGTGTCCGGCTGGTGGCGAACATCATCGAGAAGGACCTGAAACAGATCGGCGTCGGTGATACGGCGCGTGTGGAGGTTGATGCGTTTCCGGGCGAGGATTTCATGGGACGCATCGCGCGCGTATCACCGGTGCTCGATCCACAGACGCGGACAGCGCCCATCGAAGTCGAAATCTCGAATCCGCAGTACCGGCTGAAGCCCGGCATGTATGCGCGTGTCGGCATCATCACCGAGTCACATCCAAACGCGCTCGTCGTGCCGACCAATGCGGTCGTGGATGTGAATGGCACGCGCGGCGTCTATCTCGCGGTCAACAACGCGGCCGCCTTTCATCCTGTGAAGATCGGCATCGAAGGGAATGAGCGCACCGAGATCCTCGACGGGGTGGCCATGGGCGACCGCGTCGTCACCACCGGCGCGGCCGGCCTCCGCAATGGAGATCCGATCATCCTGCCTGGCGGCGCGAGGGGAGAACTCGGCTCACGAGGTTCGCGAGGGTCACGAGGTTCAGGAGGTTCAGAGGGTTCATTGGGTGCGGAGAGTTCGAGAGGTGCAAGGGATTCCGCAGCATCGAATTCCGAAACCCGGACCCCGAATCCCGCGGGCGCCGGCGGTGAAGGCCGCCGTGGCGGCTTCGGTGGCCGCCGCGGACAACGAGCAGGCGGAGCCGCACCCCAATCGCAGTAATCATTTCGCCATCGAGAGCGCATATGAGCATTCCACGTATAGCCATTCATCGTCCGGTCACGATGTTCATGCTGAGCGCCGTGATCGTGATGCTGGGCGCCATCTCTCTCACCAAGCTGCCGGTGGACCTGATGCCGGAGTTCGCGGCGCCGGTCATCACGGTCAACACGACGTATGCGAATGTCGGCCCGCTCGAGATCGAGGAACTGATCACGCGGCCGATCGAGCAGTCGGTCAGCGCGGTGGCCGGCATTACGCGGGTGGAGTCGAGCTCGCGTGAGGGCGGCGGCAACGTTCGTCTCTTCTTCGATTGGGGTACCAACCTGGACGCCGCTGCCGACGACGTTCGGAGCAGGCTTGATCGTGTACGCGGCCGTCTCCCTGAAGAGGCGGATCCGCCGGTCATCTTCAAGGCGGACTCAAACGCGTTTCCGATCATGCAGATTGGCGTCGAGGGCGACTACGACCCGGTCACCCTCCGCGAGATGGCGGAAAACGATCTATCGCCCAGGCTCGAGCGCGCACCGGGCGTGGCGGCAGTGACGATCAACGGCGGCCTGCGGCGGCAGATTCACGTCGATCTGTCGAAGGAAAAGATCACGGCTCTGAACTTGTCGGTTGATCGTGTCGTGCAGGCGCTGCGGTCCGAAAACCAGAACCTGCCACTCGGCCAGATCGACCAAGGCGATTCAACCTACCTCGTTCGCAGTCAGGGACAGTTCAATAACATCGACGATATCCGGAATCTCGTCGTGCTGACGCGCGAAAACGTCCCGGTCTACCTGCGGGACGTCGCCGACGTCACGGACGCGACGGAGGATCGACGTCAGTTTCAGCGCATCACGTCGCGGGACGCGAGCGGCAAGCTCGGCGAAGGCCACACGGCTGTCCGGATGCAGATCAACAAGCAGTCGGGCGAGAACACGGTCGCGGTCGCCCAGGGCATTCGCAACGAAGTTGCCCGCATCAACCGCGATGTTCCCGGCGTGCGGCTCATCGTGCTCGACGACAACGCCATCTTCATCGAGCGCGCCATCAACAACGTGAAAGAGCACGCGTTGGTCGGCGGCATCCTGGTCGTCCTGATCATCTTCGCCTTCCTCCGCGATTTCCGTTCGACCCTCATCGTCTGCACATCGATTCCCGTGTCGGTCATCGGAACCTTTGCGCTGCTCTACTTCGGCGGCTTCACGCTGAACACGATGACCTTCGGAGGGCTGGCGCTCGGCATCGGCATGATTGTCGATGCGGCGATCGTCGTCCTCGAAAACACCCATCGCCACCTGGAAAAGGGCAAGGACCGGATGACCGCCGCCATCGACGGCAGCGAGGAAGTCTGGTCGGCAATCCTCGCGTCGACGCTGACACACATCGCCGTCTTCGTTCCGCTGCTGTTCCTGCAGGGGATCTCGAGCATCCTGTTCACGCAGCTCTCATTCGTCGTCATGTTTTCCCTCGCGATGTCGCTGTTCGTCGCGGTGACCATCGTGCCCGTGCTCTGCTCACGCTGGCTGCGTACGCCTGACGAACATCGGCACCGGTCAGGCATGCTCGGGCGCTTCTATGGAGCAAGCGAACGGTTTCTTGAAGGTCTCGACGACGGGTATCGGCGCGTCATCCATGTCGCCCTCCACCATCGGCCGACGGTGATTGGCGCCGCGGCGGGGCTTGTCGTGCTCGCGGTCTTCCTGTATCCCCGCGTCGGTACCGAACTGCTGCCGCAGACCGACGAGGGACAGGTCAACATCAACGCGCAGCTGCCCATCGGCACGCGCATGGAAGTCACCGAAAACGTGATGTTGCGCCTCGAGGAACTGATCAAGCAGTACGTCCCCGAAGCGACGACCATCGTGACCAACGGTGGCGCCGGCGGCGGCGGCTTCGGCGGAGGCGGCAATACGAACCGCGGCGGCATGCAGGTCAAGCTCGTGCCGCGTGATCAGCGCACCCGAACGAGCGATGAGATCGCTCAGGACCTGCGGCGCAGGCTGGCTGGAATTCCCGGTGCCATCGTGCGCACCAATCCCGGCGGCGGCAACTTCCAGCTCAATCAGATTCTTGGAGGTGGTCAGGATGCCCGCCTCTCGCTCGAGATTCGCGGTCATGAGATTGAGGATGCGCGGCGCATCCAGCAGCAGGCGATCGGGCTGATGCAGGAGACACCGGGCATCGCCGACGTCCGCATCGCCCAGGACGACGCACGTCCCGAACTCGCGATTCGCGTCGACCGACCGAAGGCCGCCATGCTCGGTCTGACCGTCAACGGCGTCGCTACGACGATTCAAACCAACGTCGCAGGAACGACGGCCGCACAGTTTCGCCAGCGCGGCAACGAATATCCGATCGTCGTGCGGCTTCGTGAACAGGATCGCGAGTTGATTCAAGACATCGGTGACGTGCTCGTCAACACGCCCAGCGGTCAGGTCGTCCCGGCTCGGAACCTGCTTGCCGTCAACCGTGAAACCGGTCCTGTCCAGATCGATCGCAAGAACATGGAGCGCATCGTTCGCGTCAACGCCGAACCTGAAGTCGCGCTCAGCGATGCAGTCGTCAATGTCCAGCAGCGGCTTGGCCAAATCCGCGTGCCGCAGGATTTTTCGGTCGGCTTCGGGTCGGAAGTCGAGGAGCAGGCGAGATCGTTCAACCAGCTCAAGATCGTCCTCATCCTCGCGGTGCTGCTCGTCTACGCGGTAATGGCGTCACAGTACGAATCGCTGCGCGATCCGTTCATCATCATGTTCTCGATTCCGACCGCATCGATCGGCATCGTCGGAGGGCTGCTGCTGACGCGAACCGCCTTCAGCATGCAGGCCTACATCGGCGTCATCATGCTTGCCGGCATCGTCGTCAGCAACGCGATTCTGCTCGTCGACTACATCAACACGCTCCGACGCAGAGATGGCCTGCCGTTGCGCGAGGCCGTCGAGATCGGCGGCCGTACGCGTCTGCGGCCGGTGCTGATGACGTCAATCGCGACGATGCTCGGGCTGGTGCCGATGGCAATCGGTATCGGCGATGGTGGGGAACTCCAGGCGCCGCTCGCGCGCGTCGTCATTGGCGGTCTGCTGGCGTCAACGCTCGTGACGCTAGTGCTCGTACCCGCGGTGTACACCTTGTTCGAGGAAGGCTGGAAGGGGCTGCTCCACAAGCATGAGGAAGCGCCTTCAGCGGAGCACGTCTAAGAGTTCGCCAATCGTTTTTCCGGTCACGGGATCAATCCAATCCGCGGCAATCTCCGCGAGCGGCTGCAGCACGAACCGCCGCTCGCGAAACCGCGGATGCGGAACCATCAACCCCGGCTCGTTGATCACGCTGTCGGCGTAGAGAATCAAGTCCAGATCGATCGTTCGCGGTGCGCCGATGTACGGCCGCTCACGTCCCAGCTGCTGCTCGACGACCAGCAACGCGTCGAGAGCCGCGCGGGCGGAGAGCTCCGACTCCCCCGTCGCCGCCGCGTTCAGAAACATCGGCTGCGTTCCCGGCACATCGACAGGGTCGGTGTCATAGAACGACGAGACGCGCAGATGCGACACGGTTGGAGCGAGCGCCTCAATAGCACGGCGCAGATGTGCTTCGCGATTTCCGAGATTGCTTCCGAGTGCGATGGCGACTCTGCGGCTCAACGCTCAGTGCTCAAGGCTTCGGCACAACCTTCTGACGTTCTCGCTTGCGTCCGGAGTCTTGAGCCGGGGCCTACTCGAGCCACCGTGTCGGAAGGACTGCTCCGACGCGCGGAACGCCGCCGGTACGGCGGCCGAGCACGTCCTCGAACCCCGCCGCTGCCTGCTCGAAGAGCTGCTTGTGCTCGATCGATTCGCCGAGAATCACGTTGAGCATGTTGCGATGGCGGGCATGAGTCATGGCGTCGACGGGAGCTCTCCATTTCTCGACGAACCCGCCGAGATAGCGCGCGTCGTCGTCGAGAATGCCGCGGAAGGTACCCGATTCGATCTTGCTGCCTCGTGTCGGCGCGGCTGGCGCGGGGAGCGCGGCTGCGCCGGCAGGTGGCAGGACTGCGCTGTATTCAGCCAGCGCGTTCTGCAGCCACTGCAGATGGGTCTCTTCGCGATTGATGACGTACTGATACGCATTGTTGAAGTCGTAATGGCTGACCGTCCGTGCGCTCGCTTCGTGGCGCTCGAGGAGTGCTACGCGAGCGGCAGCGAATTCCGTCAACAGCTTCTGGAGCTCGGACATCAGGCCTTCTGCTTTTCTTTGCAGGAGATGCAGACGCGGGTCCAAGGAATCGCGTCGAGCCGTGCGTCCGCGATCGGTTCGCCACAATCACGGCAGACGCCGTAGGTGCCCTCGTCGATGCGGCGGAGTGCTTCTTCGATGGCCTGGAGAATCTTTGCGTCGGTCTGCTTCAGTTTGAGCTGGATATGCACCTCGTTGTTGCCGCTGGCCTGGTCGGCCATGTCCCCTTGTCGCCCCGAGTTGTTCTCCATCGTCCACTGAAGCGGCTTTGCGGCAGGGCCGCCCAGCAGCTCGCCACGCTTCTGCAGCAACTGCGTGCGATATCGTTCAACTTCCATGTACTACTCCCGAACGGGCCGAAGCTGGCTCGGACAAATCACGATTTTAACGTATCCGGACGGGCTTCGCTGGTTGGTGGTTTCACCACACCACCAACCACTCACCCTTAACCAGCGACTACATGCGGTGGGATTTACTCAGCCCGCAGGGTCGCGAGCGGTTTGTGACGGAGAACGTCGAAACTGGCGAGGACACCAATCGCCGCGACACACGCCGCCGTGGCGGTAATGCCGACGAGTGTGATGGCAGGCGTGGCATGCCACGTCAGGTCGAGCGCGTAGCGAGCAACCGCCCAGCTCAGGACAATTGCGCCGAGCGCGCCGACCGTGCCGGCAATCGCCCCGAGCACGCCGTACTCGAGCAGCAGCATCGTTGCAACGAGCCGGCTGCTCGCGCCGAGCGTCTTCAGGATGGCGGCTTCATAGACACGCTGGAACTTGGTCATCGACACGGCGCCGATCAGAATCAGCATTCCGGAGAACAGCACGAGCCCGCCGACGACGGTGACCCCCAACGTCACGCCGTCGACGATTCCCTGGATGGTGTCGAGCACTTCCCTGAGATCGATGACGGACACGTTGGGATAGCGCGATACGAGCGTCGCCTGCATTCTGGCGCGCGCCGCGGGATTGCGCGGACCATTCACTGAGGAAATGTAGCCGTGCGGCGCGTTCTCAAACGGCCCCGGGCGGAACACGATCATAAAGCCGCCGGAGCGGTAGTCGCGCCAGTTCACCTTCCGGATACTGGTCACGCGCGCCGTGATCGTGCGGCCCAGCACGTCGAATTGCATCTGGTCCCCGATGTTGATGCGGAACCGCTCCTGCAGCCGCTCTTCGATCGACACCTCCGCTTCGCCGGTTGAGGGCGAGGCGTCCCACCACTTCCCTTGTAGCAGTTCTTCGTTGGAGTTGAGTTGCGGACGATACGTAATCGTGTACTCGCGTGAAAGCGATCCGCGGCCACGGACCTGCTCGTAGCTCTCGAGGTTCACTTCACTGCCGCGAACGGCGGTGACGCGCGCTCGCAGTACGGGAATGATGTTCGGCGGCGGCTCACTGCCATTCTGCTCGTCGAGGAAGGCCGCCAGACCGTCCTTCTGGTCGGGCTGGATGTCGATCAGGAACATGTCCGGCGCATCCTCACCCACCTGCACCGCGAAGTCCTGCAGGAGATTGGCCTGAAGCGTCCGGACGCCGAGGATGAAAAAGGTGCCGAGACCGACGGCAAGCAGAATGACGCGCGTCTGATTCCCGGGTCGTGCGATGTGCAGCACGGCTTGACGGAGGGCAAACGACGGCGAGTAGCGCAGCGGCTGCACGGCTCGTACGAGCGCCAACCCCGCGAGGTGCAGCACGACGGCCGTGGCCACGAAACCACCCGACAGCATCAGCCCGACGCGCAGCGAGCCGGCCTGCCATGCGGCGACCGCGACCAGCGACGCGGCGACAACGGCGGTGACGCTCCATTTGACCCAATCGATGCGCGCCAGCGGTGGGATGTCGTGCCGCAGCAGCAGCGACGGCTTCACATGCCGCACGTCAAGCAACGGCACGAGTGAGAAGAGAATCGAGACGAGCAGACCGACAGCGAGGCCCTGCGCCACGGCCGCGGTCGTCAATCCGTACTCCACTTGGAAGACCGCCGGGATGTTCCCGATGAACGCTGGCACTGCCGCGATCACGGCCGCGGCCATGGCTACGCCAAGCACACTGCCCGCGACCCCGAGCAGCAGCACCTGCGTCATATAGATCGCAAGAATCTCGTGTGAGGTCGCGCCGACGCATTTCAGGATGGCGATGCTCCGCAGCTTCTGCTGCACGAACACCCGCATGACACTCGAGACGCCGATGCCGCCGAGGATGAGGACCACGAGGCCGACGAGGCTGAGATAGTTTTCAGCGCGCGTCAGGTTCTCACCCATCTGGTCTTCGCTGCGCCGATACGAGCGGACGCCGACAAACTCATTCGCAAACGTCGAGCGTAGTCCGGTCGTCAGCGGTTCCACCGCAGCGCGAGGCACCTTGAGGAGAAGCTGGCGCGAAGCACGGCTGCCGAATGAGAGCAGGCCGGTCTCCTCGAGCGCCGCGTAGTCGATGATGACGCGCGGCCCCAGACTGAACGCGCCCAGACTGCGTCCCGGCTCGGACGCGATCACGCCTCGAATCTGGAACGGCACGTTGCCGATGAGAATCTCGTCGCCGACCTTCAAATCGAGCTGCGCCAGCAGTTCCGGCCGGACGACGACGCCGTGATTGAGCAGAAGGTTGTAGGAGTAGGTGCCATCGGCCAGGGTCAGCGTTCCATACAACGGAAATTCACGCTCGACGGCGCGCAGTTCGACCATTCGCGCGACGGCCTTCGATGGATCCGCCGGACGCACCATCGTCGGAATCTCCGTCGCGCGCGAGACGACGCCGATGCGGCCCGCCCGCTGTTCGGCGGCAATCGTGTCGAGCACCTTCGGGGTGAACTCACGGTTGCTCGTCAGCAGGATGTCGGACGCGATGAGCACCTGCGCCTGCTGTGACATCCCCGCCCGCACACTCTGAATGACGGAGCGCAATGCGATGATCGCGGCGACGCCGACCGCAATGCAGATGAAGAAGAACAGCAGCCGCTGCCACGACGAGCGGATCTCGCGGGCGGCCATGCGCAGAATGAACATCATCTCGTGACTTCCACTCGGGATTCGGGATTCGGGATTCGGGATTCGTGCTCCACAGGGCGGCCGTCGCGCAGGACCAGCCGGGAATCCGCAAGCGAGGCGAGATCGGGATCGTGTGTGACCAGCATCATCGTGGTCTGCCGAGTGCGTCGGACATTGAGCAGCATGTCCATGATCAACTTGCCGGTTGTCGAGTCGAGATTGCCGGTGGGCTCGTCGGCAAGAATGATTGGCGGATCGTTGGAGAGAGCGCGCGCGATCGCCACGCGCTGCTGTTCGCCGCCGGACAACTGCGATGGATAGTGATGGCCCCGATCCGCAAGGCCGACCTCTTCCAGAAGCCGCTTCGCACGTACCGACGCATCGCGCCTTCCGGCAATCTCCATCGGGATCAGAATATTTTCGAACGCGGTCAACGATGGGACGAGATGGAAGAATTGAAACACGAAGCCGATCTTCTCCCCCCGCAGCTTGGCCAACGCATCCTCGCCAAGTCTCGTGATCTCCACATCATCGATGATGATCTCGCCACTGGTCGGCGCGTCGAGGCCTGCGACGAGGCCGAGCAGCGTGGACTTGCCGCTGCCCGAAGGGCCAAGCACGGCGAGAAACTGCCCGGAGCGGATTGTGAGATCCAGAGGATGCAGAATAGTCAGCGGCCGTTCGCCGCTCATGACGGTCTTGGAAACGCCGCGAAGCTGAATCATCGACGCTGCTTCTCAACGAGCGGCTTCAACGCCCGCCACAAGTTGGCTTCGACAATTCGCGCACCGGCAGGATTGGGATGGATCCCATCGGCGATGTTGAGCGCCGGAATGCCGGCGACCTCGTAGAGGTAGAAGGGCATGAAGGCGACGCGCTCTTCGGAGGCGAGGTCGCGAAACGCGCGGCGGAATTCCGACGTGTAAGCCGCGCCGTAGTTGGGCGGCGCCTCCATGCCGGTGAGCAGCACCTCGATGCCACGCTTGCGGGCGGTCTGAACGATCGTTTTCAAATTGGTTTTCATTTCCGCGACGGGCAGTCCACGTAGGCCGTCGTTGGCGCCCAGCTCGACCACGAGAATCCGCACATCACCATCCAGCGACCAGTCGAGGCGGCGCAGGCCGCCCGCCGACGTGTCGCCCGAAACACCCGCGTTTACCACTTCGTACCTGTACCCCTCTGCGTCCAGATGCTTTTGGACGAGCGAGGGAACGGATTGTTCAACGTCCAGACCGTAGCCCGCCGTCAGACTATCGCCGAGGAAAACAATCCGCGGCCGGGTAGCGGCAGGAGCGGCGGCGGTTGCACGCACCTGCGTGTCGGAGGGCGGAGGTGACGGCGATTCGCGCGCCGCTGCCGGCGTGTTTGATGAGCATGCGGCGAGCGCCAACGCGGCGCAGACGATCAGAACCCGGAGCGGATGCAACATGTTGCGTGTGCTATAGGTATCGTATCGCGTGACCGACTTCTCCAT
>Ga0070670_100003415_pt1 | contig 13178 bp, 6 predicted proteins | sample KBSS63metaG_FD_64665 | JGI IMG/M metagenome (GOLD analysis project Ga0070670, IMG submission 64665) | Switchgrass rhizosphere microbial communities from Kellogg Biological Station, Michigan, USA - KBS S6-3 metaG | ecosystem: Host-associated > Plants > Roots > Rhizosphere > Soil ... | reverse complement strand
CCTCGCCTCGCCCGCGACGAGCTATCCGTCGGTCGGCGCTTCGTTCGGACCGCAGACCTTCAACGTGACGGGACCGGTCGTGCTGGGAAACCCGGAGACCGGATGCAGCCCGATGGCCAATCTCGCGGGGGCGATCGCCGTCGTGAGCGGCTCCTCGTGCGCCTTCCAGACGAGAGTGGCCAATGCGGAGGCCGCGGGCGCCAGCGGCGTCATCGTCATCGATACCGACAATGCGTTGCCGGGCTTCATGTCTTCTCCCATCGGCGGCGGCACGCCGGTGAGCATCCCGGCGACGATCGTCTCGTCCAACAACGGCAGCGCGCTCAAGACGCTGCTGCTGTCGCAGACCGTCAACGCGACGATCGCCGGCGCCTTCCTGCCCGACCGCGACGGCACGCTCGACAACATGATCGTCGCTCATGAATGGGGCCACTACCTGACGAACCGTCTCGTGACCAATGCCGTCGGGCTCGGCAGCAACCAGGCGGGATCGATGGGCGAGGGCTGGGGCGACTTCATCGGCCTGCTGACGTTCGTCAAGCAGAGCGATGCCGCGTTGCCCAACAACACGAACTTCGACGGCACCTACTCCGGCGGCTCGTACGTTCTCGCCGGTCCCGCCTCGCCCGCCTCGCAAGGCGCGTACTTCGGCGTCCGGCGCTATCCGAACTCGCGCGACATGGCGAAGAATCCGCTCACGTTCAAGCACGTCGCGAACGGCGTTGCCCTGCCTGTCTCCCCGGCGCCGGCTTTCGGCGCGGACGGCTCGAACAATGCCGAGGTGCACAACTCCGGCGAAGTCTGGTCCGCGATGCTGTGGGAGTGCTACAGCAATCTGCTTCAGGACACGCTCGGCGGCTCGCCGCGGCTCACCTTCGCGCAGGCGCAGGACCGGATGAAGCGCTACCTCGTGATGGGTCTCAAGCTGACTCCGACGTCGCCGACGTTCATCGAAGCCCGGGATGCGCTGCTCGCCGCGATCGTGTCGCAGGATTCGCAGGATCACGCGAAGTGCCTGCAGGGCTTCACGAAGCGCGGGCTGGGTATCGGCGCCGTCGCGCCCGACCGGTACAGCACGACGCACGCCGGTGCCGTCGAGAACTTCACGCTCGGCGGCGCGCTCGCGGTCACCGCGATCGCACTGAGCGATGCGGCCGGCGCGTGCGACGTCGACGGCACCCTGGACAACGGCGAGAGCGGCACGCTGTCGATCACGGTGCAGAACATCGGTATCGCCGCGTTGTCCGCGACGACAGGCACCGTGGGCACGAGCAATCCGCACGTGCTCCTGCTCTCGGGCGGCGCCCTCGTCTTTCCGCCGATGCAGCCCGGGCAGTCGGTGACGCTCACGATTCCGGTTCAGGTCGCGAACGCGGCGACGGCCGAGACGGCCCAGTTCAACATCAGCGTCGACGACCCATCGCTCTCGATCCCGCGCCCGGTCACGGCCACTCGCATCGCGCGGCTCAATTCGGATGTGATCCCCAACCAGTCGGCGAGCGACGACGTCGAGGCACCGGGGACGACGTGGACCACGGGCACGACGTTCAGCGCCGCGATTCCCGGTGTTCTGTGGCAGCGGGTCGCGATCAGCGACACCGACCATCGCTGGCGCGGGCCCGATCTCGATGGCGCAATGCTGACGTGGTTGCAATCGCCGCCGCTGAACGTCGCGCCGACCGGAAGCTTCACGTTTTCGTTCAGGCACCGTCACAGCTTCGAATACGACTTGTCGACGCTGGTCAACTACGACGGTGGCCAGATTCAGATCAGCACCAATGGCGGCGGCAGCTGGACCAGCGTCGGCGCGCTTGCCACGCCGGGCTACAACGGGACGCTCACGACCGGCTTCTCGAACCCGATGACGGGCTCGGCTTACGTCAAGCGCAACGCGGCATGGCCCAGCCTGGAAACGGTCACCGTCGACCTGGGCACCGCGTACGCTGGCCAGACGGTGTTCATCCGTTTCGCCATCGGCACCGACTCGGGCGGCGTGGCCGAAGGCTGGGACATCGACGACGTGGCGTTCACGAACCTCACGAACCTGCCGTTTCCGCAACGCGGCGCGAACAACGGGTCGTGCTTGACCGTGATGGGCGGCGATCAGCAATGGGCACTGTTCAACACGGCTTTCCCGAACGTGCTGTCGGCGCAATTGCGCACGACCGGCGGCGCGCCGCTCGCGGGTGTCGCCGTCACGTTCTCGACGCCCGGCAGCGGCGCTTCGGCTTCGTTCGGCGGCGCCCCCGTCGTGATCACCGATGCGCTCGGCATCGCGAATTCGCCGGTGGTCACGGCGAACGGCACCGCCGGCGCGTTCGTCGCGACCGCGACGGCCGGCACGAAGAACGCCGTGTTCCGGCTCAGCAACGCCGCCGCGACGCCGACGCTCGATATCGATGGCGACGGCCATTACGACGTGCTCACCGACGGCGTGCTGCTGATCCGCTACCTCCAGGGTCTGACCGGCAACGCGCTGACGGCGGGTGCTCTCGGATTCACGCCGCAGCGCAATGCCGCGCAGATCAAGCAGTACCTCGATGCCATCCGGCCGCTGCTCGACATCGACAACGACGGACAGGTCGACCTCGCGACCGATGGCGCGCTGATGCTGCGCTACCTCGCCGGATTCCGCGGCAGTGCGCTGATCGGCAATGCCACGTCGGCGGCAGCGAAGCGACTGGATGCCGGCGCCCTGGCGGACTGGCTCGACACGCTGCGTCCGTGATCGGATCGGGCGGGACGCGCCAGGCGCTTCCGGCTCGCCCGCGCGGCGCCTCGTCGGCGGGAATTAGTTACTTGCGCGTGCGGTAGTTTCGACCGGAGCGGATGTCGCTTTCGACACACCGCCCCCGACCGCGTCGCCCTCCTCGCCCCTATCCGCGCGAATGCGGAACATCTCGAGTTGCGTGGCATGCCGCTTGCGAGTGCAACGGCAGTGCGCGTTCCGCGCCGTTCCGAAGAGGCGACATCCATGCTGGCCATGACCTACCGCGGACCTTATCGCGTCCGCGTCGACGACAAGCCGATGCCGCAGATCGAGCACCCGCGCGACGCCATCGTTCGCGTGACGCGCGCGTGCATCTGCGGCTCCGACCTCCACCTTTACCACGGCCTCGTGCCGGATACCCGCGTCGGGCAGACATTCGGCCACGAATTCATCGGCGTCGTCGCCGAGATCGGTCCCGACGTGCAGAACCTGCAGGTCGGCGACCGCGTGGTGGTGCCGTTCAACATCTTCTGCGGCGAGTGCTACTTCTGCCGGAAAGGGCTCTTCGGCAACTGCCACAACACGAACCCGAACGCGACCGCTGCCGGCGGCATCTACGGCTACTCGCACACGACGGGCGGCTACGACGGCGGCCAGGCGGAGTACGTGCGCGTGCCCTGCGCCGACGCGGCGGCGACGCCGATCCCCGACGACATCGACGACGACAACGCGGCGCTATGCTGCGACGCCTACCCGACCGGCTACCAGGGCGCCGAGATGGCCGGCATCAAGCGCGGCGACTCCGTGCTCGTCTTCGGCGCCGGGCCGGTCGGCCTCTTCGCCGCGCGCTGCGCGTGGTTCATGGGCGCGGGACGCGTGCTCATCGTCGACGGCTACGACTACCGGCTCGAGTTCGCGCGCTCGTTCGCGCAGTGCGAGACGCTCAACTTCAACACGGTGAACGACATCGTGCTGTACCTGAAGAAGGAGTCCGACGGCCTGGGCTGGGATTGCGCGATCGACTGCGTCGGCGCGGAGGCTAAGGGCAGCATGGCGCAGTGGATCACCGGCGTGAAGCTGAAGCTGCAGGCCGGCGCGCCGACGGCGCTCTACTGGGCCATCGACTCCGTGCGCAAGGGTGGCGTCGTCTCGGTGATCGGCGTGTACGGCCCGACGATGAACGCGATCCCGATCGGTAACGGCGTGAACAAGGGACTCACGTTCCGGATGAACCAGGCGTCGGTCAAGCGCAACCTGCCGCGCTGCTTCCATCACATCCAGCAGGGCCACATCAACCCGAAGGACGTGATCACCCACCGCATTCCGCTGGAGGACATCGCCGAGGGCTATCACATCTTCTCGAGCAAGCTCGACCAGTGCATCAAGCCGATGGTCGTGCTGTCCGGCAACGGCGCGTGAAGGAGACGACATGGACCAGCGCGTGACATCGCAGCGCACACCGCAGCACGACATGCCGGACACGATCCCCGGCGGCCGCAGCCTGACGACCGCGGAGCGGCAATCGGTCGACCTTTCCCACCTGATCGCCGGCTGGGGCTCGGACCTCGATCCGAGCGTCCGGCCCGGCGTCCCGCGCGACAAGGCCCCGGAGCTCGGCCCCGAATCGCTCTATGCCGACATCCCGCGGCAGGAACGAAGGGTGCCGATCCACAAGTCGACCGAGCATCTGCAGATGCCGCCGGTATTCGGCACGTCGTGCCCGCCGAAGGGCATCTCGGGGCTCCTGCGCGACTGGGCGTACACGTTCAGCGAGGGCAAGGTGCAGCACTGGCTGCTGCTCCTCTTCGCCGACCGCGTCGACGTCGTCGAGGACGTCGTGAAGGACACGCTCCGATTGCGACCGCCCAATTTCGTCAAGGAGATGGGCCTCAAGTCCGAGTGGCAGTACAACCGCCACGGCGCGATCACGAAGGCGGCCGTCACGACGCTCGCCGTCGGCGCGGTGTGCGTCGCCGTGCGCAATTCGCGCCGGCGGCGGCGCCGGCTCATCGCGAGCGCCGAACGCTGAAGTCGTAGCGGAGGGAATACTCTCGACGCGCGGCGCGATTCCCCCCTTGTGACCCGGCGAGTTGAGTTATCTTCGCCGGGCCACACCACCGGGGAACGCCTTGAATCATCCGTTTCGCAACGCACGCGGCTTGCTGCGCGCGCTCACCACGGCGTTGCTTGCCGCCACCCTCAGCCACAACGCATCCGCCTCGCACACGCCGGCTCCGTCCAGCGTCACGATTGCCGGCTCGATGCAATCCGAAGCCGGTTGTCCCGGCGACTGGAATCCGGCCTGCGCGACGACGCATCTCACGTACGTGCCGACGTCCGGCCTCTGGCGCGGTGTCTTCGCGCTTCCCGCGGACGGCTATACCTTCAAGGCGGCGCTCAACGACAGTTGGGGCGAGAATTACGGCCTCAACGGCCAGAACAACGGCACCGAGGTCCCGCTCGCGGTTCCTGCGCCGCAATCGGTCCGGTTCTACTACGACCACAATTCGCACTGGGTGACGAGCAGCCTCAGCGCCACGATCGCCACGGCCGCGGGCAGCTTCCAGAGCGAGCTCGGCTGTCCGGGCGACTGGCAGCCCGATTGCCTCAAATCGCTGCTGCAGGTCGACGGGGACGGCATCTACACGTTCGAGACAGCGGCGCTCCCCGCGGGCAATTACGAAGCGAAGGTCGCGATCGACGAGAGCTGGGACGAGAATTACGGCGCCAACGGCGTCTTGAACGGCGCCACCATGCCGTTCTCGGTTCCGGCGAGCGGCCGGCGCGTCGTGTTCGCGTACAACGCCGCCTCGCACATCCTCACGATCACGGTCGATTCGGCGCTCGGCGTGTCGCTGACGAATACGCCGGTGATCGATCCGGACGGGGCCGGCCCGCTCGCTCCGGTCGCGCTGCCGCCGGACCCGTCGAAGGTCGTCGCGGGCGGCTACATCCGGCACGACGCCGCATTCGTCAATGCGGACACGGTCGCGGCCAGCAACGTCGTCGTGACGCTGCAGCTCGCCGCGGGCGAAACGTTCGTCGGCGCACTGGCGACGGGCGGCGTATTCGTGCCGGCCGCGCAGCCGCCCGCGACTCCGTTCTCGTTCACGCTGCAGGCGACGGTGCCGATGGCGGCCAGCATCACGTTCGGCTGCACGGTCACCGGTCAGACGCTTGCCACATGCAGCCCGCAGGGCAATGTCGATCTGCCGGCGGGCGCCGCCGGCACGCTGACGATCTTCGGCCGGGTCGACCCCGGCACGGTAAAGGGCCAGGTGCTCGTATCGAACGCCGCGATCGTTCCCGCCGGACCCGCGTCGACGGCGAGCGCCGCGACGACGGTGGCGGGCGGCGAGCTCACGATGGCGCTCACGAACACGGCCGTCGTCGACCCCGACGGCGCCGGTCCGCTGTCGCCGGTGCCACTGCCGGCGGCGCCCCCCGGCGCGGTCGCGAGCGGCGGCTACGTGCGCTACGACGCGACGTTCGCGAACATCGGCGACGGTCCCTCGAGCAACACGTCGGTGACGCTGCAATTGCCGGCGGAGACGACGTTCGTCGGCGCACTCGCGACCGGGGGCGTCTTCGTTCCCGCCGCGCAACCGCCGGCGTCGCCCTTCGTGTTCACGATGGCCGCGGGCGCCACGTCGCTGACGTGCACGGTCACGGCGACGACGCTCGCGACCTGCGTGCCGACCGCGGGAACGCTGCCGGCAGGCGCGACCGGCACGCTCACGATGTTCGGTCGGGTGCAACCCGCGACGCCGGGCGGCACGGTGCTGACGGCAACGGCGAACATCCTGCCGCCGGGTCCCCAGACGACGAGCACCGCCACGATCGTCACGGCCGCGCTCGCCGACCTATCGATCACGAACGTCGATGTGCCGGATCCGGTGACGGCCGGCAGCACGATCACGTACACGCTGAACGTGACCAACGCCGGCCCCAGCCTGGCGTCCGGCATCGCCGTCACCTTCCCGCTCGATGGCCACACGATGTTCGTCTCCGCATCCGGTGCCGCGTGCACCACGCCGGCCGTGGGCACGACCGGCGTCGTCAACTGCAGTCCGGCAGCCCTCGCGTCCGGCACGTCGGTCGTGCTCACGATCGTCGTCGCGGTCGATCCGGCATTCGCGGGCATCGCCGCCGCGACGGCGACGGTCTCCTCCGCCGCGTCCGATTCCAATCCGGGCAACAACAGCGCCACCGCGACGACGACGGTGAATGCGCTGACCTTCGTCGTGACCGGCGTCGCGTCGGGCGGCAGCGGGACCATCACCTGCGCGAGTCCCGTCCAGTACGGACAGACGACGACGTGCACGATAACGCCCCTCAACGGAGCAAGCATCGTTTCGATCGCGGGTTGCGGCGGCATCGTCGGCAACAGCTCGCCGTACGTGACCGGACCCATCACCGCGGCCTGCACGGTGTCGGCCTCGTTGTTGGCGCCGTCGATTCCGGCGCTCTCCGGCGCTCTGCTCGCCCTCCTCGCCCTGCTGCTCGCCGCGCTGGGCGTCATGCAGGGGCGCCGGCGTTGAGCGTCAAGCCCGGTAACCCGCCACGCGCGTCCGCGCACGATTACGCCGCATGGGTGCTGGCGGTGCTCGGCATGCTGTTCGTCCTCGGGTTCCACCTGCTGCCGGCCCTCGTGGCGGGCCTGCTGGTGTACGAGCTGGTCCGCGTGCTCGTGCCGCTCTTCCCCGCACGCCTCTCGACGGGACGCGCGCGGGGCGCCGCGGTCGGGCTCGTCGTCCTCGTCGTCGTCGGGGCCGTCGTGGCTGCAGGGTTCGCGATCACGTCGTTCATCGCCAGTGAAGGCGGCGGCCTCACGGCGCTCATCACGAAGATGGCCGAGATCCTGGAGAGCTCGCGCACGGCGTTACCGGCATCGCTCGCCGCCTACCTGCCCGAAGGCATCGAGGAGCTGCGCGACAGCGTGTCGGACTGGCTGCGCGAGCACGCCGCGGAGCTGCAGAAGATCGGCAAGGAGACGGGCCACCTGCTGCTCCACGTCATCATCGGGATGGTGATCGGCGCGATGGTATCGATGCGCGGCGCGACGATTGTGCACGGTCCGCTCGCGCGCTCGCTGGCCGAGCGTGTCCATCGGCTCGGCGACGCATTTCGCCGCGTGGTGTTCGCGCAGGTGCGCATCTCGGCGATCAACACGGTGCTCACCGGGATCTACCTCGCCGTGATCCTGCCGCTGGCCGGCGTGCACCTGCCGTTCACCAAGACGATGATCGCGTTGACGTTCCTTGCAGGGCTCCTGCCGGTCATCGGCAACCTGATCTCGAACTCGGTGATCTTCGTCATCAGTCTCGTGCATTCGCCCGCGATCGCGGTGACGTCGCTCGTCTTCCTGATCGTCGTCCACAAGCTCGAATACTTCCTCAACGCGCGCATCGTCGGCGCGCAGATCAGCGCGAAGTCGTGGGAGCTGCTGACCGCGATGCTGGCCTTCGAGGCCGCGTTCGGACTGCCGGGCCTCGCCGTCGCCCCGATCTGCTACGCGTGGCTGAAGGACGAGCTGGCGACGCGCGAGCTGATCTGAGGCCGACGCGCGGCCTGTGCCGTCAGGCGGCGCCGCGGCGCAGCATCCGGTAGATCAGCAAGAGGATGATGGCGCCGATCAGCGAGCCGATGAACCCGGCGGGCTCGCCCGCGGTATAGAGGCCGAGCGCCTGGCCGCCGTACGTCGCGAGCAGCGAGCCCGCGATGCCGATCAGGATGGTGATGATGAAGCCGCCGGGATCGCGTCCCGGGGTGAGGAACTTCGCCAGCAGGCCGACGATGAAACCGATGACGATGGTTGCGATGATGCCCATTTTGCGAGTCTCCAAGAAGATGTTGCCTGGGGACGTCGCCCCCGGGGTAATGCAGCTGCGCGAGCGGCAAACGCTGGACGGCGCCCCCGTCTCGCGCGGTTGCGATCGCTGCCTACGATGCCGGCGCGCGAGGCCGGCGTCTGTTGTACTGCGAACGCTGCGGCGCGCGGATGCCCGGGCCGGGTCCGGATTCGAGGCCATTTGTCGCGCCACGAGCATTCGCGCGCCGAACCGGTCCCGTCGCGATGCTATCGTTGGCCTGGTTGTCGCGAATCCATGACTCGGGACACCACGAACGAGCGTGCAATTTTCGCAGGCGGCTTCCGGGAGGACGGATGAAATCAGGCGAAGTGGAGCGCACGGCGCAGCGGCGGGTCGCCGCGATGGCGATGTGGATCGCGTTCGGCGTGTCCGGTGTGGAAGCGCGCGACCTTCCGGCGATCGACCGCCTGCGAGACGCCGGCGCCGCGACGACGTCCGTTGCGGCCGCGCGGAGTCAGGCCGATGCCGCCGTGCAATGGCATGAGGCTCTCGGCGTGCCGACGTTCGTCTGGGCGGAGCGCGGCGGCCGGCCCGCCGCGCTGCTGCAGTCGATCGCCGTGTCGCGCGCCATTGTTCCGGAACAAGCGGCTCGCGCGTACCTTCGCGCGCTGGCGCCGCTCTATGCACTTCCGGAAGCTCACGCGATGCGCGTGCCGGTGTTGTTCGAGCAGTCGCTGCCGAACGGCGGGGCGCTGGTCAAGTTCCGCAACCGGATCGACGGCGTCGAGGTGTTCCGCGAGGATGCCGCGGTGTTGCTCGGGCCCGAGCGCGAGCTCGTTGCGATCGGCGGTCACCTGTCCGGCGGTGCAAGCGGCGGCCACCATGGCGACGCGCGGGCGTTTGGCGCACAGGCCCTCGCCGACTGGGCGTTCGACGTTGCGACGGCGAGCCGCTTCGTCGAGGGCGAGAGGCAGGGCGACTATCGCCGCTTCGACTTGCCGGCGGGGACAGCGAGCGCGGATGGCTCGCGCCTCGCCGCGCCGGTCCGCGTGAAGCCGGTGCTGTTCCGCCTGCCCGACGCGCTGCACCCGGCGTGGTACGTCGAGGTCCTCGTGGCCGACGGCGCGGGAAAGGGGGCGGTGGACGGCTACGCGTACGTCATCGCCGACGATGATCGGTCGCTGCTCTACCGGTCGAACCTGTCGGCCGATGCGACATTCACGTACCGCGTTTTCGCCGAGACGACGGGCAGCCTGCTGCCGTTGCCGAGCCCGAACGGCCGCAACGGCTTTCCGCACCCGACCGGAACGCCGAACGGATATCAGGCGCCGTTCGTGGCGCCGACCCTGGTGACGCTCGCCAACGTCCCGTTCTCGTACAACGATTCCTGGCTGCCGCAGAACGCCACGCAGACGACCGGGAACAATCTGGATGCCTTCGCCGATCTCGTGGCACCGGACGACTTCTCTGCCGGCGACGTGCGGCCGCCGACCAGCGCGACGGCGACGTTCGACTACGCGTTCGATCCGACCCAGGCGCCCGCCGCCAGCGCGACGCAGATCCGCGCATCGGCCGTCAATCTCTTCTACGTCAACAACTGGCTGCACGACTGGTTCTACGACGCCGGGTTCGACGAGAACGCGGGCAACGCGCAGACCGACAACTTCGGCCGCGGCGGGCTGGGAAACGACGCGATCTTCGCGGAAGGCCAGGACTACGCCGACGGCAACACCACGAACATGCTGACCCCGGCAGACGGCGCCCGGCCGCGGATGCGCATGCATCTGTTCGATGCGATCCAGGCATTGCGCACGGCGATCAATTCGCCGGCCGCGATCGTCGGCGTCAAGTCGAGCGTCGGCGCGGTGTTCGGACCGCGGACGTTCACCGTGACGCAGGACGTGGTGCTCGCCTCGCCCGCCGACGGCTGCACGGCGCTCGGCCCGGAGGTGAGCGGCAAGATCGCGCTGGTCGACCGCGGCAACTGCTCGTTCGAGCTGAAGGTGAAGAATGCGCAGAACGCCAACGCAGTCGCCGCCATCATCGCCGACACGGTGGACAGCAACCCCGCGGTCTCGGTCATGGGCGACGACGCGATGGTCAGCGGTGTCGTCATTCCCTCGGTGTTCATCTCGAACAGCGACGGTGCCGCCATCAAGGGCGCGACCCCGCCGGTGAACGCGTCACTGGCCAGCGCGACCGGCGTCGACCGCGATGGAACGCTCGACAACACCCTCGTCGCGCACGAGTGGGCCCACTATCTCAGCGGCCGGCTCATCGGCAACGGCAACGGGCTCAAGGGCCCCCAGGCGGAGGGCATGGGCGAAGGATGGTCCGACTTCGTGGCGCTGCTGACGTTCGTCAAGGAATCCGACGCGGGGCTGCCGAACAATGCCGGCTGGAACGGCACCTACGCGATCGGCGGCTACGTCCGGGGCGCGCCGCCGTCGCCGACCACGAACGGCGTCTATTACGGCCTTCGCCGCTATCCGTATTCCCGCACGCTCGCGAAGAATCCGCTGACGTTCAAGCACATCGCGAACGGCGTCGCGCTGCCGTTGGCGCCGGCGCCGAATTTCGGCGCGAACGGGTCGACCAATGCAGAAGTCCACGCCACGGGCGAAGTGTGGGCCGCGATGCTGTGGGAGTGCTACAGCAACCTGATGAACGACACCGCCCGGCTCACCTTCGCCGAAGCGCAGGACCGGATGAAGCGCTATCTCGTTCTCGGACTGAAGCTGACGCCCGTCACGCCGACGCTGGTCGAGGCGCGCGATGCGCTGCTCGCGCCGATGCTCGCGCAGGATGTCCAGGACTACGCGCAATGCATGCAGGGCTTCGCCAAGCGCGGCCTGGGCTTCGGCGCCGTCGCGCCGGACCGCTACGACCCGAACAATGCCGGCCCCGTCGAGAGCTTCGCGGCGGGCGGCGCGATCGCGGTCACTTCGATCGCGGTCAGCGATGCGGGCGTCGCCTGCCCGAACGACGTGCTCGACAACGGCGAGAACGGCACGCTGGTCGTGCGGCTGCAGAACATCGGCGCGACAACGCTCTCCGCCACGACGGGAAGCGCCGCGTCGAGCAATCCGCACGTCACGTTCCCGGGCGGCACGGCGTTCGCGGTCCCGGCCTCGACGCCCGGCCAGACGATGACGATCAGCGTGCCGGTCCACCTCGCGAACGCAGCCGGGGTCGAGGCGGCGACGTTCACGATCACCGTCGACGACGTGGGGTTGTCGACCGCGCGACCGGTCGTGCGGACCAATGCGTTCTGGCTGAATGCGGACGTCCAGGTTGCGGCTTCCGCGACCGACTCCGTCGAACCGGAGCAGACGACGTGGACACCCGGCAGCTCGCTGCCGAATCCGGAGCCGTTCATGTTGTGGCAGCGCATCGCTGCGTCGAATGCGGACCACCGCTGGTCCGGTCCCGACATCGGCAGCCCGCAGCTCACGTGGCTGACCTCGCCCCAATTGACCATCGGAACGGGCAACAATTTCACGCTGTCGTTCCGCCACCGGTACAGCTTCGAAGTCACCGGCACCGTCACGTACGACGGCGGCCAGATCCAGTTCAGCCTCGACGGATTCAACTGGCAGAACATCAGCGCCATCGGGTTCGCGGGATACAACGGCACGATCGCCAACCCTGCCAACGGCGGTAACCCGCTCGCGGGCCAGCCGGGATTCGTCGGACGCAATGCGTCGTACCCGGCTTTCGACACGGTGCTGATCGACTTCTCGAATCCGCTGTATGCGGGGTTCTCCGTCTACTTTCGATTCGCCGTGGGCAGCGACCTCTCCTTCGGCGCCCCCGGATGGGAGGTCGACGACATCACGCTGACCGGCATCACCGGCACGCCGTTCGCGGCGCTCGTCCCGCATGGGAACACCTGCCTCACGATCGCGGCGCAGACGGGCTCGCAGCAATGGACCGCGCCGGGCGCGATGTTCGCGACGCCGCTCACCGCCCTCGTGAAGACGAATGGCGCGCCGGCGCCGGGCGTAGCCGTCACGTTCGTCGCGCCGGCCACGTCGAACGGAGCATCGGCGTCGTTCGGCGGGGACACGACCGTGACCACCGACGGCAGCGGCATCGCGACCGCGCCGGCGTTGACCGCCAACGCGCGCATCGGCTCGTATGCGGTGACGGCGATCGCCGGCAATCGATCGGCGTCTTTCGGGCTCGTCAACGCGGCCGCGCAGCCGACGCTCGACGTCGACGCCGACGCGCACTACGACGCGTTGACCGACGGCGTGATGATCGCGCGCTTCCTCGAAGGGCTCGCGACGACGCCCCTGGTCACCGCGGGCGGGTTGGGCGCGGGAGCGACGCGTCCGCGTCCGCAGATCGTGCCTTTCATCGCGAACATGCGCGCGCTGCTCGACATCGACGGCGACGGCCAGATCGATCCGAAGACCGACGGCGTGCTGCTGCTGCGCTATCTGCTCGGCTTCCGCGACGCGGCGCTGATCGCCGGTGCGGTCGTCGGGACCAACGCCGTCCGGACATCGCCGGAGGCGATCACTGCGTACCTGCAGACGCTGATGCCCTGACGGCCGCCGCGCCGCCGTCCCCGGTCCCACAGACCGGTTGCGAGGCCCGTGCGATGATCGCGGCATGACTGCATTGCTGTGGACCGTCGCGATCGTGCT
>Ga0070670_100003413_pt1 | contig 13178 bp, 11 predicted proteins | sample KBSS63metaG_FD_64665 | JGI IMG/M metagenome (GOLD analysis project Ga0070670, IMG submission 64665) | Switchgrass rhizosphere microbial communities from Kellogg Biological Station, Michigan, USA - KBS S6-3 metaG | ecosystem: Host-associated > Plants > Roots > Rhizosphere > Soil ... | reverse complement strand
GGTCCTGGCCGCTGCCCGTACCCTCGGCCGCCGGGTCATTGTCGCCTTCCAGCCGCATCGGTTCACACGAACGGCGGCACTCAAGAACGAGTTCGGTCCGTCGCTCGGCGACGCCGACCACGTGGTGCTGACCGACATCTATGCCGCAGGCGAGGATCCGATCGCCGGCGTGACCATCGACGCGCTCGCTGCCGTGATTCGCGACCGAACGCATCGGCCGGTGGACGTCGTGCCCGCGCTCGCTGACGTGGCCGCGGCGGTCGCCCGCATCGCCCAGCCAGGCGATGTCGTGATCATGCTTGGCGCAGGATCCATCGGTTCGATCGCCGAACCGCTGATTGAGTTGTTGTCGCGCCCGGATCGCCGGGCCGCCAGCGCGGAGTCCCGACGATGAGCCCGGTTGCCGTCTCGGCGGACAAGCGTTTTCATCGCGCCCACGTCAAGCCGGCGCGCAAGCGCGGCCGCCTGCGCACGGTATCGATTCCCGTCGTCAAAGGCGGCTTGATCGCCGCATTCCTGGCGCTGCTCGTCTATCGCGGCGGCGCCGTGCTGGCCGAGGCGCCCATGCTCAGGATCGATCGCATTCTGGTCGGTGGCAATCATCGCCTTGGCACCGACGATGTGCTGGCGCAGCTGCATGGGCTGCGTGGGGAAAACATCGTGTGGTCCGACCTCGACGCCTGGCGCGAACGCCTGGTCGCCTCGCCGTGGGTGCGCGACGCGACCTTCCGCCGCACGCTGCCCTCGACGGTCGAAGTGATGGTCTCCGAACGTGAGCCGATTGGCATCGGCCGAGTCAAAGGGCAGCTGTATCTGGTCGACGAGCACGGTGCCCTGATCGACACCTACGGTCCCCAGTACGCCGATCTCGATCTGCCGATCATCGACGGCCTCGGCACGATCACGGCCGCCGGCGACTCCAACAGCGATCGCGGCGAGCTGGCGGCGCGTGTGATTCAGGCGTTCCGCTCGAAACCCAGTCTGGCGCGGCGGCTGTCGCAGATCGACGTCACCGATCAGCACAACGCGGCGGTCATCCTGAACGGCGATCAAGCGGTGATTTACGTCGGCGACGATCGATTTCTTGCACGGATCGAGTCGTACCTGGATCTCGCGTCGGCTCTGCGTGCGCGTGTCGCGGAAATCGATTACGTGGACCTGCGCTTTGACGATCGCATCTATGTCCGTCCCACCGCCAAAGCGGCGAGGGCGGCCGCCGTCGTACCAGGCCGCGACGCGAAGCGAATGGCGCGCGCGGCTCCAAAACGGCACTGACGTAACGCCCGGAGGTAGAGTGGCACGTAAAGAACGGTATCTCGTCGGTCTCGACGTCGGCACGTCCAAGGTCACCGCCGTCGTCGCCGAGATCCTCGATGGCGACGGACTCGATGTCGTCGGCCTCGGCGTTTCTGAATCGCGCGGCATTCGCCGCGGCGTGGTCGTCAACCTGGAAGCCGCGGTCGAGTCGATCAAGAAGGCGATCGAAGAAGCCGAGTTGATGGCCGGCGTGGAAATCGACTCCGTCCACCTGGCGCTCTCCGGCCCGCACATCAAGGGATTCAACAGCCGCGGCGTCATCGCCGTCGCCGGCAAGAACCGGGAGATCACCCGCGAGGACGTCCGCCGGGCCATCGACGCCGCCAAAGCGGTCTCGCTCCCGACTGGCCGGGAAATTCTCCACGTCCTGCCCCAGGACTTCGTGGTGGACGAACAGGACGGCATCGGCGCGCCGGTCGGCATGACCGGCACGCGTCTCGAAGTCAACGTCCACATCGTCACCGGCAGCCAGAGCTCCACGCAGAACATCGTGGCGTGCGTCAATCGGGCCGGCGTCAACGTCGCCGAGACCGTCGTCGAGCAGCTGGCCGCCAGCGAATCGGTCCTGACCGAGGACGAAAAGGATCTCGGCGTCGCGCTGGTGGACATCGGCGGCGGGACCACCGACATCGCCATTTATGAGCGCGGCAGTCTGTGGCATACCGCGGTCATCGGCGTCGGCGGCGATCACTTCACCAACGACATCGCCGTCGGGCTTCGCACGCCGGTGCCCGACGCGGAAAAAATCAAGCGCCGCTGCGGCTGCGCCCTCTCGGGCATGGTCGACGAGGACGAGACGATGGAGGTCGCCAGCGTGGGCGGCCGGAAGCCGCGGGTCATGGCGCGGCGAATTCTCTCGGAAATCCTTCAGCCGCGCGCCGAGGAAATCTTTCATCTGGTCTGGGACGAGATCCGCCGCGCCGGTTACGAGAAGAGCCTCAACTCGGGCATCGTGCTCACCGGCGGCGGCGCGATCCTCGACGGCATGCCGGAAATAGCCGAGCAGATTTTCGACCTGCCGATCCGGCGGGGTTGTCCGGTGGGTGTCGGCGGGCTGTCCGATCACGTCAACAGTCCGACGTTCGCAACCGGCGTCGGACTGGCGCTCTACGGATTCCGCAACAGGGTCGGGGAAAGCTCGCGGGCGCCAGTGGGCGCCGGCGCGCTGGTCCGCGCCGCGGGACGGCTGCGCGGCTTGTTCAGGGAATTTTTCTGATCGCATTAGACGGTCCGGCTGAAGCCGGACACCACGTACAACACAGGGAGCGTGAGTGATGGCCGACATCCACAACACACCGGGACGCCCGAATGGCAGCGAGGGCGACGAGGCGCAAAGCCTTCGACTCCGGCTCCACGAGGAGCCGTACGCCGGCGCGAAGATCAAGGTGATCGGCGTCGGCGGTGGCGGCGGCAACGCCGTCAACCGCATGGTCCGAACCGGACTCGACGGCGTCGAGTTCATTGTCGCCAACACCGACTTGCAGGCGCTCAAGAACAACGCGGCGTCGGTCAAGCTGCAGATTGGCGCCAAGCTGACCAAAGGATTGGGCGCCGGCGCCGATCCCAACGTCGGTCGCAACGCCGCGCTGGAAGACACCGAGTCGATTCTGCACGCGCTCGACGGCGCCGACATGATCTTCGTCACCACAGGACTGGGCGGCGGCACCGGCACAGGGGCGGCGCCCGTCATTGCGAGCCTGGCCGCCGAACTCGGGGCGCTCACCGTGGCGGTGGTGACCAAGCCGTTCAAGTTCGAAGGCAAGAAGCGTCAGCTGCAAGCCGAACGGGGGCTGGAAGCGCTGCGCGACTCCGTCGACACCATCATCACGATCCCCAATGAGCGGCTGTTGAGCATCATCGATCGTTCGACGCCGCTCACCGACGCCTTCTGCACGGCTGATGATGTCCTGCGGCAGGCGATCCAGGGCATTTCGGATCTGATCCTGGTGCCCGGTTTGATCAACCTCGATTTCGCGGACGTCAAGACCATCATGGCCGGCATGGGCCTGGCGATGATGGGGACGGGATTCGGCGAGGGCGAGAACCGCGCCATCGATGCCGCCCGACGAGCGATCTCCAGCCCACTGCTCGAAGGCGCATCGGTGAACGGCGCCCGCGGCGTGATCATCAACGTCACCGGTGGTCCGGATCTGTCGCTGCTCGAAGTCAGCGATGCCTCGACCATCGTGCAGGAAGCCGCCGATGAGGACGCCAATATCATCTTCGGCGCGGTCGTTGATCCGGCGCTGAAGGGTAAGGTGAAGATCACGGTGATCGCCACCGGATTCGATCCCACCGCGGCGGTCCGGCCGACGGCCTCGGCGGCGCAGACACCGGTCGACATGACGCCGTACACCGAACAGCCGCGGCTGCGTGCCGAAGCTCCGGCGGCGATGGCCGTCGATCGCGCGAGCGCACCCCGGCTCTCGATTGCCCGCCGACCGATTCTGGACTTGCCCGCTGCAGCGGCTCTCGGCGCCAGCGCGGCTCAGGGCGATCGATCGCCGGTGGCCGAATCGCACGGAGATGCCGAAATGAGCGCCACATTCGACGTGCCAGCGTTCCTCCGCCGCCAGGAGAGCTGAGCCTCCGCGGCGGCCGCGCCGGGTGGCTCTGCTCCGGAGCTCGACGGGAGAGACTGCGTTTCGCGGTGGTAAAGTAAGTAGATCCACGGCCGTCGAGAACGCCGACGTCTCCATGAAGTCCTGGCAACAACGCGAACGAGCACTCGAAACCCTCGCAAAAGAGACGGGCTACATCCGGAAGCCCCATGGCAACCGGCTGCGCATTGCCCTGGCGTTTCCGAACACCTACTGGGTCGGGATGTCGAATCTCGGCTTCCAGACCGTCTACACCCTCTTCAACGCCCACCCGGATATCGTCTGCGAACGGGTGTTTTTGCCGCCCAAACAGGAATTAGCTGAACTGCTGGCGTCGAAGGCGCCGCTGATCACGCTCGAGTCGCAGAGTCCCGTGAGCGAGTTCGACGTGTTCGCGTTCTCGGTGTCCTTCGAGTGGGACTACGTCAACGTTCTGACGCTGATGCGGCTCGCCGGAATCCCGAGATATGCGGCGGAGCGAAACGAGCGTCATCCGTTGATCGTGATCGGCGGCGCCGTGACGTTCGTGAACCCCGAGCCGCTCGCGCCGTTCGCCGACGTCATCGCCGCCGGAGAAGGCGAGATGCTCGTGCCGAGTATGGAACGGGCCCTGAGCGAGGCTGGGGACCGCGCCGATCTGCTTCGGCGCCTGGCCGCGGAACGCGGGTTCTATGTGCCATCGTTTTACGAGCCCGAATACGGAAGCGACGGTCTGCTGACGGGTTATTCGCCGACAAGCCCCGAGTTGGCACTGCCGGTGAAGAAGGCCGCCGTCAAGACCACGGACGCCCTCGATCCCCCGGCGACTCGCATCTTCACGCCCGACACGGAATTCGGTTCGCGTTTCCTGGTCGAAGTCGTCCGCGGCTGCGCCAATCTGTGTCGCTTCTGTTGGGCCGGCTACAACTATCTGCCGGTTCGCTCCTTTCCGGCCGATCGCATTCTGGAACTTGCCCAGGCGGCACGCGCGCATTCGAGCCGTGCGGGCCTGGTGTCGATCGCGCTGTGCGACCATCCCGAGATCGATCGCATCCTGGCGCGGCTCGCCGAGATGGGCTACATGATCAGCCCGGCGTCACTGCGTCTCGACGACCTGACGGAGTCGATCGTCTCGACACTCCGTCAGAGCGGGGAGCGCAGCATCACGATTGCGCCCGAAGCTGGCTCCGACCGATTGCGACGCGTGATCAACAAGACGGTCACCAACGACGAGATTCTCGATCGCGCCGAACTGATTTTTGCCAACGGCATCGAGAACCTGAAGCTGTACTACATGATCGGGCTCCCCACCGAGACAGACGACGATCTCGTCGGAATCCGCGACCTGACGCTGCAGATGCGCGACCGGATGCTGAAGTACGCGCGCTCCAAAGGCCAAATCGGTCGCATCGTCGGCAGCGTGAACCCGCTGATTCCCAAGCCGGGTACCGCGTATCAATGGCTGCCGATGGAAGACCTCGGCGTAACCGACCGGAAGATCAAGCGGCTTCGGACCTTGATGGCCGGCATCGACAACGTTTACTTCAACATCAAGTCCGAGCGTCACTCCTACTATCAGGCGCTGCTGTCGTTGGGCGACCGGCGGATCGCCCCAGCGATCGAAGCCGCGGAACGCAACGGTCAGAACTGGCGAGCCGCGGTGGAGGAGGCCGGCGTCGATGGCGATTTCTACATCTTCCGCGACCGCAGCCGAGACAGCGTCCTTCCCTGGGACATCATCGACGGCGGGATGAAGAAGGCGTTCTTCCAGTCGGAGTTCGACAAGGCGCTTCGCGCCGAGTGGACGCTGCCGCCGAAACGCGAGCGGGAGAACGCCCGGCTCATTCCCGTCATCCAGTGAACGGGAGCCAATTCACGAGGCGATCGCCGCGCGCTCCTCGTATTCCTGAAACGCCTCGAGCACCAGCTCGCGAATGCGGCTTTGAGCCGTGGTGTCGACAATCGGCCGCAGCAGCGCGAAGCTGCGACGCTCGCCGTTGACGCTGTACTGGCGGGCCGGGAAGGTGACGTTCCGTCCATTGCCGCCACGCCGTTCCCAGATCGCAAAGCCGATCAGCTTCAGGCCTTCGAGCGGGCCCTCGGTGAAGTGCAGCTCAGCATCGGCGAGTTTGCCCGCCGGGGTGCCCTTGTCGTTTGGCGTAATCTTGACTGTCATGTCTCACGCTCCCTGATCGTCAGCCGGCCGCAACGGTCCGGCTTTCTCCGAACGCGATTGACACCATCAAGGCTGCGGCCACACCGCTGGATCCGGCGTGTGGCCGCAACTATCGACGAAGAGGCGACTTCGCCGCACGACTTCATTCAGCCTGAAGTCAGACGCGTTCGATCAGCCGCGGACGTGCAAACCGTGGTTGCGCGATCGTCCGCGAATGGCGTCCGTCAGCTGCCGAGGAGCAGGACTTCCGCCAGCGCCAACGCGTCAGAATGAGTGATGGTAAGGAGCGAGGACTGCGCGCCGATCGCGGCGAAGCGACGGGCGGCGCCGCCGTGAAACTGGAGTTGCGGTGGTCCGCCACGGCGCACGACCTCGACGTCGCGCCACAACACTTGTTGCGTGTGACCGGTGCCGAGCGCCTTCATCGCCGCTTCCTTCGCGGCGAAGCGGCCGGCAAAATGGATCTCGGGGTGGCGTCGCCGCTGGCAGTAGGCGATTTCACCGTCGGTGAAGATGCGGTGGAGGAATCGGTCGCCGTAGCGCTTGATAGTCGCCGCGATGCGCGGAATGTCCGTGGCATCGAGGCCGAGGCCAATGATGTTAGACACTCAAGAGATGATACTTCCAACGCCGGGATCGACCTTCGAGTGGAGGCCAGCGATCGGCGGACCGATCCTCGTCTGCGGCGAACTGGAGCGTTACGCCGCGCATCTTTTCACGACCAATCAGTGGACGCTGGGCGCGCGCACGACGTCGGGTGACGACCACGCCGCGTGGGACCAGGTCGCAAGAGCGATCGACCTGCCTTTCGACATGCTCCACCGGCCGCGGCAGGTTCACGGCAAAGCGGTCGTGCGGCCGTCCGCCAATTCCCGCATCACGCCCGGCGACATCATCGTCACCAACGATCCGTTAGTGGGGATTGCGGTGCAGAGCGCCGACTGCGTACCGCTGCTCTTCGTGGATCCGACGACGAGGACGGTGGGAGCGGCGCATGCGGGATGGCGCGGGCTCGCGGCGGGCGTGCCGGAGGCGGCGGTTCAGGCGCTGAAGAAGAATTTCGGCAGCCGCACGACCGATCTGTTCGTCGCGATCGGACCGTCCATCGGCGCCTGTTGTTATGAAGTGGGCAGCGACGTGCGCGACGCGTTCGCCGCGAAATACGCCGCTCGCGATCTCGAGCGCTGGTTCTCAGACGCGCCGAAGAGCCTGACGATGAACCCGCCGATGGCAAAGCTTGGCAGCGAGCGTCGACCTGATCACTGGTTCTTCGACAGCTGGACGGCGACGCGAGACCAGCTGGAGGCAGCCGGCGTGCCGTCCGAGCGGATCTTTTCGGCGGAGCTGTGCACGGCAAGCCATCCCAACGTGCTTTGTTCGTACCGGCGTGACGGGACGCCCACCGGCCGGATGGCCGCCGCCATCAGGTCCCAGCCGCATCGTCCATAGCGGCGTTGGCAAGACGATCGGCGTGGGTGTTCGACTCGCGGCGCACGTGCTCGAACGTGACGCGGCCGATCTGATGCGCGAGCAGCCGGGCCTTCGCGTGCAGCGGCTGAAGGCCCGGATGCTTGACTTTGTAGTTGCCAAGCATCTGCTGCACGAGCAGCTGCGAATCGGATCGAATGTGCACCGCCGAGGCGCCGTACGACCGCGCCCACTCGAGCGCCGCCAGCAGGGCGCGGTATTCGGCGACATTGTTCGTCGCAACGCCGATTGATTCGCGGAACTCCTCGATCAGCGTGGCGTCCGGCTTCTCGATGCGGACCCCGAAGCCGGCCGGGCCGGGATTGCCGCGCGCGCCGCCGTCGATGTAGGCGACGATTTCCTCAGGTTGGGCGGGTTCGAGCGAGCTGAATAGATCGGTCACGGTCACAGCGCATTCACCACGGTTCTGTGGTGGTGAACGCCGTTGGATCTATTGGTGAACGTTGTTGGCGCTGGTTGGCGCGGCCTGCGGCACGAAATACAGGATCCGCTGGCAGGTGTCGCACTGAATGATCTCTTCGTTGCGGCGAACGGTGTTGAAGACCTGCGGGCGCAACCGCACGTGACAGATCGTGCAGATGCCCTCGCGGGCTTCCGCCACCGCCAGGCCGTTTCGCCGCTTTGACACCAGATCGAAGATGGCCAGCACCTTGTGATCGATGGCGGCGACCAGCGCGGTGCGTTCAGCGTGCAGCTGTTCGAGCTGTGCTTTCAACTGGACGTGCTCGCTGGCCATCGACTTCTTTTCGGCGTCGACGGTCTTCTGTTCGGCCGCCAGCGCCGCTTCGCTTTTCTTGACGGCAGCGGTGAGGTCGTCGGCTTCCATCATCAGCTCGAGGATCTTGTCTTCGATCGTCTTGATCTCGGCCTGCGCGAACGCCATCTCGTGCTGGATCGCGTGGTATTCCTGGTTGGTCTTGACCGCCATCGCCTGCTCGCGGAACTTGGACAGGCGACCCTGATGAACCGCGACGTCCTTTTCCACGGCACGCCGGGCGGTTTGATTGTCGGCGAGCTTCTGCTTGGCGGCCGCGACCTGCTCACGCGCGGTTTCGAGGCGGGCGTCGAGCGCGCTCGTGCGGGTCGGTTCGGCGGCGAGCCAGCGCTCGGCGTCGTGGACCGTCGAATCGAGCTTTTGCAGCGCGATGAGGCGTTCGAGATCAGCGTTCATGATGATCGGCATCCCTCGACTTCGCTCGCGCTGGCCGGCACGGCCTCGAACCAGCGGACACAAAAAAAGCCCCGGCGCTTCCGCACCGGGGCTGCTCGACCGCGAGGTCGTTGGCCTCTCGTTGATGACGCGTTGGTCTCTGGGTGGTCACGGGCGTTTGTATCAACCTTCTGGCTTCTTCCACTTCGCGTGGGCTTGCCCACATAAGCGACGTCTCGCAGCCTCCCTGTCATCGAGTGGAGGCTGGTGGGCCCACCAGGATTCGAACCTGGAACGGGCCGGTTATGAGCCGGCGGCTCTAACCGTTGAGCTATGGGCCCGATACAGAGTCTAGCATCTGGTAGTTGGATAATCTGGAAATCGGGTCATGGAACAGCAATGGGCGCTTGCGCGAGCTTGACCGATGACTCGATTACCCGACTATCCAATTACCCAATTCCCCAATTCCCCAATTACCCAATTACCCAATTGCCCTACGAGGTTCTTCCCTCGAGAAACGCGCGCAGCTTGCGGCTTCGCGACGGGTGCCGCAGCTTGCGCAGCGCCTTGGCTTCGATCTGACGGATGCGCTCGCGCGTGACCGCGAAGCTCTGACCCACTTCTTCGAGCGTGTGCTCGCTGCCGTCGCCGACGCCGAAACGCATCTTGATGACTTTTTCCTCGCGCGGCGTCAGCGTCTTCAGCACCGATTCGGTCTGTTCCTTGAGATTCAGGTTGATGACCGCTTCGGCCGGCGACACGACCTGACGATCTTCGATGAAGTCGCCTAAATGCGAATCTTCCTCCTCGCCGATCGGTGTTTCGAGCGAGATCGGTTCCTGGGCGATCTTCAGCACCTTGCGGACCTTGCTGACCGGAATGTCCATCCGCTTGGCGATTTCCTCTGAGGTCGGTTCGCGGCCGAGTTCCTGCACGAGGGCGCGCGAGGTGCGGATCAACTTGTTGATGGTTTCGATCATGTGGACCGGAATGCGAATCGTCCGCGCCTGGTCCGCGATGGCGCGCGTGATCGCCTGACGGATCCACCACGTCGCGTAGGTCGAAAACTTGTAACCACGACGGTATTCGAACTTGTCGACCGCCTTCATCAGACCGATGTTGCCTTCCTGAATCAAATCGAGGAACTGCAGGCCGCGGTTGGTGTACTTCTTCGCGATCGAGACGACCAGTCGCAGGTTGGCCTCGACGAGCTCTTTTTTCGCCTGTTCGGCCTGGTATTCACCACGCAGGATGGTTTCGAGCGTCGCCTTGAGTTCCGCCGGCTCCTGTTCGAGCGCGTCGGTCATCGACTTCAGTCTGAGCCGCTGATCCTTGATTTGCTTGAGGAGGTTTTTCTTGTCTTCTTCGCGGAGCTTCTGCTTCTTGTTCTTCGGGTGGAGCAGCCGGTCGATCGATTCGATTTCCCGCTGGACCCCCTTGACGTTCTCGACCTCGGTCTTCATCTCGTCGATCAGGCGGCGCTTGATCGATTCGGTGAACTCGATTTCGCGGATCCGCTGCGAGACCTCGACGCGCGCCCGCATCGCCGCCCAGCGCGCCTTGCGATACTTCCGCTTGTCGCGGGTGGTCGCGCCCTTCGGCGTCTCGTTGAGTTTTTCCTGGAGCTTTTCGGCGGCGAAATTGGCCTTGCGCACGGCGTCGATCTGCTTCTGCACCTGACGCGACCGTTCCGCAATGCGCTCGTCGGTGATCTCTTCGTCGTTGAAGATGACCAGCTCGCGGATGGTGCGGTCGCCGGTATGCAAGGCGTCGCCGAGCTGGATCACTTTCCGCGACACCAGCGGCGTGCGCGAGATCGACTTGATCACGGCCAACTTGCCGCGCTCGATGCGCCGGGCGATCTCGACTTCGCCTTCGCGCGTGAGCAGCGGCACCGTGCCCATCTCGCGCAGGTACATCCGCACCGGATCGTTCGTCTTGTCGAGCGCTCCTGGCGTGAGATCGAGCTCGAGCTCTTCGGATCCTTCCGCGGTGCGGTCGATCGGCTTGTCGTCCCGCAGGTACTTCTGATCCGAATCGATGACCTCGATGCCGGCGCTGCCGAAGGTGTTGAACAGATCGTCGAGCTCGTCGGAGGACGTGATCTCCGACGGCAGGAGTTCGTTCACCTCGTCGTACAGCAGGTAGCCCTTTTCTTTCCCGATGTTGATGAGCTGCCGGACTTCGTCGTACTTTTCTTCAATCGACATCTATTTAGGTCCTCACTGCGTCAGTTGCTCGATGCGGAGCAGTAGATCTTTCTTTTTCTGCCAGAGCGCGTCAATTTCATTTCCATGCTGGCCGGCCCCCAAAGCCTGAAGCCGGTCGATTTCCCGCTGAATAGCCGCCCGTTCCCGTTCGCAGCGCAAGCGCTTGAGGGCCCGGGCGCAGTCGATAGGCGGAGCCGGAGGGGTGTCGGTCGCGGCAATACTCGTGACCAGCTGGGCGTTCACCGTACTTAGACGCTGCAACAAGGCGGTTGGTAGTGTGTGCGGCGGTAAACCCTGCAGGTCCTGCGCCACCTCGAAAATGTCCCGGCCGGCCAGGGCGGACAGATCGTCGGCGTCGAGGTCCGAGAGGGCGTCCAGAGCCTCCTCACTATTATGGACGAGGCCCCAAATCAGTGCTTTTTCGGCGTGTTTCAGCTGTCCAAACGACGGGAGCTCCCGCGTCGTCAGGGTCGTTTTACGCTGGACGGCGGCCTTACGAATTTCTGCCCGCACGACCTCTTCCGTTACTCGAGCCTTATGGGCAATCCGGTCCGCGAACTGGTCGCGGGCCGCGGCTTCTGGAATCTGTGCAGCCGTGGTCAGCATCTTGCCCAGAAACCGGCGCCGGCTTTCGTCGTGGGCGAAGTCGACCCCCGCGGCCGCTTGATCCAGCAGGTACTCTAAATACGGCCGGGAACTGCGCAATCTTTCACGGTATTTATCGGGACCCTTCCGCCGGATGAACGTATCAGGGTCCTCACCCTTGTCGAGCACGATGACGTTAACGTCGAACCCTTCGGCCACCAACAGCTCACACGACCGGATGGCGGCGCCTTCCCCGGCAGCGTCCGGGTCGAAGCTCAAGACGACCCTGTTCGTGAACCTCCGGAGGAGCTGAGCCTGGGCCGGAGTCAGGGCGGTCCCGCACGAAGCCACGACCGGGGCGGCTCCGCTCTGGAAGACCTGCGCGAAATCGAAGTAGCCCTCCACCAGGACGACATAGCCCAACTTACGAATCAACGTCTTCGAGAGATTCAGGCCGTAGAGCGTTCGCCCCTTCGAGTAGATCGCGGTTTCGGGCGAGTTCAGGTATTTCGGCACCTGGTCGGCATCCATCGATCGGCCGCCAAACGCAATGACCGACCCCGCCTCCCGGCAGATCGGAATCATCAAGCGGTTGCGGAACCGGTCCACCACGTCGCGGTTGTCGCGTTCCAGCACCAGGCCGCTCTGAAGAAGCAAGCCCTGGGCAAATCCCTGCTTGAGCAGGCGATCCTTGAGGCCGGTCCGCGACGGCGGGGCGAATCCCAGGCCGAGCGCTTCGATGGCTTGGGCATTGACATCACGATCGGTCAGCTGCTGCCGCGCCCGCGCTCCGGCAGGACCGGCCAACTGCTCGCGGAAATAGGCCGCCGCGATTTCGTGCACCTTCAGCAGCGACTCCCGCAGCCCGGCATCCCGTCGCGCTTCGTCGCCTTCCACCGCTTCCGGAATCGCGACGCCAAACTTCTGCGCCAGCATCCTGACCGCGTCCTGGAATCCGACCTTTTCGTGGAGCTCCAGAAACTTGAAGACATCGCCGCCGACCCCGCATCCGAAGCAGTGGAAAAAGCCTTTTTCCGGATCGACGTGAAACGACGGCGTCTTCTCGCCGTGAAACGGACACAATCCCTTGTAGGTTCTGCCGGCGCGCTTCAACGGCACGTACTCCTGGATCACGGCCAGGATGTTCGCCTGGAGGCGCAGGTCGTCGATGAAGGATTGGGGGAATAAAGCCATGCCCCGTTCTACTCTTTCAACTCCACCACCGTGACGCCGCCGCCGCCCTGATCGGGCGGTGCGGTTGCGACTTTCGCGACCAGCGGATGCTGTTGCAGAAAACCTGCGAGCGCCCGCTTGAGCTGACCGGTTCCGTATCCGTGAATCACGCGAATCGTGCGCTGATCGTTGAGGAGCGACTCGTCGAGAAATCGCTCGGCTTTGGCGAGCGCTTCATCCACGCTGCACCCGATCACATTCAAATCAGCCGCGACGGACTCCCGCGGCTGCAAATCGACTCTGACGCTGACTTTGGCCGTCGCCTGCGCGCCGATCACCCGCAAGTCGTTCAGGCTCGCGCGCATCCGTTTGCCGCGCACGTCGAGATCGGCGGAATTGTCGTGAAGCGCCGTGACGACGGCTTCGAGGCCAAGCGCGCCGAAGATCACCCGATCGCCGACCGCCGCGCGCCGGCCAGCCGGTGCGGATTCCGAAGCGGC
>Ga0070670_100003412_pt1 | contig 13179 bp, 13 predicted proteins | sample KBSS63metaG_FD_64665 | JGI IMG/M metagenome (GOLD analysis project Ga0070670, IMG submission 64665) | Switchgrass rhizosphere microbial communities from Kellogg Biological Station, Michigan, USA - KBS S6-3 metaG | ecosystem: Host-associated > Plants > Roots > Rhizosphere > Soil ... | reverse complement strand
ATTTGATGCATGGGTGGGTGGCGGTGAATCTCAAAGTCCTGAAGGCGGATTTCTTCTGGCCGTTGGCCATCTTGTCGTTCGTGGGAATGACCCTGCTGGTCGGCACGGTGTTCACGCTGGTTCGTCAGTTCGACGTGGCCGCGCGTGAACGCGAGCAGACGGTCGTCGCGAACGGCGTCCTGGGTCGCGTGGATGAAACGGCGGCCATGGTCGTTCCCCAGACGTCCTGGGACGAGGCCGTGCACCACCTGGACAACCGGTTCGACGTCGAATGGGCGCGCAAGAACGTGGGTCAGTTCCTCGGCCAGACCGACGGCTTCGACGAGTCGTTCGTACTCGACAGCCGTGACCGACCGGTGTTCGCCTACGAGGGCGCCGCGCAGGTCGGACTTGATCGCTATCAGCCGTTCGCCGCCGCCGCGCGCGGCCTGGTGCTGTCCGTGCGCGCCGCCGAAGCCCGCCGGGGTCCGACAAAGCCGCCCTCCAACGCAGAGGGGGAGCTTGCGCCCCCGATCCAGGCCAGCGGGCTCGCGCGTGTCGACGGGCAGGTTCACATCCTGACCGCCACGCTCGTGCAACCGGACTTCGGCGCGTTCATGCCGCGAGGGCCGCGCGCGGCCGTCGTCGTCTCCGGCATGGTGATCGATGGGCCGTTCCTGCAGGGCTTCGCAAGCCGCTACATGTTGAGCGACCTGAGCTTGCAGCCGCCGGACACGCGCCTGGGCCATCACCGCGCCGGCACGGCGCTGCGGGACCGCTACAGCCGTCCGATCGCGCTGCTGACGTGGACGCCGCAGAACCCCGGCCAGACCCTGTTGCACAACCTCGTCCTGCCGATCCTGCTGGTGGTGGCGGCGCTGGGCGTGGTGGCGCTTTTCCTCTACCGCCGCAGCCGGCGCATGGCCCAGGGCCTGATCGCCAGCGAGGCCCGCGCCTCCCACCTGGCCTATTACGACGCCCTGACCGGCCTGCCCAACCGCGTGCTGTTCTTCGACCGCCTCAGCCAGGCCCTCGACCAGGCTCGCCGCGGGGGCGCCCACATCGCCGTGCACGCCCTCGACCTCGACCGCTTCAAGGAGGTCAACGACACCTTCGGCCACCTGGTCGGCGACGAGTTGATCCAAGTGGCGGCGCGGCGCATGGCGGCCCTGTGCCGCGCCGGGGACACCTTCGCGCGCCTGTCCGGCGACGAGTTCGCGCTGGTGCAGGACAACGCCACCGCGGCGAGCGCCGCGGCCCTCGCCGCACGGCTGGTGGAGGCGATGAACGCGCCCTTCGACCTCGCGGCGGGCCGCCTGTTCGTGGGCTGCTCGGTGGGCGTCTCGGTGCTCGACGAGGACGCGCCCGATCCGGCGGAATCGCTGCGCCAGGCGGACCTAGCGCTCTACCGCGCCAAGGCGGAGGGCGGCATGCAGTACTGCCTGTTCGAGATCGAGATGGACGCGGCGGTGAAGATGCGCCGCGCCCTGGAGGCCGACCTGCGCGCCGCCCTGGCCGCGGACGCCCTGGAGATGGCCTACCAGCCGCAGGTCAACCGCCGCGGGGTCATGACCGGCGTCGAGGCCCTGGTGCGATGGAACCACCCGGAGCGGGGCATGGTCTCGCCGGCGTTCTTCGTGCCCATCGCCGAGGAGTGCGGCCTGATCGTCGAGCTCGGCCTGTTCACCCTGCGGCGCACCTTCGAGGACAGCCGCCGCTGGCCCGACCTGAAGATCGCCGTCAACGTTTCGGCCAACCAGATCCGCATGAAGGACTTCGTCGCCAGCGTGCGCGCCCTGGTCGATGAGTTCGCCGTCGACCCGCGCCGTTTCGAGCTGGAGATCACCGAGGGCGTGCTGCTGGGCGACGACCCGGCCATCCACGAGACGCTGAAGCAGCTTCGCCAGATGGGGTTCTCGTTGGCGCTGGACGACTTCGGCACCGGCTATTCGAGCCTCAGCTACCTGCAGCGCTTCCCGGTGACCAAGATCAAGATCGACCGCACCTTCATCGCCAATCTGGGGGTCGACACGGAGGCCGACGCGGTGGTGAACGCCATCGTCAAGCTGGCGCGCGCCTTGAACCTCGGCGTCATCGCCGAGGGGGTGGAAACCCGCGAACAGCGCGACCGCCTGTCCGCGGCCGGCTGCGGCGAGGTGCAGGGTTTCCTCTACAGCCGCGCCGTGCCCCCCGCCGAGATCGACCGCCTGCGCGGCGCCCCGGCGCTCGCCCAAGAGTCCGCGGCCTAGCCGGCCGACGGCCATCCGGGACATGTACTTCAGTATGTGTCCCGGACGGCTAGGCGTGACCTCCGCCCCCCGGTTTGATAGGCCCGGGTGAACGACAGGAGGATCCGGATGCTGGAAGGGGTGAAGGTCATCGAGATGGCGTCGATCGCCGCCGGGCCCGTGGCGGCGACCATGATGGCCGAATGGGGCGCCGACGTGATCAAGATCGAGCCGCTGGAAGGCGACCGCGGCCGCTACATCATGCAGGGCCTGGGCGTGAAGGACCTGCCCTTCGACCCCGACCTCGACCTCCACAACCGCGGCAAGAAGAGCCTCGCCCTCGACCTCGCCACGCCCGAGGCCCACGACATCATCGAGACCCTGGTGAAGGGCGCCGACATCTTCATCACCAACATGCTCTCGGACAAGCTGGCCAAGCGGAACCTCGACTGGGCCTATTTGTCGAAGATCAACCCGCGGCTGGTGCACGCCTCGATCTCCGGCTACGGCGCCACCGGCCCCGACGCCCAGCTTCGCGCCATCGACCACACCGCCTTCTGGTCGCGCTCGGGCCTGGCCCACCTGATGACGCCCAAGGGGCAGGAGCCTGTACCGATCCGCCGGGCCATGGGCGACCGCATCACCGCCACGGCGCTCGTGGCCGGGTGCCTGGCGGCCTACATCGAGGTGCAGCGCACCGGCAGGGGCAAGGTGGTGGAGAGCTCGCTGCTGCGCGCCGCGGTGTTCACGGGCGGCGCCGACATCGCCATGCAGGTGGCCGTCGGCCGCGTGGGTTCGTCCCAGCCGCGCAAGTCCAACGTCAACCCGTTCAACAGCTTCTTCCCGACCAAGGACAACCGCTGGATCGCGGCCAACCTCGGTCATCTCGACCATCTCGACGTCCTGGGCCACCCCGAACTGTTCACCGACCCGCGCTTCCAGGACGCGCCCACCCGGCGCAAACACAACACCGAGGTCATCGAGATCCTCGATTCCATCTTCCGCGAGCGCACCCTGGCCGAATGGGTGCAGCAGCTTCAGCCGGCCGAGTTCACCTGGGCGCCGGTGCAGAACGCCGAGGAAGTGGTCGCCGACCCGCAGGTCGCCGCGGCCGGCGCCCTGGTCGACGTGCCCTACAACTCCGGCGAGGGCAGCTATCGCGGCCCGGCCATGCCGGTGGGTTTCCTTGACGAGGCGGGAAACCCCGACGGGCTTCCCAAGCGCCAGACGCCCGGCCTCGGCGAGCACACCGACGAGATCCTGGCCTCGATCGGCTACGCCGCCGACCGCATCGCCGACCTGCGCGCCCGCAAGATCGTGCGGTAGGGCGCCAAGCTTCTCCCCCGTCGTCTTCGCGACAGGGGAGGAAAGGCTAGCTATTGAAGTTCAACCGCAAGCCCGGCCGCGGCCAGCGCGTCTTGAAGAGCCGTCCCGTCGACGATCCCGTCACCCAGGCGGTCCTCATGTCCGGCCCGCCGAAGCAGATGTTGGTGGTCATGATGTCGGGGAAGGCGACCTGTTCGAAGGACCCGTCCGCGGCGATCGAGGTCACCGCCCCGGTCTGGATCGTCGCCACCGCGACCCGTCCGTCCGCCTCCACCGCCAGGCTGTCCACCGGCTGGTAGCCCGGCAGGCTGGCCAGCACCCGCCCGGGGCCGCGCCCCCGGGTCGACGCGACCTTGCCCGGCGCCGCCAGGTCGAAAGCCCAGATCCGCCCCAGGAAGCTGTCGGCCATGTAGACCACCGCCTCGTCGGGAGAGAGACCCACCCCGTTCGGCGAAATCAACGCGCTGCGCGGTTGCGTCAGCCGCCCTCCGCCGGGCTCCAGGTAGTAGAGCGCCCCATAGCGCCGCACCCCTTCGCCGTCGCCGCCGTGGTCGGTGAACCAGAGTCCGCCGTGCTTGTCGAACACCAGGTCGTTGGGGGCGATGAACCGCCGGCCCTCGAAACCGTCGAACACCGTCTCGGCCTTGCCGGTGGATAGGTTCACGCGCTGCAGATAGCCGCCCTGGTGCGCCGGGTCGGACTTGCCGGCCAGCAGGACGCCGTCGCGCTCCACGTACTGGAACGCCGAGCCGTTGTTGCAGACCCAGATCGCCCCGTCGGGACCGATCGCCGCCCCGTTCGGCCCGCCGCCGGTTTCCGCCACCGTCGACTTTAGCCCGTCGGGGCTGATGCGCGTCAGCTTGCCCGAACGGACCTCGCAGACGATCACCGAGCCGTCGTCCATCGCGATTGGGCCCTCCGGAAACGCCAGCCCTTCCGTGACCACCTCGACGTCCATGGCGTTCCCCTGTCTAGGCGTTGAAGTTCAGCCGCAGCCCCGGGCGCGGCCAGCGCGCCTTGAAGAGCCGGCCGCTGCCCGACCCGGTCACCCAGGCGGTGCGCATGTCGGCTCCGCCGAAGCAGATGTTGGTGATCCGCGGATCGGGGAACAGGTGCTGCTCGAAGCTCCCGTCCGGGCTGACGGCCGTGATCGCCCCGGTCTGGATGGTGGCCAGGCAGACCCGGCCGTCCGCCTCGATCCCGAGGCTGTCCAGCGGCTGGTAGCCCGGCAGGTTGACCAGAACCCGGCCAGGGCCCCGACCGCCTGTCGAGGCGACCTTGCCCGGCGCCGTCAGGTCGAAGGCCCAGCAGCGGCTAAGGTGGCTGTCGGCCACGTAGACCACAGTCTCGTCCGGCGAGAGCCCGACGCCGTTGGGCGAGGCCAGCATCGAGCGCGGCCGGGTGAGCGAGCCCGCGCCCGGAGGCACGTAGTAGAGCGATCCGTAGCGGCGACCGTCCTCGACGTCGACGCCGAAGTCGGTGAACCACAGCCCCCCGGCCTTGTCGAAGACCAGGTCGTTGGGGGCTGTGAGCCGCTTGCCCTCGAAGCTGTCGAACACCGTCTCCACCTTGCCGGTGGAGAGGTTCACGCGCTGCAGCGATCCGCCGGCGTGGGCGGGATTGGGCGTCGCGGCGTGCAGCACGCCGTTGTCGTGCCGATAGGTGTGGGTCAGCCCGTTGTTGCAGAGCCAGATCGCTCCGTCCGGCCCGATCGCGGCCCCGTTGGGCCCACCGCCGGGTTCCGCCGCGGTGGTCTTGCGGCCATCCGGTGAAACCCGCGTCAGCCGGCCCGCGCCGGCCTCGCAGACGATCACCGAGCCGTCGTCCATGGCCATCGGCCCTTCCGGAAACACCAGCCCGTCGGTCACCGTCTCTATGTCCATCGTCGTCCTCCCGATCGCTTTGGTTCGACTATAGGCCGAGGCGAGGGCCGGGCGGAAAGCCTTGCGTCAAGGTCGCGGCCTTCGCCGCGAGGCGGGCCTGGGGATAGGCGCTCCGCCGCCGATGGTGTAGCTGTCCGGCTTTGGGAGACCGCGACGATGGTTTCGTCCAGCGATATCCTCCGCTTCGGGCGCGTCCATCCGGCGGAAACCGAAGAGCCTGGCGCGAAGCCGGAAGGCGGCGCGGCGCTGGTCTGGCGCGAAGTGCTGCGCGGCCTTTACGAGGGCCGCTACGTGCAGGGCCAGCGGCTGGTCGAGGCCGACATGACCCGTTCCCTGGGAGTCAGCCGGAGCTCCGTGCGCGAGGGCTTCTCCCGGCTCGCCGCCGAGGGCGTCATCTCTCTGAACCGGCATCGCGGCGCCGTCGTCCGCGTGGTCGGCAAGGCCGAGTTGCTGGACATGCTCTGCGTCCTGACGAAGCTGAACGGGCTGGCGGCCGCCCTGGCGGCGCAGGCCGTGGATCCCGCCCGCGACCGCGCCGCTGCGGACCAGGTGCGCGCGTTCCTTCTGTCCGGCGCGCCGCCCCGCGACGGTCAGGAGCTGGTGCGAAAACGCAACCGCCTCTTCCGGCTGCTGCTCGACATCGGCGGCAACGGCGAGCTGCGCCGGATTCTCGGCCAGATGCACGTTCACCCGCTGGCGATCCAGCTCAAGGTTCGGCCTGACGCTGAGGTGCTCGACGAATATGTCGCCATCCTCGACGCCGTCATGAGCGGCGATCCCGTCGCTGCCGACGCCGCCGCGCGCGCCCACGTCGACGCCAACATCGCCGCCATCCGCGACCTGCCCGCCGCCGCCTTCACGGAGGAAGAGCCGCCGCGCCGCCGCGCCGGCTGACGCGCAGCCGCCGCCAGTGGATGACCGGGATCAGGGCCCCGCGGCCGGGGTCGGCGCGGAGTCCCGCGGAGGAGGGGTGATGATCGGCGGGGTGGCGACGGCCGCCGCCGGCTGCGCCTGACCGGTCGCCGCCGCCTGCTGCGCCTGCGCGGCGGCCGCCTGCGCCTGGGCGGCCTGGGCCTGGGCCTGAGCCGCCTGTTCCTGCGCCGAGCGGATTCTCGCCTCCTGCTGCTGCGCGGCGGACTGTTGCGCGGCGGCTTGCTCCTGGGCCGCGCGGGCCTGTTGCTCGCGCCGCTTCTTCTTCTTGCCGCCGCCCGGAACGACCGCGCCCACGACGTTGGCGGCGGTTCCGCCGACAGCGGAGCCGACGACGCCGCCGACCGCGCCGGCCACCGGCCCGCCGGCCGATCCGGCGACCGCGCCGACAGCCCCGCCGGCCGCCTTCGCGCCCTGCTTGGCGATATGCTCGGCGCTGGCCGCGCCGGGCAGTCCGATCAGCGCCGCCGCGCCCAGGGTCAGGAACGTTCGCAAACGGCTCATGGGTTCGTGGGACTGGCGGGCGTCGTGCTGGTCGACATCACCGGCTTAGAGCCGGGGACATGCGCCATGGCCTTGGTGCGCGAGGTCACGTCGCCCTTCTTGATCTTGGTGTGGGTGTGCGACTTCGAGAACGTCCCGTGATCCATGGCCTGGGCCTTCACCTGGGCGTTCTTGTCGTTTCCGGAGATGTTCGAGTTCGTCGTCGCGCGCCCGTCGGGCGCCGCCGCCGAGCCGCCCACGCCGATCGCCGAAGCTCCCTCGCTGGTCGCGCCGACGCCGACCGTCGAAGCCGAGGTGTTTCCCGCCGCCGCCGACCCGGCCGATCCGCCAGTCGCCCCATCAGGCTGCTTGACGCCGGTCGCGGTGGTGGTGGCGCTCTGCGCCCAGGCCGCCGGCGCGGCCAGCGCCAGGGCGGCGGCGGCCATCCATGTCGCCGTTTTCATTTGGATCTCCTCGGGGGGCTTGTGGCCCGCGCCGGATCACGATCGGGCGGGCAGGGATAGGTGCGCACGGTTGAGCCGGGCGAACCCGCGCCGGCGACCGTCGCCGAACCGGGACCGCTTACCCACGCGCTGCTCACCGCCGCGCCGTCCGCCGAACGCACCGTCACGCCGTGGTCCCGGCAGGCGGGTTCGACACGGACGAAACCTGGTTGGCGGGGATTCTTGACGGTGGAGCGCACGCGCCCGGACCCCGCTTCGACGCTCAGCGAAGGCGCGTCGCCGGCGCTGGCCGACCCGTGCAATCGTCCGTCGGGATCGACGGCGACGCTGGTGGTCTGCGCCCAGGCTGCGCCGGCCGCCAGGGCCAGCGCCAAACTCAATAAATACTTCATGGGCTCACGCTGCACGGGCGGCAGGCGGGGCCTGCCGCCCGCTGCTCCGGGTTAGTGCCGGTGACGCCGGTGCTTCTTCTTCTGGTTCTGGTTGGGCGCCGCCTTGTCGCTGGAAGCGCTCGACGCGCCCGTGCCGACTGTCGACGAAGTGTCGCCGCCACCCGCCGTCGATGCCCCCACGCCTGTGGTCGAGGAGGTGTCGGCCCCTGACCCGCCGGCCGCGGAAGCGCCCGTCCCCAGCGTCGAACTCGTGCCGCCCTGGCCGGCCGTGGCGCCGCCGACGCCCATGGTCGAAGACGTACCGGCGCCCGCGCCGGCGGCCGAACCGGCCGTACCCACGCCCACGCTGGCCGTGCCCTTGCCGGCGCTGGCCGCGCCCGCGCCGAGCGTCGAGGCGGAGCCGGATCCGGAGGCGGTCGAGCCGCCTGTGCCAAGCGTTGAGTTGCTGTAGCCACCCTGGGTGTTCGAAGCGCCCGACCCAACGGTCGAACTGGTTTGGGCGAACGCGAGGGGCGCGGACGCCATCAAGGCCGCCGCGGCGACGCCGGCAATCAAGGCTCTGGTCATAAGGATCTCCAAGCTTCCCCATCCCGTCCTGAGAGACGGGGGTTGAGTGGTGCGAAAGGAACGACGAATTTCTCGCCTTGTTCCCTGCTTGAATCTCCAAATTGAAACAACGGGTGAAATAGATTACAGCAACGGTTGCTGAAAATTAAAATATGACCTCAGTATGGCGAATATCGATGATGCCTATTGCTAAGGTCGTTGCTCTGAATGCTGACAAGAACCGTATTGAGGACCTGATCAGCCAAGCCCGAGCGGTGGGCGCGGACCGGGGCCTATCCCGGCAGGTGCAGGCCTGCGATCGCCTGGATCTCGGCGGTCAGCAGCAGCGGAAAGCCGAACAGCACTTCCAGCAGTCCGCATCCGTAGACCGCCGCCATGACGGGACGTCGTGCGCGCAGGCACGACACCATTCCGTAGGCCAGGGGTCCGGTCAGAGGGCCCAGCGCCAGCCAGGGCAGGATGCGCCGGATCATCGCACGCGCACCTTGAGCGCGCGGACCAGGGCGAAGCCGACGGCCCAGACCGCCGCAAGGCTTAGGGCGCTGGTGCTGGCGCCGAGGACGGTGGACACGGCAGGCGGGGACAACGACTGGAGGTAGCTGAGCAGCATAGGGGCTTCGCTTATAAGTGTCATTGCGCCCCCCAAGCCCATCAAGACTGAATCATAGTTCCCCCAGGCTTGGGAATGTGGGGTTGTTACGGGTCAGGGCGTGAACGCGCGACGGGAAGATTGGTCGCAAGCGGCGGCGTCAGGCCCGGCTCACCGCCGCGGCGTCTTCAACCCTTCGAGCAGCAGCGCCCAGTCCGCTTCCGACGCGAACTGGCCGCCTTCCTTGTAGACCGCAATCTCGGTGAGCACTCCGGCGTACTTGGCCGCCAGCCGCTCGCCCAGACGGCGCGGGCCGTCGAAGATCGCGAACCTGTCGAGGATCTCGTCGGAGATCAACGCGGGCATCTTCTCCCATTCACCCGCCCGCGACAGCGCCCGGAGCGGTGCGTGGATCTCCTCGAACCCCGCATGGGCCAGCACCGGCGCATAGGCCGGGGTGGAGCCGTAGAAGGCGATGTACTTGCGGATGGCGTCGCGCAAGGTCCGCTCCTGCGCCGCGTCGTGTACGATCCCGGAGAACACCGGGCAGGCGGCCTCCACGACCTGCGGCCTGCCGGCCCGCTGCTGGCCCAGCGCCATCGCCGGCAGCACCATTTCGCGCAGGTAGTCCTCGGTGTGGAAGGCGTGGATGTGCAGGCCGTCGCCCACCTCGCCGGCCAGTTCCGCCGACCGCGGCCCCACCGCGGCGATCCACACCGGGATGTCGCCGTCCGACCCGGGCAGGGGACCCGGGTCGAACTCCGGGTTCATCAGCGTGTACTGGTAGTGCGTCCCGCGGAACGCGGGCTTCTCGCCGTGCTGCCAGCTTCGCCACACCGCCCGGCAGCATTCGACGTAGTCCCGCAGCGCGCCGACGCCGCCGGGCCAGGTGGCGCTGTAGCGGCGCTCGATATGCGCCTTCACCTGGGTCGACAGGCCCAGGCGGAAGCGGCCGCGCGAATAGCGCTGGATGTCCCAGGCGATCTGGGCGGTGGCGAACGGCGAACGGCCGTAGGCTACGGCCACCCCGGTGCCGATCTTCAGCCGCGGGCTCGCGGCGGCCGCCAGGGGCAGGGCGATGAACGGGTCATGCCCGGCTTCCGACGACCAGACCGAGCCGAATCCCAGCTCGTCGGCGCGCCGCACGCTGGCCTGCATCGCCTCCAGGCTCTCCATGTCGGAAGGTTGCAGCCGCAAGCTGTACATCATGGCGTTTCCCCTCCGAATTCGGATTTCGGCCCCACTCTAACGGGCCCCCGGAACCCCGGACAGCCGGATTTGGCCGCGGGTAATTCGCCCACTGTTCGCTGTAAGCGGGTAAAAAACGTAAATAAGTTTAAACTGTACGTTTATAAGGGATTAACGTGTTGCTCAAACCGTGAACATCGAGTCATATGCCCCGACTCCCCATGGAGCGAACCCTATAATATTTATAAGTCGCTGCGCCCCGGCTTGAGCAATCGAGCCGGGGCTCTTTTTTGCCAGGGTCCCCATAAGCCTCAGGGAACATCGCCATGCTGACCATCTACCACATGCCTGGAAGCCGCTCTTCGCGCCCGGTCTGGGCCGCGGAAGAACTGCAGATCCCCTATGAGACGGTCATCATCCATCGGATCGACCTGAAGCTTCCAGATTACCTCGCCATCAATCCGCTCGGAACCTCGCCGGCCATCCGGGACGATGGGATGGGCATGCACGAATCCTGCGCCATCGTGGGCTACATCGCCGACCGCTACGACACCGAGCATCGCATCTCGCCGCCGAACGACAGCCTGGAGCGCGGGCCCTATCTGCAATGGCTGCATTTCGCCGAGGCCAGCTTCTGGCCGTTGACCGCGGCCTATCTCGGCGCCACCGGCCGCATGGGCGGCGAACGCAACGAAGCGGCTATGGCCACGGCCAAGGAGCGCATCGGCAACGTGCTGAACTACATCGACAACGTCCTGGCGGCGCGTCCCTACATCGCCGCAGACCGCTTCACCGCCGCCGACATCGCGGTCTACTGGAACATCATGATCGGCAAGATGATCGGCGCCATCGACGACAGCGAGACGAAGAACATCCAGGCCTACGGCGCGCGGATTCAGGAACGCCCGGCGTACAAGACGGCGATGGCGATGCCGGAAAACTGGGTCAACCAGGCGCCGGGGTCGGTCCCCACCCCGCCGGTCAAGCGGCTCTCGTAGAAGCTGTAGGCTTCAGGATTGTCCTTTGAAACCTGACCGTTAGGGCGGGCGCCTCGCATAAGCCAAGCCCGTTTCGGAACGGTGACGCCGCCCGCACGTTTGGCTGCACAGGGACATTCACCTAGGAGTTTCACAGCATGCGTGCTCGCCTGCTCGCCGTCGGCCTCGCCGTGGCGACACTCATCCCAACTCTCGCCAGCGCCCAGCAGACCTGCGAACAACGCCGGGCCAACCGGGTCGCCGGCACCATCGTCGGCGCTGGACTCGGCGCCATCGTCGGCAGCGCCGTGGCCGGTCGCGGCGACCGTAACGAAGGCGCCGTGATCGGGGGCGTCGGCGGCGGCATCCTCGGCAATCAGGTCGCCAAGGGCAGCGGCGACTGCGTCCACGCCTACGGCTACTATGACAACGACGGCCGCTGGCACTCCAATGCGGTCAGCCGCGACGACGCGCGCGGCTATTATGACCGCAACGGCAATTGGGTCGACGGCGCCCCGAACGGCCGCTGGGACAACAACGGCCGCTGGGTCGCCTCGGACGCCTACGGCTATGGCTATAACGCCTCCTACGCCGCCCCCGCGGATGCGCCTCGCGACCTACGCCGGCGTTACGCCTGGCTGAACGAGCGCGTTCGTCGCGGCATCGACGACGGCAGCCTGTCTCCGCGCGAGGCCAACCGCGCCCTGCGCGACCTCGACCAGGTCCAGCGGGAAGATCGCCGCATGCGCCGCCACGGCGGCCTCAGCCAGCGCGACGAGGCTTATCTGCAGTCGCGCCTGGACACCATCTCCAGCGAGATCCGCTGGTCAAGGCGCAACTAGAGCGTGACAGCCGAAAGTGTGTGCGGGTTCGGCGACCGGCACGCTCTAAATGCGAAGACTTGTTTGATCATGTCTGGTTCGAGCTGCACCAAACATGATCAGGCCGCGCCGCTAGGCCCCGTCGCCGCAGACCGCGACGGGGCCTAAGCCGTTGTCACCGGCAAGCCGGCGGCTAAGGTCGCCGGATGCGGGCGTCGGCCCGCCCGGAGAGACGGTTGAAAAGGCTTCTGATCGCCAACCGCGGCGAGATCGCCGTCCGCATCGCGCGCACCGCCGCCGAGATGGGCGTGGAGACCGTCGCCGTCTTCGCCGAGGACGACGCGGCGAGCCGGCACGCCGCCGCCGCCGATGCGGCGACGCCGCTGCAGGGCGCCGGACCTGCCGCCTATCTGGACGTGGCCCAGGTTGTCGGGGCGGCCCGCGCCCAGGCGTGCGACGCCCTGCACCCCGGTTATGGATTCCTGAGCGAGAACGCCGCCCTGGCGCGGGCCTGCGCCGAGGCCGGCGTGACCTTCGTCGGACCCTCGCCGCAGACCCTGGAGCTGTTCGGCGACAAATCCCAGGCCCGCGCGCTCGCCCAGGCCTGCGGGGTTCCGGTTCTCGCGGGAACCGGCGCCGGCGTCTCGCTTGAAGAAGCCCAGGCGTTCCTCGCCGGGCTGGGGGAGGGCGGGGCCGTGATGGTCAAGGCCGTGGCCGGCGGCGGCGGGCGCGGCCTGCGCCTGGCGACCTCGCCGCAAGACCTGGAGGCGGCCTTCGCCCGCTGCGCGTCGGAGGCCAGGACCGCCTTCGGCGACGGCGGCCTCTATGTGGAGCGGTTCCTGCCGCGCGCCCGCCACGTCGAGGTGCAGGTCGCTGGCGACGGCCAGGCCGTCGTCCACCTCTACGATCGCGAATGCAGCCTGCAGCGCCAGCGGCAGAAGCTGATCGAGGTCGCCCCCGCTGACATGCTGCCGGACGCGCTGCGCGAAAACCTGTTCGCCCACGCCCTGACGCTCGCCCGCGCCGCGCAGTATCGCGGACTCGGCACCCTGGAGTTTCTGGTCCCGACCGAGAGCGGCGAGGCGGTGTTCATCGAGGGCAACGCGCGCCTGCAGGTGGAGCACACCGTCACCGAGGCTGTCACCGGCCTCGACCTCGTGCGCCTCCAGCTCGAGATCGCCGACGGTCATACGCTCGCCGGCCTCGGCCTGGCGGACGGCGCGCCGCCGCCGAGGGGGCGCGCCCTCCAGGCCCGGGTCAATCTGGAGACGATGGCGGCCGATGGCGCGGCGCGGCCCACGGGCGGGACGCTCAGCCTCTACGAGCCGCCCTCCGGGCCCGGCGTGCGCGTC
>Ga0070670_100003409_pt1 | contig 13183 bp, 8 predicted proteins | sample KBSS63metaG_FD_64665 | JGI IMG/M metagenome (GOLD analysis project Ga0070670, IMG submission 64665) | Switchgrass rhizosphere microbial communities from Kellogg Biological Station, Michigan, USA - KBS S6-3 metaG | ecosystem: Host-associated > Plants > Roots > Rhizosphere > Soil ... | reverse complement strand
ACTACGCGCTGAGGGCGGGTCTGAAGACCCGCTACTACGGGCGCGAGGCGTCCCGGCGTAGCGCGACGCGAGCGCCAGCAGCGCGGCGTCCGAAAACGCCGGGCCGACGATCGACACGCCAAACGGCAGTCCGTCGCGGCGGAAGCCCGCCGGCACCGCCACCGCCGCAAGATCCATCAGGTTGGCGAAGTTCGTGTAGTAGCCGAGATTGGTGTTGAGCTGAAGCGGATCGGCCTCCACGGCGGCCTTCGTGTAGATGGTCCCCGCCGTCGGCAGCAGCATCACGTCGATGCCGGCCCACTGCACGGCGGCAGCCCGCTTCAATTCCTCGAGGCGATACTGGCCGCGATAGGCGTCGGCCGCGGACTTCGACGCCGCCAGGCGGATGATCGACCCGACGACGGGGTGCACGTCGTCGACGTGCGAGGTCACGAAGGCGCCGACCGCCGCGTAGCGCTCGGCCACCCATGGTCCCGAGTAGAGCAGCGCCGCCGCTTCACGGAAGGGCGCAAAGTCGATCATCACGCGCGTGCCGCCCACCGCCTCCATCCGCGCGACGGCCGTGCGGAACAGCCTTGGACTCTCGTCGTCGCCGAAGAACGCCAGCTCCTCGTCGCGCGGCACGCCGAAACGGAACGGGCCCGGCATCCACGGCGCCGCGCCTGCCCCGGGACCGGCCGTGCGCGAGTACGGATCGACGGGATCGAACCCCTGCGCCACCCGCCACACGCGCTCGGCGCCCGCCGCGCTGCCCGCGAAGATCGACACGCAGTCGAGCGAGCGGCAGGCCGGCACCACGCCGGTCGTGCTGAGCAGTCCCCGCGTGGGCTTCAAGCCGACGATATCGTTGAACGCCGCCGGAATGCGCCCCGATCCAGCGGTGTCAGTGCCGAGCGCGAAGGCCACCAGCCCTTTCGCGACGGCGACCGCCGAACCCGAACTGGAGCCGCCGGAGATGTAGCGCTGGTCGAACACGCTCGAACAGGCGCCATACGGCGAGCGGACACCGACCAGCCCGGTGGCGAACTGATCGAGGTTGGTCTTGCCGATCAGCACGGCGCCGGCATCGAGCAGCCGCTGCACCACCGTGGCGGTGCGTTCCGGCACGTACGAATACGCCGGGCATCCCGCGGTCGTCGGCAAGCCGGCGACGTCGATGTTGTCCTTGACGGCAAACGGCACGCCGGCGAGCGGCAACGCAGGGTCCACCTCGCGGGCCCGGCGAATCGCCGCGTCCCGATCGGCGAGGACGATCCAGATCGGGGCCAGCCCCTCCGCCTGGATGGCGTCGAAGATGCGCTCGATGGCCGCGGCAGCATGTTCAGGCATCGGCTCAGGCGTCCACGCGCACGGTGGCCAGATTCTGCCCGGCCGTCACCATCGCCCCTTTGGCACAGTGCACCAGCTCCACCACGCCTTCGGTGTGCGCGGTGATTTCCACTTCCATCTTCATCGCCTCGAGCACCAGGATCCGCTGGCCCGCTTCCACGCGCTGCCCCGGTTCCACGGCGACGTGCCACACGCTGGCGGTCATCGGCGAGCGCACGGCCTCGCACCCTTCGGGCACGTCGCCAGCCGATGGCGGCGGCAGATCGTCGGCCGGTTCCACGAACGCCGGCTGCCCCGCGGCGGCCCAGCGCTCACGTTCGGCCTCGAACGCGGCCTGCTGCCGCTGCTTGGCGGCCCGCGCCTCGGGCGCGATCGACGCGAGAAACGCCCGGTACTCGCGCATGCTGAAGGTGAGCGGCTCGATGTTGACGTCGTACTGCCCGTGCGGGAACGCGTCGCGCATCTCCAGCAGCTCCGGCGCCGACACCGGGAAGAACCGGATCTGGTCGAAGAAGCGCAGCAGCCACGGCGTGCCAGGCTCGAATGCGGCGGTGGCGCGATGCGTGTTCCACATCTGCACCGTCCGCCCCACGAACTGATAGCCGCCCGGCCCTTCCATCCCGTACACACAGAGATAGGCACCGCCGATGCCCACCGAGTTCTCGGCGGTCCACGTGCGCGCCGGGTTGTACTTCGTGGTCACCAGCCGGTGCCGCGGGTCCACGGGCGTGGCCACCGGCGCCCCCAGGTAGACGTCGCCGAGCCCGAGCACCTGGTAGTTCGCGCCGTAGACAATCCGCCGGACCTCCTCAATCGAGTCGAGGCCGTTGATGCGGCGGATGAATTCGGTGTTGCTCGGACACCAGGGCGCGTCGGCGCGCACCGACTGCATGTACTTCTCGATCGCCAGCAGCGTGGCCGGGTCTTCCCACGAGAGGGGCAGGTGCACCACGCGGCTCGGGATGGTGATGTCGTCGAGGTTCGGCAGCCCCCGCTCGCAGTCCTCGAGCGCGGCCATCAGCTCCTCGCGCCGCAGCACCCGGCTGTCGTAATGGATCTGCAGCGATCGGATGCCCGGCGTCACGTCCACGATGCCAGGCAGCCGCTGGTCGCGCAGCAGCTGCTCGAGGACGTGAATGCGGACGCGCAGGTCGAGGCTCAGCTCGTTCGGCCCCGTCTCTACCAGCAGGTAGCGATCGCCGGCGGCGCGATGCACCGTCGACCCGTTCCGCAGCAGAACCGCCGCGTCGGGCCGCTCTTCCTGCGGATGCGGCAGTTCGCCGTCCAACGTGGCGACGGCCGCGTCGAGCTCGCGCTCCATCCGCGTGGCCTGCGCGTTGGTGATGCGGCGGAAGCGCACGGTGTCGCCCGCGCGCAGCTGCCCCATCTTCCACAGTTCCGCGTGCGCGATGACTGCGGGGCAGACGAACCCGCCCAGGCTCGGGCCATCGGGTCCGAGCAGGATCGGCATGTCGCCGGTAAAGTCCATCGCGCCGATGGCGTACGCGTTGTCGTGCAGGTTCGACGGGTGCAGCCCGGCTTCGCCGCCGTCGCGCCGGGCCCAGGTTGGGCGCGGACCGATCAGCCGCACGCCGGTGCGATCGGAGTTGTAGTGCACCTTCCACGACGCCGCGAAGAGCGCCGAGATGTCGCCGTCGGTGAAGAAGTCGGGCGCGCCGTGCGGCCCGTAGAGCACGCCGATCTCCCACTCGTGCGAGTAGGAGGGGGTGAGCGCAGCGGGCAGTGCATCGGTGGGGCGGGTCTGAAGACCCGCAGCTACGAGAGGCGTCGCGCCGGCGTCGTGCCACCGCAGCATGTCGCCCATCCGCAGCACGCGCCCGGCGTGGCCGCCGAACTTGCCCAGGATGAAGGTGGCACGACTCCCGAGGTAGGCGGGCACGTCCAGCCCGCCGCGCACCGCGACGTAGCTTCGCGCGCCGGCTTGTGCGGCCGCGCCAAGCCGCAATTCGGAGCCCGCCTTCACCGTAATGACGCGCCACCGCTCCACCGGCACGCCATCGAGCTTCGCGCTCATGTCGGCGCCGCCCAGCGCGATCACCGCGTCGCGGAAAAAGCGCAGCCGAGGACCGGTCATCGTGCACTCGAGCCCCGCGGCGGTGTCGTCGTTGCCGACCAGGCGGTTCACCAGCCGGAACGCCAGCGGGTCCATCGGCCCCGACGGCGGCACGCCCACGTGCCAGAACCCGGTGCGGCCCGGGTAGTCCTGCACCGTCGTCTGCATGCCGGGATCCAGCACTTCGAACGCACGCGGCTGGTAGCGGACGCGGCTCAGGAAACTGGTGGGAAATCCGCCGGCGCGGAACTCGGGTTCGGTGACGATCTGGCGCAGGTAGTCGAGGTTGGTTTCGAGCCCGGCAAACGATGCCTCCGCCAGCGCCGCCTCCAGACGTGCCATCGCCTCGGCGCGCGTAGCGCCGCGGACGATGATCTTGGCGAGCATCGGGTCGTAGTACGGCGTCACCTCGGTGCCGCGCTCCACCCACGTGTCGCAGCGCACATCCGGCGGCAGCCGCACCTCGGTAACGAGCCCGGTACTCGGACGGAAGTCGTGCGCGGCGTCCTCGGCGTACACCCGCACCTGAATCGACGCCCCCGTGGGCATGATGCGCTGCGTGTCGAGCGGCGGCAGCGTGCCGGCACCCAGACGCACCATCCACTCCACGATGTCGACACCGGTCACTGCTTCCGTGACGCCGTGCTCCACCTGCAGGCGCGTGTTCACTTCCAGGAAGAAGAAGTCCTCACGATCCGCGTCGTAGAGAAACTCCACCGTGCCGGCCGATCGGTATTGCACGGCGCGCCCGAGCGTCTCGGCGGTGTGCCACAGCCGCTGGCGGACGTCGTCGCGCAGGCCGGGCGCCGGCGTCTCTTCCACCACCTTCTGATTGCGCCGCTGCGCCGAGCAGTCGCGCTCGCCGAGCGCGATTACGTTGCCCAGGCCGTCGCCGAAGATCTGCACCTCGATGTGACGCGCCCGCTCCACGAAGCGTTCGAGATAGACGCCGCCCTGACCGAAGTTGGCGGTGCCCAGCCGTGCCACTGCGCCGAAGTGCTGCGTCAGCTCGGCGGCGGTGCGGCACACGCGCATGCCGATGCCGCCGCCGCCAGCGGTACTCTTCAGAATCACCGGGTAGCCGCAGCGCTCCGCCTCGGCGAGCGCGTGCTCCTCGTCGATCAGGAGGCCCGTGCCGGTGAGGAGCGGCGCGCCCTCGCGCTCGGCGATCTCGCGCGCGGTGTGCTTCAGGCCGAGCGCGCGCATCTGCGCCGGCGTCGGCCCCAGGAACACCAGCCCGGCCCCCTCGCACGCCTCGACGAACCCGGCGTTCTCACTCAGGAACCCGTAGCCCGGATGGATGGCCTGGGCGCCGGTGCGGAGCGCCGCCTCGATGATGGCGTCCTGCTGCAGGTAGCTCTCGACGGCTGGCGGCGGGCCGAGCCGCACCGCGGCATCGGCCTGCGCCACGTGCGCCGCGTGCCGATCGGCATCGGAGTAGACGGCCACCGGCGACACGCCGATCCGCCGCAGCGTCCTGATGATCCGGCAGGCGATGGCGCCGCGGTTGGCGATGAGGATCCTGGAGATCATCAGATCATCAGTCCCAGATCAGCACGCGCACCGGCGTCGGGTTGTAGGCGTTGCAGGGGTTGTTCAATTGCGGGCAGTTGCTGATGAGTGCCAGCACGTCCATGTCGGCGCGCATCTCCACGTACTTGCCGGGCGCGGAGACGCCGTCCTCGAACGTCAGCCGCCCTTCGGGCGTCACCGGCACGTTCATGAAGAAGTTGATGTTGTGCCCGATGTCGCGCTTGTCGAGGCCGCGGCCCCAGCCCGTGATCGCCTTCACGAAGCTCTGACGGCACGCGTGCATATGCCGCTTCTCGAGGTCGTAGCGCACCATGTTGCTCTCGGTGGCGCAGGCGCCGCCCAGCGTGTCGTGGCGGCCGCAGGTGTCGGCCGTGATCGTCAGCAGCGTGTGCCCTTTGAGCGACCGCAGCTTCGTCCCCGTCGTGAGGTAGATGTTCCCCTGGTCGCGAATGGTGTCCTGCGCCGAGTAGCGGTCCTCGTAGTCGTGCGCGTTGTAGAACAGCGTGTCGGCGGCCTGGTTGCCCTCGAGATCGAGGATGCGGACGGTCTGCCCCTGGCGGATCTCGTAGATCCACGGCTCGCCGGCCGGGACGGTGGCGACGTAGACCGCTGTGGCGGGATCGAGTGCGCTCTCAGTCAACATATGGGTTCAAGGCAGGTCTAAAGACCTGCAACTACGTACGTGGTTGCGGGTCTTCAGACCCGCCTTACAAGAAGTACCGCTCCGTCAGCGTGAAGCCGCGTCCGTTCTCGGGCCGCGAGATACGGCAGCGGTCGTCGACCGCCGGTGGCGGCACGCGCCGTACCGACAACGACACCGGCTTCGGCTCATAGCGCGGGTTGGGATCGAGCGGATGCTGACAGGTGTTCAGCACGACCAGCACGTTCATCTCGGCCCGCAGTTCCACCGCGTCGCCCGCCCGCGAGTTCCCGGGGGCGAAGGCCATCGCTCCGGTCTCGTTCACGACCACCCGGCTGAAGAAGTTCACCGGCGCGGTCAGGTCGCGCGCCGCCATCCCATATTTCGCCAGCTCGATCACGAACGCCTCGTAGGCGTTCTTCACGCAGTCGTTTCGCACGTCCTGGTAGCAGGCCTCGCCGTACTTGGCGCGCACCTGCGCGGCGTTGGCGCAGCCGCCGAGCGGGTCGTGCCACCCGACGGTGTCGTCCGTGATCGAACACAGCACGCGGCCCATATCCGAGTAGAGCACGCACCCGCTGGTCAGCCGGGCGATGTGCTGCGCCTTCAGGGTATCGGGCATGTTGTAGCGCTCGGCGGTGTTCTCCCAGTTGTAGAAGAGCCCGCCGACGTTGGCGCCGCCCAGCGTGTCGGTGACGCGCAGCGCGGTGCCTCGCTTCAGGACGTGCGACCAGGTGGCGCCCTCGCGGACCACGTCCTCGAACAGCAGATCGGCCGCCGGCCCGCTCGCGGCCCCTGGCACCGGCGCCGCCACGACGGCGGAGGTCACGGCTGCCTCGGATCCAGACGCCAGACGTTCTCCTGGCGGTTGTTGGACAGCCACAGCGAGCCATGACCGACACGGACGGCATCGCCGCCCTGCCCGACCCACTGCTTCACCACCTTGTTCGTGTCCGGGTCGATCTGCGACAGGGGAATCTCGGACACCGTCACCCAGACGAACCCCTCGCCGTAGGCGATTTCGCCGCCGCCGCCGGGCACGCCGACCTCGATGTTGGTGATCAGCTTCCGGGTCTTGACGTCGATGCGCGACACGGTGCCGTCGCCCTGGTTGAGCGTCCAGATCGCGCCACCGCCGACCGCGGTGAAGCGCGGGTTCGGGCCCACGTTCACGCGATCGGTGACAAGGTTGGTGTTGGGATCGATCCGCACGACCTTGCTCTCCTGCGTGCTCACCACCCAGACCGCCTTGTCCTCGCCCAGCACGACCACCGACGAGCCGGTCGGCACCTGAATCTCCGCCACCATCCGATTGGTGTCGGGATCGATCCGCGCCAGCAGCCCCTTCATATCGGTGAGCATCCAGATGCTGTCGCCGTTGGCGGTCAGGCCGCCCTCGCTCAGCGCCGGTCCGATCGCCAGCGTGGCGGTCACTTTGTTGGTCTTCGGGTCGATGCGCTGCAGCCCCTTGGTGTCCGGCTTGTCCTTCTCGCCGCAAATCGGCACCCAGATACTGCCAAACGCTTCGACCAGACCCGAGCATGGGCGCGGGCCGGTCTCGACCAGCGTGACGACGGTGTTGGTCTTCGGGTCGAGGCGGCCGACGATGTTCTTCTGGCTGCTCGTCACCCACACGGCGTCCTTGGTGACCACCTGCCAGTCGGGGTTGCCCGGCACCGCAAACACGCCGAGCGGCTTGAGGGCGGCGATGTCGCGCTTGACGCCCGGCGTCGTGATGCCGGGCCGCGGCGGACGCTTGGCGAGACCTTGGGCCGCCGAAGCCGGCGCGGCCGGCGACGGCGCCTGCGCATCAATCAACGTGACGCCCAGCAACAGACACGACCCTGCGAGTGCGATCCTCCGATTCACCTTCAAATTCCCTCCTGCACGGCCTCGGTCAGCACGTAATGGCGGCTCTCCTGCGTCTTCTGCGTGAGCAGGCAGGTCACCACGAACGTGGTCGCGCTCAGCATCGGCGGCACCAGCGTATCGAGGCCGCCCCAGGCCGCCGGTGTCGCGAAGTGGGCGATGAGCCGCGCGCCCGTGCCCACCGCGATGGCGGCGATCGCCCCCGCCGCGTTCGCCTTCTTCCAATACACCCCGGCGAAGAGCGGGACCACGCAGCCGGCAAACACGATGTCGAAGGCGATGATCAGGAGGATCCCCGGCTCGGGTCGCAGATAGGCCACCAGTCCAGCGGCGCACGCCGTCGGCAGCGCCATCAGGCGCGACAGGTTGAGCAGCTGCCCGTCGTCGAGCGAGGTGGAACGCCACCGCTGTATGACATTGCGCGCCAGCACGACCGAGATGACGAGGATGGCGCCGTTGGCGGTGGACATCGACGCGCCCAGGACGCCGATGAACACCAGCACGCCGATCCAGTACGGCAGCACGTTCACCGCCATCGACGGCAGCACCATGCGCGGGTCGGCCACGCCCTTCACCGACGCCACCGCCGCCAGCCCGACGATCGCCACGCAGGCGCCGACGAAGATGGTCATCGTGCCGCTGAAGTAGCAGCCGCGCTTGGCGGTCTGCCCATCCTTGGCCGCGAACACGCGCTCCATGAAGTCGAGCGCCATGGTGTTGCCCAGGCCGAGCGCGATCATGCCGGCCCAGTTCACCAGGGCGCCGTTGTCACGGCTCAGCACCGTGCTGAAATCCACCGTGGCGGCTGGGACCGCGGCGACCATGGCGTCGAAGCCGCGGGTGGCGATCAGCCACGCTGCCGCGGCGGCAAAGCCGACCAGCGCGGCGTAGACCTGCAGGAAGTCGGTCCACACCGCCGAATACAGCCCGCCGGCAATGGTGTAGGTGACGATGACCAGCGTCGTCACTACGAGCGCCGGCAGGTAGCTGGTGCCGCTGACCACCGAGAGCACCCACGCCACCGCGCTCAGATTGCCGGCGATGAGCACTGTGAACGACACGATGGTGAGGATCGACACCAGCAGTTCGGTGCCCTTCCCGTAGCGCCGGTAGAAGAACTCGGGCAGCGTCAGCAGGTTCATGCGGTTGAGCGGGGCGGCGAGGAAGCGGCCGACCACGAACAGGCTGATGCCGAGGCCGAGCGAGATCATCAAGCCGGCCCAGATGCTGGAGCCGTAGGTGATCGAGACGGCGCCGAGCGTGGAGTTGCCGTCCACCGCCTGCGCCATGAGCGTGGTGCCGACCACGATGAGCGGCAGCGACTTGTCGCACACGGTGAAGCGCGCGCTCGAGCCGCGGACCTTCGTGTAGGTGTAGAGGCCGATGGCCAGCGAGATCGCCATGAAGACGACGACCGGCCAGAACATGATGGTCACGAGAGTCTCCCCCTAGGAACCCGGGCGCGGCGCCCGCGGCGACAGGATCACGTCGCGCAGCACCACGCGTTCCAGCTTGCCGTTGAGCCGTTTCATGGCGTCGTTCAATTCGAGCAGCACGCCGTGCGTCAGTTCGAGCACGTGCTCCTCGGGCTGATACGTGGTGCCGCGCGGGTAGTCCACGAACGGCGTGCTCGTCTGCTCGATGTGCGTGCCGAGGATGTGCGCCACCGGTTTGTCGGCGGTGAAGTCCACCAGCCGCTGGTGGCTGGCCATGAAGGTTGGGAACTCGGCGTCGCCGACGCCGAGACGCCCGGGATAGAAGCTGTCGCCGGTCAGCAGGACGGCGGTCTGGCGATCGTAGAGCGCGATGCTGGCCACGTCGTGCCCGGGAATCGGAATGAGATCGACGACGCGGTTGCCGAGATCGATCTGGACGATGTCGGTCGGCCATGCCTTGATGCCGAACGCCTTCTGCAGCTCGTCCACCTTGGCGAGCACGAGCTGCACGTTGGGCAGGTTCGCGAACCCCTTGTCACCGGCCACGTGATCGCCGTGCGAGTGCGAGTGGGTGACGATCAGCTGCGGCGGCGCCGGCCGGTTGTTCCGCTTCTGCCACTTCGCGATCAGATCCATCACCACCGGCGCGGTGTCGACGGTGCCGGCGCCGGTGTCCTCGAGCAGCACCTTGTCGCGCCCGAAGATCAGATAGAGGAACGGCTTCTCGAAATGGATGCAGCCCGACTCCCGCAGGATGAAGAAGTTGGGGTTGTACTCGTGCACCTGGAACGACGGCTGCTCCATGCACTTCGGCCCGCCCGTCATCCACGACTTCGGCAGCACGCCCGGCTCGACGAACGCGCTCGCCGGCTGCGGCGGAATGGCCGGCGCCGGCGCCTGCGCCCCCAGCGCAGCGACGAAGAAAAGGGCAACCAGGCCGGAAGCCGGGAGCCGGGCGCCCACCAGGTTCTTCATGACAAACTCCGGTTCGGCAGCGCATTCCACTCCGACATCGGCATGTCGCGGCCGGGGAACGCCACCTTCTTGAACGGCCACTTCGCCGTCATCCAGGCGCGCACCGCCTTCTCGAGCACCGGATCGAGCCCCGCGGCGGCGCCCTGCTTGGTCACCCAGATCCGGACCGTAGCGTCGTAGCCCGCCTTCGTGCTCGGGTTGATGTAGACGCAACCGAGCTCGCTCTGCCGGTCGGGCGAGAGGACGCCGTAGGCAAACGCCGTGTGATGCTGGAATTCCCACTGGTGCCGCTTCAGCTCGCCGTAGTCCTGCGGGCTGGTGATGGTGACGGGGCCGGTGCGCCCGTCACGATCGAGCAGCGCCTGGTAGTCGGGCGCAAGGATCGTCGGCTCGAGGATGTTCCACACGTAAGGGCCGACGCGGGGCGGGCCGGGCGCGGCAAACGTCGGCGGCACGAACGTGGCGGTCTCGAGCGCGAACTCGAGCGGAGTGGTGGGGGACGCGACCACCAGCTCCTCGGAGCAGCGGCTGCCGGCGCACACCGAGTAGTGGATCCACCGCGGCTCGGTGGCGGTGAAGGTCGCCACGTAGTCGTCGCCCGTCTTCACGAACGGGACGTCCGCTTTCTTGCCGTTGAGCGTCGTCTTCAGCGTCAAAGCCGTGCCCGCCGCGGGCGTCAGCGGCCTGGCGTGAAACGCGGTGGGTTTGCCCGGGAGCCAGACGCGCAGGTCCTCCACCAGCACATCCGGCGTGCCATTGCCGTCCAGATCAGCGCGCTTTGCCTGGGTCGTCCACGAGTTCGGGACGGTGTTGGTGATCTTGCTGGCCTGGAAGCGCCACACGTTCGACCAGCGGCCGTTCGACAGCCACACCGAACCGTGCAGCACGCGGATCGCGTCGCCGCCGGGGCCGGCGAACTGGTGCGTCACCGTGTTGGTCGCAACCTCGATACGCGTCAGCGGGACGTCGCGCATCGTCACCCACACCGCGCCCTCGCCCGCCGCGATGTCGCCGCCGGTGCCCGGGAGACCGACGTCGATGGTCGCCACCACCGTCATCGTCAGCGGATCGATCTTCGTGACGGTGCCGGTACCCTGATTGAGCGTCCAGACGTAGCCTTCGCCCGCCGCCATGAACCGCGGCCCCTTGTCCACCGGGATCTCGGCGATCACCTTGTTGCTCGCCGGATGAATCACCGAGACCACGCTCTTGTCGGTGCTCGACACCCACACGCGGCCGTAACCGAACACCGCGGTGTAGGAGCCCGGCGCCACGGGAATCGTGGCGGCGATGCCGTTGGTGGCGGGGTCGACGCGGGTGACCTCGCCCTTCGGATCGCTCGGCAACCAGATCGAGCCGGCGCCGTAGGCGATGCCCCCCTCGTTGTTGGCAGGGCCGACCGGCACTTTCGCCACCACCATGTTGGTCGTCGTGTCGATGCGGTAGATGACCTTCTCAGCGCAGCTCGGGGCCCAAAGTGTGCCCTCGGCGACGACGAGCCCCGAGCACGGGTTCTTCACCGGCACCACCGCGACCGTCGCGTTGGTGTCGGGGTCCATGCGGCTGACGAGATCCTGGCCGCGACTGTTGGTCCACACCTGGTTCTCGCCCATCGCCAGCCAGTCGGGGCCGCCGATGATCGGGTACTCGGCGTCGGGCACGATCATCGCCATCGGGCGCTGCACGGCCTTGACGCCGGGCATTGGAGCCCGTGCTGGCGCCTGCTGCGCGAGCAGCGCAGCGCCGGCCGCAGACACTACGAGCATGAGTAATGCGATCCGTCTCATGTTTTTCCTTAGCCCTCAGCCTTAAGCCAGGGCGGTCTGAGACCGCCCTCTACGCGATGATTTCGTGCACCACTTCGCCCGCGGTATCAGTGAGGCGGAAGTCGCGTCCGCTGTAGTGATACGTGAGCTTGGTGTGGTCGATGCCGAGCAGGTAGAGCATCGTGGCGTGCAGGTCGTGGATGTGTACCTTCTTCTCCACGGCCTTGAAGCCGAAGTCGTCGGTGGCGCCGTACGACGTGCCGCCCTTGATGCCGCCGCCGGCCAACCAGATCGAGAAGCCGGTGACGTTGTGGTCGCGGCCGTTCACCACGCCGGCCACGTTCTCGTTCGACGTCTGGATCGCCGGCGTGCGACCGAACTCGGTGGCGCCGACGATCAGCGTGTCCTGGAAGAGGCCCCGCTGCTTGAGGTCCTTGATGAGCGCCGCGTAGGCCTGGTCGGAGTCCCGCGCCAGCTTGCGGTAGGTCATGATGTCGTTGTGGGCGTCCCACGGGTCGCCCTTGCCGTAATAGGTCTGCACGAAGCGCACGCCCTTCTCCGCCAGCCGCGCCGCCATCAGGCAGCCGAGCGCGGTGTTGCCCGGGCCATACATGTCGAGCGTCGCCTTGCTTTCCTTGCTGACGTCGAACACGGTCGGCGCATCGGTCTGCATGCGGAACGCCGTTTCCATCGTCTGGATCGACGCGTCGAGCTCGGAGTCGTTGTCGTGAATGCGCTGCATGTGCATCTGGTTCAGCTGACGCAGGAACCCGATGTCGCGCAGCTGCGGATCGTCGGCGGCGCCGCGCACGATGTTGGGGATCACCTTGTCGGCCTTGAACTTCTCGTCCTCGACCCACTTGTTGTGCACCAGCGATCCCTGGTGCACGGCCGGCAGGAACGACGACGTCCACAAGGGGCTGCCGATGGTGAGCGGCTCGGTGGGCGTCAGCACCACGTAGCCCGGCAGGTTCTCGTTCATCGTGCCGAGGCCATAGGTGATCCACGAGCCCATCGACGGCCGGCCGATGAAGTTGGCGCCGGTGTTCATCATCGTCAGCGTCGGCTCGTGATTCGGAATGTCGGCGTACATCGACTTGATGACGCACATGTCGTCGGCCACCGTGCCGAGATTCGGCCACAGGTCGCTCATCTCGAGTCCGCTCTTCCCGTGCTTCTGGAACTTGAACGGCGACTTCATCAGGTTGCCGGTCTTGCGCTGCGTCAGGATGGGGCCGCCGGGCAGCGGCTGCCCGTCGTACTTGTCGAGCATCGGCTTGTAGTCGAACGTATCCACGTGCGACATGCCGCCATTCATCATCAGGAAGATGACGCGCTTGGCTCTGGGCTTGAAGTGCAGCCCGGGCAGCACGCCGCCCTTGCCGCCGGTGGGAATGATCGGCGCCGTGACCGCGGCCTGCGCCAGCGACGCGTTCAGCATCTGCGACAGCGCGACCAGGCCGAAGCCGCCGCCCAGGCGCGTGAGCGCCTGGCGTCGCGACACGGGCATGAACTTGTGGTTGCAGGACATGTGCGGGCGTCTCCTAATCGATGAAGAGGA
>Ga0070670_100003408_pt1 | contig 13183 bp, 6 predicted proteins | sample KBSS63metaG_FD_64665 | JGI IMG/M metagenome (GOLD analysis project Ga0070670, IMG submission 64665) | Switchgrass rhizosphere microbial communities from Kellogg Biological Station, Michigan, USA - KBS S6-3 metaG | ecosystem: Host-associated > Plants > Roots > Rhizosphere > Soil ... | reverse complement strand
TGAAATTTACCAAGATCCTCGCCCCGGAGAAATGGATCGACGATCTCCAGCTCTACATGGTGACTGATTCCGGCAGCGGCCAGCCGCTTGGGATGTTTTATCTCGACATGTTCCCGCGCGAGGGAAAGTTTAATCACTTCGCCCAATTCCCGATCATTCCCGGGAAACTATTGCCGGACGGAAAGTATCAGCGCCCGACCGTCGCGCTCCTTTGCAATTTTCCTCCGCCGCAAAAAGACAAGCCGTCGCTCCTCAGCCATCAGGACGTCGAAACACTCTTCCACGAATTTGGTCATGCCCTCCACACTATCGTGACGAACGCCAGGTATGTTCGCTTCTCCGGCACAAGTGTCCCGGCGGATTTCGTCGAAGCGCCCTCGCAGATGCTGCAAAACTGGGTTTGGAACAAGAAGGTGCTCGACACCTTCGCAGCTGATTACCGCGACCCGTCGAAGAAGATTCCGGCGGAACTGATCGCGAAAATGAAGGAGGCGAAGCTCGCCACCGTCGGCGTCTATTATCGCCGGCAGTTTACCTTTGCCGACATCGACCTCACCCTGCATGACGTCCATCCGGAAGGTCAGCCCTACGATTGCGTGGCGATGTCGAACCCGATCTTCGTAAAGGATTTTCTGCCCATCGATCCGGACACGGCCTTCGTCGCCTTCTTTGGCCATCTCGCCGGTTACGATGCCGGCTACTACGGCTATGCCTGGGCGGACGCGATCGCGGCCGACATGGCGACCGTTTTCGAAAAGGCGCCGGACGGATTTCTCGACAAGACCGTCGGGATGAAACTGCGCAAGGAAATCTATGCGCCGGGCGGCTCCCGCGACATCGATGTTTCGATCCACAACTTCCTCGGCCGCGACCGCTCCATCCAGCCCTACCTGAAAACCCTGGGCATCGACACACCCGCCAAGGCAGGAGGCGGACCTTCCAACGAAAGCAATCCCGCCGCGGCCAAACCTCCTACCAAGCCTTAGACCGTGTCAGACGAAACTGCAGGTCTTTGATTCACCGTCGGCTGCGACAACCGCAATCTCAGCTCATTTCTTCACTTCGAACCGTCGACTAGCCGACCAGGCGCCGGAATTGCCCGAAGCATCGTTTGCTCGGGCACGGAACCACATGGTCGCAGTTGGTAAAGTGTTGCTCGAGAACTCTGAAGTCATGACCGTTTGATTGACGACCGGACTTGTGAAGTTGTCCTGGTCATCAATCTGAACCGTGTAAGTAGCCGCGCCGGTTACGTCCGTCCAATCAAAGGTGACGTTCGTGCCGGGCGTAAAACGTGCGTCGGCCGCTGGCGCGAGCAGACTCGGCGCCGGTAGACTGCCCCCTGAGCTGGGATTTACCGTTAAGATTGCGTTGCGGCTGACGGAATTATACGTCGCCGTGATCGTCGTCGTAGTCGTTGTCGTCACGGTCTTGCTAGTTGCCGTGGCCTTAGCGCTCGTCGCGCCAGCAGGAATGGTCACACTTGCCGGAACCGTGGCGCCCGAGGTGTTGCTGCTGGATAGACTGACAACGGCGCCTCCCGAAGGGGCAGCTGCCGTTAAAGTCACGGTTACTTGCGAAGTTCCACCGCCCGTAACAGTAGTGGGACTGAGCGCAATTGACGAGAGCGAAGCTGGCGTTCCGTTCTTCGTCACAGTGAGGTTAGCCGATTTGGAAGCGCTTCCCACCAGTGCACTGATCGTTATCACTGTGTCCGTGGTCACTGTCGATGTAGTCACGGTGAAGTTGGCTGAGGTTTGGCCAGCCGGTATGCTCACGATCGGAGGCGGTTTCGCGACGAGATTGCTGGTGGATAGAGTAGCGGTAATGCCGCCGGCCGGAGCTGGACTATTAAGCAGCACAGTTCCAGTCGAACTGGTTCCGCCAGGCACGCTGGTTGGATTGAGAGTCACTCCTTGCAAAATTGGCGGGGCGTTTGGATCCGGGGTTACCGTCACAAAGATAGACTTTGTTATCCCGCCGGCAGTGGCGAAGACGTTCCCACCGGTGGGAATTACCGCGACCGGGCTCGTGTTGATGTTGAAACTGATCGTGCTGTTGCCCTCAGCGATCGTAACGCTGGGTGGCACTTGAATGACAGACGGGTTATCGGTGCTCAAAGTAACGACTCCGCCACCAGCCGCGGCCGGCGTGACGAGCCCCACGGAGGCGCGTGCAGGTGTGCCGCCAATGACGTCCTGACCGGCAGGACCAATCGCAAGGAGAGTCGCTTCACCCGGGGCCGAATCAACCTTAAGGATGCGAGCTTGCGATCCGCCGGAAGTTCCGTAGTGCGCCTGGATGAGCACGTAGCGCGAGATCGCGGTTTGGGGCGCGCGCGTGGTGCTGAAAGTCGCGCTCAAGCTTCCAGCAGGCACTGTAACGTTAGCGGGTACGATTACGTCACCTTCCATGCTGCCACTAAGCGTGACTAAAGCTCCGCCAGTCGGAGCTGCTGAGGTCAGAGTGACCGTTCCCGTAACCGTGCCGCCGGCTGGAACTGAGCTCTGGCTAAACGACAGTGAAGAAAGGCTCGCGGGAGGAGTCGGGCTTCCGACGGGAGTTACAACGAGCGAACATTGCGCCGCGCGATAGCCGTCAACTTCCGTCCCGGTTTCGATCGTTACACGAGCGGAAACCGACGTCACTTTTGTCGCAACGGAAAAATCCGCGCCAGTCACGCCTTCCGGAATGAAGACGGTCGATGGTGGCACTACCAGGCTTGTATCGCTGCTAACCAGCCGAACGGTAATGCCTCCTGGAGGCGCAGCACTGAGCAGGGTGACGGTCCCAGTTACGGGGACGCCACCGACGACGCTCTCCCGACTCAGACCTGTCCCATAGAGAATGGGTAAAACTCCGAGCGAATTCTGGACCCTGCCGGCGCCAAACCCGGCAAGAATGTCACCGATAATACCGATTGAAAGACCGAAGTTAGGAACAGGTCCCGTTGTAACCGGGGTAATTGTTGCATCTGTCTTACCCGCCGGGATGGTCACGGTGGCAAATGGCATCTTGGCCTGCGGCAGATCCGTCGCAAGCGTGACGACCGCACCGCCGGTTGGCGCGGGATTATCGAGCATGACGCGGGCTTGTATCGAATTGCCGCCATAGCCATTGAGCGGTTCGGCGAGGATCGCAAACAAATTAACGTTGGGCGGTGTTGGTCCAGCGGTGACTGTGATGGCTCGGGTGGTCGAGAAGGGTCCGGCGACGTTTCCATGCAGAGCCCGAACTCGCCAAAAATAGCTTCCGGGAGGCAATAGCTCGGGGGTGATCATATAGTCTGAACGAGTAACACCCGGCAAAATCAGGATCATCGTGTTGTCGGCGAACGTGGGGCTGGTATTGACGTCCACTTCATAGCCCGGCACCTGTGGATTCGCCGTATCCGACCAATCAAAGAAAAAGGGCAAACTGACCGTAGTGCCTGCGGCAGGCGTGACCAGCGAGACTGCCGGTGGGACTGGAGCCGCATCGGTAATGTGCACAATTACGGTTGCGGAAGGAAGGCTTCGCACCCCGTCGACAGACACGGCTCGCACTCGGTAATAAATATTCGGAATCGCGTTCCCCCAACCGCCGCCAAACTGCGTGCCAAATGTTATGGGGGATTGAATAAGGGTCAGGGGATCGGAGAACGTTGCTTCATCGTCAGCCTCAAGAATGTAGTATTGCGCCCCCGTGACGGTTGACCATTGAATCTTGTAAGTCTCCACTAGATGAAACTGGGCATTGTTGGCCGGCGCGAGAATTGACGGAGTCGCTGGAGCGGGCCCCGGTCCGGTTACAGTGAGGCTTCGAACCTCGGACCATGGTGAATCTACGCCGCCATTCTTTGTTAGCTGGGTGGCTTTTACTCTCCAGAAGTAGGTTCCGTTTGGGAGACCACTCACCTTGTCCGCCGTCGGCGTCGGCACGCTGGGGTCCGAATCGATGTTCTTGAAACCCGATGCAATGACCGTTGAAAACGCGCTGGTCGTTGCCACCTGCCATGTATAACTGCCTATATCTCCCCCCGGCGCCGTAACTGGATTCCAATCCAGGGTGATTGGCTGAGGCAGGGCTGCACCATTAGCCGGTGCGGCCAGTCCTGGAGCCGGGGGTGCCGCGATAATGGGTTGCGCCAGGCCCGTGACAACAAACGCGAACGCCGCCAATGTTAGGTAAAGTCTGTAGGAACTCATGAGCGCCCATAATAAGGGCTTCTCCACGGGACGCTAATGACGAATGGTAACGCGTTTGTAACCAACGCTTTTTCGCTGCAAGGAGACTTAATCCCTAAGTCCTATCAGTGATCGAAGTTGCGGGCTCAACGCCAGCCGGATGCTTCGCTGCGAAGGCCGGCTGGTCGGCCCCGACTTTCGCCGGGGCCGGCTCTCAGAAGCAAACCGACAATACTACGCTGATCACACCAGTCACGCCGATAAAAATGGCGAACTTGTCAATGAAACTCATATGCTTGGACTTACTTGGCCGGGCGATCGAGAGACTTCATGTAGGCAATCAACGCATCCAGATCGGACGCAGTTAGATTTGATGTCTTCCCATGGGTGTCTTTAATCACCTGAACGTGGTTCGTTGCGAGGATCGGATTGATCTGACCGTTGACCGTCAACGCAGCGACATTGGCGGTACCCAGCTGGTCGACCTGAAGCGTCCCGTCACTGAGTTTAAGAGTCGGACTGTCGAGGCTGACGTAAATCGGCCCCTTGCCGTCTCCTGCCAAAGCCCCGGAGACATCGCCAACCGTAATCGGCACTTGAGTCGGTAAGACTGGAGCGACCTCACCTGGTAATGCCACACCCGTGGCGCGACTGTTATCCGTCCGCACCGTGCGGAAGTTGAAACCGCGTTCACCGGGCTGTAGCAACGGTGAATCCGGCGGCAACAATACCTCGCGGAGGGTGTGAGCGAACCCGTGATGCAGGTAGCGCGGCACCGCATCCCACTCTGCACGGAGGTGCTTGGTGTTACGGCTGCTGAAGTTCTGCGGTGTGCCGACATCCTGGGGCGGCGCGAAGGCAGTGAAGAAGTAGTCGTTCGTCGGGCGATAGAACGGTCCTTTGCCATCGACAGTAGTTTCGCTAACTACGCCTGGTTCGTGAATGTTGAAATCTTGGAAGGTATCGTTCGGCACGCCATTGGCGAAAAGATTGCCGTTACGATGACAATCGGCGCAACCGGCACCACCGGCCGAGACCTTATTGCTGAAGAGCTCTTTGCCCCGCGCAATTTGGCCCACCTCCGTCGATGTCGGCAGCTGACCAAGCGGATTTGGAAAGAGTCGGGTGTCGTTTTGTGACCAGAGAATTTGCAGATAAGCCATATCGTTATAACCGACCTGATAAGCCTTACCACTCAAATCCGACCGGCCAATCGCAGCCGAATTTGCTGCCGTCTTCTCCAATACGTAGTCCTCGCGCGCTTCCATGCGCTCGATCTGATCCGCCTGCGGAAAGAGTGCCGTCGGAGCGCGCTCGCCGAGAAGGACTTCACCGTTACAAGCAGAAGCATACGCCATGAAGTCGTTGTTTAAGCCTTCGTACCATTCCGGCCAGTTGTCCGAGATATCCTTGTTTTGCGGGCAGACCTTGACGCCGCCGACGGCGTTCGCCGCGACGTTCCACTGGCAGCCATCCTGTCGACCATCCCAGTGGCAGAATCCGCAGGACTTCTGCGCGTCGAACCCGGTGGTAGTCTTTCCCAGGATCGGAGCGTCATCGGCGTAGGCGGACGAGAAGAACCAGCGGAGCCCGACTTCCTCGTCGGTCGCAAACAGGTTGGAACCGTTGCCGCCCTTGCTTGGGTCGGGGGTTTTGCCTGTCACGCCGACGGCAGTATAACCCTGCCGGGTTAGCTTACCGGCTGTATCAACAGCGAGGAAGGAGACGTCTTCCGTCTGCAGATTAGCCACATACACCGTCTTGCCATCCGGTGAAACCTCGACGCCTTCCGGAGTAATACCACCGGTAAAGTCAAATCCGGCCTGCGTCAGCAAGGTAGAAGGGTCAGTCGTAGTAGAATTAATGTTGAAAACTTCAATCTTATCCGAGTGAAGCATGCTGACAAAGAGGAGGTTATTGCGCACGAACATCTGTTCCGGGCCACTCCCGCGGATGAGGCGTTGGGCCGCAGTATGATCACCGAGGTCAACTATGTCGCCCGGAATGACGAGCTGGGAAAAGTCGCGACCCATATCAACATATCGGAAGACGAACTGATTCGTGGTCGTGTCGAAGATATTAAATTCACTGCCAAGATCATCGAACGTAGTGGCCTTGGTGGCGTCACTCATAACCGGCACGTATCCCAGGGGCGTCCCGTCATTCTTAATTGCCACGCCGTTGGCGTCCAGTTTGGGCAGACCATGACCTGTTTCGGCTTCGTTCAAGTAAGTATTGGTTTCCTGCCCGCAGGCGATACCCCATTTGCCACTAATCTTTACGTCCGTTGCCAGGCCTCCCAGGGGAAGGATCTTGAGCAACTTATTGGCGTCGTTGGTAACATCGATCGCCGCGACCGTGTGCCCGAGAGTGTTCGCGACATAAAGCGTTTTGCCATCCGCGCTCAGGTCAAGGTCACGCGGATTGGTGCGCTCCAGTTCGGTGTTTCCCGTCGGAATTTCGGCGATCTGGGTAAACTTTGGACCTGCATCGATGCGAAAAGCACGCACCTCATCCTTGTAGCGATCAGTCACATAGAGCCGGGTCCCGGTAGCGTTGAAACGCGCTTTCTCCGCGTAGGTTCCGATCGAGAAATCGCCCAGAACCTTGTCGGTAGCGGTGTCAATCACGGTTGCGAAGTTACCGTATTGGTTCAGGACAACCGCGTAGGGGTTTGCGTAAATAGCCGAATTCGCCGGAGATATCTTGACACTGATCGGCCGTAATCCACTGGTGAATCCAGGTGGTCGGAGGTCGAGCCACTTGGTTACCTTGCGCGTCGTGGTATCCAGCACCGCCACCCGCCAATCAGGATAGCCTTCACGGCCGGGGAGAGAAACGTAGAGCTTCTTTCCGTCGGGCGTAAGTGCGAGGGAACGCGGCTGGCTGCGGAATGGCTGGGGGCGATTTGGCCAAAGTTGGTTGCCGCTCTTCACCACCGGATTATTCGGATCGATCCTTGTGCCCGGATCAGGCCTTCCATCGATGTAGCCAGCACCAAACATGAGCTTGGTGTAGCGATCCAGGCCGCCACGCTCCCCTGCCGGTTGCGGACCAACGATGTTCTTAACCGGATCGCTCGTGGGTCCAGTGATGATTTTGCCTTTTGAGTCTGTCTTTACCGCGGTCGTAAACATTCGCAAAGCCAGGGGCGCCTCCGAACTGGTTTTCAGAACCTGATAAGCAAAAGGGGTTCCCAATTGTTTTCGCGCGACACCCGCCGCGATGAGGCTGCCCGTGTCCTGAAGGACTAGCGCGCAGACAGCCAGGAACATCGCCGCGCCAAGAGTTACGAAACTTGTTTTTTTCATTGTGGTGTTAAGGTTGTCGCAGACGGTTTGCGAGATTTGGCGCTGGCACAAGGCACCCAAAAGTTACGCGCTTGTTACCTTTACCGTTGTCTTGAGACACTGATGGAGGGGAGCAGCCGTTGGGAGCGAGGTTAGGCCGCCCACCATTCCCCGTAAGAGATAATCGCAAGAGTCAGATCGACCTGAACTTCGGCGTTTTCGCGCTAGGTTACGTGCCGCCATGAAACGTTTCTTTTTCCTCGCGCTCGCACTTTCAAGCATAACCATCATCGCAGCCGACACTGCAATCGAACCGCCGAAGGATGCAGAGAAGGCCATCGACGCACAGGGATTGCTCAACCACATCAAAGTCCTCGGCTCCGACAAATTTGAAGGCCGTGCGCCCGGGTCCAGGGGTGAAGAACAGTCGGTTCGATACATCACCGACCAATTTAAGAAGCTCGGTCTGAAACCGGGCAACCCGAACGGGACTTACACCCAGGAAGTTCCGCTGGCCGGTATCCTCGGCATCCCGAGCGCGACCGTCCGCCTGCGCGACAAGAAAATGACGCTGCGTTCCCCTGACGAGTTCGTCGCCTTCACCACCCGCATCACGCCGTCGGTCGAGGTCACGGATTCCGATGTTGTTTTCGTCGGCTACGGGGTCGTCGCGCCCGAATACGGCTGGGACGATTTCAAAGGCGCGGACGTGCACGGCAAGACGCTCATATTCCTGATTAACGACCCGCCGATTCCTGACCCGAACGATCCGTCAGGTCTTGACGCCAATATGTTCAAAGGGAAAGCGATGACCTACTACGGCCGCTGGAGCTACAAGTATGAGATCGCGGCCGAGAAAGGCGCGGCCGCGGCGATCATCGTGCATGAGACGATCCCGGCCGCTTATCCCTGGTCGGTAGTCGAAAACAGCAACGCGAAGCAGAATTTCGTCATCGATGCCCCGGACAAAAATATGAGAGCGGTCGGGATCCGTTCCTGGATCACGCTCGAAACGGCGAAAGAACTATTCCGCGCTGCCGGCAAAGACTATGAGGCGTTGAAAGCGGCGGCCCTGCGCAAGGACTTCAAACCGGTCTCGTTAGGCGCGAAAGCAGATTTTGCTTTGCAGAACACAATCACCCACATCACGTCGCACAACGTCATCGGCAAACTCGAGGGGAGCGATCCGCAGCGAAAGGATGAATACCTCATCTATAGCGCGCACTGGGATCATCTCGGTCGCGATCCGCAACTGAAGGGCGATCAGATCTACAACGGCGCGCTCGACAACGCTTCCGGCGTCGCTTCGATCATGGAGATCGCGCAGGCATTCACGCAGCTGCCGCAACCGCCGCCGCGTAGCCTCCTCTTCCTTGCCACGACCGCGGAGGAAGCGAATTTGTTAGGCGCAAAATACTACACCGAGCATCCGTTTTACCCGCTCGATCATACTTTGGCCGACATTAACGTCGACATTGTCAATCCCTGGGGAAAAACACGCGACATTGAGGACATCAGTTACGGCAACTCCACCCTCGACGATCTTTTCGCCCAGGATACCGCCCGGGCGGGGCGGATCGCGAAGCCAAACAGCGAACCGGAGAAAGGAACTTTTTTCCGGGCCGATAACTTCGAGTTTGCCAAGGCCGGCGTGCCCGCGCTCTACATCGGGAGCAAGCCGAAGGATTACATCCGCCAGCCGGCCGATTACGGACAGAAAAAGAGCGATGACTACACCTTGCGTCATTATCACCAGGTCTCCGATGAAGTGGATCCGAAGTGGGATCTTTCCGGCGCGGTCGAAGATACCCAGCTGCTTTTCGCAGTCGGTTATCAGGTTGCCAATGCGGACCAGTATCCGACTTGGTTGCCGGGCTCGGAGTTCAAGGCGAAGCGCGACGCGATGATGTCACAGAAAAAGTAGAATTCAGTCACGCCGCCGGACGTTCCCTTTTGTCATCCCGAGCCGCGAAGACGGCGAGGGACCCCACAAGTGAAATGGTTGTTTTCCCTTCCCCAAAAAGCGCGGATTGCATCTGGGAGGTCCCTCGCCGCCCCGCGCCGGCTCGGGATGACAAGGCTCAATACCCCTAACGAATCGCTCCGCGCTGGCCCTGTTCTCGTCCATCATTAAACTTCCCGCATGAATTTCTCCTTGCCGCTCATCAGCGCTCTGGTCGGCCTTGCATTACTTCTATTCGGGCGCCGCCTTTTCTGGCTTTTCGTCGCCGCGCTTGGCTTTGCCATCGGCCTGCAACTCGCTCCCTACCTCAGCCACAATCCACCCCTTTGGCTTTCCCTTCTCCTCTCCCTCGGCCTCGGCCTCCTCGGTGCTCTCCTCGCAATCATGCTGCAAAAGCTCGCCATCGGCATCGCCGGTTTTCTGGTCGGTGGACGGGTCGCAGTCGGGGTGGCGGCGGCGCTTTGGATAAATTATGCGCATTATTCCATCATTACTTTCGTGGTCGGCGGAATCCTCGGCGCGCTCCTCCTCGTCGCACTTTTCGATTGGGCGCTGATCATCTTTTCAGCCATCGAAGGGGCGCGTCTGATCGTTGGCACCGTGCATCTGCCCAGTAGCGGCACGACCGTGCTACTCGTGGCCCTGGCGCTATTCGGCATTTTCGTGCAGGCGGCGATGTTTCGCCGCAGCCGGCGGCTGTAGACGAAGCACGGCTCTGGAGGTGGCGGTCGATGCGCCCTCTTCAGTGCCGGAAATGCCGGACGCCGGTGAAGATCATGGCCATCTTGCGTTCGTCCGCGGCGGCGATCGCTTCGTTGTCGCGCACGGAACCGCCCGGCTGAATCGCGGCCGTTGCTCCGGCTTCGGCAGCGGCAATCAAGCCATCGGCGAAGGGAAAGAAGGCATCGCTCGCCACCGCGCTACCCTCGAGCGAGAGCCCGGCTTCCTGCGCCTTCCAGACCGCGATGCGCGAAGCGTCCACCCGCGACATTTGCCCGGCGCCGACGCCTAACGTCCGATCCGCGCCCGCGTAGACAATCGCGTTCGATTTGACGTGTTTCACCACCCGCCAGCCGAAGATCATCGCGGTCATTTCCTGCCGCGTGGGTGGGCGCTTGGTCACGACCTTGGTTTCGAGGCCTTCTAACTCGGCCGCGTCCCTTTGCTGCACGAGGAGGCCGCCCCGAACCGAGCGCACATCCATTCTTGGCTTGTCGTTAGGACGAGCCGGTTGCAAGGCACGCATCAAACGCAGGTTTTTCTTTTTCTGGAGCAGAGCGCGCGCGTCGCTCGCGAAATCCGGCGCGATGATGACTTCGCTGAAAATTTCGCTGATCGCTTTCGCGACCGGGAGATCGAGCGGGCGATTGCAGATGATGATGCCGCCAAACGGCGCCTGCTTGTCGGTGGCAAAGGCTTTCAGCCAGGCCTCACGCAAATCCGGATCGCTCCCCACCCCGCAGGGATTGGTGTGCTTGAGGATGGCGACGGTCGGTTCCGAGAATTCTTCGATCAGATCGCTGGCGGCGGTGATGTCGAGGAGGTTGTTAAAGGAAAGATCCTTACCGTGCAGTTTTTCGAAATGATCCGCGAACGTCCCATAGAGGGACGCGGTTTGGTGCGGGTTTTCGCCGTAACGCAACCGGCTCACGAGCGGCAGGGAGAGCGAGAAAGATGTCTCGGTTTCCTGCTTTTCATTCAGATAACTCGCGATCGCGCGATCGTAATCGGAAGTTTTGAGGAAAGCTTTGATCGCGAGGCGCTGGCGTAATTTCAGGGTCGTTTCGCCGTCGCGATCACGCATTTCGTCCAGCACCGCCGGGTAGTCCGCCGGGTCGACCACGACTGTGACCGACTGATAATTCTTCGAGGCACTGCGCAACATCGACGGACCGCCGATGTCGATCTGCTCAATCGCTTCCGCCAGTTTCACGGCCGGCTTCGCGATCGTCGCTTCGAAGGGATAAAGATTGATCACGACGAGATCGATCGCCTCGATGCCGTGCTCACGCGCGGCCGCCTCGTGCGCCTTGTTCCCGCGCAGGTAGAGAAGCGCACCGTGCACTTTGGGATGGAGCGTTTTCAGCCGGCCATCGAGCACTTCGGGAAATCCTGTAAACTCGGAAATGTCACGCGTTTTGATGCCCTCCTGGCGCAAGAGGCTCGCCGTGCCGCCAGTCGAGACGATCTCCACGCCTTGTTTTTCCAGTTCGCGGGCGAAATCGGCCACGCCGGTCTTGTCGGAAACGGAGATGAGAGCGCGAGAAATTTTCATGTGGATTTTCGCTGCACGAGGACAGAGGCGACCGCGTACATGAGGAGACCGAAGGCCAGTGAGACGCCAATGGAAACCGCGAAGCTGGGCAGATTGAGCACGCCCGGATCACCCGCGTAAAGCGCGCGCCGGACGGCCGCGACCCCGTAGGTGAGAGGATTCAAATGGACCGCCCAGAAAATCCAGGAGTGCGGATTGGTCGCGGGGAAAAGCGCGCCGGACATGAGCCAGAGCGGAATCAAAAAGACATTCATGATAGCGTGAAATCCCTGGGTCGATTCCATCGGCCAGGCGACGAGAAAACCCAGGCCCGTCAGGCCAAAGCCGACGACGAACAAGGTTCCGAGACAAACCAAAATCCGCTCCGGCGAAATGTGAATGCCCACGAAAGGCGCCAGCAAAAGGAAGATCAACCCCTGCGAAAGCGCGAGTGTCGTCCCGCCCAGAATCTTCCCGCAAACAATGCTGCCGGGTGAAATTGGCGCGACCAGAACGGACTGGAGAAAACCTTCGCGCCGATCCTCGATGATCGAGATGGTGGAGAAGATGGCGGTGAAGAGCATGATCAGAATGAGGGTGCCCGGATAGAAATACTCCAGGTAAGGCATTCCGTTAGGCGCAGACCCGGCCCGAAACGATGGCCCGATGCCCGAGCCGATGACGAACCAGAAAACGAGCGGGGAAAGGAGCGCGCCGATGATGCGATTGCGTTGCCGGTAAAAGCGCACAATTTCGCGCTGCCAGAGGGTCACGGTGGGCAAAAAAAAGAAGCCGGAGCTTTTGCCTCCGGCGCTGACGGCCGCTGCGCTCATTTCGGCCTAACGATCAAGCACAATATGCTTCGCAGCCGGATAAAGGACCGGACAACAGCCGATCGTCTCGCAGAAGGCTTTGCTGAAATGGCTCAGGCTCGAGTATCCGACTTCAGTCGCGGCTTCGGTCACGTTGTAGCGGCCGCTGCGCAGCAACTCGGCGGCGCGTTCCATGCGCGCATTGCGGAGGAATTGCGGGATCGTCAGGCCGACTTCCCGCGAAAAAATCCGGCTCAAATAAAACGGACTGCACCCGACTTCCTGCCCGAGCATTTCGAGCGAAGGCGGGTTAGCCAGATCGCGCACGATTAGCTCCTTCGTGCGCACCACGCGATCCCGCGCGACGCGTTTTTGGCGCATGCAAAACATCTCCGGATCTTTCGGCTGGAAAAGGAAATGCGACATCAGTTCGAGCGCCTTGCTTTGATACCAGAGAATCCGCGCCGCCTTCGGGACCGGCGGTTCCGCCAGGCTGGCGACAATCGCGCGCTGCTCGGCCGACATCGGCTGCGGTGGCGAGACCACGCTCTGCTCCCGCCTGGGGAAAATCACTTCGCGCATCGCTGGCGCCAGTTCGCTCTCGGACGAAGCGAGTTGTGCCTGTAAATGCTCTCTCGAATATTCCAACGTGACAAAGCGATGGTGATCGTGCGCCTGGCGCGTCGCGCGCAGCGGCT
>Ga0070670_100003405_pt1 | contig 13186 bp, 14 predicted proteins | sample KBSS63metaG_FD_64665 | JGI IMG/M metagenome (GOLD analysis project Ga0070670, IMG submission 64665) | Switchgrass rhizosphere microbial communities from Kellogg Biological Station, Michigan, USA - KBS S6-3 metaG | ecosystem: Host-associated > Plants > Roots > Rhizosphere > Soil ... | reverse complement strand
TCTGAGATAACGAAACTTAGTGGGAGGATGGGATGGGCGCCACCTTATGGATGATGACGCCTGATCGGTTACTGGGAAGATCTCGCACCCAGAATGGGACGAAAGCGAACTGTCTGAGAACCCTTCTAGCGGAAGACCGGTGGGCGCTGGGCGTTCATCAGCAGTTCGTGTTGCAGGGCAAAAGGTCCAAGCAGTTTCAACAGCTTGTCTTCCTCCGCCTTGTCAAGCCGGTAGCGGCGGGCAAATTCAGACACGCTCCAGACGCGCATGCTGGCTGAATTTTCGATGGTCTTACTGTCGATATAGGTACTCATGGGTCCGCTCCTGCCTTGGTCCAAAAAACTAACGCCGATGGAACGCCAAGGTTCCGTGCGCCGGAAAATTGTGTTTGGATGCGCACTTGAAAGGCTCAGCCGCCTATGGCAAGCGGGACCATGACCATCGAAACCGTCAAAGCTTTCTTCTCCGCCAGGGCGCCCGACATCTCGGTCATCGAGACTGCGGTGAGCTCGGCGACCGTTGGCATGGCAGCGGCCGCCCATCGATGTCTCCCCGAGGAGATCGCCAAAACCATCTGCCTGCGCGTTGGCGACGTTGTCCTCCTCGTCGTCATGAGCGGCACTGCCCGGTTGGACAATCGCAAGAGCCGCGACACCTTCGGCGGCAAGCCGAGAATGCTGGCAGGTGACGAGGTCGTCTCCCTGACGGGACATCCGGTCGGCGGCGTCTGCCCCTTCGGGCTGGCAACGCCTCTGCCGGTCTATTGCGATGTCTCTCTACGCAGCTTCGATGAAGTCATCCCCGCCGCTGGCGGGATCAATGCCGCCGTGCGCATCGCCCCGCAGCGAATGGCCGAGCTGGTTGGGGCCGAGTGGGTCGATGTCTGCCAATAAGGCTGTCGGCAGAGCCTAGTTCCAGAAGCGCGAACGCCGAGCCGGCTGCGCGCTGTGGCCGAATGCATAGCCTACGGCGAACGCCAAGGCGCTGACAGTCAGCAGCAGCGTCGTTGCCGTGTGGGGGTGATCTGCTGCGGCGGCGGACACCGCGCTCGCCTCGTTCCTCAGGCCTCCAACAGCACTTCTTGCCATTTCGGTTGCGCTGCCCGTCTTTTCGACGGGGGTACCGGTGAAGCCGGCCTGCAGGTCCTTGTCGTCTGTCGCCATGGTTACTCTCCTGTTTGAGAGACCAAAACCATTTGGAAGCCATTGGGTTCCCAAGATGGTCTTTTAAGGGAAGGCCTGCCCGCATTGAGGCGGGCAGGCTACGACGTTTAGCGGCAGATGCGGGTCTTGCGAACAACCAGCTGGCCGTGATGGCGGACCTTGGTGACCTTCACGGTGCAATGACGGCGCGGCGGATGGTGCCAGCCGCGATGCATCGGACGCTCGTGCGTCGTGACCGTCACGGTTTCAGCGTAGGAAGCAGGCGCGAAGGAGACGACGGAAGTGACCGCGATCGCTGCGGCAATGATCAGGTTTTTCATGGGGTTTCCTCAGTTTATGAACAGCGGACGAGAACGTGGCAGAAGCGACTTCGTTCCCGCCCGCGAGACGATATATCGTTCAGATATCAGTAGCCGTCATAGTAGCGATGATGGCGACGCCACTGGCGTTCACCCCAGTAGGGCGGGGGTGGCGGGCGATGCCAGCCGTAGTAGCGCTCCGGCGGTGGCGGGCGGCGCCAGTTGGGACGGCAATCCCCCCACGGCGTCTGGTGATAGCCGCGGCCGCAGACGTAGTCGACTTGGATGACAGATGTGGGCGTGGTGGTAATGGATACCGCAGGCATTGCGTTGGCGGCGGTAGAGACAAATCCACCGATCAGAATTGCAGAGGCAACAATCAGTTTTTTCATCGGCGTTACTCCTATTGGACGCCCTTATTTAGCGACCGCAGTGCTGAACGGCCGATGAACCGATGTTGGCCATTTCCGGGCATATTTTAGGCATTTTCGGACCACGCTGCGGAGTGAACAGCGGAGGTTTCTACGAAAGAGGCTTTTTCGTCCGGCAGGCGTGTTTTTCCTCTTGCGCTCCGAAAGTCGAAAGACTAATCAAACCAGGCCTTTTAGGCGGGTCGGGGCGTAGCGCAGCCCGGTAGCGCACTTGACTGGGGGTCAAGGGGTCGCAGGTTCAAATCCTGTCGCCCCGACCAATTATCTCCTTGATATCCCTGGTTTATCTCATTTCACGCCTAGCGATTAGCGCGCCGCCGTTGAGGCGGAACGCACGGGTAACGGCTGTCACCCGTGCGCTTGCAATTCAGGAAGCCTGCCTCAGACCGTCATGATGACGCGTCCGATGCGGCCGCGCTCTTCCGCGCGCCGGTGGGCGGCGTTGGCTTGCGAGAGCGGGAAAGTGGCATCGATCGGCAGGCGGATGCCGCCATCTCGAGCCATGGGGAACAGCGCCTCCACGAGCTTGCGAGGCTCGGGATCGCGCATGGCGGCGCCCAGCAGGCAGCCGATAACGGTATGGCGATGCTTGAGGAGTTGCCCGGCATCTATCATCGTGCTGCTACCGCCGAAGACGCCGATCAGCACCGCCTTTCCACCGTCCTTGAGTGCTTTGAGAGCATCGATCAGCGCATCGCCGCCGATATTGTCGATGATCAGGTCGACGCCTTCGCCGTCAAGCAGCGCGCGAACCTGTTCGCTCGCCGGCTTATCGGCAGTCACGATCGCATCCGATAGGCCGAAGCCCTTGAGCTTCTCCAGGCTTTCCGGCTTGGTTCCGGTGCCGATCACCCGCGCGCCAGCCTTGGCGGCAAGCTGCACCGCGGCCAATCCGACGCCGCCACTCGCCCCGAGAACAAGAACGGTCTGTCCGGCTTCGAGAGCGCCGAGATGAAGCGCATATGCGGCGGTGCCGGGGCCGACGATGATGGTTGAGGCCAGGGCGATGTCGAGACCATCGGGAACTTTGAAGCAGTGCGCTGCCGGCACCGCCGTCAGTTCGGCGTGCGACCCCTTCCAGGCAAAAGTGGCGACGCGCTCGCCGACCGAAAGCCTGTCTACGCCTTCGCCGAGCGCAGCAATGGTGCCTGCCGCGGCATAGCCGACCACCTCGTTTTCACCCTGGCGGGTGAGGCGGCGGTTGACGAGATCGCCACCTTCGATGCTGATCGCCTCGACACGCACCAGAACCTCGCCCGCAGCAGGTACGGGATCGCGGACGTCGCCGTAGTGCAGGACATCGGGGCCGCCGGGTTCGCTGTAGATTGCTGCTTTCACCACATTCTCCTTTTCGTTCGGACCGGTCGCCAATGTGGCGCCGGTCGCGGCTGAAGTAGTGTGGTGTTCGTCGCTTGCAAGGAATTTGCTGCGAAGGAACCTGTTTGCCGTGAGCGCTATCGGTCTTCGAGGTGAAACGGAAAAAAGAACTCAGACAAGCAGGCCCGCCGTTTCGGCAGCTCTTCGAAAGGAGAGATTCGCTGTCTGCGGGCTGCGAAGGCCGTCGAGAGCATCGAGGCAATGACGCAAGGCGGTGCGGTACTCTGCACCCCTGGATGCCGGCCATCTCTTGAGGAACTCGATCGCGTCCCATACCGTGCTGATGGTCAGGCTGGTTCTGATCGAGCGGACGCGGATCGGCGTGGAAAAATACTTGTCGCTCACGATGCCATCTTCATTCAATTAACCCGGCATCGGCGCTGGTCGGCACGGCCGGCATGTATCGAAACTCTTTCGCTTTGTAGATCTGAGTCGCGCTATCCGTATGACGGAAGGTTAAGGCCGGGCGATTGTCGAGCAAGCGACCGGCCTTGCCCGTCTAGTTCTGCTCGACGGAAACGCCGTTCTTACCGATCGTAAGTTCGACGCCGTCAGGCTTCTGTTTTTCGTGATAGACGTAGGCGCCAAGCGCGATAACGGCGACGATCAGTGCGCCGATGATGAGATAAAGACCATTGCTGCGATTCACGAATTCCCCCTGGCGTAATGCGGGGTGTTAAACGCCTGATGGTCACTTTTGTTCCGGAGGCGGGCGTAAATTTTAATCGTCGTTGGTGGCGTTGAGATTTTCGGGTCGCGTGCCTTCTTCGCCGTGTGTCTGTTTCAGCCTGACGCCGGCGCCGCCGCCCTCCTGGCTACCGCTGTCGATGAACTGGATGCCCCGGCTTTCGAGGGCTGCGCGCAATGCCAGCAGCGCATCCCCGCCAACCGTTTCCGTTCCGGCTTCGATGGCCTCGATCCGAGCGGTATCGAGCGCCGTTGCATCGGCCAGTTGCTGAAGGGTGAGGCCTGCCATGGCCCGGGCGGCGCGGATTTGCTGTGCTGTAATCATGCCCTTAATTCTAGGGCATCCGCCGGCGTTCTCAAGAGCGACGGAAGCGTATGGCCCAGCAAATCGAAGTAGATTTCTTCTGTCTCGTCGGCCATGCCCGACAGTGTGTAGCGGTTGCGGCGGCGATGGGCCTCCGCGGCGTAGGTCGCGAGGGTCTCCGGCTCGCCGGCGGCAAGCATGGCCGCCGTCAGTTCAGAGGGATCATCGCTATTGGCGATTTTTAGGCCGTTGCGGCCATGTTCCAGCACGGTGCTCACGCCGCCGACATCCGTCAGGATCAACGGCTTGCCGCCCGATGCAGCCTCGAGCATGACGTAGGACATCGCCTCGTAGCGGCTCGGCATGACGACGATGTCGAAGGCGTCGATGGCAACGGGGCCGGGGATGCTGCTGTCGAGATGGGCACGGTGGGAAAGGCCTGCGTCGGCGATCCTCTGGCGCACCGCCTGTTCGAGCTCGCCGCTGCCGATCATCAGCAATCTTGCATTCGGCTGGCGCGCTGCCACGCCAATGAAGGCGTCGACCAGCCGCTCGGGGGCCTTCTGCGCCGAGAGGCGACCGACGAAGCCGTAGAGAACGTCGTGCTCGCCGATCCCGAAACGCGCGCGGATCGCCTCCCGCTCGCCCACCGGCGGACGGGCAACACCGTTATAGACGACCCGCAGCCTGCGCTTGGGGATGCCGATGGAAACGGCGTGATCGTATTCGTCCCGCGACACGCAGATCAGGCGGTTTGAAAAGAAGGTGCCGAGTACGCGCTCGATGGTGCCGAATGCCAGACGTGGCTTTGGCCTGAGCGTGGGGTCCATGGTGCGGAAGGCATGCGGCGTATAGATAACCGGCGTACGGGCTCCGGGCACCCGTAGCCGCGCCAGCGCGCCGGCCTTGGAACTATGGCCGTGGATGAGGTCGAAGGGGCCATGCTTGGCGATGATCCGGCGGATCTCCAGCCAGGCGGTGAGGTCGGCCGGCCCCAGCGCCCGCTTCATGCCGACCGAGTGGACGGCATCGAGGCCCATGCCCTCCAGTTCCGCGACAAATGCCGGCTCGGCGCGCAGCGGCGAGTAGATCGCCGTCACCGAATGGCCGCGATGCTGCATCGCCCGGCAGAGGTCGAGAAAGTGCCGTCCCGAGCCGCCGCCGCTGGGCTCGAGGATTTGCAGCATCGACAGGCGCTTGGTCGTGACGTTGACGTTCATGTCGCTGGCTCTCCCCGGGCAAGGCGACGCTGGTGGCGTGCTTCGAGCGCACCGCAGCCCCAGACGATGCCGATCAGCATGTAGAGGTGGCGCCAGTGATCGGTGTCGATGACGTTGCCGATGCCGACATGGCCGAGCACGACGATCCAGGCGATCATCAGGAATGGCTGCCAGGGCCGTTCCTTCAGCACGTTCTTGAAGCCGATATAGATCGTCCAGCAGATCATGCTGACCCAGCAGAAGAAGCCGATCCAGCCATAGGTGGTCAGCGTTTTCAGCCAGATGTTGTGTTCGTCCTCCCGAAACATCGTCGCGAATACCAGCGGTCCGATGCCGAGCGGCCGCTGCATCGACAGTAGGAAGCCGATCCGGTGGCGCTCGAAGCGGCCGAGATGGCCGCCGTCGTATTCCTGCACCAGTTGCGTGCGGGTCGAGAACAGGTCGCTCACCTGATGGAACTGCAGTGCCACGAGAAGGGCAGCGCCAAGCAGCAGGATGGCGGTCAGCGTCATCACCAGGATGCGCAGGCGGAAGGTATTGCTGCGATGCTTGAGCAGCATGAAGAAGACCAGCGCGATCGAGGAAAAGCCGAACAGGCCCCAGGCGGCGCGCGAAAACGACAGGAAGATGCCGAGAGCCAGGATCGTCAGGCCGATCGCCTTCAGCGGCGCCTTCTTCAGATCGCCGATGATGACGCCATGCATGAGGTAAAGGGTCGGCGCCACCAGATATGGGCCGAAGACGTTCGGATCCTGGAATGCGCCCATTGCGCGGTCATAGCGCGTGAACATGGCGGCGCCGGGAAAGGCATGGAAATAGCCGAGGATCCCGAGCGACGCTGTGATGATCGCCGCGATCGTCCATGTCTTGAACATCAGCTTCAGGACATTGGCATTGGACTCGATGATGGCGGCATAGAAGACGGCGCTGAGGGCGAGGAAGGTCGACACAGCGACATAGATCGGCGCATCCATCTCGGCGCTGCCAAGATCACGCATCTGCGTCATCGACAGCAGGCCACCGATGTTGAAGGTCAGGAACAGCACCAGCAGCGGGGCGACGTTGCGCGAGATGCGCAGGCCGAGCATGAACCAGAGCCCGATCAACATCGCCACCCACAGCTCGTAGGGCGCGGGCTCGGCAAACACGAAGCCCGACAGAAACACGCCGAAGGCAACGCAGCCGGTGCCGATCAGCCGCAGGGCAACGATCTGGGGCTGGGCGACCTGGTATGGGGGGGAGGCGAAAGTGCTCATCGGCTCAATACGCGTTTTCGGTGTCGAGAAGGCGGATCGGCGTCAGGAACAGGATCTTCAGATCGAACAGCAGCGACCAGTTCTCGATGTAATAGAGGTCGTAGGCCGTGCGGAACTTGATCTTGTCGTCATTGTCGATCTCCCCGCGCCAGCCGTTGATCTGCGCCCAGCCGGTTACGCCGGGCTTGACGCGGTGACGGGCGAAATAGCCCTCGACGACATCGCCATAGACGCGGTTGTGGCTGGCGGCGGCCACCGCATGGGGCCGAGGTCCCACCAGCGACAGCGTGCCCACCAGCACGTTGAACAGCTGCGGCAATTCGTCGATCGACGTCTTGCGGATGAAGCGACCGACCTTGGTGACGCGCGGGTCGCCCTTAGTGACGGCATTGCGTGCGGTCGGGTCGCTCATCTCGGTGTACATCGAGCGGAATTTGAAGACATTGATGATCTCGTTGTTGAAGCCATGGCGCTTCTGCATGAAGAACACAGGGCCTTTCGAGTTCACCTTGATGGCGATGGCCGTTGCAACCATCACCGGCCACAGCAGCGCCAGAGCGAGTACGCTGAAGAACAGATCGAAGACCCGCTTGGCAACCGAGTCCCAGTCGCGGATCGGTTTGTTGAAGATGTCGAGCATCGGTACCGCGCCAACATGGGAGTAGGCGCGCGGACGGAATCGCAGCTTGTTGGAATGGGCCGCAAGGCGGATATCGACCGGCAGGATCCACAATTTCTTCAGCAACTGGAGGATCCTGTCCTCAGCCGCCATCGGCAGGGCGATGATCAGCATGTCGATGCGGGTGAGACGGGCGAACTCGACGAGTTCGGCGACCGTGCCGAGCTTCGGATAGCCGGCAACCATGACGGGCGAGCGCCTTTCGCCGCGATCGTCGAAGATGCCGCAGATGCGAATGTCGTTGTCGACCTGGTGCTCGAGGGCGCGGATCAGTTCCTTGGCGGGCTGACCCCCGCCAACGATGACGGCGCGCCGCTCCATGATCCCGTTGCGGGCCCAGCGGCGGATCCCCCAGGCAAACAGCAGACGCTCCACGAACAGAAAGACAAGCCCTGTGAGGCACCAGAACATGACCAGCCGGGGCGGGCACACAGGCAGGCTCTTCAGCGCGATGAAGATCAGCGGAAGCATCACGAAGGGTGCAGCCCAGCCAAGCACGATCCGCCGCATATGGCGGCTTGGCGCCCTCAGTATCGGGATTTGGTAGGTATCGAAAATATGCAGCGACAGGATATTGGCAATCGCCACGAGGATGACGATTGGGACCTGGATGAAAGGCTGCTCTGTCGGACTGCCGATCCGCAGGTACAGCAGCGTCATTCCCAGTGTCAGCAACGACAGGAACTCGAACAGCATGAACTGGCCGATGATGATAGACGGCGTATGGTTGCCTTCTCGAAACTGTTCAGCGATCTGACGGGCGAACGGGTTGAGCTTTCCGACGGTCTCGTGGTCGACGGGTTCGTCGCTGCTGCGGGCTCGGATCTCCGATACGCGCTTGCGTATGTTTTCGAGGTCGAATTCATTCGGCTTCTCGATGTTCGTCATGGCGTGCGATCCGTCTCATCAGAGACGTCAAGCTCTATCGAAAGGCCCCTAAAGATCGCTTAGTAAGATAGGTTAAATTTTAGCAACCGCCCGGCGATCGAGTATTTCGCGGTACAATTTCAGCACATCGCCGGCCATGACGGGTGCGGAGAAAGTTTTGTGTATCGTTTCGATACCGGGCATGACACGCTCGCGCCAGTTGTGTTCCCGTAACGAGGCCGCCATGATGCGCGCAAGGTCCGCCGCGTCTCCGGGCCTGGCAAGAGCCTCGCTGGTCGGCCCCAGCACTTCCGGGATGCCGCCGACATTGGCGGCGATGACGCCCTTGCTTGCCGCCAGCGCCTCGAGAACGATGTAAGGCAGCGATTCCGCCCTTGAGGGCACGACGATGGTGCGCGACATCGAGAGGGCGTCTTCGATGCGCATGGCCGGCAGGATGCCGATCCGTCGGGCGAGGCCGGCTTCGTCGATCGCGCTGCGGTACTTGTCGCGGTCCGGCCCATCGCCGATCAGCAACGCCGATAAAGGCCGGCCGACAAGCTCTTCGGTTCGCGCCACTGCCTCTATAAAGAGATCGGGACCCTTGAGGTCCCGAAGCATGCCGATATAGACGAAGGCGACACCATCGGAGCGGGTCGGCACACTTCTGAAGTCCCGCTCGTTGATGCCGTTGTAGATCAGCCTCGACAACTTAGTCGGCCTGCCGACCTTGCTTTGATAGGCTTGTCTCTCGAAGTCGCAGATGAAGATCAGCGCGTCGGTGAAGCGCTCGAGCAGCCGCTCCATCCTCAAGACGAAGCTGCCACCCAGCGTCGAGCGCGAGAAGTGCAGGCTACCGCCGTGGGCGGTGTAGACGCGGGCAACGCAATACTTGTCCGCCCGCAACAATGAGCCGATGACGCGTGTCAGCATGCCGCCCTTGGCGCCATGTCCGTGCAGCACGTCCGGCCGCAAACTCTTGATGGTCCTGTAGCCCCGCCAGACCGTCGGAATATCCGCAAGGCTAATGGCCCGATGGATGGGTATCCGCGTCAGGCCGAGCGACAGGAACGGCTTGATATCCTCGAACAAAGCATCTTCATGCGCCCCGCCAGTCAGGCTGTCGCAGACGATGCCGACATGGTGGCCGGCCCGGCTGTGTTGCTCGGCCAAATCGCGCACATGCCTGAAGATCCCGCCGATGGGCGACCGGAAGCAATGGATGATGCGCAAAGGCTCTGCCACCAATCAGAACAGCCTCTCGCGGACATAGATCGTATCGCCCGCCAGGACGGGATCGGATATGCCGACCCGACCCGTCATCACATGGCCGTTGATCTTGCGGGTGACATCGGTGTTGCCCTGGAAAGCGCGCGGCGAGAAGCCGCCGGCGACAGCCACGGCGTTCTGGATGGTCATGCCCGGAACATAGGAATATTGCCCCGGCTGGCCGACTTCGCCCATCACGTAGATCGAGCGATAGCGGTCGACGTCTATGGAAACGTCGGGATCGCGCAGGTATCCCTGTTTCAGCTTGCTGGCGATCTCACCGGAAAGCTGCTGCATCGTCTTGCCACGCGCCGTCACCTCGCCGATCAGCGGGAAGGAGATGTAGCCGGCCTGGTCGACCGTATAGGTGTTGGTTAGCCCCTGCTGCTCGAAGACGGTGACGCGGAGCCGGTCGCCGCTATCAAGCGTGTAGGGCTTGATCGTTGCTTCGCTAAAGGCGCGCGGCGCGGGCTGATAGCTCATGCAGCCGCTCAACGCGGCGCCGATGGCCACCACGCCTACGGCGACAATTATGTTACGCTGTGCGAAAGGCATCCGCGTGCTCACAAAGAGGAAACTCGTGGAGCCGTTATCGATCCGTTAGGGTTAACGCGCGGTAAATGCTGGCGGTTAAATCAGCATCGCATCACGCAGAGAGGGGAGGATTCCCCTTAACGGTTGGGTTACCATAGTCGTTTAGGTTGCGCCAAACGACTATCGGAGTGCGGCATGTCCGGCGTAAACCACAGCCAGCAAGATGTAGACATCGATTTGAGCCAGCTCTTCCGCGCCGTCTGGCGCAGGCGGTTGCGTGTTCTTTTGATCGTAATCGTTGCGGCGCTGGCGGCGTTTCTTCTCGCAAAGGTCGTGTCGCCTGAATATCGCAGCGAGACGCGCATACTCATTGAGCCGCGCGCGGCTGCCTTTGCCACCACGAGCAACCAGGCCGGAGCCCCCAGCACGGACAGTTCGCTGCTCGACGAGCTGAACATCGCCAGCCAGGTGCAGATCCTGCAGTCGGCCGACCTGATAAAGCAGGTCATCACCCAGCTGAAGCTTTACGACCTGCCGGAATTCGAAGACAGCAGCCAAAGCTCGGCTCTGTCTAGCTTGCTCGTGAAGCTGCATCTGAAAAAGGCTTCGGCCGACAAGGCGCCTGAAGAACGCATGCTCGATGCCTTCACTGAGCGGCTGCAGGTGTACCAGATCAACACCTCGCGCGTCATCGGCATCCAGTTCACCTCGCGTGATCCGAAGCTGGCCGAAAGCGTCCCGAACGCCATGGCCTCGGTCTACCTGGCGATGCAGAGCGGCGCCAAGCTCGATTCCAATTCGGAAGCGACGCGCTGGCTGGAGCCCGAGATCGCCAGCCTGCGCCTCAAGGTCGAAGAAGCAGAGAAGAAGGTCGCCGATTACCGGACCGCCAATGGCCTGCTGCAGACCAGCGATACCACCAGCTTTTCCAGCCAGCAGTTGACCGACATTTCGACGCAGCTGGCGCAGGTGCGCGGCGACAAGGCCAATGCCGATGCTCGCGCCCAGGCCGTGCGCAATGCGCTCTCATCCGGCGGACCCACAGACACGTTGAACGACGTCAGCGGTTCCCAGACCATGCAGCGCCTGAAGACGACTGAATCCAATCTCGAATCGCAGATTTCAGATCTTTCCACCACGCTGATGGACGGCCATCCCAGGCTCAAGAGCCTGCGTGCGCAGCTTGCCGACATCCGCTCGCAGATTACCCGCGAGACCCGCAAGATTCTGACCGGTATTGACAACGAGGCCAAGATCGCCGCGCTGCGGGAGCAGCAGCTGCTTGCCCAGTCGAAGCTGCTGAAGGACGACAGCGCCCGGGCCGGCGAAAACACGGTCGGCCTGAACGCGCTCGAGCGCGAGGCAACCGCCGAGCGCCAGCTGCTGGAAACCTATCTTGCCCGCTACCGCGAGGCGGCCTCCCGCTCCAACAAGAATTCCAGCCCTGCCGATGCGCGCGTCGTCTCGAGCGCCGTCGAGCCGGTGGATCCCTATTTCCCGAAGGTCGGCCCGATCGTCGTGGTTGCCGCTGTCGCTTCCTTCGTGTTGAGCGCCATCGTCATCATGCTGATCGAGCTTTTCAGCGGTCGCGCGCTACGGCCTGTGGGTTCGACCGCCGCTGTCGAACGCGACGTCGTCGCCAACGATCGTGACGAGGCGCTTGTCGCAACGCAGCCGCTTCGCCCAGCGGCACCTGGGAGCCTTTTGTCGATCGCCGAGGGGCAACCAGTACCGGCAACAATAAAACATGTTGACGTGCCGGAGGCTATCGCAGCCGAGCCGCCAGTGCCTGTCATCACCGAGATCGAGGGCCTGGACGACTTCTCGATCTCGACGGTCGCCGAATATCTCGTCGAGGCCCGCGTCCAACTGGCGATCGCCATCTCGCCGGATGGCGATGCCGGATCGACCGCCACCGTCATGCTGGCGCGCACGATTGCCGACACCGGCCGTCGCGTTGTTCTGGTCGACATGACCGGCACTGCATGCCCGACCCGGCTGATGGCCGAAAAGCCCGGCCTCCCAGGCGTCACTGATTTGCTTTGCGGGGAGGCGGCATTCGCCGATACCATACACCCCGACCGTCTGTCGGATGCCCATCTCGTGCCGCTCGGCGCCAGCGATCTCGTGCGCGCCATGCGCGGTGCCGATCGGTTGTCGCTGATCCTCGACGCGCTCTCGTCCGCCTACGAAATCGTGCTGGTGGAGTGCGGTGCTGTGAAGGTCGACGCCGTCGCGCGCCTAACCCGGCGCAAGGACATCGAGATCATCCTGTCGATGCCGGCGCCTGATGAAGCTGGCTTTGTGGCCGCCATGCAGGAGTTCCAGCATGCAGGCTACGAGCATCTGGTTCTGATGTCCGGACAGCCTACCGACGGGGACGAGGAGCGACGCCGCAGCGCGGCCTGATCCTTGGGCTTATGCTTCATCCACGGCTTGTGCCGGCGCCTGATGGCGTCGGGCACGCAATCCCTGGATGAAGCCATAGAGGCGGGGATTGCCCTTGATGCGCGCCTTCAGGCGTGTCAGGCCCTTCTGGGCGACGGCAACGATTTGTCCGCGCGCCGAGATCGGCAGAACGACGTCATGTTGGACCGTCTGCACTGGGCACCATGAGCGTTTGTAGAGCTGGTCGCCGATGCCGAAATCGAACAGCGCGACGCCAGCGCCATGGCAGGACTCGATCATCATCCAGAACAGCAGCTCGCCCGGACTTGCCTCGGGCACGACGCTCTCGTCGATCGAGGCAAACTGGCAGATGACGTGATCGCCTTTTCGCGACAGACCAGCAAGGGCCGGCATGTGCCCCTCATGATGCCCCTTGAGCCGAAGCCCGTGCAGGACAAGGGGCCTGTCGTCCGGCGACGCGCTATCAGTCTCCAGCAGCCGCAGCAGGAAATCATGGGCCTCGGTGCCCAGAAAGACGTCCGGAAGCCCGGCCGCCCTGAAACGCTCGGCCTTCTGCTGCAAAAATAGCGCCAGCATCTGCCGTTTCTCGTCCGGCGTGGCAGCGACCACATGCTCAAAGCCGCCCATCTCGTTCAGCATCCGTGTCTGCTGCCGGTGCTTCTTACGGCGACGCTTGGCGCTGAGCTGGCTG
>Ga0070670_100003403_pt1 | contig 13187 bp, 7 predicted proteins | sample KBSS63metaG_FD_64665 | JGI IMG/M metagenome (GOLD analysis project Ga0070670, IMG submission 64665) | Switchgrass rhizosphere microbial communities from Kellogg Biological Station, Michigan, USA - KBS S6-3 metaG | ecosystem: Host-associated > Plants > Roots > Rhizosphere > Soil ... | reverse complement strand
CTTCAAGCACGCCAACATGGCCGGCACGTCGAAGCACGGCGGCGTGATCGCGATCGCCGGCGACGACCACATCGCCAAGAGCTCGACCGCGGCGCACCAGAGCGACCACATCTTCAAGGCCTGCGGCCTGCCGGTGTTCTTTCCGTCGAGCGTGCAGGACATCCTCGACATGGGACTGCACGCGTTCGCGCTCAGCCGCTTCGCCGGCGTCTGGTCGGCGATGAAGACGATCCAGGAGATCGTCGAGTCGGCGGCGAGCATCTCGGTCGACCCGGACCGGGTCGACATCGTCCTGCCCGAGGACTTCCGCATGCCGGCCGGCGGGCTGCACATCCGCTGGCCCGACACGGCGCTCGAGCAGGAAGCGCGGCTGATGGACTACAAGTGGTACGCCGCGCTCGCCTACATCCGCGCCAACCGGCTCAACCACAACGTCATCGAAGGGCCGAACGACCGCTTCGGGATCATCGCCTCGGGCAAGGCGTACAACGACACGCGCCAGGCGCTGGTCGACCTCGGCCTCGACGACGCGACCTGCCGGCGCATCGGCCTGAGATTGCACAAGGTCAACGTCGTCTGGCCGCTCGAGGCGACGATCACGCGCGACTTCGCGCTCGGCCTGCAGGAGATCCTGGTGGTCGAGGAGAAGCGCCAGGTGATCGAGTACCAGCTCAAGGAGGAGCTCTACGGCTGGCGCCCCGACGTGCGCCCGCACGTGCTCGGCAAGTTCGACGAGAGCGAAGGCGACCACGGCGGCGGCGAATGGAGTCAGGCCAATCCGAGCGAGCACTGGCTGCTGCGCGCCCAGGCCGACCTGACGCCGGCGATCATCGCCCGCGCGATCGCCAAGCGCCTCGCCAAGCTCGGCGTCGACGGCGACATCGCCGCCGGCATGGCGATGCGGATCGCCCTGATCGACGCCAAGGAAAAGAGCCTCGCCGTCGCGGCGCTGGCGTCGACCGGCGCCGGCGCCACCGGCGAGCGCGCGCCCTTCTTCTGCAGCGGCTGCCCGCACAACACCTCGACCAAGGTGCCCGAGGGCTCGCGCGCCGTCGCCGGCATCGGCTGCCACTTCATGGCGGTCTGGATGGACCGCTCGACCGTCACCTTCAGCCAGATGGGCGGCGAAGGCGTGTCGTGGGTCGGCCAGGCGCCGTTCACGACCGAGAACCACATCTTCGCCAACCTCGGCGACGGCACCTACTTTCACTCGGGCGTGCTCGCGGTGCGCCAGGCGATCGCGGCGCAGGTCAACATCACCTACAAGATCCTGTTCAACGACGCGGTCGCGATGACCGGCGGCCAGCCGGTCGACGGCACGATGAAGGTGCCCGAGATGGCGCGCGAGCTCGACGCCGAGGGTGCGGCCAAGGTCGTCATCGTCACCGACGAGCCCGAGAAGTACGAAGAGCACGACATCGCGGCGCGGCTCGCTTCCGGAGTGACCGTCCATCATCGCGACGAGCTCGACGAGATCCAAAGGCAGCTGCGCGAGATCCCCGGCTGCACGGTCATCATCTACGACCAGACCTGCGCCACCGAGAAGCGCCGGCGCCGGAAGCGCGGCACGATGGCCGACCCGGCCAAGCGGGTCGTCATCAACGAGCTGGTGTGCGAAGGCTGCGGCGACTGCTCGGTGCAGTCGAACTGCCTCTCAGTCGAGCCGGTCGAGACCGAGTTCGGGCGCAAGCGCCGCATCAACCAGAACACCTGCAACAAGGACTATTCGTGCCTGAAGGGCTTCTGCCCGAGCTTCATCACGGTCGAGGGCGGCCAGCTGAAGAGCGCGACGAAGGGCAAGACCGATCGGCCGCGTCTGAGCGCGGTGCCGGCGCCGCACGAGCCGACCTTGCCGCTGGCGGAAAAACCGTGGGGCATCGTCGTCGCCGGCGTCGGCGGCACCGGCGTCATCACCATCGGCCAGCTGCTCGGCATGGCGGCGCACCTCGAGGGCAAGGGCATCGTCACCCAGGACTCGGCCGGGCTGGCGCAAAAGGGCGGCGCGACCTGGAGCCACATCCAGATCGCCAATCGGCCCGACGCGATCCTCTCGACCAAGGTCGGCACCGCGGAGGCCGATCTCGTCATCGGCTGCGACCCGATCGTCGCCGCCAACAAGGCGACGCTGGCGGTGATGCGCGAGGGCCGCACCTACGTCGCCCTCAACACCCACGCGACGCCGACCGCGGCCTTCGTCACCAACCCCGACTGGCAGTTCCCCGCGGGCAACTGCGAGGCGGCGGTCGACGCCGCTGCCGGGCCGGACCGCGTCGGCAAGATCGACGCCGACGTGCTCGCGGTGCAGCTGCTCGGCGACTCGATCTACACCAACCCGCTGCTCCTCGGCTACGCCTGGCAGCAGGGGCGCGTGCCGCTGTCGCACGCGGCGCTGATGCGGGCGATCGAGCTCAACGGCGTCCAGGCCGACAACAACAAGGCGGCGTTCGAGTGGGGCCGGCGCGCGGCGAGCGATCCGCAGGCGGTGCGTGCGCTGGTCAAGACCGGCCAGGTGATCGAGCTCGTCAAGCGCGCCGTGAACCTCGACGACATGATCGCCAAGCGGGTCGAGTTCCTGACCGCGTACCAGAACGCGGCCTACGCGGCGCGCTACCAGGCGTTCGTCGACAAGGTGCGCACGGCCGAGGCCGAAGTCGCGTTCTCGCAATCGATGGCCCGGCCCGACGCGAGGAAGCCAAGCACCAAGCTGACCGAGGCGGTCGCGCGCTACCTGTTCAAGCTGATGGCCTACAAGGACGAATACGAGGTCGCGCGACTGCACAGCGACACCCGCTTCCTGGCCAAGGTCGCGTCGCAGTTCGAGGGCGAGATGGGCAAGGACTACCAGCTCGCGTATCACCTCGCGCCGCCGGCGATCGCCACCCGCAACGCCAAGGGCGAGCTGCAGAAGCAGCGCTTCGGGCCGTGGATGCTGGCCGCGTTTCGGGTTCTCGCCAGGCTGAAGGGCCTGCGCGGCACGCCGCTCGATCCGTTCGGTCGCAGCGACGAGCGCCGCGGCGAGCGCGCCCTGATCCAGGAATACCGCGAATCGATCGAGGAGGTGCTGCGCGGCCTCGGCCAGGCCAACATCGGCCTGGCAACCGAGATCGCGCGCGTTCCCGAAATGATCCGCGGCTACGGCCATGTCAAGGAACGGCACCTCGCCGCGGCACGGCCGAAGTGGGACGCCCTGATGGCGGCCTGGCGCGCCGGGCCGCTGGCGCTCTCGGCGCAGGGGCCCGACGCACGCCTGGCCGAGCGCGGACCGGACACGATGCCGTTCGTCGACACGAACCTGCCGCTGACCGCCGAGCAGCGGCAGCAGCCCTGAGCCGCGCGAGCAGCCGTTCGTTCCGCGGCGCCCGGTGCGGCGCCGCATCGGCGGCGGGCGCCTGTCGAACCCTCGTGCACCCTGTGCTCGCGTCGCTGCGCTTCGTCGCAGCCCGCTTGGCCGATCGCGGCGCGGTCCCTAGAGTGGCCGCTATGCCCTCCGGCTCCGCTTCCGCCCTGCTGCCATGACCACCGCTCCTTCCGGCGCCGGCACCTCGACGCCACCGCCGCCTCCGCCCGCATCGGGCGGCTGGCAGGAGTTCCGGGCCGGCGTGCTGGGACTGTTCCACCGCTACGCCAATTGGCTGGTCTCGATCTCGTGGAAGCGCTTCCTCCTGCTCTCGGTGCTGCTGCTGCTGGCGGCGGTCATCCTGCAGCACCTGCCGCCCTTCAGCTACAACGTCGGCAGCGTCGCCAGGGGCTCGCACACCGTCACGGTCGTTCCGCCGGTCCCTCCGGTGCCGCCGCGCGTGCCCGAGAAGAAGGACGACAAGGGCAGCGATGTCGTCATCTCGATCGACCGGAACGGCGTCCGCATCACGCCCCATGTCCAGATCGACCGCGACGGCGTTCGCATCGGACCGGGCGCGTCGACGCCGGCACCGAATGCCTCAGCGCCGGCAAGCGCGGCGGCAGCGGCGTCGGTTGCCGCCGACGGCATCGAGATCAGGCTGCCACCGGGCGCCGACAGCGAGGCGGTGCGCGAGGCGGTCAAGGAAGCGCGCGAGGCGGTGGTCGAGGCGATCCGCGAGTCGCAGAAGGAGATCGCCGAAGCTGCCCAGGAGGCGGCGCAGGAAGCCGCCAGCGAACGAGCCGGCGAGCGAGCTGCCGAGCGCGCGGTCGAGCGCGCCGCGGAGGCGACCGTCGGGCGCACCGTCAAGCGCATGCGCGATCGCAAGTTCGGCGACTTCCTGACCGACCTGGCGTGGCTGGTGATCATTTCCTCGGCGATCCTGAAGATCGCCTACAAACGCACCATCCAGGCCGAGGTCAAGGCCGCGGTCGCGACAGAGACCGCCGACTCGGAACAGCTCAAGCGCCAAGTCGTCGAGGCGCGCATGGCGGCGATGCAGGCGCAGGTCGAGCCGCACTTCCTGTTCAACACCCTGGCCTCGATCGACCACCTGATCGAGACCGACCCGCCGCGCGCGAGCACGATGCAGAAGAACCTGATCGCGCTGCTCAGGGCGTCGATGCCGTCGATGCGCGAGTCCAACCCGGCGCTGCACAACCTGGGCCGCGAGATGGCGGTGATCCGGCCCTATCTCGAGATCCTCAAGGTGCGGATGGAAGACCGGCTGCAGACCAGCATCATGGTGCCCGAAGGCCTGCTCTCAGCCGAGTTCCCGCCGATGATGATCCAGTCGCTGGTCGAAAACGCGATCAAGCACGGCCTCGAGCCCAAGGCCGAAGGCGGCACCCTCAGCGTCTCGGCCGAGATCGTCCATGGCCGGCTTGCGGTCACCGTCGCCGACACCGGCCTGGGCTTCGGCCGCGCCGACACCGCCGGCACCGGGATCGGCCTGGCCAACATCCGCGAACGCCTGAAGCTGCTCTACGGCGACAAGGCGTCGATGGTCGTGGCCGACAATCTGCCGAGCGGGACGATAGTCACCCTGACCGTGCCGTACCAGGCGCAAGCGCGCGAAGGAGCCGCCGCATGATCACGTTCCAATCTTCCTGGAGCCGCGCCGCGGCGACGCTGCTGCTGGTGCTGGCGCTCGTCATTGCCGCCTTGCTGGCCGCGGCCTGGGCGATGTTGCCGCTCGAGCACGTCGCGCTGACGCTCGACGGCGAGTCCTTTTCGCTGGCCGACCTGCACGGCACGAGCGCCGTCCTCTTCTTCGTCGCCGCCGTCGCCGCAATGATGTTCGCCTGCGTCGCGGTCATGGTCGCCGTCGTCGTCGGCCTCGCCTTTGGCGCGATCGGGCTGGCGATCGGCCTGGTGGCCACGATCGCCTCGCTGGCGCTGATCGCCGCGCCCTTCATCCTCGTCGCCTGGCTTGTCTGGCGCGCGCTGCGCGCGCGGCCAGCGCCGGCGATCACCGGCCCGTAGCGGTGGCGACGACGACTGCGGTCATTGCCGACGACGAGCGGCTGCTGCGCGAGCAGCTGCGCGCCCGCCTGGCCGAGGTCTGGCCCGAGCTCGAGATCGTCGGCGAGGCGAAGAACGGCGCCGAGGCGGTGGCGCTGACCGAATCGCAGCGCCCCGACATCGTCTTCCTCGACATTCGCATGCCCGGCATGACCGGCATCGAGGCCGCACGCGCGATCGCTCAGCTGCCGGTCGATGGCGACGACGACGATGCCGCTTCGAGCGATCACGACGCCAGGCCGTGGCACGGCTGCGAGATTGTCTTCATCACCGCCTACGACCAGTACGCGATCGAGGCGTTCCAGCAGGGCGTCGTCGATTACGTCCTGAAGCCAGCGGAGCGCGAGCGGCTGCAGGTCACCGTCGACCGGGTCAGGAAGCGCCTCGCCGAACGCGGCGCGGGCGAATCGCCTGATGCGACCGGCATGCAGCAGCTGCTGCAAAAGCTCGCCGCCAAGATGAACCCGGGCGCGGTGCCGAAGCTGAAGTGGATCCAGGCGACGGTCGGCGCGAGCATCCAGATGATCCCGGTCGAAGACGTGCTGTTCTTCATCTCCGACGAGAAGTACACGCGGGTGCAGACGGCGACGCTCGAAGCGCTGATCCGAAAGCCGATCAAGGAGCTGGTCGACGAGCTCGATGCCGAGGTGTTCTGGCAGATCCACCGCTCGACGCTGGTCAACACGCGCATGATCGCCGGCGTCACGCGCGATCTGCGCGGGCGCCAGCTGGTCGCGGTTCGCGGCCACCCCGAAAAGCTCGAGGTGAGCCGGAGCTACGCGGGTCTGTTCAAGGGGATGTAGCGGCTCGCGCTGCGGCGGCGCGCTCGGCAGCCGCCGCGCGCAGCGCCTGCAGCTTGCCGCGCGGATCCTCGACCTTCTGCGCCTCGTGCAGCTTCATCTCGACGATGAAGCGGCTCGGCAGCGCCGCCTGCAGCTTCCTGCCGCGCTTCCTGCGCCGCAGCACGCTGACCGCGAGCGTCGCCCGGGCCCGGGTGATGCCGACGTACATCAGCCGGCGCTCCTCCTCGAGCCGCAGCGCGGTCGCCTCCTCGTCGTCGCCGGCGAACGGCAGCAGGCCTTCGTTGACGCTGGCCAGGATCACGTGCGGCCATTCGAGCCCCTTGGCGGCGTGCAGCGTCGACAGCGTGACGACGTTCTGGTCGTCGCCGCGCTCCGCAAGGCTGATGATCACCGAGATCGTCTGCGCGACGGCGAGGACGCTGGTCGCCGGCTCCTCGTCGCCGGTGGCGCTCGAGCCCTTGCCGCCACAGCGACGCGCAATCCAGTCGACGAACTCGACCACGTTGTTCCAGCGCGAGGCCGCCTGCGCCGGCGAGTCGGCGCCTTCGTGCAGATGCTCCTCGTAGCCGATGTCCTTGAGCCAGCCGAGCAGCAGCGCCTTCGCGTCCTCACCGCCGGTCGTCGCGCGCGCGCGCTCCTGCAAGTCATTCACGCAACGGCCGAACTCGTGCAGACCCGCGACCGAGCGCTTCGGCAGCGACTCGACCAGCGACTCGGCGAACAGCGCCTCGAACAGGCTCGCCTTCCAGCGCCCGGCGAAGCTGCCGAGCGCGGCCAGCGTCTGGTGGCCGATGCCACGCTTGGGACTGGTCGCCGCGCGCAGGAACGCCGGGTCGTCGTCGGGATTGACGATCAGGCGCAGCCAGGCGCAGAGGTCGCGGATCTCGGCGCGGTCGAAGAAGCTCTGGCCGCCCGAGACCTTGTAGGGGATCGCGGCCTTGCGCAGCGCCTGCTCGAAGACGCGCGCCTGGTGATTGGCGCGATAGAGGATCGCGAAGTCGCGAAACGCCGCGCCGCTCGCGCGCAGCGATTCGATCCGGGCGACGGCGCGCTCGGCCTCGTGGACCTCGTCGTCGCACTCGACCAATGCGACCGGATCGCCGGCGCCGAGATCGCTCCAGAGCCTCTTCTCGTAGAGCTTTGGGTTGTGGCCGATGACCGCGTTGGCCGCGGCCAGGATGCTGCCGGTCGAGCGGTAGTTTTGCTCGAGCGCGATCACCCGCAGCTTCGGGTAGTCGGCCGGCAGGCGCTTCAGGTTCTCGACCGTCGCACCGCGCCAGCCGTAGATGCTCTGGTCGTCGTCGCCGACGGCGGTGAAGAGGCCGCGCTCGCCGGCGAGCAGCTTCAGCAGCTCGTACTGGACGCCGTTGGTGTCCTGGTATTCGTCGACGAGGACGTAGCGCAGCCGCTCGCGCCAGGCGTCGCGCACCTCGGCGTCGCGTGCGAGCAGCTTCGCCGGCAGGACGATCAGGTCGTCGAAGTCGACCGCCTGGAACGCGGCGAGGCGCTCCTCGTAGCGCGCCATCACGCGCGCCGCGACGAGCGCGTCGGCGCCGTCGCGGCCGTCGCTCGTGCCCGAGAGCGCGTCGGCTTCGGCGTCGGCGGCCGCGAGACCGCGGTTCTTCCACGCGCCGATCGCCCACTGCCAGCGTCGCGCCAGCGCGTTGTCGGTCGTCGCCCCGGCGTCCTTCAGTACGCCGAGGACGTCGTCGCTGTCGAGGATGCTGAAGTTCGTCTTCAGGCCGAGTCGCGCGCCGTCCTCGCGCAGCATGCGCACGCCGAGCGAGTGGAAGGTGCTGACCGCGAGCTTCGAGGCGGCGCGACCGCCGACCAGCGCCTTGGCACGCTCGCGCATCTCGGCGGCTGCCTTGTTGGTGAAGGTGATTGCGGCAATCTGCGACGGCGCGTAGCCGGCCTCGAGCAGGCGCGCGATCTTGTGGACGATGACACGCGTCTTGCCCGAGCCCGCGCCGGCGAGCACGAGGCACGGGCCGGCGAGGTGGTGGACCGCGTCGAGCTGGGCCGGATTGAGCGTCGCCGGCGGCGACCGGTCGGCGCTCAGCGCAGCTCGCCGCAGAGGCAGTGGACGACCGCGGCGAACGGCTTCCTGCGATCGACGATCTCGGCCACCCAGCCGAGATCGCGGCCGACGTCGCGCAGCAGCGCCGGCGGCATGCCGAGCGCGCCGAGGCGCTCGTCGATGCTGGCTCCGGCGAGCGCGCTGACGCGGGCATTGAGCATGTTGAGCAGCTGCGCGAACTTGCCCGGGTCGCGCTCGATGTAGACGACGCGAGGCTTCTCGCCGAGCTTGGCACGCGCCGATGCGGAGCGGACCGCATCGTCGAACTGGCCGATCGTGTCGACCAGGCCGCGCTCCTTCGCCTGCAACCCGGTCCAGACGCGCCCCTGCGCCACGGCGTCGATCTTTTCCGGCGTCGTCTTGCGCGCCGCCGCGACCTTGGTCGTGAAGTCGAGGTAGATGTGGTCGACGCTGGTCTGCACCAGCTGCGCCAGGCGCGGGTCGAGCGGCAAGCGCGGGTCGTCGGCGTTGAGCAGCCACGTCGTGCCGACGCCGCCGGGATGGACGCCGAGCTTGGCGAGCGTCTGGTCGGCGCTCGGCATGAGCGCGAACACGCCGATCGAGCCGGTGATCGTCGCCGCGTCGGCGACGATCTCGTCGGAGGCGGTCGAGATCCAGTAGCCGCCCGAGGCGGCGACGTTGCCCATCGACACGACCACCGGCTTGCCGGCGGCGCGCGTCAGCTCGAGCTCGCGCCGGACGAGCTCGGAGCCGAAGACGCTGCCGCCGGGCGAGTCGACGCGCAGCAAAACCGCCTTGATGTCCTTGTCGTCCCGCGCCTTCCTGATCAGGTTGGCGGTCGACAGGCCACCGACGGTTCCCGCCGGCGCCATGCCGTCGACGATCTCGCCCTCGGCGACGACGACGCCGATCGCGTCGCCGGTGACCCGCTGCTTGACGTGCGCCAGGTAGTCGTCGAACGAGATCTGGCGGAAGGTCTGCTCGCTTTCGTCCTTGGCCCCGCGTTCGATCATGAGCGCGCGCAGCTCGTCGCGTGTCTTCAGCGCGTCGACCTGCTTTTCGGCGAGCGCCAGCTTGGCGGCATCGCCGCCGGCTGCGGCGAGCCGCTGCGGCGCCTCGTCGATGGCGCGCGTGATCGCGCCGGCGGGAAGCTTCCGCTCCTTCTCGACCGCGTCGACGTAGGTCTTCCAGAGACCGCCGTAGAGCACGCCGTCGGCCTCGAGCGCGGCTGGCGAAGGCTCGTTGGCGATGAAGGGCTCGACCGCGCTCTTGAAGGTGCCGACGCGCATGACGTTGACGGTCACGCCCAGCTTGTCGAGCGCGTCCTTGTAGTAGTTGCGCAGGCTGCCGAAGCCGGAGAGGTAGACCATGCCGAGCGGGTGGAGGTAGAGCTCGTCGGCATGCGAGGCGATGTAGTACTGGCGCTGGTCGTACGACGAGCCCCAGGCAACGACCTTCTTGCCGCTCGCCTTGAAGCGGTCGACGCCGGCGGCGATCTCGCGCAGCGTCGCAAAGCCGGTCGGCCGCATCTCGTCGAGGATGACGACCAGGCTGGAGATCTTCGGATCCGTGGCGGCCGAGTCGAGCGCCGCAAGCACGTCGCGCAACAGGATCTTCTGCACCGCTTCGCCGCGCACCTGGTCGAGCGCGCTCGAGCGCAGCGTGCCGGTCTTCTGCTCGCTGATCGTGCCGTCGAGGCGCAGCACGAGGGCGGTCTTGTCGGCGATCGGCGCGGGCCCGGTCTTGATCAGCGCGACTGCGATCCCGACCAGGATGAGCAGAAAGACCAGGTTCAGGACGACGCGCCGGCTGGCATCGATGAAGCGCCAGAGGGCGCGAAAGAACCGGCGCACCGGGCCGGGATGGGACGCTGACATGAACCGACGCTCCAGGAAAAGTCTTCTAGCTTAAGCCACCGCATCCCGCCCTTGCGGGCCTCGGGTCGGCCGCGCGGCGCGGGCCTTGCAATACTCGACGAATGCAGGCCATTTTCGCCGTCACGGTTCCGTTCTTCGCGCTCGTCCTGCTCGGCTGGCTGGCGGCGCGCTCGCACACGCTGCCGGCGAGCGCGATCCCGGGCCTCAACGCCTACGTGCTGTTCTTCGCCTTGCCCTGCATGCTCTTTCGCTTCGGCTCGAGCCTGCCGCTGGCGCGCCTTGCCGATCCGGTGCTGCTCGGCATCTACGTCGTCGCCGCGCTCGTGGTCATCGCCGTCACGGTCACGCTCACCCTGCGCCGCCCCGGGCGCGCCGACGGCGTCGACCTGCGCGACTCTGCCTTCGGCGCCCTCGTCGCCGCCTTTCCCAATGCCGGCTTCATGGGCGTGCCGCTGCTGGTCGCCCTGCTCGGCGACGCGGCGGCCGGGCCGGTGATCGGCGCGATCGTCGTCGACCTGGTCGTCACCAGCACGATCTGCCTGGCGTTGGCGCAAGCGCACGCCCACGGCGAACACAGCGCCGCCGCGAGCGAGCGCTCGGCCCTCAAGGCGGCGCTGCTGGCGCTGCGCGGCGCCGCCACCAATCCGCTGCCGTGGGCGATCGTCCTCGGCGCGGCGTTCGCGCTCACCCGGCGCGAGCTGCCGGGGCCGCTGGCGCAAATCGTCCGCATGCTCGGCGACTCGGCGACGCCGGTCGCGCTGTTCACGATCGGCGCGGTCCTCTGGCGCGCCGGCCGGCACGCGCACACGCGAACGCCGCTGGGGCACTATCTGCCGGTGGCACTGATCAAGCTCGTCGTCCACCCGGCGCTGGTGTTCGTGCTCGGACTCGGCGCGCGTGCGCTCGGCGCGCCGGTCTCGGATTTCGGCCTGATGGCGCTGACGCTGACCGCGGCGTTGCCGAGCGCGAGCAACGCATCGCTGCTGGCCGAGCGCTACGGCGCCGATAACGGCCGGATCGCGCGCATCATCCTGGCGTCGACGACGCTCGCCTTCGCCACGTTCTCGCTCTGCGCCTGGCTGTTCGGCGCTGGCAGCGCGCCGTAGCCCCACCGGGAACGCGGGCGATGCCGATCCGGCGCGCCGAGTCCAGAATCGGGCCACCCCGCTACTGAAAATCCGATGCTGAAAGGCTGTCCATGAAGCTCGCTCCCGACCAGCACCAACAGTTCGATCGCGACGGCTACCTCTTCTTCCCTGGCCTGTTCTCGGCCGACGAGACGCGCACGCTCACCGCCGCGGTGCCCGGGCTGTATCGCCGACGAGAAGCCTACAACGTGCGCGAGAAGGGCAAGGATGCAGTGCGGACCAACTTCGCGGCCCATCTCTACAGCGAGCCGTTCGCGCGGCTGGCGCGCCATCCGCGCATGGTCGAGCCGGTGCAGGAGCTGCTCGGCGAGTCGCTCTACATGCACCAGTTCAAGATCAACGGCAAGGCCGCATTCGACGGCGACGTCTGGCAGTGGCACCAGGACTACGGCACCTGGAAGAATGACGACCTGATGCCGGCCGAGCGGGCGATGAACGTCGCCATCTTCCTCGACGATGTCAACGACTACAACGGCCCGCTCATGTTCATCCCGGGCAGCCACAGGCGCGGCGTGGTCGAAGCCAGGCACGACCTGACGACGACGAGCTATCCGCTCTGGACGATCGACAACGCGCTGATCGCGCAGCTCGTCGAGCGCGCGGGAGGAAAGTACGGCGGCATCGTCTCGCCGAAGGGGCCGGCCGGCTCGATGATCCTGTTCCATGGCTGCCTGGTGCACGCGTCGGGATCGAATCTCTCGCCCTGGGACCGCGTCAGCGTCTACCTCAGCCTGTGCGCAATCAGCAACCACATCCGCCGCTTCAAGCGACCGGAGTACATCGCGCATCGCGACTTCAAGCCGATCGAGTGCCTGCCCGATGACTGCCTGCTGAAGGACTATCCGGTCGACCTGCCCTGGAGAGACGGCATGCCGCCGAGCGCTCTCGAGACCTCGAGCGACGAGCTCAGGATCGCTGCCTGAGCGGGTCGCCATGAGCCTGCACGCACAACTGCAACGCCGCCAGGCCGAGGGCGAGCCGATTCGCGTCGGCCTGATCGGTGCCGGCAAGTTCGGCTCGATGTACCTGGCGCAGATCCCACGCACGCCAGGCGTCCACTTGGTCGCGATCGCCGATCTGTCGCCGGCAGCGGCGCGCGCCAACCTGGCGCGCGTCGGCTGGAACGACGAGCGCACGCGCGCGGCGGGCATCGACCAGGCGGTCGACACCGGCGCAACTCATGTCGGCGCCGACTGGCAGGCGCTGGTAGCGCATCCGACGATCGACGTCGTGGTCGAGTGCACGGGCCATCCGATCGCCGCGGTCGAGCACTGCCTGGCGGCGTTCGCCCACGGCAAGCACGTCGTCAACGTCACGGTCGAGGCCGACGCCTTCTGCGGGCCGCTACTGGCGCGCAAGGCCGCCGATGCCGGCGTCGTCTATTCGCTCGCCTTCGGCGACCAGCCGGCCCTCATCTGCGACCTCGTCGACTGGGCACGCACCTGCGGCTTTCCGGTCGTCGCCGCCGGGCGCGGCCACAAGTGGCTGCCGCACTTCAGCGAGTCGACGCCCGAGACGGTGTGGGGCAACTACGGCCTGACTCCGGAGCAGGCCGAGCGCGGCGGCCTCAACCCGAAGATGTTCAACAGCTTCCTCGACGGCTCCAAGCCGGCGATCGAGTCGACCGCCGTCGCCAACGCCACCGGCCTGACGGTGCCGAGCAACGGCCTGCTCTATCCGCCGGCGAGCGTCGAGGACATCCCGTTCGTCACCCGTCCGATCAGCGAAGGCGGCGTCCTCGAACGCAAGGGCATGGTCGAGGTGATCTCGTCGCTCGAGCCGAATGGACGCAAGATCCCCTACGACATCCGGATGGGCGTGTGGGTCACGGTCGAGGGCGAGACCGAGTACATCCGCAACTGCTTCGAGGAATACAACGCCCACACCGACCCGAGC
>Ga0070670_100003395_pt1 | contig 13197 bp, 19 predicted proteins | sample KBSS63metaG_FD_64665 | JGI IMG/M metagenome (GOLD analysis project Ga0070670, IMG submission 64665) | Switchgrass rhizosphere microbial communities from Kellogg Biological Station, Michigan, USA - KBS S6-3 metaG | ecosystem: Host-associated > Plants > Roots > Rhizosphere > Soil ... | reverse complement strand
CGTAGTTCTCTGGCCGCGTTTCGCTGGCGCGAATTCAGCTCACTGATTCAGCCCCAACCCTCATCTGCGGAACGAATCAAATCTGCTACTCGCCTGAGTCGGATTGCGACTCTTGTGGCTTTGTTTGCTTGCAAAAATATTGGTTTTCATTGCGTTTAGGCTATGGCATATCCATTGCCCTGTCGAGTTAACCGCTGACTGATATGAATTCGATCTACTTCCCTTCAAAATTCAAGAGCGGAAAAAACGGAAAACTATCTGAACTGTTGCTCTCCTTGACGACAGCCTTGCACGGCGGCCAAATGAAACAAGGCAACAAAGGCAAAATCTTGGTCCTGCGCTTTTACCAAGAGGTGCGTCGTCTCGTAAACTATCTTTGCACATTAGTGTTGATTTTACAGGGTTGCGCTGCTGGCCCGCGCGTACTCACAATTCCATCATCTACAGAGACTATCCGGAAGATAGACTATCAGCCGGGTGATTATGAAAAGACGCTGGCAGCGATTACGTCCGTCATGATTACGGACTTAAAGCTGCCCGCTGTTCACGGTTCTGTGACCTTTTATTCGTCCCGAGGTTCCTTTGAAGCAGGTGTAATGCAGGCGACCGAAGAGGATATAGAACGGTTGCGACAACAACTTGGGCCTAGAGGTAACCAGCTAAACAGAGAAGCAGTTTTGTTTTCAGCCAAACGACTTACAGTAAGTTCAGTCGCACTAGCGATGTACGAAAAAGTGCTCGTGAATGAATGGAAATTTTCTAAAACTCCACGATCAGAACAACTACACATATTGGCTCACGAACTAACGCATCTCGTTCAGAAGGAAATGGTCGATTACCGACTTATTCTTTTCGACCAGTGGCTTGTCGAAGGTTTCGCCGAATGGGTCGGCTATAGAGTCGCAGATAGTCTGGCAGTGGAATCGATGGCCATGGGTCGAGAAACGGCTCTCGGTTTCATTGCAACCGCAAAATCCTATCAAACGTTCCCCAGCTTACGACAGCTCGCAGTGAACTCGGATTGGATCACTTGGTCTCGCACATTGGGGCGCTCAGCTACGTATGGCCAAGCATTGATAGCTGTTGATTATCTGATTGAGCAAAAGGGCCTTGCGGCGGTCATCCAATACTTTCAGCTCTTCGGAAAAATCAATGATCATAACGGCAATTTTGCTACGGCTTTTGGGGAATCAATACCAAGCTTCGATGACAGGTTCACGAACCATCTTGAAGCTCTGCTCAGCAAATACTCGCGAGGCCAAAAGATTTCAACGTGGAAAAACCTGCTAAGAACTACTGGCTGACACCGAAGATCCAGCACCAATTAAGTCGGACACTAATGCGGTTTTAAATGTTTCAACCGGACGAGCAAACGGACGATGCGCCAGTTGCTGCGTTGTTAGGGGCTCGCACATGTTAGTGGAGTCCAGTAAGTTGCTCCGCTGTTCTGTGGATTGGCTGATTCTCTCGCAACTCGTCTAGCCGCGCCGCCACGGTTTCAAAATAAGCCTGATTCGCTTTAAGCTCTTCGACTTGCGATGTCAGCACCGCAATCTGCGCCTCCTTCTGCACTAACTCCGCCGTCCGCCGCTCAAGTGCCTGCACGGCTATCATGAGAACGCCGTATCGCCGGAATTGATCGTGGTCTCCGAGCCAATCTGTCCGATGCCATCGTGGCCGAAGGCCGCAAAAAAATCCTGAGCCATGGGACCATAGTGCCGAAACTCTTTGGGATCGTGGCCGATGAAGTTCCAGCTGGTTAGCTCAAATCCGCGAATCTTTCTGAGCACGTCTTCTCCATCCACGGGCTTAAATTTTTCCTTCTTGTTCTTGTCCGAAACACTAGTAAACGCCACCTGCCCTTCGATCACCGTCACAGCAATGTTTCCTAGCCGGACTTTATTACTGGCATCAACAACCGCTCCACTGAGAGCCGTAGCGTTGTTCAAGTTTCCAAGAGAAACGTTGGGAGAGGCGCCGACGGCAGTGTTGTTGCTCCCGCTTGAGTTGCTGATGAGCGCACTGACGCCGCTGGCAGTGTTGAAGCTGCCCGTGGTGTCGTCGCGGAGTGCGTCGGATCCAAAAGCGGTGTTGAAGCTGCCGGTGGTGTTGCTACCCAGCGCAAAGGCCCCGTTAGCCGTGTTGACGGTCCCCATCGTGTTGCTCCGAAGTGCCCCTATCCCTAGAGTGGTGTTCGTCTTCGCAGAAGAGACGTTGGTCTGCGCCCAGACAATATCCGCCAGGGAGAGTGCGAAAATGAGCCCGGAAATTAGGACGAGGAAAAACGAGGCGGCCTTGATCAAATTGCCAAACATATAGAATCCTCCTTGTGCGGATGTTATGGAGCCAATCTCATTCTGCGGCGCAAAGATTATCGAAGCTATTGTAGGCCCTCACCTTTAGAGGGGACTTCGAGCTAAACCGTTCCAAGCCGCGAATCAAATCTGCTACTCGCCTGAGTTAGATTGCGACTCTGACCGGTTTATTTGCGCTGCAACAATCTCGTTTTCATTAGCGTCGGTTTGTGGCATATCCATTGCGCATATAAAGGCGCGGCCATGAAACCGAAGCTCGTTTGGCTCGTCACGGCTATCCTTATCGCGTTGCCCCTTCGAGCCGAATCGCAGCAGCCAAAAAAAATTCCAAAAATCGGTGTGCTCTTTCCGGGCTCTCGTGCGACACTCTCGCAGCGAACGGACGCCTTCATACAGGGGATGAAAGACCTTGGCTATATTGAAGGAAAAACGATTTTGATCGAGTGGCGATGGGCGGGAGACACAGTCGAGCGAATGCCGGAGCTTACCACGGAGCTTGTCAAAATGAATCCCGATATGATCGTTGCCAACGGCACGCCGGCCAACAAGGCACTCAAGGCGGCAACGAAAATGATCCCCATCGTGATGGCCGTAGTCGGCGATCCTTTCGGTACTGGCCTCGTCCAGAGCCTCGCGCGACCCGGCGGAAATCTCACGGGGTTAAGCATCGTCGCACCAAACTTGAGTGGAAAACGCGTTGAATTGCTGGGGGAGATCACCCCCCGCGCCTCCACGGTGGCGGCTTTGGTGAATCCCAACAATCCGGTCCATCGAGGTGAGCTGCAAGAGACAGAGGACGCCGCGCGAAGCTCTGGAAAACAGATTCAAGCAATCAACATCTCGTATGCGAATACCTTGGAGGATGGATTCTCCGCGATGAGACGCAGCCGTGTTCGAGCCCTAATCGTGCTCACCGATCCGATTTTCTACAGTATGCGCGGGCAAATCGTCGACCACGCTGTAAAGAACCGGCTGCCGGCCATGTATTTTGGCAGCGAGTTTGCGGATGAAGGCGGATTGATGAGCTACGGCCCCGACATGACTGAGTTGTTCCGCCACGCCGCGAGCTATGTCGATAAGATTTTAAAACGCGTCAAACCGGGTGATCTTCCGGTCGAACAACCCACCAAGTTCGAGCTGGTCATTAATCTTAAAACCGCGAAGCAGATCGGATTGACAATTCCTCCGAACGTTCTAGCCCGAGCCGACAAAGTAATCCGATGATCCAGCAATCAAAAATCGAAAATCTAAAATCCAAAATCGACAAGAGATTCCGCCGAACGTGCTGGCAAGAGCGGATAGGGTGATCAGGTGAACATTGTCCGTCGTCAGATAGTTCGCATTGCACTCACCGCTTTCCTCTTAGGCGTGAGTTTTCCAGCCGGAGCGCAACAGCTGGAGAAAATCCCTAGAGTGGGCGTCCTGTGGCCCTTTTTGCCCACTGTCGGTCCGCCTCTCGCCGAGGCGTTTCAGCAGGGCCTGAGCCACCTCGGCTACGTCGAGGGGCGGAACATCGCTATTGCGTATCGCTATAGCAACGGAAACGACTCGTATCTTGCTAACCTCGCTGCCGAGCTGGTTCGTCTCAAGGTTGAAATCATCTTTGCGCCGACTACAACAGCGGCGCTGGCGGCCAAATATGCGACAAGCGAGATCCCCATCATTACAGCAACAGCTGCCGACCCTGTTGGTTCTGGGCTCGTCGGTAGCTTGGCGCGGCCCGGAAGGAACGTCACCGGGCTAAGTTTGTTGGCGAGCCTTGAGATCAGCGGCAAACAACTTGAATTGATCAAGGAGACTTTACCCAAAGTTACGCATGTCGCTGTACTGGCCGATCCGGCGAGTCCACCTACTGCTGGCTTGTTGAAGGAGGCCGAGCAAGCGGCCCGCCCTCTTGGAGTGCAGCTTCGCATATTCGAGGCGCGAAATCCCAACGAATTGGAAGGCGCATTCCCCGAAATAAAGAAAGAACATGCCGATGCGCTTGTGGTGATAGCCGCCCCGTTCATCGGTAGCAATCCCCGGATCGTATCCTTCGCGACAAGTAGTCGGCTTCCCGCGATGTACCCCTACACTGAGGCCGTGGATGCCGGAGGCCTGATGTCCTATGGGCCGAACCGGTCTGACTTGTTCCGTCGTGCGGCTGGTTATGTGGACAAGATTCTGAAAGGCGCAAAGTCTGCCGATCTTCCGGTGGAGCAGCCGACGAAATTCGAGCTGGTCATAAATCTGAAAACCGCCAAACAAATCGGTCTCACGATTCCACCGAACGTGCTGGCGAGAGCGGATCGAGTGATTCGATAGGTGAAACACACCGTGGATAGACTTTGCGTTTTTGTTTTTGTGGCAGTTTTGCTCTGGGGAAGTCCCGATTCTGCCGAGACGCAGCAGGGAAAATCTCCCACGATTGGTTATCTAACCATGGCGAGTAGCCAACGGGAGAACGAAGAAACGTTTCAACGAGGGTTGCGTGAGCTTGGCTACATTTCCGGAAAGAACATTCGGATCGAATGGCGATTTGCTGCGTCAAAACCGGATCGCGTTCCGAAGTTGGCAGCTGAACTGGTCGACTCAAAATCGGACGTGATTGTCACTGGCGGTGGTTACGAGTGCCCAGTGGCCGCGAAGAATGCTACAGCCACAATTCCGATTGTCTTTATCAATATTAGCGATCCCGTGGAGCTTGGATTCGTCAAGGGTTTGGCACACCCCGGTGGAAATATCACCGGCTTGTCCAATTTCTTGCTAGAGTTACCCGGCAAGCAGCTAGAATTGATCAAAGAAGTCATTCCCAAGGTTTCTCGTGTCGGGGTTATTTCGCCCTCGCTCTCTACTCCAGCATCAAAAGCAAGGATAAGAGAATTGGAAACGGTAGGTAAATCATTGGGCGTGCTGCTTCAGGTCGTTGGTGTGCAGGAGCAGAATGAACTCAAAACCCTATTCGATCAAGCTACGAAAAACCGTCTGGATGCTATCATGATTCTTCCTTCGCCACCGCTCGGCCAGGACAACGGACGGCTTATCGACCTCGCTACGAAAAAAGGATTGCCGACCTTTCTTACCGGCAGAAGGTGGACTGAGGACGGTGGCGGTCTCCTTTCCTATGGTCCTAGCGTTCTGGACCTTTATAATCGCGCAGCTGTTTACGTGGACAAAATCCTAAGGGGCGCAAAACCGGGAGATATTCCGGTGGAACGACCCACGAAGTTTGAGCTAGTCATCAATCTAAGAACCGCCAAGCAGATCGGATTAACAATTCCTCCCAATGTTTTAGCTAGAGCCGATCGAGTTATCCGGTGATCCCGAGATCTAAAACATGTTCTGAGCTAAGTCGATGGATCGAAAATCCAATGCGGTGGATTCCGCCCAATGTGCTGGCGCGGGCGGATAGCACCCACTGCCTGGAATTGGGCGCTTCACTGATGCTGACTCCGTCCTGGTCGATCACTTTGGAGTTCATGTATAGTGATGTCACTCTGACGCATCCGAGCGAATCAAATCTGATACTCCTCTGAGTCGGATTGCCACTGCGGCGAGTTTGTTTGCCCGCGGAAATATTGGTTTTCATTGAGTTTGGACTGTGGCATATCCATTGCCCAACAAGGGAGGCGCATAGCCATGAAGACCGCCTGGCTGCTCATTCTATTTGCTCTTCTTTCGTCCAGTTTCGCCGAGGCGCAGCAGGCAGGAAAAGTGCCACGCATAGGATTTCTCGATCCAACCTCCAGAGCCGTCTCGAAGGCGCGCATTGAGTCTTTTCGACAGGGGCTAGTTAAACTCGGATATAAAGAAGGTAAGAATATCGCGATTGATTACCGATTTGCAGACGGGGAGTCCGAACGACTTAATGAACATGCGGCCGAACTGATCCGTCTCAATGTCGATATCATTGTTACGCGGGCAATTCCTGGCGCAGTCGCAGCCCAACACGCCACGATAAAAACTCCCATCGTTTTTGTAGGCGTGGCCGATGCCGTTGCCGCAGGGCTCGTCGCCAGCCTCGCAAAGCCGGGTGGAAACATTACAGGCCTGACCAGCCTTGCACCTGAGCTGAGCGGCAAGAGACTCGAAGTACTGAGGGAAACTTTTCCTAAGCTCGCGCGGGTTGCGGTCCTGCGAAATCCGTCCAACGCAGGCGACGCTATTACATGGAAAGAGACGGAAGAAGCAGCTCAGGCTTTAGGCTTGCAACTTCACTCGCTGGAGGTGAGAAGCGTAAAGGATTTCGAAAATGTCTTTGAATCTGCGACTAAGGCAGATGGTCAGGCTTTACTGACGCTGCCGGACCCGCTTCTCCAAAGCCACCGTAAGGAAATAGTGGACTTCGCTGCGAAGAGCCGGTTGCCAGGAATCTATCCGGACCCCGAGTACGTGGCGGCCGGCGGGCTCATGTCCTATGCCGCGAACCCTGTTGAATTCTACGCTCGTGCGGCCAGCTATGTGGATAGAATCCTGAAAGGGGCGAAACCGGCCGATCTGCCCGTCGAACAGCCAACTAAGTTCGACCTGGTGATCAATCTCAAAGCCGCCAAACAGATCGGCCTACTAATACCGCAAAAGGTGCTGGCAAGAGCGGATCGGGTGATTCGGTAACCAGAAGAAACGCTAAGATCAAGTAGTCCGTGCAGGCTGTGACGCGAGGGAATTATGAATAGAGCTCTTTTTTCATTGTTCATGTTAGCCACACTTTTTTTCGTTCCCGCCCATGTTGCTCACGCGCAGAAACAAGCGGCGCACATCGGGATTTTGTACCTTGGAATACCGCCGAATGCCAACTTCGATACATTTGTTGAGGAACTCCGGGAACTCAGCCACAATGAAGGAAAAGACATCATCCCCGAGTATCGTTACGCTCAGGGGAAAGAAGAGCGCCTTCCTGAACTCGCCGCAGAGCTCGTCCGGTTAAAAGTTGACGCAATCTTTACCGCAGGGACACCCTCCCTACTCGCTCTTAAGCAAGCTACAAAAACAATCCCGATCGTTTTCTTCAGTACGAGCGATCCGATTGGAACGGGCGTTGTCGCGAGTTTGGCGCATCCGGGTGGCAACATCACGGGTATCTCGGCGCTCGCCTCGGACCTTTGGCCCAAGCGACTGGAGCTGCTTAAGGAGATCTTCCCTAAGCTTTCCAGGGTAGCGATGGTTTGGAACAAAAATAATGACGGTATGGCACTCGAAGCGAAAGCCACTGAAGAAGTAGCCGGTCCACTGGGCGTAGCTTTGCAAGATCGCGGAGTAAGAAATCCCAATGACCTCGATGTGGTGTTCGCGGTGATGAGCAAAGATCGGCCAGATGCGTTTCTCGCGTTGGTGGACCCGGTGCTCATATCCTATCGAAATCGGATTATAGATTTTTTGTTGAAGAATCGCCTGCCTGCTGTTTTTCAAAGCAGCGACTGGGTGGAGGCCGGTGGCCTCATGTCCTATGGTCCAGATTATCCCGACCTGTTCCGGCATGCCGCGACTCAAATGGATAAAATTCTGAACGGTGCAAAACCCGCCGACCTGCCCGTCGAGCAGCCGACGAAATTTGAGTTTGTGATCAACCTCAAGACTGCAAAGCAGATCGGCCTCACCATTCCTCCCAATGTGCTGGCGCGAGCGGATCGGGTGATCCGATGACGCAAGCACGAGTGATTTGCTGAGGGATTTTCTATGTCAACCAGTTTAGGCAACTCTGAATGGAAGGCTTTCATAAATAACCTTGAAACTGCCGAGGAGGAGTTCGTACAGGGCCGACCCGCTGCGTTCCTCGCTCTGTGGTCTCATTCCGATGACGTTACTCTTTGCGGCGGCTTCGGCGGCGTGGAACGTGGATGGCAGAACGTAACAAATCGCCTCGCTTGGGTCAGCGCAAAATACACACAGGAGCTCGCACCAGGGAAGAAATAAGCAGATTCGTTGGGACCGAGTTTGCCTATCTTGTACAAACCGAAGTGATCCGTGCCCGCGTAGCTAGTCGGAGTGAGCGGTCTACACAAGAATTAAGAGCAACAATGATATTTCGTCGTGAAACCGATGGCTGGAGAATCGTACATCGACACGCCGATTTACAGACCAGAACTCAGGCGCCACAATGAGATCGATTCGTAGCCTTACGCCAAGCGCATCAAGCAATGAACGACGACCGCACCAGGGCCGGTGGTGCTATGGGAAAACTCCGATGCAAACATTTATCGACAGCAGCCCTTTGGCCAAAGAAAAGATGATCGCGCCGTGAGTGGACCAATTAACAACAACTGACAATGGGGACTTACTAACGACTGTCAGATCAGGTGTTGACTTATACAGCTGATCCGTGTTCCAGCAGCTGTCGGCTCCAACTTTTCCACGGCTACCGAACCGGCCGAAACACAGTGTTGACCCGATGCGGCACCACGGCGCGGCCCATACCATCGCTCGCATCCAACGAGCTACGAAAATGAATGCCGCCCCAGATTCGCACCATCCGCTGTTCCTCGGCGAGTGCGGCGACAGTAGCGAACTGGCGCGCGAGTTCGGGTCGATGCTGTCGATAATGGTGACAGCGCTCGCCGAATTGTTCCCGAGGACCGCAGAGAACAGCGCCGAAATCGCTCCGGCTTGGATGGCCGCCTGCGATGGGTATTCCGGATTGCATGGGGGTTGCATTTAAGGGCAACCAGCCGGCATCGCGCTCGGTAGAGTCATTACCGTCGATGTCACCGTTTCGGATCGCCGTCAAAGGACGCCAGAAATTGTAGTGAAACTTGGCGTCCCAATCGACGATGAACGTATTTGCGTGCGCTATGCTCAGCAAGGCAAACAACCTTGCACACTCGGCAAGTTCCAGCCGTCGCGCCTTGGCCAGTTGCCGGGCGGCTTGATGCCAAGCCAAGCCGAGATTTGGCTGCGACCAGAATTTGACCGCTTCCGTTTGCTCTGGCGTTCGCTGGGCACTTCGCGTTCCCCCAAAGTCTTCGTCTCATTATAGTCGCGTCCGTACTCGGCGCTAGTCAGTGGCGGTGGCGGACCGGGCCGGAACTTGTCCGATCGATCAAAGCCCCAAGGCTTGGCTTGAGCGTACTGCGCGGTAATCGGCGGCGTAGTTGGAATCCAGACTCCCGCTGTGGTGACCGGCCGGTAAATGTCTGGGACAGTTGTCTTGTCATCGGCGCGGTTGGCAATTACTTCGGCCCATCCGGAAGAGCGCGCAGATTGCCGGCGTAAACTTCTTCAATCCTGGGCCGCTGAACGGGAAATAGGGCTAGCAGTACATTACGTGCGGCGCTCGCTGCTGCCGCCTCAGACGAAGCGTGGGGCTGCAGCTTGCCTTGATAAGCATACCTAGTGTGACGGTTCTGTATTGTGTTCACCGCGTCGGCTTGGGAGACATGCATGATGGCAAGTGCACGGGCGGCGGGAGCACCGTCAACATTGGCCATGCGCATAAGGTCATAGGCGACAGCATTCCAGTCGGTGAACAAATCGGCGCGCGCGATGCCCGGTGCCGCTATAAACAACGACACGATTACAGCTACTCGTTTAGTGAAGCTCATGGACCCTACCTCATATCGATGAGCGTGCACCGGATGGCCTACACCTCGTTGACGGTAACCTGCGATTCGTTAGAGAGTTTGTGGTTGGCGCAGACCCTGACACTTTGATACGGACCGGCCAGAGCCATCGTAGTTTCTATGCGCTCGCGAGAGAGATTTGATCATGGCCCTGGCCAGTCCAGGCACATGCCCATTCCATCGGATGACTAATCGCGAACCATCCTGCGCATTTCATCGATTGAAAAAGCTCGGACAAACTTCATTTTTACATTGCCCAAAGACTGCACCGAACACATCAGCTTATTAATCGGCTCAGGGCCTTCCGCTTCGATGACAATTGCAGCATCATGGGGCCCACCCGGCGTGTAGAAAAGCTCTCTCACCTGGACACCCAATTTTGCCGCTTCGGCTTTCGACGCTTCCGCCCTATCAGGTGAATCTTTCATTGTCCGCCGGCCCTGATCCGTGTAATCCACCAAGATCACTCCCTTAACCATAAGGCACCTCCGCTGAACTGTTTTGAGACGCCGTTTAACGCGTGAGCAACAGAGTTTTAAAATAAATAAGGCCAGTGCACTCTGCGGCTCACCGGCAGAGTGGCTGGCCTAAAACTCTTCTCTGCATATCCCCTCCGAGGAACAATGTGCGTTCCTCCTGTTCGGCCTGAGATGAAGCGAGAAGCCTGCTCTATGTTGGGGGAGGCTCGATTACATGCCGAGAAATATCACCCGGAAGAAGTCTGTCAAGAACTTATTTTCTTTATTGTTGAGCCGCCGTACTGACGGCTTTCTCAATCCAAAAGAACAATCAATCCGAAGAAGAAATCCTATCCGGCTTATTGGCCGACAAGGGCGGAGCCGCTCACATCAGCACGGCCCATGCGCGTGCTGGCGGAGATTATCGCTAGCGACGTCTCGTTATTGGCCACGTTCAATCACGCGATTGACGTCGTGATTCGGAACAATCCGAAGGCAAGGGCAAATCCCAAAGCGCTGGCGCAGTTGGCCGGATATAAAAGGCCGCTGGTGAGTTCATTTCAGGTAATCTTCAGCGGTTCGGCATGGAAAGAGTGGCCAAAGTCGAATCGCTTCAGGAGATCATAGCCGGGATGGAAGACACCACCGAGACAAACGACAGCGCAGATTGTCCATCACCATCATTGTCAGCGAGATCTGACGCGCAATCGGTTCCGGAGTCCAGACCCGCTCATTAAGACTCAGAACAGGCACAGCTTAGAATCGGCCTTTACCTTGCGGCCTTTGCAATATCCGCAAACGCTGGTCAGTATATTATTAGCTACTATGCTTGGAGAAGTTACATGAAAAGTAAAGATGATTCTGGTTTCAGTTTAAGCACTACTTTCGTTCATTTAGCCATAAGCGGGAAGGCACGCAAAGTCGAAGTAGGCCCTGATTTTTTTTCGAGCTTTAAAAGCAGGGAAGATTTGCAGAATGGCAGGTTAATGGGTGCATTAAATATGTCAGAAGGCTCGTCCCATTGGGAAATGCATCCTGATGGCGATGAATTTTTGTATTTGTTATCCGGCTCTGTGAATGTTGAGCTAAAAGATGAGAAGCGATGTATTAGGCTGTCAGGTATGACCGGCTGTGTGGTTCCTTGTGGCACATGGCACCGAACAGTGGTTCATCAACCTAGCAAAATGATTTTCATTACGCCCGGAAAAGGCACTCAACACCGGGAAGCTGAATAGCATAAGAGGGGCTTCCGGAAACCAAAAACGCGGCTTCGCTCTGCATTTGTTTTCGGTGAGCAGTGTCAGATTGGAATAGGCGTTTTTCGGATATTCCACAACTTCAAACGTAAGGAACTACAGATGAGTGACGAAATCGCAGCCGCTAACAAAGGAGTTGTCCGCCGATTCTACAAAGAGGTATTCGTCCACTGGAATCTGGCGTTGGTGGACCAGGTTGTGTCACCTCAGTTCACATCCCACGATTGGCCAGAAGGCAGCCCAACGGGTCCGCAGACGTTCCGGGATTTCTATTCAGCCATACGGTCAGCGTTACCGGACGCCCGATATGAAGTTGATGATCTAATTGCGGAAGGTGACAAGGTCGTGGTGCGGTGGAGACTGCTCGGAACACACAAGGGCGATTTCCGTGGCATCGCTCCCACAGGCCGGGCTATTGCACTCAAGGGCATCGCCATCTACCGCGTGCAGGGTGGTAAGCTGATGGAGCGCTGGGTTGTATCTGACCTGCATGGTCTGCTTGAGGAAATCCGAGGATAACGACGAGCGCCTTACGCTTGCGGCAGAAACCCCCCCAACTTTAAAAAAGACCGAAAAGCGCCGCTGATCAATATCAGAGATCCAATCTGATCTTTTCGTGAGACTTTCATCATTCACGGTTGAGCGAGTGGTGTCTCTTTCCATCCCACCACTCCTGCAATGCCGGTGTGTTGCAGGCGATCATCCCATGCCCCATGATCATCGGCGCTTTGGGATCTTTCTTCACTGATTTCCTGAAAAAGTTCACAATGATTCCGAGCTGAATGAGGCGCGAACACAGGCGTCGATCATCTCGGCATCCAAACCGAATCGAAAACGCGCTAAACCGAGCTTCGGCAACAGGTGCTTGAGCACACGGCTAGAATGCCGGTCCCATAATGTTAAGCTGAGCTTAGAAAACGGGGCTCAATGACAACCGGCGCGGAAAGAGAGTTTCCGATATCAGCGGGCATCCTATTCGGGCTCGGCTTAGGTGGGTTTTTTGACGGAATCATTCTTCATCAAGTTCTTCAATGGCATCACATGCTGACAAGCGACGGCTATCCAACCAATAGTATTCATAACCTCGAAGTGAACACGCTCTGGGACGGCCTTTTCCACATGACTACGTATGTGTTTGTCTTAGCTGGTCTTATCATCCTGTGGAAAAGAGCACACCAGACACACGTCCGATGGTCGGGAAAGTTTTAACGGGAACGATTTTAATGGGATTCGGGATTTTCAATTTAGTCGAGGGCATAATCGACCATCACATTCTAGGGATCCATCACGTCAACGAAACCGTGACCGATGCCCAATGGATTTACTGGGATCTCGGTTTTCTCCTTTGGGGTGCGGTCATGCTGATCGGTGGATGGTTCTTGCTCAAAACGGGAGAAGAACAAACGCCCGCTGAATCGACACTCAATCGAGGCGCCGCCGTCAGACGTTGAGCATGGCTCCGGCTGAGCAAGGCCAGGAGAGAGCGGTGTGAATCCGACCGTGGCGCTCCAGGGGGACATGCGAATGGAAGTCACTCTAATGTGCGAGCTAGCTGTAAAGAAATCTTGAGTGACGGATCGTCTGTATGCATTTACTGCCGCAACAGATTCTTCGGGCGTTATCGGCTAGTCTT
>Ga0070670_100003392_pt1 | contig 13202 bp, 13 predicted proteins | sample KBSS63metaG_FD_64665 | JGI IMG/M metagenome (GOLD analysis project Ga0070670, IMG submission 64665) | Switchgrass rhizosphere microbial communities from Kellogg Biological Station, Michigan, USA - KBS S6-3 metaG | ecosystem: Host-associated > Plants > Roots > Rhizosphere > Soil ... | reverse complement strand
CTTTGCGGATCTCGCGAAGCGCGCAGGCGGGCCGTGGACCGATCCGTCGCTCGTCTCCACCGAGGCGGCCGCGGGGTAGATTCCGGCCCATGGCCGTCGCGACCGATCGCGGGCTGTAGCACCTTCGCGCTACCGGTGGGCGGTGCTGGCCGCCGGCACGCTGTCGCAGACGTCGTTCTCGGCGCTCGCGATCGGCCTGCCGGTGCTCGTGCCGACGCTCCGCGAGGAGTACGACCTGTCCCTTGGGCAGATCGGCGTCGTGCTCGGCGCGGAGTGGGTCGGCGCGCTCGTGACGATGCTCCCGTGGGGCATCGCCGCGGATCGCTTTGGCGAGCGGTTGGTGTTGGCGCTCGGCCTTGGCCTGTGTTCCGCGTTCCTCGTCGGGGCGGCTTACGCGCCGGACTTCCGGTCGCTCGTCGTGTTGCTTGCGCTCGCAGGCGCAGCGGGTGCGAGTGTGAACTCGGCCAGCGGCCGCGCGGTCATGCACTGGTTTGCGGCGGACGAACGCGGCCTCGCACTTGGCGTCCGCCAGACAGCGGTGCCGCTCGGCGGTCTCATCGCGGCGCTCGTCCTGCCGCCTCTGACCACGCCGGACGACGCGACGGCCGGGTTCCTGTTCTTCGCCGCGTTCTGCGTGTTCGGCGCCCTCGTCGGAGCGACGGTGATCCGCGGTCGTGGCGCGGACGCGCACGATCACGAGCTCGAGCCCGCGACCCTCGTGCGAACACTCCGCGACGGCCGCCTGTGGCGTCTCTCAATCGGGAGCGGCGTCTACGTGTACTCGCAGATCGCGGTCATCGGCTTCGGCGTCGTGTTCCTGCACGACGAGCACGGGCTCTCGGCGCGAGACGCCGCGCTCGTCATCGCCGCGTCGCAGGTCTTCGCAGTCGGCTTCAGGATCGGGACGGGGCGCTGGTCCGACCTCGTCGGATCGCGGATCGGACCGCTACGGCAGGTCGGGATCGTCATCGCGGCTGGGCTCGCGGCCACCGCACTGCTCTCCGGTGGGCCGCTGTGGCTGCTCGTCCCGGTCCTTGCGCTCGCAGGGGGACTCTCGATGGGGTGGAACGCGCTCGCCTTCGCGGCTGCGGCCGAGCTTGCCGGCGCGGCGCGCAGCGGCGCAGCGATCGGCTTCCAGCAGGCCGTCCTGAGTGGTGTCGGGATCGTGGCGCCTATCGTCTTCGCGGCGTCGGTCTCGCGGACGTCCTGGACGGTGGCGTTCCTGCTTGCCGCACTCGTCCCGCTTGCGGGGCGTCTTGTCCTCGGTCCGCTGCGCGGGCACTAGGCTCCGCGCGTGCGGATCTTCGAGCGTCTCGACGAGCTGTACGCGATCGGGGGCGGGCCTGGGGCGAACCGTCCGCACCCATCGGCCGCGGAGGACGAGGCCCACGACCTCGCTGCGGCGTGGCTCGTCGACGCGGGGTTGGAGGTCGACGTCGATCGGCACGGCAACCTCTTCGGTAGGTCGTCGCGCGGTGCCGACATCTGGGTCGGCTCCCACCTCGACAGCGTCCCGCGGGGAGGTCGCTTCGACGGTGCGCTCGGTGTCGTCGCAGGGATCGAGGCCGTGGAGCGCGTCGGAGCCGGGTCGGTCGTCGCCTTTCGGGGCGAGGAAGTGGGCTGCATCGGGAGCCGAGCGCTCGTCGCTGCAGGCAGCCCGCTGCCCCAAGCCTTCCTCGAGCTCCACGTCGAGCAGGGCCCGAGGCTCGCCGACGGGAACGCGCCGCTCGGGATCGTCACGTCAATCGTGGGCTACGCGCGTGCAGAGATCTTTTTCGAGGGGACCGCAGGGCACGCTGGAACGACGCCGATGGAGAGACGCGACGATGCGCTCGTCGCTGCGGCCGAGCGGATCCTCGCGATCCGCGATGCAGCGCGAGCTATCGATGGCGCCGTGGCCACCGTGGGCGAACTCGACGTCGAGCCTGGTGCCGGCAACGTGATCCCGTCACGCGCGCGAATCTCGCTCGACGTCCGCGCGCCAGACAGAGCGCGACTCGACACGCTGATCGCGGCGATCGACTTCGAGCCGGGCCACCGAACGGAGCCGGTCGAGCTCAGCGAGCGCTGTCGCTCCGTTCTCCGCGACGCGATTGCGGCGCGTCGGTTGCCGGTCGTCGAGCTGGCGTCTGGTGCAGGGCACGACGCGGGCATCCTCGCGTCGGCCGGTGTCGACGCGGCGATGCTCTTCGTGCGTAGTCTCAACGGCGGCGTGAGCCACTCGCCGGACGAGCTCTCGGCCGACGACGACGTCCTCCTCGGCGTCGACGTCCTCGCCGACGCGCTCGAGCGGCTTACGTCTCCCTGAACGAGATGTCCTGGGCTCCGTCCCAGAGCATCCGGCGACCGAGCTCGCGCAGATTCTCGCTCCCGGAGACGATCGTCGCGAAGTGGTTCCCGGCGAGCGCGCCCGCCTTGCTGGCGAAGGCGACGTAGCCGTACGCCAGGAGGAGCTCCGTCTCGCTCACCCCAGCGGGATAGAAGATGAGCTCGCCCGGGCTCGGGTAGCGCGTCGCGTTCTCCGGACCGATGCCGACGTCGAGGTCGCCCATCGGGATCCAGCCGCCCTCGCCGGACCAGCGGACGTGGATGATCTTCGAGTCGAGCGGGAGCATCCGGCGGAAGGCGGCGACCGTCTCGGGAGCCGCCTCCTCCTCGAAGCGGGCGGCGAACGAGAAGCCGGATGCGGTGATCTCGAGCATGGCCGGAGCCTAGAGCTTCGGCTCGAGGCGCATGAATGCGTCCGTCTCGCTTTCGTCCGTCCGGACGAACCCGAGCGACTCGTACAGCTGCGCTGCTCGGATGTTGGTCTTGAACACCTGCAGCACCAGCGCCGACTCCAGCTCGCGAGCGCGATCGATGAGCATCCGGACGAGCGCCGAGCCGATCCCGCGCCCCTGCCAGTCGGGAAGAAGTGCAAGCCGAACGAGGAAGAGCTCGTCAGGCCGTTCTTCGACGAGCAGCTCGCCGACATCGACTCCGTCCACCTGGATCACCTGCCCCCCGGACGCATCGAAGCGTTCGTGGAAGTACGCACGCAGTGCTGCCTCGTCCCAGCCGAACGTCGCTTCGAGGTACGGACCCATCGCGGCGCGGTTCACCTCGACGATGAAGTCTCGGTCGCCGGCCGTTGCCGCTCTGAGGGTCCAGGCGATCGCTGTCATCGGCCTAGCGCGATGCCGTGATCCACGCCCCGAGCAGCTCGCGCTCGTCGTCGGTCATGCCGGTCTGGTTGCCCGGCGGCATCGCGCGCGTCTGAACCGCCTGGCGCTCGATGTCGTCTATCCGTGCCTCGATCTCCTGACGGGTCTCGAAGCGGATCCCGAGCGGCGGCGATGCGCCGGAGTGGCACGGCGCGCAGCGGGTCGAGAAGATCGGGGCGACCTGCTCGAACGTGACGTTCTCGCCCGTCGCGGGCTTCGTCTCCTCGGGCTGGAGCCAGAGCGCCAGACCGACCACGGCCAGGACGGAGACCGCGGGAATCCACCACTCGCGCCGCCCGGCGTGCCAGCGGTTGAAGAACACCCGGATGAGCGCGGTCAGCACGGCGACGAGCACGAACACGAGCCAGGCCTCGTCCGCGCCGAACACGAACGCGAAGTGTCCGGCGAGCATTGTGAAGAGCACCGGCAGGGTGAGGTAGTTGTTGTGGACCGACCGGTTCTTCGCCTCGAGCAACGGTGCGGGGTCGGGCTCGCGCCCGGCCTCCATCGCCGCGACGAGCTTCCTGTGCGCGGGGATGATCACGACGAAGACGTTCGCGGCCATGATCGTCCCGAGCATCACGCCGACCTGCAGGTAGGCCGCTCGCGGCGCGAAGAGCTCGCCGGCGCCCCAGGCGGCCAGTGCCACGAGCGCGGTGCCGATCACGGCCAGCGCTACCCGGCTGCGCTGTCCGACCGTGCGGCAGAGGACGTCGTAGACGAGCCACGCCAGTGCGACCCCCGCGACGCTGAGAGCGATGGCCTGCCAGTCGTCGAGGTCCGCGGTCGTCGGGTCGACGAGCCGCAGGTCCGCGTCCACGTAGTAGAGGAGGACGAAGAGCGCGAAGCCGGACAGCCATGTCGTGTACGCCTCCCACTTGAACCAGTGCAGCGGCTCCGGCATCTCCGCCGGCGCGAGTCGGTACTTCTGGGAGTGGTAGAGGCCGCCGCCGTGCACGCCCCAGAACTCGCCGGCGACCCCTGCCTCCGTGTCCTCGCTTCGCTTCGGAGCGCGGAGCGCGAGGTCGAGGCGGACGAAGTAGAAGGAAGCGCCGATCCACGCGATCCCGGCGACCACGTGGAGCATCCGGAGGAGGACGTCGAGGACGTCCTTCAGGTATGGATCCAACGATCCCTCGCGATCGCGACGAGCTCACGGCACCCGGTGTCGAGCTCTTCGTCGCGCGTGCGCTGCATCCGCTCGTGCAGGACGTCGAGGATCTCCGTCTTCGGGCGCCGGTTCACGAACACGACGAAGCGAAAGCCGAACTTCCTCTCGTACTGAAGGTTGAGGGCGGCAAAATCCATGAGGAGGCACGGGTCGTCCTCGCTCCCCTGCTCCGCGGCGGAGCGCCGCGAGAGCCCTGTCGTCTGACCGATCGCGGGATGGGCGGCGAGTGCCTCGACCTTCTCCTCCTCGGTCAGCCCGGCGAGGACGTCGTCGGCGCGCTCGAGCGGACGCTCGATCTCCGCGAGACGCTCGACAAGTGGCGTCCGCCCCTCGAAGAGGTCAGCAAGCTCGTCGACGCTCAGCTTCCTCGGTAACTCGCGCATCCGTACGGCGAAACGAGCAGCGGAACGTGGTAATGCCCGTGTTCGAGGTCGACCTCCAGCTCGACGCGTGTGAAGAACGGCGACGGCGGCCAGAACACGAGCGCGTAGCGCCCAGGATCGAGGCCGGTTGCCAGCTCGGCGATCCGTCCGTCGTCGTCGGTCTCGGCCGACTCCATGACGTCGGTGCCGCGGACGAGCTCGACCCGGACGCCCGCGGCGGGCCGTCCGGAGCCGGTGTCGAGAACGTGCGTGGACACGGAGACGCTCATGGGGCGAATCTTTGCGCCTGCACCCGCTGGGCGCGCGCGATCTCGGCCTCGTCGGCGTTGACGAGCGCCCCGCCGCGGACGACGTCCTCGCCCTCGACCACGAGTCGGTCGACCCGGTGCGGGGCCGAGAAGACGAGGCCGGCGACGGGGTCGTCGGCGCCGGACAGCTCGAGCACGTCCCTCCGCCAGACGGCGAAGTCGGCCCGCTTCCCCGGCTCGAGCGAGCCGATGTCGTCGCGGCACAGCACTGCCGCTCCGCCGCGTGTGCCGAGCGCGAGCGCCTCCCTGGCCGTGAGCGCAGCCGGGCCGCCGCGCCCCCGCGCCACGAGGAGTGTCTGCTTCACCTCAGCCAGGAGGTCGCTCCGCTCGTTCGACGCCGAGCCGTCCACGCCGAGGCCCACGCGGATCCCGACATCGAGGTACCCGCGCACGGGAGCGACGCCGGCGCCGAGACGGAGGTTCGACGTCGGACAGTGTGCGACGCCGGTTCCGGACGATGCGAAGTCGGCGATGTCGTCGGCCGAGAGATGGACGCAGTGCGCGCACCAGACGTCGTCGCCCAGCCAGCCGAGGTCCGTGAGGTACTCGACGGGCGTCGCGCCGTAGAGCTCCATGCAGTACGCCTCCTCCTCGACCGTCTCCGCCAGGTGCGTGTGCAGGGTGAGCCCTCGCATGCGCGCGAGCTCGGCGGATTCCGTCATCAACCGCTTCGTCACGGAGAACGGCGAGCACGGCGCGACCGCGATCTGGACCCTCGCTCCCGCCTCTGCCTCGTGCAGCTCGTCCACGAGCCGCTCGGTGTCCGCGAGCACGGCGTCGATGTCCTCGACGAGCTCGTCCGGCGGGAGGCCACCGTCGGAGACGCCCAGGTCCATCGAGCCGCGCGATGCGACGATTCGCACGCCGAGCTCCCTGGCCGCCTGTACCTCCGCCTCGACGAGGCCCGTCCGGCCGCGCGGGAAGACGTAGTGGTGGTCGAAGACCGTCGAGCAGCCCGACAGCGCGAGCTCGGCGATGCCGGTCCGCGCCGCCGCGTACTCCGCCTCCGCGTCGATTCCCGCCCAGACGGGATAGAGCTCGCGAAGCCAGCTGAAGAGATCGGCCTCCTGCGCCCGCGCCCGCGTGAGGGTCTGGTACAGGTGGTGGTGGGTGTTCACGAGCCCGGGCGTGACCACCGTGCCCGTCAGGTCTACGCGCTCGTCGGCCTCGGGTTCGTGGCCGCTCGCTCCGACGGCGGTGACGACTCCCTCCTCGACCAGGATCCACCCCGCCTCGTGCTCGGTCCCTGCCTCGTCGCACGTGACGGTCCAGCCGCCCGCGAAGAGTCGTCTCACAGCGCCAGCGGCACGATCTCGAAACGGTCGACGTCTACGAGCCCGCGGTCCGTGATCTTGAGGCTCGGGATGACCGAGAGCGCCAGAAACGACATCGTCAGAAACGGCGTCGCCCCGGTCCAGCCGAGAGCGTGCGCGGCCTCGTTGCACGCGCGGCTCCGTTCGACGACCTCCGCGAGCGGCGCGTCGGCGAGGAGCCCGGCGACGGGGAGCGCAAGCTCGGCGACGATGTCGAGGCCGTCGACGACGACGATGCCTCCACCGAGCTCCGCGAGACGCTCGATCGCAAACGCCATCTCCCGGTCGGACATGCCGACGACGACCAGGTTGTGCGCGTCGTGCGCGACGCTCGACGCGAGCGCACCGCGCTCGAGGCCCGAGCCCGAGACGAAGCCGAGCCCCACTCGGCCGGTGGCGAGGTGCCGCTCGACGACGGCGATCTTCGCGAGGTCCTGCTCGGCGCTCGCGACCACCTGGCCCCCCTCGACGACCGGCCCACGCTCGACCGACTCCGTGACGACCTGGTCCTCGACGAGGCCGATCGTGCGCATCGCTCCGTCCCCGCTCCACGGGATCGCGAAGTCCGAGGGCGTGACCGGCGCGATGCGAACCGACTGGCGCACCCACTCGGGGATCGCGACGCTCGGCACCTCCTCGATCGGCCGTCCGTCCTTCAGCACCGTCGAGGGCCTGAAGCTCACGAGGTCGGGAAGGAGCAGCAGGTCCGCGACGTAGCCCGGCGCGATCGCGCCGTGCCGGGAGAGGCCGTGCCAGACCGCCGGGTGGTGCGATGCCATCAACAGTGCGTCCTCCGGGGCGATACCCGCCGCGACGGCCTCGCGAACCATGCCGTTGATGTGCCCGTTGTCCACGATGTCGTCCGGGTCGCGGTCGTCGGTGCAGAAGGCGATCCGCCATGGACCGTACTCCTGGACGAGCGGCAGTAGCGCAAGGAGGTTTCGGGCCATGGACGCCTCGCGGACGAGGAGCCACATGCCGGCCCGCAGCCGTTCGCGACCCTCCTCCACGGTCAGTGCCTCGTGGTCGGAGCGGATGCCGGCCGCCGCATACGCCTGCAGCTCGGCGCCGAGCACCCCCGGCGCGTGTCCGTCGACGTGCCTCGCACCTTCGAGCCCGAGCTTCTCGAGCTCGGACGGATCGCCGGCGATGACGCCCGGGAAGTTCATCATCTCCGCAAGCCCGAGCACGCGCCGGCGCCGCATCAGCGATTCGAGATCTCCAGGCATGAGCGCACGCCGTGGCGACTCGAAAGGGGACGCCGGCACGCACGACGACGCCATGAAGTAGACGTCGAGCTGGAGACCCGAGGTCGCGTCGAGCAGCCAGTGCACGCCGTCGACGCCGAGGACGTTCGCGATCTCGTGCGGGTCGGCTACGACCGCCGTCGTCCCGAGGGGGAGGACGAGCCGCGCGAACTCGTCGACCATGAGCTTCGGCGTCTCCAAGTGGAGGTGCGCGTCGATGAAGCCGGGCACGACGTAGCTGCCAGACGCGTCGATCGTGCTCTCTCCTCGGTAGCTCCCGACGCCCGCGACGACGCCGTCGACGACCGCCACGTCGGCATCGAGCCACTCGCGCGTGAAGACCGAGAACACCTTCCCGCCTCGGACCACCAGGTCCGCCGGTGCGTCGCCCCGTGCGACAGCGATGAGGCGCTGCAAATTCTCCATGGTCGGGGAGCGTAGTGCGGGTCGTCAGTCGATGCGACAAGGCCGCGAAGCGGCCGTCTTGAGGGGTCTTCACGCGGCCGTGTCCGCACTCGCAGACGCCGGCATCGTGCAACGAGTCGCGCGTGACGCGCTGTCGTATAGTCGCCCGGTCAGTCGGCAGGCGGGACAGGAGGAGCAGATGCGAAGGAAGGTGGTCGGAGCGGGGCTCGTGCTCGCGCTCCTCGCCGTGGGGCTCGTGCTCACGACGGCGGGGTCGGCGAAGCCCGAGCAGGCGCCGCTCAAGGTGGCGTGGATCTACCCCGGGCCGCACAACGACGGAGGCTGGGCGCAGGCGCACGACCGCGGCCGGCTCCTCGTCGAGAAGCAGCTCGGCGACAAGGTGCAGACGACCTACAAGGAGAACGTCTTCTCGAACGCGCAGGTGCCGCAGATCGTCGCGGGCCTCGCGCGCGAGGGCTACACGATGATCTTCGGTTGCTCGTTCGGGATGTTCGAGAACGGCGTCAACGGCCAGCTCTGGTCGAAGTACCCGGACGTGACGTTCGAGCAGGCCACCGGGCTGCAGATCAAGAAGAACCAGGCCGAATACTTCGGCGCCGGCGAGGACACGATCTACCTGTCCGGGATGGCGGCAGGAGCCGCAACCAAGAAGAACCTCATCGGGTACATCGTTCCATTCGGCATTCCGGAGGTCGTCCGCCACATCAACGCCTTCACGCTCGGAGCGCAGGCGGTGAATCCGAAGGCTCGCGTGAAGCTGATCTGGACGAACGCGTGGTTCTCGCCTCCCAAGGAGACTGCGGCAGCGCAGAACCTCATCGCCGCGGGCGTCGACGTGATCGGACAGAACGTCGACAGTCCGGCCGCGGGCGTCGTGGCCGAGGCGAAGGGCGTCCCGTGGGTCGGGTACGACTCGAACGCGCAGAAGTCGGCTCCGAAGCAGTGGCTGACGGCAGCCACCTACAACTGGGGCCCGTACTACGTGAAGCGCGTGCAGGCCGTGCTGGACGGGACCTGGAAGGCCGGCTTCTACTACGGCTCGATCAAGGACGGCTTCACCGGGCTCGCGCCGTACGGCCCGAAGGTGTCTGCGAAGACGAAGGCCCAGATCGCCGCGAAGCGCAAGGCGATCGTGTCGGGCAAGTTCAACGTCTTCCAGGGCCCGATCTACGACCAGTCCGGCAAGCTCAAGGTCAAGCCGGGCCAGAAGCTCAAGCTCATCAAGGACCTGTACACGATGCAGTGGCTCGTGAAGGGCGTGGTCGGCAAGGTCTCCTCGGTCCTTCCTCCGGGCTAGGCCGTGGGGGAGCCTGCTCCCTTGAACGGTGGATCGCTGAGAGGCGCCGGGTCACCCGGCGCCTCTCTCGCACCTGCGGTGCGGATGCGCGGGATCACGAAGCGCTTCCCCGGTGTTCTGGCCAACGACGACGTGACCTTCGAGGCCGGCGTCGGCGAGGTCCACGCCCTCCTCGGTGAGAACGGCGCGGGCAAGACCACGCTCTCGAACATCCTCACCGGCCTGTACCGCCAGGACGAGGGCGAAGTCGAGCTGTACGGCGAGCCCGTTCGCTTCCACTCGCCTCGCGATGCCCTCGACGCCGGGGTGTGCATGGTGCACCAGCACTTCCGGCTCGTCGCGCCGTTCACCGTCGCCCAGAACGTCGTCCTCGGCGATCACCGGAAGGAGGCGACCTTCTTCCTCCACGGGAGGAGCATCGAACGGACGGTGGCGGCACTCGGTGAGCGCTACGGGCTCGACGTCCATCCTCGCGCGAAGATCTGGCAGCTCTCGGTCGGCGAGCAGCAGCGCGTGGAGATCCTGAAGGCGCTCTACCGCGACGCGCGGATCCTGATCATGGACGAGCCGACCGCCGTCCTCACCCCGCAGGAAGCCGTCGCCCTGTTCGCGACGCTGCGCTCGATGGCCGACGAGGGCAAGACGGTCATCTTCATCTCGCACAAGCTCCACGAGGTGAAGGCGGTCGCCGACCGCGTGACGATCCTGCGCGGAGGCCGGACGGTCGAGACCGTCGACGCCGCGGGCGCCTCGCCGCAGTCGCTCGCGACACTCATGGTCGGTCGCGAGATCGAGGCGTCACAGCCGCTCGAGGAGGCGAGGCAGCTCGCGGACGTCCGCACGCTCGAGGTCGAAGGACTGACCGTCACGGGCGATCGGGGCGAGACCGCGGTGCGCGGCGTCTCGTTCTCGATCCGCGAGGGGGAGATCATCGGCGTCGCCGGGGTCGCGGGCAACGGACAGCGCGAGCTCGCCGAGGCGGTCTCCGGGATCCGCGACCTGCGGTCCGGGACGATCCGCGTCGGTGGGCGGACCCTCCACGGTGGGGACCCGCGTGAGGCGATCGTTGCCGGCATCTCGCACGTACCCGAGGACCGGCTGGGAACAGGCCTCGCCCCCAGCCTGAGCGTCACGAGCAACGTCGCCATCAAGACCTATCGGGGGAGATCGCTGTCGCGCGGACCGCTACTCGCGCTGCGGCGCATGCGCGACGCGGCGCTCGGGATCATCCGCCGGTACGACGTCAAGACGCCCGGCCCCGAGACGCCGGTGCGCAACCTCTCGGGCGGGAACCTGCAGAAGCTCGTCCTCGGCCGTGAGTTCGAGGACCATCCACTCGTCCTCGTCGTCGCCCAGCCGACGCGCGGCCTCGACGTGGGCGCGATCGAGACGGTGCACGCGTACCTGAGGGACGCCGCCGCGAGCGGCGTGGCGATCCTGCTTCTGAGTGAAGACCTCGACGAGATCCGCGCGCTCGCCGACCGCATCCTCGTCATGTACGAGGGCGAGGTCGTGGGCGAGCTCCACGCCGGTGCGGCCTCGATCGAGGAGATCGGACTGCTGATGGCCGGGGGTCGCGGCGCGTGATCCGGCTCGAGCGGCGTCTCGAACAGCCATGGTGGCTCTCCGTCGCCGTCCCGGTGGGGTCGCTTGCGGTCGCCTTCGCGATCATGGCCGTCGTCCTCGTGGCGAGCGGCCACGAGGTGGCCGAGACGTACCGGAAGATCGTCGAAGCGGGCTTCACCGGCAACGGAGCGCTGTCGGCGACGCTCGTGTCGGCGACGCCGATCCTCTTCACCGGGCTGGCCGCGGCGGCCGCGTTCCGCATGGAGCTCTTCAACATCGGCGCGGAGGGACAGCTCTACCTCGGCGCGGTCGGCGCCGCCTGGATCGCGCTCCAGCTCGGCGACCACGGCGTCGGCTCGACACCGCTCTTCGTCGTCTCGATGTGCCTCGCGGCGGCCGTGCTCGGCGCGCTCTGGGCGCTCATCCCGGGCGTGCTCCGGGCGTTTGCGAACACGAACGAGATCATCACCTCGCTGATGCTCAACTACGTCGCGGGCCTCCTGCTGACGTACCTCATCTACGACAGCGCTTCGTACTGGCGCGACACCTCGACGCTCCAGGCCCGTGCCTTCCCGCAGGGCAAGCCGATGCCGTCGGCGGCCGAGTGGCCGAGCCTCGGCTCGGACGTCGTCGTCCCGCTCGGCTTCGCCATCGGTATCGGGGTCGCCGTCGTGCTCTGGTTCCTGTACTCGCGGACGCGCTTCGGCTTCGAGGTGAGCGTGATCGCGGACTCGCCGCGCGCCGCCCGCTACGCCGGCATGCGTACGCGGCGCAAGATCCTCGCGGTCATGGCCCTGTCCGGCGCGGTCGCAGGGATCGGGGGGGCGAGTCAGGTCGCCGAGTTCTCGCACACGCTCGACGGCAGTCCGCAGGGCTTGCAGGCGGCGGCCTTCGGCTACACAGGCATCGTCGTCGCCGCTCTCGCGCGCTACAACCCGCTCGCGGTCTGCATCGTCGCGGTGCTCATCGGCGGTCTGCTGAACGCCGGATTCACGCTGCAGGGCGCGGACTTCCCGTCGGGCCTCGTCGGCGTGATGCAGGGGATCATCCTCTTCTGCGCCCTCGGCGGCGAGCTCCTGATCCGCTATCGCCTGACCATCCGCCGGTCGAGGACGCACGCCGAGGGCGGCGCGACTCCGGAGGCCGCGGCGTGAACGCTCGCCTTCGGCTCGCGTTCGTGGGGGAAACCATGTTTCCCCCACGTGCCCCCTTCTTCTTGAGAGCGTGGGGAACCTCCCGGTTCCCCACGCCCCTCCACGTTCATCGGCTGCGAGGCAGCCGATGATCGACAACGACGGCCTCCTCGTCATCGTCCTCGCACAGGCGGTGCTCTACGGCACGCCACTTCTCTATGCGTCGCTCGGCGAGCTCCTGGCGGAGCGCTCGGGCGTGCTCAACCTCGGGGTCGAGGGGATGATGGTGTTCGGGGCCGCCGTCGGGTTCTGGGCGACGCAGCGAGTGCACGGGAGCACCGAGGTCGTGCTCGCGGTTGCCGTCGTCGCAGCGGCACTGTCGGGAGCGGCGATGGCCCTGATCCACGCGTTCCTCACCATCACGATGCGCGCGAGCCAGATCGTCTCGGGCCTCGCGTTGACGGTCTTCGCGGGCGGGCTCGGACTGTCTGCCTACTTCGGGAACGAGCTGCACCTCGCCGAGCTCCCGGCGACGGATCAGTTCAAGCCGCTCGACGTGCTCGGCCTCGGCGACGTCGCCTTCCTCGGCCCGATCCTGTTCGACCAGTCCGCGCTCGTGTACCTCTCGTGGCTCGCCACGCTCCTCGTCGGCCTCTACCTCGCACGCATTCGGCTCGGGCTCAACGTGCGTGCTGTCGGCGAGGCGCCGGCGTCGGCCGACGCCATGGGAATCAACGTAGCGCTGTATCGCTACGTCCACGTGCTGGTCGGCGGCGCCTTCGCCGGAGTCGCCGGGGCGTGCTACAGCCTTGCGATCGCGCCCGGCTGGGTCGCGGGCGACGTTCTCGTGAACGGCGCCGGCTGGATCGCGATCGCGCTCGTGATCTTCGCCTTCTGGCGGCCGGAGTTGTGTCTCGTCGGCGCGTACCTCTTCGGCGGCCTGTCGGCGCTGCCGTTCGCGCTCCAGGCGCACGACGTCACGGTCACACCCGAGTTCCTGCAGGCGCTCCCGTACGTGATGACGGTTGTCGTTCTCGTGCTCGTCTCGACGGCCTTCGCACGCAGGCGGCTCGGCGCTCCTGCAGCACTCGGCCGACCGTACGTGCGCGAGGAGCGGTAGAACGCCAGGGTGGACGTCCTCACCCCACGGTCGCT
>Ga0070670_100003385_pt1 | contig 13215 bp, 12 predicted proteins | sample KBSS63metaG_FD_64665 | JGI IMG/M metagenome (GOLD analysis project Ga0070670, IMG submission 64665) | Switchgrass rhizosphere microbial communities from Kellogg Biological Station, Michigan, USA - KBS S6-3 metaG | ecosystem: Host-associated > Plants > Roots > Rhizosphere > Soil ... | reverse complement strand
AGCGCCGGCAACACGAGGCACCGCGGTTTCATTTGTAACTATAAAGGAAACAAACTCCCGCCGGTGTCCCTTCGGCCAGGCGCACCCGCACAAAATATTGGCCGCTGTTGATCACGGGAAATCCAGCAGCCGCTTTCGTGCCGGAGTTGAAGATTTGTGTCGTGACCGGAGCGCCCCTCTCATCGAACACTTCCACCGTCAGCGCTTTTGCCTCGTCCGTCGCGCCGGCGGAAAACCAATATTCATTCCCGGCGTAAAGATTAACCGCGATCAGTTTGCTCTCGTCGGGCGCGAGCGTCCCGGCCCAGTGTCCGTCGCGCAGTTTGAAACCGTCGTTCGAAAAAGCCCCCGCCAGCTCGAGGGCGACGGCGCGCGCCGCCACTTCCTGATCGGTCTCGGCGAAAGCGGGGAGACCGAGCGCGAGCAGTGCGAGCATCGTTAGGCAAAAGCGAATCACGCCGCGCATGGTCAGTTCTTCTTTTGAATTTCCTGCATCAGCCGATTGACGTTTTCGTTCAGCTTGCTGACCTCGGCGAGGGTAAGCCCCTGCCCAAACGGTTTCGCCACGATTTGTTCGATTTCGAGCAGCTGGCCGTTGACACTTTTGACCAGGGGGTCGTTCTGCAGTTCAGGCGCGATCTGGCCGATCTTGGCGCGAATAAAGCGGAGCAACTCCGGCTGGCGCAGCACTTGCCCGAGCTTCTCGTCGTAATTCTTGACGACCAACCCGCTCACCACCTGCGTGCCGCGAATCCAGCCACCGAGACTAACGAGGATGACCAGATCCTGGTCGCGATGGGATTGCATCGAGTTTTTGACTTCGTTTTGGGTCGCTTCCAGTTCCTCCTGGAGCGCGCTCCACTCATCGCTCTCGGCGAACTGGTTGATGCTATTGCCTCGGGCGAGAATGTTTTCGCTCACACCGAGTGCCTTGGCCATTTTCACAATATCGCTCCCCGTATTCTTGACCTGCTGAGCGTCCTGCGCCTCGACGGCGATGAAGCCATCGGCGATCAACCCGCCGAGATTGAGCGCGATCTGCGCGCGCGTCTTGTAATTCATCGCAATCGGGCCCCGATAACGCCCGGCCCAATCGGGCTTCGTCGTCTTGGCAAGCGCGGCGAAAAGCTCGCCCGGGGTCGGAATGGCGACCGAGTCGGTCTTGATCGCCTGCGCCAGTTCCGCAGCAGAGAGCGGCTGGCCGGAAACGCTCGGCGCAGGTTGTGCGGTCGTAGCGACGGGCGAGGGCGTCGGCCTCGGTGCGGCGACGCCTGGGCCAGCCAACGCGCAGAGGACAATTACGCTTCCGGTTCGCACAAACACGACGGCAGATTAGCCACGCCAGCCGGCAATGCCAACGCCAAATATTTTTATCAGCGTTTGGACGGGAGCGTATTGTAACTGGCGAAAGCAATCCTTTCGCGAGCTCGCGTCCTTACTCATTAATCAAAAACCGGAGGGTATCAGGTCGTTGTGCTTTAAGGGTACGCCCGGGCTCCTCGGGCGGCTCTGGCCTTTACATTTTGCGCGAGACTTGAAATGCTGGGACGATGAAAAGCCCCAACCGTAAGCGAACAATTAGTTCGATTTCAAATTCCCGGTGGATCAGCTATGCGATGGCCGGTGCGGCTACAACCCTGACTGGCGGCAATTCCGCCGAGGCTGAGATTCATTACTCAGGCATTGTGAATATCAAACTATCCGGTCGCGAACAGGCCAGTTTCCCCCTTAGCAACGGTGCATCTCTTGTCTTTTATCTTCTTGGGGACATACCCTCGTTTTATTTGCAGCAAGGCAGTTTCTTGATAAAGGGAGCCGTCTCCGGCGCCGCCCACGCAAACTACGGTACTGATAGGCATCCCAACGTAGACAATATGCAAGCAGACAGGGAAGTCGAAATCAGAAAGTTTCGATCCGTCGCCGGGGACCCTGGTCGTGGCAATCTGTTTGATTACCTTGGAGGTGAATTTAAGCCCCCCGGCTTTGGTCCCGGCATAAGAGGTTTTATTGGTTTCCGATTCAACGTCGGTAACGGTCCCCAATACGGCTGGGCGAGGATTCACACGGAGCGCTATGGTCCCCACGGTCAGGTTCACTATATTGTTGGGGATTACGCCTGGGCGGACGTGGGGGAACGCATCTTGACCGATCAAAAAGCTTCACTTCCAGAAGCCAACGCAAATTCGGATTCCGGTTTCCTTGGTCAGCTCGCTTTTGGCTGGCGGGGCTTGGAAGCCTGGCGCGAGGTGCGCGCGCGAAATTCTAACTGACTGTGCGACATCTCTTTGGTCGGGCGGCATCCGGGCCAGTTGCTTGGTTTGCAACGTCAATCACCTCCGCTATCTACCGGCTCGACTACTTATATGTTTTCTCTCCTTGCAGATGAAAGGCCGGCAACGTGGGCGATGGCGGAATAGATGACGGGTACGTTGACGGCGGAGACGGAAGCCGGGTCGCGAGAGGTCAGACACGTCACAAACAAGCCGACAAAGCTCGGCCTAACGAATGAATGTGTTCGAACGAAAGCGGCGGCTGGGGCTCCTGGAGTCGGTGCAGCACACCCGATTCTAGCAGCGATTTGTTGGGCGATGATTAACCGCGCCAGTAGACGAGTGGCTCGATTCTTCCGTCTCTGGATTGACCCCAGGGGCGCGAGAAATTGCCTAACGAAAGTTCGTGCTCGGCATTCGGACTGTGGGCTTGACTTTTTCTCGACGAATTACTCAAACTGCGTTCGATGAAAACCCAGCAAAAACAGCAGCGGAAGAACCACTCTGTCGCAACTGGTCCGCCGGATGGGGCGCTCCTCGTAAGAAACATGAAAACGCAGAGACTCCGACGTAAAGCCACCTCAATTCCAAATTCCCGCTGGGTCACCTACGCGGCTGCGGGCCTCGGGACCGGCCTCTCCGCCGCCAATGCGGAGATTCATTACAGCGGCCGGATTGACGAGCGGTTCAGCTCCAACCAGTCGGAAACCTTTCCCTTGGACCCGGCAGGTCAGGCCTTCCTGCAATTCCAGCACAACGTCCTTTTCTATTCCACGTTCGAAAAAGAAGGCGGAAGCGCCTTCTTTGGCGTCGGATACGGCGCGGCGGTCGGCTTCTCAGTCACTTGCGCGTCGAATAATTCGGTCGGCTCGGTCTCGCGACTCGCGCGCGGTGACGTGATCTCGGCCGGCCCGTTTTCGTATGCCGCAGCCATTATCGGGACGGCGGAAGGCTTAGACTGTGGTGGCGGAGGTAGAGGCCAGTTTGGAGACGGGGGGGTCGGGTTTATTGGGTTCAAGTTCAATAATGGAGGCGGCGATCAGTACGGCTGGGCGCGCATCAAATTGAAAAACCAAGGTATCAGATACCAATTCACGTTGGTCGATTACGCCTACGGTGATGTCGGCGACCAAGTTAAAGCCGGAGAGTTATCCACCAGTCAATCTACCGCATTACAGTCGCTCGGCGGACTTGCGGCTGGGGCGATTGGACTCCTGGCTTGGCGACACCAACGCGCAAATCACTGATTGATTCTCGTCGCAGCGAAGCGGATCCGCTGTAGAGCAGACGCGTGGCCAAGCGCGATTTCGGATTGGAAAACTTTGGAGATTGATTCTTTCTGCATCTTGCCCGTATGATTTTACATGGCGCAGAATCGCAGGACGGAATCGGTCACCTTCGCGCCAGTGGCGCACCGACTTAGCTTGCGAGGAATAGCACCGATGGCAGAACCGACGATCCGGGACAACCCAATGTCGGTATGGTAGGTCGCAAAGTTCTTCTTATCGGGTGGGACGCAGCCGACTGGGAACACATCAACCCAATGCTCGAGGAGGGTCTCATGCCGACTCTCGACTCATTCATCAATCGGGGGGTCATGGGCAACTTGGCTACTCTGCAGCCAATCCTATCGCCGATGCTCTGGAATTCGGTGGCGACAGGTAAGTTTGCCGACAAGCACGGCATCCACGGCTTCATCGAGCCCGATCCGGTAAATGGCGGCGCGCGGCCTTACACCAGCACCTCGCGAAAATGCAAGGCGCTCTGGAATATCCTAAGTCAGAGCGGACTTAGGAGTAATGTCATCGGGTGGTGGGCGAGTCATCCGGCTGAGCCGATCAAGGGCACGGTGGTGACCAACGCTTTCGGCGGCGTCCGATTCGATCCCGAAAAGGGCTGGACCGCGCCGAAGGGCGCCATTCATCCCAACGAGCGAACCGCGGAACTGGCGCGCTTCAAGGTTTTCCCTAACGAACTTACCGAAGCGCACATACTGCCTTTCATTCCAGACGCGGCCCAAATAGATCAGAAGAAGGACAAGCGACTTAGTTCCTTTGCCAAAATCCTGAGTGACAATGCCTCGGTGCACGCGGTTGCGACCGCCCTGACGGAAAGAGAGCCCTGGGATTTTACCGCGGTCTACTTCGACGGCATCGATCATTTCTCGCATGCTTTCATGGCTTATCACCCGCCCAAGCTCGAGTGGGTCAAGGACGAGGATTTCGCCATGTATAAGGACGTGGTCAAAGGCGCCTATCGCTTCCACGACATGATGCTAGAGCGTCTGCTCGATCTGGCGGGACCGGACACGACGGTCATCCTTTGCTCGGATCACGGTTTCGAATCCGGTTCGCAGCGCCCGCGCGGAACACCGCGCGAACCGGCGGGCCCGGCGGCCTGGCACCGGCAATATGGCATCTTCGTCATGGCTGGTCCGGGAATCCGGCGCGACGAGCGCATTTATGGCGCGAGCCTGATCGATATCGCGCCGACGGTTCTCACTCTTTTCGATCTGCCGATCGGTCAGGACATGGATGGCCGGCCGTTACTCGAAGCCTTCGAAGAGATACCGAATGTCAAAACCATTCCTAGCTGGGAGCAGGTCGAGGGCGAGAGCGGTATGCATAGCGGCGAGCAGCAACTCGACCTCGCCCAGGCTAACGAACTTATGCAGCAATTCGCGGCGCTTGGTTACATCGAAGATCCCGGCGCTGACAAAGAGAAAGCAGCCGAGTCCGCTGACATCGAGGCGAAGTATAATGTCGCGCGCACCCTGCTCTGGAAGGGTCAGCCAGAGGCAGCTCGTCCTATCCTTGAAGAAATCGTTAGGCGTCGACCGTGGGAGGATCGCTTTTTGCATCAATTGGCAAGTTGCTATTTCCAGGGCGGCTATCTCGCTCAGACGGAGCGCTTGCTTTGCGCTATCTCCGATGACCACGAACCCGACAGCGCCGGCGGCAAACTGCTTTGGGCGCGGGTGAAACTGGCGCGCGGCGACCTGGGCAACGCTCTGCGCGCCCTCCTAGAAGCCGAAGAAGGGGCGCCGCAAAATGCCAGCATCTATCTTCAGCTTGGCGAGGCCTACCTCCGCCTTTCGCAGTTGCAAAACGCCATCGCCGCCTTCCAAAAAACTTTGGCTCTCGATGAAGACAACGCCCGGGCTTTTCTTGGGCTCTCCACCGCCTATCGCCGGCTCGGCGACAATCAGCAAACGGTCGATTGCGCCTTGCGTGCAGTGAGCCTGCTTCATCGTCTGCCCATGGCGCATTTTAATCTCGGCGTCGCTCTCACTCGCTCCGGTGACAACGAACGCGCGGCGCTCGCCTTTCAAACCGCGCTGCGCTTTCAACCCAACATGGTGAACGCGCATCGTTACCTCGCAATCATTCACCGGATGGAAGGTGGCGATCCTGAAAAAGCGCGTTTCCATCGCGAGGAGTTGTTGCGTCTCAGCCGCGGGCGCGCTCGTCGCGGTGTAGCACCCGATTCAAGGCACGAACAGTTATTCGACCTGCCCGAAATTCCCAAACGCGAAGAGCGGCTCGCTACCTTGCTCAAGGAACGCCCCGACCCGAAGCCTGAGGAAGAAAAATCCGGCAAAACATTCGTTCTTGTCTCCGGCCTGCCGCGTTCCGGTACCTCGCTCATGATGCAGATGCTCGAGGCCGGCGGGCTGCCACCGATGACCGACAACGTCCGTGCGGCCGATATCGACAATCCGCGCGGTTATTATGAGTGGGAAGCGATCAAGCAGATCGCGAAGAAGCCTGAGCTGCTCGATGCTGCGGAGGTCGAGGGCCGGGCAATCAAATGCATCTCGATGCTCTTGCCGGCGCTGCCGACCAAGCACCAGTACAAGGTCATCTTTATGATGCGGCCGATCGCAGAAGTGCTGACATCTCAACAAGCGATGACGTCGCGCCTTGGGACGAAGGGCGCCGCTCTAGCTCACGACCAGCTCGAGCGTGGGTTACGTGCGCATCGCGAAGAGATGCGGCGCTGGGGCAAGACCACGCCGGACGTCGAATGGCTCGACGTGAGTTATCCCGCCCTGATGCGCGATCCGGCGCCGATTATCGCGCAACTGATGGAATTCCTGGGCGCGGAGCGCCTGCCTAACGAGAAAGAGATGGCGGCAGTGATCGATCCTACGCTCCATCGGCGCAAGGGGTAATAGCCAGGAATTGCCGCGTAGGTTGAGACGGGCTCCACCGAGGCCAACGTTCGGCGGAAAACTCCCTTGGGTTCTCGCGATTAGCGCGGCCGGTCTCAAGCTCTGGCGGCAACCCTGCAAGCGCGGCTTGGCGGAAGTTCCCTCACGCTATCGCAGCGACCGCCGCTGTTTTTTGCTTCCATTCCTATCGTGGGGTCGATATTCTCGACGCATGAAAACACGCTTACGAAAAAATCATGCTGGCGCCATTCCCGCTTCCCGCTGGTTGGCCTACGCCGGCGCTGGCGTGGCGACAGCGCTGGCCGGCACTTCTCCTGTGGAGGCCGAGATCCATTACTCAGGCCGAATCGATACCGTGTTTCCACCCGACAGGAACAAGTCGGTTAGCTTCCCACTCGATCAAGCAGGAGATACCATCTCTTTCGTGCGTGATCCGCAGGGATCGTCGGACTTTTTCGCGGTGCGTTGCCCGAAGAGCGGTGCATTCCTCGGTTCGTCCGGCCACGCCTTCTCGCAGTACTTTGTCTTCCGAATCAGGCAACGGAATGCAAACCACTATATTTCAGAAGGCCCTTTCAGCGCCGCCGGGTTGGGAGGGGCGGGGGCGTTCGGGACTATGGTCAAAGGAGATCGTTTAAGTTACGGTTGGCGTTGGGACCGGGAGGGCACCGGCTTTGTTGGTTTTCGTTTCAATAATGGCTCTGGCAACCAATACGGCTGGGCTCGCGTCCGTATGGATGGCCCGGACTCAAACTTCAGTTTCACAGTTCTCGACTATGCCTGGGCGGATCTGGGAGAGCCAATCAAGCCTGGCCAGACAAGCTCAGCGGTCGCGTCGAAAGAAGGCTCACTCGGGCTCCTAGCTACCGGCGCCGCGGGCCTCGCCGTCTGGCGGCAACGACGCAAGCGTCGTTCCGCTGGAGCGATTGACAACACGCGGGACTGAGAGCGCAGAATCTCGCCGCGCTTTGGGCGCTTCGCCCCTCGCGAGGTCGAGGTCAGGTTGATTATTTTAGGCTTGCCAGCGACGTCGTAAGCTTGGCATGCTCGACGCATGAAAGCGTATCAAAGGGGCAGTTCTGCTGCGAAAATTCCTGCAGCTCGCTGGCTCGCCTATGCCGGCGCCGGGGCAGCGACGACCTTAATGAGTGGCAGCTCGGCGGACGCCGAGATTCATTATTCCGGGCACGTCGACGTCACGTTTCAGCATAACGATACTAAGAACGTTCAGTTTTCGATCGAGCCGGGAGCTTTCCTCGTCTTTCGCCACGACAGCGATTTTTCGAATGACGTGGGAGCCGCCTTCTTCCACGCGGAAGGGCAGCAGTCTGGCGCCTTCGTCGGCTATTATATCGGGTTCGAGTATGCCTACGCCTCGCGCATCAAGGGCGACGGCAATCGATACATCTCGCAAGGCCACTTCATCGCCGACTTGGGTGGCTATTATTTCGCCACCATGGTCAAAGCCGGAGGAGGACGGGGCGCCTGGAAGAAGAGGGGAACCGACTTCGTTGGCTTCCGTTTCAATAATGGCTCCGGCCGCCAATATGGCTGGGCCCGCGTGCACATGGAAGGGCAGAACAGAAACTTCGCCTTCACCGTGTTGGACTACGCCTGGGCCGATCCCGGAGAAATGATCAGGCCCGGCCAGACAAGTTCTTCTGCCGGAAATGCACCGGTTGAAGGATCGCTCGGGGTGCTCGCGCTCGGAGCGGCCGGTGTCGCACTCTGGCGGCAAAGTCGCAAACGCCCTTCAGTTTAGCCGATCAGCAAGACTCTGGTCCGGCGGCCGGCGAGGATGCGCGCCGGATTTGTTGTCAGGCTCGCCGAAGAGGGTTGCGCCCTTCGCGAAGAGAGGCTAATTCCCTAACGAGATGGAAGCGACGAGCATCAGTAAAATTGTCAAGACGGGCTCGCTTGGCCGGACCGATCGGGTGCTCCTGCACATCGCGGAAGAATTGGGTGACAAAGCGGTCTACGGAGGTAAGATGCGCTAGTGGACGCTACGGGTTACGGCGATTTTCGCGCGCGCCGCGAAGCCACCATCTGGCAAAGGATGAACCACGTCTTGCGCGTGCTCCTCTTCGTCGCGGTCTGGCTTCTCGTCATCAGTTTTTTTCTCCCGCCCTTCAAGCAACTAAATCGGATTCGAGGCGAGAGCGACGGTCTCCTCGCACAGTTGACCGAGGAAAAGCTCCTCCTTGCGCGCCGCACGAAAGAGGTCGCGCTCCTAAAAAGCGATCCAACCTACTTGGAAACGATCGCTCGCGACAAGCTCGACCTGATGAAGGAAGGAGAAACCGTTTTTCGCCTCGAAGCGCGGCGGGCTGGCCCCCAAATTTCCGCCAAGCCATAGGCACAATTTGGGAGAGGCCTTCGCGCCTCGATTCCCGCCGAGAGCCGCCGCGCTCCAATCTGTCGGGGCAAATCGGCTCCTCCCAAATTGTCCTCGTTAGGGCGCCGGACTCGTCGGTCCGGGCGGGGGCGGAGGCGGATTGATCTGCTGCTCGATCCTGCGCAGCAACCCTGCCGCCGGTCCTTCCGGCAGCAGCTTCGCGGCCCCGTTAATTAAGGCTAGCGCGCTCGGCTTGTCCCCGGATCGCATGGACGCGTCCGCCTGTTCGAGCAGCGCGCGCAAGCTGTCATCGGATTGTTTGTAGATCGAACGCGCCTGACGGAAGTAGCCCACCGCGGAAGCATAGTTTCCCTTCTCTTTTTCGATCATCCCGAGATCTTCAATCATCGGTCCATTGTCGGCGCGGGACGCCGCCATCCGGGCCAGGGTCATATAATCGGCCGGCGGGCGGCTGCCATTTTTGACCGCGAAGTCGTGATACATCTGCCAGTCATTTTTCTTACGGCTGTCGCGCTTGGCATCGAGCTGCAACCACGAGGCAAAGGGCCGGTAGAGTGGGTCCCCCACGGCCACATCCATCCAGGAAAGCACCGGCGTGGCCATGTTGGCGCTCTCGGCAAAAGTGAAGCCGTGCAGGAGGCGATCGTTAAAAATGTCGAGATGCGCGGTCAATTGCAGATACGGCTCGTAAACATTGCCTAACGAAGCCGTCGCGCCTTTGGCGAGGAGCGGCCCCACCCAATTGGCCTCCACCGAGCGGAGCGTGTTCGCGCTAAACGAATGGATGTGCACCGCGACCGCGCCGCGGGTGAAGGCGAATCCCGGGTCTGCCAACGGTCCCGCCACGCCGCCCGCGTACCAGCCATAGTACAACGCGCAATCGTTCATGGGGAAGCCGGAAGGAAAAAGGGCGGACGAAGTGTCGTAGGTCACAGGGATGCCGGCCTCACGCAGATCTTTGGTCACTGCTGCCAGCCATTTGTCGCCATCGGCCAAACCGCCCGAAGCATTGTTGGCCCCGTCCACGTAGGCGCGTCCCCAGAGCCCATTTTTCTCGATCTCAACCGCGTCGGTGATCATTCGCCTAACGATATCGGCGGTCGGCGCGTCAAGGCGGCAAACGAGCAGGATGGGCGCGCCTAGTCCCGCGATCGGCCGGAAACTTTGAAAATACGGATTGTTCGCCGCGCCCGAAATTTGACGCGAGAAGAGACCGAGCGTGGCCAGCTCCGAGTCCACCCCGGCCTGGTTCTGTCCTCCGATTTGATTTTTTTCCATCCGGTCGCCGGAGTAGTCAACGGTCGCGCGAATCTTCAGCGGCATGCCGCGAATCAGCGCCACAAAGTTGATCCGGCTCGCGGTCACGGAGGGTCGATTGTCGGCGTCGGTTCGCATCGTCCACCACTTCCGTTCGGCAAAGATTTTTCGGAGCGGTTCCGCGATCGTCTCGTCGTATTCCTGGCGGCTGATTTCCTCCTCCGTTGGGCAGTCGAGCCCGAGGAGGTGATCGCTGGCGATGTGACGCGCCTCGGCGTAAAAGCGAGCGAGGTTGGCCGAGTCGGGCGCAGCGCGGTTGTAAACGACAACCGTGGCCTGCGCCAAATCGTCAGTGCCCGGCGCCGCGCGCGCCGATTCGCCTAACGAAAGAGCGAGGACGAAGCAGAGCAGGCGCTTCATCCCGGGAGATCGACTTTCAGTCCGTCGTAGGCAAGGCCGACTCGCGGGGGTAGATCGTTTTCGGCGCTCTGCGGCAATTCGTGACAGATGTGGGTAAAAAGCGTTCTGCCCGGCCGCACCCGGCGCGCGACCTCAAGGGCTTGATCGACGCTGAGATGGGTCGGATGCGGCTTGTGCCGAAGCGCGTCGATCACGAGCAACTGCACGTCTTCAATCTGGCGCGCAATCGGATCTGGGACTGCGCTGCAATCGCTCAAGTAGGCGAGGAGGGGAGCGCCGTGGCGGGAGAAGAGGTAGCCATACGTCTCCGAGCTGCCGTGGGGCACGGGCAAAGGCGTAATCGTCGTCTCGCCTAACGAGAAGACGCCATGGATGACATGCGGCTCCGGCTTGAGATAACCCGGCGAGGGCGTCGGCGTCTTGAAAGCGAATTCGTAAACCCGTTCCAGGTCGGCCATCGTTTCTGACGAGGCATAGACCGGCATGCGCCCGCCACGTGGCGCAGCAAAGCGCCGCAGATCGTCAAACCCCATGACGTGATCGGTATGGGCGTGTGTCATGATGACGGCGTCGACTTCCCAAATATTTTCGCGCAGACACTGGGTGCGAAAATCTGTCCCGGTATCGACCACGTAGGAACCTTCCGGCGTTTGCAGATAGATCGAAGCGCGAGTGCGGTTGTCGCGCGGATCGGGCGAGCGGCAAACCCCGCAGTCGCAACGAATCATCGGCACACCCTGCGAAGTACCGGTGCCGAGGAAAGTCAGGGAAAGTTGAGGGTTGAAAGTTGAGAGTTGAGAGTCCAGAAAGCGGGCGAAGTTTCATCTCTCAACTATCAACTCTCAACTCTCAACTCCTGCCGTCCTGAGTTTGCTCCGAATCAAGAACCTCGCCTTGGTGGAGGATTTGGAATGGGAACTCAAGCCGGGCTTCACCGCTATCACCGGCGAGACCGGCGCGGGCAAGTCGATCATCATCGGCGCGCTCAAGTTGCTCCTGGGCGAACGGGCGGATAAATCGCTCATTCGCACCGGCGCGGAAGCCTGCACGGTCGAGGCCGTTTTTGCGGGCGAGAATTTTTGCGAACTCAACCGACGACTCGAGCAGTCCGGCGTCGAAGCGGGAGAGGGCGAACTGCTGGTGAAGCGCAGCTTTTCGTTAGGCGGGAGCAACCGGCAGTTCGTCAACGGCTCGCCCGTTACCCTCGCGCTCCTGAAAATGATCGGCGACGAGCTGGTCGATTTGCACGGCCCGCACGATCACCAATCTCTCCTTTCGCCGGAACGGCAGCTCGCTTTGCTCGATGGCTTCGCCCATGCGGAGGCGGCGGTGGCCGAATACCGGGAATGTTTTCGTAGCCTGCAGGATTTGGTCGCCGAAGAAGAATCATTGCGCAGCGCGGAGGCGGCGCGCGCCCAGGAGGTGGATCTGCTGCGGCATCAGGTGAACGAAATTTCTGCGGCGCGGCTTCAGCCTAACGAGGAGCAAGAGATCGTGACGCGCTACAAGCTGGCCAGTAACAGCCGGCGCCTGATCGAACTGGCGACGGCCATTTCGCGTCACCTCGGCGAAAGCGACAGTGCCGTCCTGGATCAGCTGGCGGAGACCCAGAGACTCCTGCGCGAGCTGGAAAAAATTGATCCGGGCCTGACCGAAACGGCGGCGGCGCACGCCGCCGCGGTCGTCGAGCTGGCCGAGGTCGCGCGCACCCTCGATCGTTATGCGGAGCGGCTCGATCTCGATCCCGAGCAGCTCGCGCAACTGGAACAACGCGTCACCCTCCTGGAAACGTTGAAGCGAAAATATGGCGCCACGATTGGGGAGGTGATCGCCTTTGGCGAGCGAGCGAGCGATCAGTTGCGCAAAATCGAAGGGCGCGACGCGGAGCTGGAGCGTCTGGCGGGTGAAATCAAGACGGCTCGCGCCGCTCTCACCCGGGCAGGCACGGCTTTACGCAAAGCCCGCGCCGCAACTGCGCCGAAGCTGGCCCAAAGCGTGCGTCGAAACCTGGGGGATCTCGGTTTTCGGCAGTCGGAGTTTGACGCGAAGATTACGCCTAACGGGGAACCACGACTCGACGGAACCGAAAGCGTCGAGCTGCTATTTTCTCCAAATCCGGGCGAGCCACTGAAGCCGCTGCGGCTAATTGCTTCGAGCGGGGAAATTTCGCGCCTGATGCTCGCGGTCAAATCATCCCTCGCCATGCAGGATGCGATTCCGCTCCTCGTTTTCGATGAGATCGACGCCAATGTGGGTGGAGAGGTCGCGCGCGCGGTGGGAGCGAAAATGCGCGCGCTGGCGGAGAAACATCAGGTGCTCTGCATCACTCACCTGCCGCAGGTGGCGGCCGCGGCCGCGAACCATTTCATCGTGACCAAGGAAGTGGTGCAGGGCCGCACCTTCTCCGGGTTGCGTGAGGTGGAAGGCAAGACGCGGCAGGAAGAGATTGCCCGCATGCTCGGTGGCCAAAGCGATTCTGCACTCCAGCATGCCGCGAGTCTGCTCGCCCTGTAGTCGACCGGCTGCGCGAAAGCGCACCGCAATGCATCCTAGCGGTCAGGGGCGCGCAGAATGGGGTCGGCGCTTCGTAGAGCAAAGCAGACGCGGCAGCAATTCCGGCCGGACTCCCGACGGATCGCTGGAGTGGTGGCTTCGGTAATTATTTGTCGGGCGGTCTGTAACCCAGGCTCGAGAATCGCAGCGGGGCAGACAGCTTAACGACGCACGAATCTCGATTC
>Ga0070670_100003384_pt1 | contig 13217 bp, 7 predicted proteins | sample KBSS63metaG_FD_64665 | JGI IMG/M metagenome (GOLD analysis project Ga0070670, IMG submission 64665) | Switchgrass rhizosphere microbial communities from Kellogg Biological Station, Michigan, USA - KBS S6-3 metaG | ecosystem: Host-associated > Plants > Roots > Rhizosphere > Soil ... | reverse complement strand
CACCGCACCATCACCTTGCCGCCCTGGTCATTCGGCACGTCGGCGACCGCGTCGATCACGGGCAGCGTCGGATCGGGCGGCGGCGGGCCCAGCGTGCCGCCGGACTCGACCTTCTGCGCGTAGACGTCGACGTTGCCGTTGCGGAAATCCTGCCACAGGATCACGGCGCCCACCGTGATGTCCCAGACGATCACCGGATACGACTGTTCGTTCGCCGCGGTCGAGATCGCGACGCCGTTCGCCGTCCACTGCGGCGTTCCGGCCGCGCTGATGCGCTGCGCCTCGATGTCGCTGAAGTTGACGTCGTTGCGGTAATCCTGCCAGGTGATGACTGCGCCGCCGCCCCCGTCGGCGACGATCGCCGGCAAATATTGGTTGTTCGCCGCGGTGCAGACCGGGATGCCGTTCGCCACCCACTGCGCCACGCCGCCGCTGTTGAGCCGTTGCGCATAGACGTCCCACAGGCCGTTGCGTCCGTCGGCCCAGGCCATGATCGCGCCGCCCGAGCCGTCGGTCGCGATGGTCGGCTGCGTCTGGTTGCTGACTGCTACACACACGGCCACGCCGTTGAGCGACCATGCGAGCGCTCCCGCGGAATTCACCCGCTGCGCGAACAGGTCGACCACGCCGCCGCCCGCGCGTTCGTCGTGCCAGACGACGATCGCCCCGCCCGCGCCGTCGGACACGATTTTCTGGTCACGTTGGATGTTCGCCGCCGTGCAAAGGGCAACGCCGTTGGCGGTCCATGACGGGGTGCCTGCGGCAGTGATCCGGCGGGCGTAGATGTCGCTGTTCGTCGTGCCCGCGCGATAGTCGTACCAGACGACGACCGCGCCGCCCGCGCCGTCCGAAACGATACGCGGCTCGACCTGGTCGCCCCCCGCGACGCACAGCGCGACGTCGCTCACGCTCCACTGACGCACGCCCGCGGAATTGATCCGCTGGACATAGATATCCGAGTTGGCGCCGCGTTGGTCCGTCCACGCGACGATCGCCCCGCCTGCCCCGTCGGAAACGAGGACCGGGCTGCCCTGGGAGCCCGGCGCCGTGCTGACCGGCACCCCGTTCGCGGCCCACTGGATCACGCCCGCTCCATTGACGCGCTGCGCGTAGATGTCGAACGGACCGTTCCGGCCGTCGAACCAGGTGACAATGGCGCCGCCGGCGCCATCCGGAATCACCGCGGGGTAGATCTGGATGCTGTCGAGCGCGCAGATCGTGATGCCGTTCGGACCCCACGGCTTCGAGCCGTCGGCGAGCACCCGCTGCATGAAAACGCCGACCTCGCTCCCGCTGTTGACCCCGAGGTCGTGCCACACGATGAACGCCCCGCCCGCGCCGTCGGGGATCGCCACGTCGTCGCGTTCCTGGACCCACGACTGGTCGCCGGCGGCGGTCGTGATCGGGAGATTGACGGAAGGATTCGACGGCCAGGCGGCGAGGGCAGGCCCGGCGCTGAGCATCAGGATCGGCAGCGCAATGAGCAGTCGAGGCATGGCACGAACCTCCGGAGATGTGGTGACCCGGCCCGTGCCGGCATACCCTTCCGAACGTCCCTGCGTACCGTTGCGAACAGACAATCGGCCGCGCGCCGAGCGCTCAAGGAAGATAGACCAGCTCTGACCCCTCAGCGCACGACCGCGAACCGCACGTCGGAGGGCGAAGCGAGCAAGGCAGCCAGGAACAGGCAGGACTCGAGAACTCGGCGGATCAGGATCGACCTCCACTGAATGTCAGCGGCGATAGATGTCCTTGAGCCGTCCCCAGGGCATCCTCTCGCTCGAAGTCGTCGGATAGCCGAATTTCTGGATGGTGTCGGAGCCCGGGTCGCCCACGTAGACGTTGCCTTCGTTGTCGACGGCGATCCCGGAGGGATACTGGAATTGCCCGTCGCCCGAGCCCTGGGAGCCCCACATGGTGAGGAACACCCCCGTGCTCGTGAATTTCTGGATGCGGTGGTTGTAGCTGTCCACGACGTACAGGTTTCCGGTCGGATCGATCGCGAGGAAGCCGGGATCGAAGAACTGGCCCGGTCCCTGTCCGAAACTTCCCCACGTCATCTGGAACTCACCGCTGCCCGTGAACTTCTGGATCCGGTTGTTGTTGGTGTCCGAGACGTAGACGTTTCCGGAAGCGTCGACGATGACTCCGTAGGGCCCGTAGAACTGGCCGTTGCCGAGTCCGAGGACTCCCCACTTCGCGATGAAGACCCCGTTGGCCGTGAACTTCTGGACCCGGTCGTTGTTGTAATCCGTGACGTAGACGCTGCCATCCGGGCCGACGGCGACCGCCCAGGGCGTCTGGAACTGGCCGTTTCCGCTGCCCTGCGTACCGAATTCCATCAGGAACGAACCATTCGAGGAATACTTCTGCACGCGGTGATGTCCGCTGTCGACCACGTACACCTCGCCCGCATTGTTGACCGCGACGCCGAGGGGCGTGAAGAACGGGCCGTTGCCGCCGCTCCACGTCGTGATCGACGTGCCGCTGGTGGTGAACGTCTGCATGCGCGCATTGATTTGCTCGGCAACGTACACGGTGCCGCCGTTCGAGATGTCCATTCCGGTCGGCAGCCTCATCTGGCCGGCTCCCGACCCGGTGCCTCCCCACCGCAGGAGGAACGAAGGCGGATCCTCGGCGAAGGCGGAAGTATGAGCGAGGGTGAATCCGGCAATCACGGCAGCAGAAATGAGCAGGCGCATGTCGGGTCTCCGAATGGATCGCATCATGGCAACCGGATGATCTTCGCTCGCGCGGATTCGGTCCCTGACTTCAGGACCATGAGGTAGACGCCGGCTCCGGCCAGCCTTCCGTCGTCGTCCTTGCCATCCCACGCCGTCGACGACCGGCCGGCGGGATGCGTCGCATCGTGCAGTCGGCGCACCCGCGCCCCACGCACATCGAAGACGTCGAGCTCGACGCGCCCGCTGCGCGGCAACAGGAACGAGACGAGGCTCGATCGCGCGCCGACCGCGGGATTGGGCGCCACCGCTTCGATCCGCAGCGGGCCCGCTACGGCTGACGGCACGCCGACGGACGTGCCCGTGAGCCAGACGTCATGGTCGCCGCTCGTATGCGCCTCGGGGGTGATCCAACGCGTGCGCGGGAACAGCGGGTTCGGCGTGATCCATCGCCCACGCAGTTTCAAGGTGCGACCGGGAAGCTCGGGCGACAGGAATGCCGTGCTGAAGAGGAACGACTGCGTCCCGGCCGGTCCCGAGTCGTACGTGCCCGGCCCCGCGCCGTTGGTCACGGCGCCGTCGAAGGACTGGTTCAACGTCTTGATCTCGATCTCGAACCCGATCTTCGAGCGGCCCTGCCCCGCCGTGTTGAAGAAGAACGGTGACGCCACCTGGTCCGGATCGTGCGAGAGCGAAGGATGCACGGAACGCTTGTTGGTGCCGCCATAGTCGTAGGCCTGGATGTCGTTCTTCCTGCCGAAGGTGCCGCCGCCCATGAAGGGGTAGACGCGGCCGGTCCCTCCCGGCGCGCCCACCATGACGTCGGCGAAGCCGTCGAGGTTGATGTCGCGCAAGGGCGCGAAGCTCGCCCCGAGCGCAGCTCCCACGATGTCCGACTCGATGACCGGCCCGAGCACGAGCGCGCCGTTCGTTGCGCCGTAGTACAGAAGCATCCGGCCTTCGTCGGTGAGGCCACCGTCCCAGCCCGGCTCTCCGATCACCATGTCGCCGATGCCGTCTCCATCGACGTCGCCTCCGCCCGACATCGCCTCGCCGAAGCGGGCATCGACCTGCGTGCCGTAGAACGTCCGGATCGGATTGCCCTGCGAGCGGCTGCGGGTGCCCCGATAGACCCGCACGACGCCGCGGCTGTTCTCGCGCGGCGCACCGATTCCCAGGTCGGCGATTCCGTCCGCGGTCACGTCGCCGAGCGAGGTGACCGTGAGTCCGAACGAGACTTCGGGAACGGGTGGCAGGTAGACGAGTCCCGGAGTACCGGCGGGCCCGGTCGGACCGCCGTAGTAGACCTCGACCTTGCCGGAGGCGGTCGACCCGAACGTCGGCGACGACGAGCCGACGATCACGTCGGTGTAGCCATCCGCGTCGTAATCGGCGAGCGCGAGGCCGGCGCCCAGGCCTTGCCCGGCAACGCTCCCGACGCGGGTCCAGGGCGGGGTCGCCACGAGCCCGCTCGCGCCGCCGAAGTAGAGGAAGACCTTGCCGCAGTCGGCCTTGCCGGGTTCGTCCCATTCGCGGGCGCCGATCAGGAGGTCGTGGTAGCCGTCACCGTTGACGTCCCCGCGCCCGGCGAGCGCGCTGCCCACCCGATCGAACGTACTGCTCCCCGCGAGAATGTTGTCCGGCTGCGGCAACGCCCCGAGCGAACCCCGGTGCAGCACCACCTGCCCGGCCTGGGACACCTGGCCGAAGTCGGCGGTCGTCTTCGACACCGCGAAGTCGGAGTAGCCGTCACCGTCGGTGTCGCCGGCGTCAACGATCCTCGCGCCGTAGCTCTGGAACGGTCCGACCGCCGTATACGCCACCTGCTCGGAAGGCGTCACTCCGTTGGTGTCGGATCCGTAGTGGAGCGACACGCGGCCGGTACCGCCGAACAGCGGATCGCCGATGACCAGCTTGCCCGGCTCGACCCCGTCGAATCGAGTGACGAGCGCGAGCGCGCTGCCGTATCCCGTGCCGGCTTCGGTGCCGAGGCGCGGCCAGCCGCCGGTCGCCAGGCGCAACCCGCTGCGCGGCGCCTTGAACTGGTACGCGACGCCTTCGTGCTGTCCCGGCTGGACGCTGACGTCCTCGGTGCCGACGAGGATCTCGGAGAAGCCGTCGCCGTCGGTGTCGCCCGCGGTCGCGAGGCAGTTGCCGAAGAAGCCGTCGGGACCGTGCGCGAGGATCTCGCCGAAATACTCGGGGCCGGTGCGCCAGCCGAGATAGACGCTGATCCTGCCGCGACCGGTCCCGCTGATGTCGCGCGAAACCACACCGAAATCGGCGAGGCCGTCGCCGTTGATGTCGCCGAGCGTCGACACGACGGAGCCGGTGAGCTCGTTGGTCAGGGCTTCCGGGTTCGCGATGTCCGAGACGGTCGCGATTCCCTGGGCACCGCCGTAGCCGATCAAGGCCTTGCCGACGTTGTTAAAGGCCGGCGCGCCGATGAGCACGTCGCTGTAGCCGTCGCCATTGACATCTCCCGCGACCGACACGGACCTCCCGTAGTCGGCGGCGTTGGCCGTCCCCCGGATGACCGTGTCGGGAACGGCAACGATGCCCGAGCCCGATCCCAGGTAGACGTACGCGCTCCCGCCGCCGGCGAATGGAGTGCTCTCGCCGTGGGCCCCGATGATCACGTCCGCGAAGCCGTCGGCGTTGACGTCGCCGGCCGTCGACAGGCTGGAGCCGAAGTAGGTGTTGCCTCCCTGGCCGAGCCAGATCTTCGCCGGCGTCGTGAACAGCCCGCCCACTCCTCCTTCGAACAAATACGCTGCTCCGGTGAGGAAGCCGCCCTGCGTCAGGTTCGATCCGACGAGGACGTCGGAATAGCCGTCGCCGTTGACGTCCCCCGCGTAGGCGACCGTGATGCCGAACAACTGGTTGGCGGCCGGAGTGGGAGAGAAAAGTTCGCATGCCGGAGTGAGCGAAAGACCGTTCGGCCCGCCGTGAAAGACGGCGACCTTGCCGGCGGCGCCGTGGGCCTGCGTGCTCCAGCCGGGAACGCCGACCAGGACGTCGCCGTAGCCGTCGTTGTTGACGTCGCCGGCCGGCGACACGGCCACTCCGGCACCGGCAGACTGTTGCCGGCCGCGATAGACCCAGGACGGCGTGAGCGACGAGCCGTGGCTCGAGCCGCGGTACAGGAACGCCGCGCCTTCGTCGGTGAACGTCGAGTCCTGGTTCGCGGCGCCGACGAGCACGTCGCTGTACCCGTCGCCATCGACGTCTCCGGCCGTGGTCGTCGAGAAGGCGAAGTTGGAGCCGGGCTGAGTGCCGCCAACTTCCCAGGTAGGCGCACCGAAACGATCGATCAGCCCGCCCGCGAAACTCGGCGCGGCGCAAGCAGACAGGATGGCGATCGCAATCAAGCAGGAAAGAATCCGGGTATGCATGGGTGCCCCCAGAACAAGCGGATCGAACTCGCGCGGGCGGAGGGAGTGCGAGCGAAAAAACGAGACAAGGATACCCGGAAGGAGGCGTGCGCGCACCTGTTTGCGCTTCACGGGCGCGCTTTCGCTGCCTATGCGCCCTGATATGCCTTCATCAGGTCCTCACGATCCTCGTCCGCGAGCCCCGGACTGAATTGAAGCAGGGCCGCGAGAACCTCGTGACCCTCGAAGTACGGGACTCGGCAGGCGAAATGAATGAACCCCGCATTGGTGAATTGGCCTTCCTCGTAGATCGTGAGCCGGATTCTCCAGGTCGCACGCGCAATCGGTTGCTTGCATTCGCGGCAGCTGGCCTTCCCGCTCGGCGCACGCTCGGCGCCGTCGACTCGCGCCAGGCGCCGGTGCGTGGCGCTCGCCCGGGCCAAGCTCTCCAGCTCGTCACGGTCCGTGAGGCTCTCCGGAGCACCCGGGAGCGCTTCGAGCATCGACTCAGGGCGCTTGAACGCCGCACATGGCGGATGGAACCAGAGGGTCGCCTCGCCTTTCCCGAAGGGGTTCGGAACCAGCTCACCGAAACGCAGTTGCCCCCGTTCGATCTGCAGACCGCAACCGCGGCACTTTGCTCGTCCAGTGGGTGCAACTTCGAATACGTGGGACATGAGGCAAGGGTACGCGCCTGGATCGTGTCCTTCCACGCTTTCGGGCGGGCCGATCCGAGACTGTGTCGGGCGAGGAGCATGCTCGAAAGCGAGACGCCCCGATCGGCGGTACCGACCGGGGCTCGCGTTCGTTCGCCTGCGCCTGCATCAACGCAGCACGATCACCTTGTGCGTCGCCGCCACGCGGGCGTCGACCTCGAGCTGCGCGAAGTAGAGACCGGGCCGGAGCGCCGAGGCATCGAGCGCGACCTGGTGCGCCCCGCCCGGCAGCCGCTCGCGCTCGAGCAGCCGGGCGACCCGGCGGCCCGACGCGTCGTGGAGCCAGAGCGAAACGAGGCCGGCCGCCGGCAGCGAGAAGCGCAGGGTCCCGGCCGTCGTCACCGGGTTCGGCGCGCCGACGAGACTCACGCGGGCGACGGGCGCCGCAGGCAGGGCGGGCACGTCGACCGTGCCGGGCGCCATGACGATCTGCGTCATCCCCTGCTCGGGCAGGCCCTTCACCTGCGAGAATCCGCCCCCCACCTCGAGCGTCGCGCCGACGCTCAGCGTGTAGACGTCGCCGTTGACGTTCGGGTCCCACGCCGGGTCCGCGGCGCCGGCGGCATTGATGGCCGCGAGGTGATTACGCGGCAGGCCGCCGATGTTGAGGAACGCCCCGCCGACATAGACACGGTCGGCGTTGACCGCGATCGCCCAGACGTTGTCGTTGGCATCGGGGTTCCAAGCCGTGGCGCTGCCCGTCGCGGCGTCCAGGGCGGCGATCCGGTTGCGCGTCTGCCCCCCGATCGCGGTGAAGATGCCGCCGGCGTACACCGTCGAACCGCTGACGGCGAGTGCGTGGACGTAGTTGTTCGCGTTCGGGCTCCACGCCGTCGGCACGCCGGTCGTCGGATGGACGGCGGCGATGTAGTTTCGCGGCTGGCCGCCGATGGTCGAGAATTCTCCGCCCGCGTAGATGTTCAGGGAATCGCGAGCGAGCGCGAACACTTCGCTGTTCGGGCCGGGATTCCACGGCGTGACCGCGCCGCTCACGGGGTCGAGCCCGACGAGGTTCAATCGCGGCTGGCCGCCGACCGAGGCGAACAATCCGCCCGCGTAGAGCCGCCCGGCTTCCTTGTCGAGCAGCAACGTCTGGACGGGGCCGTCGGAGTTCGGGTTCCACGCCTTCGCCGCGCCGGTCTCCACGGCGAGCGCCGCGAGGCGATTGCGCACCTGGCCGCCGATCGAGGTGAACTGCCCGCCCACGTAGACCGTGTTCCCCCAGGCCACGATGTCGTTGACCTGGCTGTTGGCATTCGGGTCCCAGTCGGTGAGTGCGCCGGTGCGCGCGTCGAGAGCGGCGATCCGGTTGCGCGTCTTGCCGCCGATGCTCGAGAAGCCGCCGCCCACGTACAGGCGCGAGCCGCTCGGGACGATGACGTTGACGTAGTTGTTCGCGTTCGGGTCCCAGGCCGTGGCGTTGCCCGTCCCGAGGTCGAGCTCGGCGATGCGGTTGCGCGGCTGCCCGCCGATCGTCAGGAACTCGCCGCCGACGAGGATCGTCGTCGCCCGCGCCTCGAGCGCGTTGACCACGCTGCTCGAGTTCGGGTTCCACGCCGTGGCGGTTCCGGTCGAAGCGTCGATCGCGGCGATCCGGTTGCGCACGTCGGTGCCGATCATGGTGAACGTCCCGCCCGCGTACACGGTCGAGCCGACGACGGCAACGTCGTTGACCTGGTTGTTGGCGTTGGGGTTCCACGCCTGCACCACGCCGCTCGCCAGGTCGACGGCGGCGAGACGGTTGCGGGCCTGTCCGCCGACCGACGTGAACGCGCCGCCCAGGTACATGGTCGATCCCGAGCGGGCGAAGGCGCGGACGGCATTGTTCGCGTTCGGGTTCCACGCCGAGGCCGCGCCGGTGCCGACGTCGAGCGCCGCGGCGCACGAGCGTGACTGACCGCCGATCGCGTTGAAGAGGCCGCCCGCGTAGAGCGTCGTGCCGTCGAGCATGAGCGTGAGGACGATGTTGTTCGCGTTCGGATTCCACGCGGTGGCGTTGCCCGACGTGCCGTCGAGCGCCGCGATGCGGTTGCGCATCTGCCCGCCGACGGTGACGAACTGCCCGCCGACGAAGACCGTGTTCCCCGAGATCGCCAGGCAGAAGACCGTGCTGCCCGCGTTCGGATCCCACGACGAGACGGTGCCGTCGGCCAGCACGTGGGCGAGCCGGCTGCGCGGCACGCTGCCGACCGTGGTGAACGTGCCGCCGATGTACCAGCCGCCCGAGCCGTCGGGAACCGCGGCGTTGATGACGCCATCGATCCGCGGGTACGGGACCACCGGCCGCCAGTCGGGAAAGTCGAGCACCGCGCCGGATCCGGTATTCGGGTAGACGAACGTGAACGAGCCGCCGATGTAGATCGTGTTGCCGTGCTGGTAGTAGGCCTGCACGTTGTGGTTGGCCATCCAGAGCGTCGTGTCGACGACCTGGGCGCCGGCGGGCGCCGACGCCAGAACCGGGACGACGAGTGCAAGAGCGAGAACGAGCGAACGAGGGTACAGAGATGCCATGAGCAATCCTCCATCGGGCATGGAAGAGGTCGTCGAGTTCCGTCTGAACGATTCGGAATCCGCTCCGCACCCGCGCAATGACGGGTGCGTCACGGATCGCGCAATGAAGAGCGAAAGCGTAGCAAATCCTCGCGTGAAGTGAAGAGGGGAACGCGAGGATTCCACGACCAGCGGCGTGAACTAGAACCTGGGTACGTGGGCCCTGCCTGAATGAACGAGCGCCCCGGTCGGTGGAATCGACCGGGGCGATTTGGCCGCAGTGCGTCGCTTCATGGCCGACTCAGGCGGCCAGCTTGCGGCTGAGAAAACGGCTCGGCGTGACCTTCTTGACGCGGTACCGGCCGAGCGGGATGACCGGCAGGTAGATGACCGTGATCCAGTGCGTCTGGGTCACGGCGCCGCACGTGGCGCAGCGGTCCTTCGAGCCGTACAGCCTCGTGCCGATTCCGTTGACGACGAAGGTGCCGCCGCTCGACTTGTCGGTCGAGATGGCCGTGCACTGCGCGCAGAACCCGGGGTGGGCCGCGTTGTCGCGGCATTCCCCGGAGCAGAAGACCCCGCGCTCCGTCTCGATTCCCTTGATCACCATCCCGTTGCAGTTGACGCAGTTCTTGAACACGGTCGAGCCCTCCCGCCGGCGATCGGGCCCGCGCGGGCCCCTTGGAGAGTTATCGGCCGGCGACGGTCGAAGATTGAACGCACTGAAACACAACGCGTTCCAGCCGGAACCTAAACCTCCACCGTCACCCGCAGGTAAGCAGCCGGGATCGACGTCGTGCCCGGCGTCGTGCTCCGGTTTTCCCGCGTGTAGAGCTCGTCGATCTCGCGCTTGAGCTCGTCGAGCCGTCCGCTCTGGTCCGCGGCTTCGACGGCGTTCATGGTCGGGCCGTAGTACGTGCGCATGATCTCGGCGTACTCCGTCGGCGTTCCCGGATAGTCGAACGTGAACAGCTTCCGCTCGAACGACACGCGATCGGCCGGAATCCCGGCGGCGCCGAATCGCTCGATCACCTCCGACTCGATCCCCCACTTCATCGGGCTGATGAACTCCGGTGGCGGCGGCGGCGAGTACGACGAGCTGATCTTGAGGAGCTGCGCCACGAGCGTGGGGTCGTTCGGGATCCAGTTGCCCATGACGATGCGCCCGCCCTGCTTCGTCACCCGCACCATCTCCTTCGCGACGTCGAGCGGTCGCGGCGCGAACATTGCGCCGAAGATGCTGACCACCAGGTCGAAGCTCCGGTCCTTCAGGTCGACCAGCGCACTCGCGTCGCCTTCCTGGAACTGGAGGTTCGTCAGTCCCGCCTCCTGCGCGCGCCGGTTGCCCGCCGCGACCAGGTTGCGCGCAATGTCGACGCCGAGCACGTCGGCCCCGAGCTGCGCCGCGGGCAGTGCCGTGGTGCCGTCGCCGCAACCGAGATCCAGGACCTGGAGACCGGGCCGGACGCCGATCTCGCGCACCAGCGCCTCACCACTCGCGCGCATGGCGGAAGCGACCCGCGTGAAGTCTCCCTTTTCCCACAGTGCCTGATTCGGGTTCATGTCGATCCTCTCGTGGACGAACGCGAGCGAACGCGGCGATTTTTCGTTCGCCAGACTACGAAATTCCGCTCGGCTGCGCGCGCAGGAAAGTCGCGGAGAACGCGTTGATTTCGCAGCGCACGGCTCTGCAGCCATTACACGTTCCACGCCCCCGATTGAAGAAATCGCCGCCGGAAGGGTTGCCGAGGCAGGCTCGATCGCGGGAGCCGCCAGCATCGAAACCCTTCACTGACACGACTTTCAGGCGCCGATTTCGCGACGGGGCGATCCTCACCCTCATGGCACCGATTTTGCCGAAGCCATACGTCGTGCCCGTTTCGGCGAACGGGCACGCCCGATGTGCTGTTTCCTGAAACCGTCGAACCTGGAGATCGCGATGAAGACCGCCACGATTGCAGCCATTCTCCTGGTGCTCGCCTTGCCCACGTCTCGTCCCGCGCTGGCCCAGCGATTCACCCAGACAAATCTCGTTTCCGACCAGTCAGGCGAAGCGCTTCGCACGGATGCGAACCTCGTCAATCCGTGGGGCCTCGCCCCCAGCGCAGGTGGAGTGTTCTGGACCTCGAACGAGGCGACCGGCACGTCGTCGCTCATCGATCCCGATGGCACGATCCGCTCGCTCGTCGTCACGGTCCCGGGCGGCTCTCCCACCGGGATCGTCGCCACGTCCGCGACGGACTCGGCGTTCGATGTCGCGAATGGTGCGACCACCGCGCGCGCCGCGTTCATCTTCGTCACGCTGAACGGGACGATCGCGGCGTGGAATCCGACGGTGAACCAGACGAACGCAATCCAGGTCTCCTCGGACCCGGGCGCCGTCTACACGGGCGCCGCCCTTGGCGGAACGCGGACGAACCCGCTGCTGTACGTCGCCGACTTCGCCGGCGGCTCGATCGAGGTTTACGATTCGAGCTTCGCGGAGACGGAGCTCAACGGGTCGTTCACCGATCCGAATCTGCCTTCGGGTTACTACCCGTTCAACATCGCGAACGTCGGCGGCCAGCTGTACGTCACCTACGCGCAGCACAGCGCCTCGGGTGAGGAGCAGCCGGGACCGGGGCTCGGCATCGTGAGCGTCTTCGACCTGCAGGGCAACTTCGTGCGCCGCTTCGCGACGAGTGGCGAGCTGAATGCGCCGTGGGCGGTCGTCCGCGCGCCTTCCAACTTCGGGGAGTTCAGCGGCGACATCCTGATCGGCAACTTCGGGGACGGCCGCATCCTGGCGTACGACTATGCGTCGGGCACTTTCCAGGGCGCGCTCGAGGACAGCCTCGGCCATGAGCTCGAGATCGAGGGTCTGTGGGGCCTTGCCTTCGGCAGCGCGGCTTCCGGCACTGAAATCGCCCATCGGCTCTACTTCGCCGCCGGCGTCGGCGACGAGGAGCACGGGCTGTTCGGCTATCTCGCGGTGGCCGCGGACTCGACCGGCGAGCCGCCGGTCGCGTGCGAGAACGAATCGAAGGGCGCAGGCCACTGGCGGAACCTGTGCGGCGGCCCGCTGCCCGGCCACGACCACGGCCCAGGGAACCATCCGGGCGGCGGCAACGGCAATGGCAATGGAAACGGCGATGACAACGACCACGACCGGGGCATCGGTGCCCGGAACGGCCACGGTCCCGGCGGCGCCGATTCCGATTCGCTCGACGCGCTGTTCGCGTGCATCGAAAACGACGCCGCACCCAACGCGTTCGGCTCGAACGGCTGCTATACCGCCGGCTGCGACCTCATGCGCAAGGTGGGCTGGCGCAGCGAAGGCGAGCGCGCGGCGCAGGTCCTGCTCCTGGCCCGCCTCAACCTGTGCTCGGGCGCGGTGTGCGATTCGTTCGCGATCACGTGCGTCGAGGACGGGGACAGCGGCGATGTCATGACGATCGGCGACGTCGCCGACTCGCTCGACATGCTGCTCTGCGACGAAAACGCGAACTCGAGCGACATCCGTCGCCTCGTCGCCGCGCTCAAGTGCGTGATCGACGACGAGGACGACGACGACGGGGAGAAGGATGACGATCGCGACCGTCGTGCCGACGTGACGCAGCGGGTCGCGGTCAGGACGATCGGTGTGAGCCCCGTGCGCCTGGGCGACGGCCCGGTGCAGTTCGCCGTCAACACGACCACGCCGTCGATGGTCCAGCTGCGCATCTACGACGTGCGAGGCCGCCTGATCGCCGAGCCGATGCGCAACACGATGGTCGTCGGCACCGCGAGTGTGAGCTGGAACGGCCTGGACTCCCGCGGCAAGACCGTGCCGTCCGGCACGTACTTCTATCGCGCGGTCACCGCGGGCGAGGCCGCGACCGGCCGCCTGCTGATCGTTCGCTGATCATCAGTCGAAGGAAACGGGCGCCCCGGTCGAAGTCCTGACCGGGGCGCCTTCCTGTCTTCACCGGCTGGAC